>Ga0209157_1001053_pt1 | contig 23207 bp, 25 predicted proteins | sample GraSoiAngelo_135_FD_185892 | JGI IMG/M metagenome (GOLD analysis project Ga0209157, IMG submission 185892) | Grasslands soil microbial communities from the Angelo Coastal Reserve, California, USA - 14_0929_05_40cm (SPAdes) (version 2) | ecosystem: Environmental > Terrestrial > Soil > Grasslands ...
CAGGGGATGCTCCAGGCATTCGCAAACACGGTCTTCATCGCGGTGCCCTCGACACTGCTCCCGCTGGGCATCTGCGCGCTCGCCGCCTACGCGTTCTCATGGATGCGCTTCCCGTTCCGCGACACGCTCTTCCTCATCGTGGTGGGCCTCCTCATGGTGCCCGTCCAGGTCGCCTTCATTCCGGTGCTCACGGGCTTCCGGGAGCTGGTCCCGGGGTTGGAGCTGACGAAGGGCTACGGCGGGATATGGCTCGCGCACACGGCCTTCGCACTGCCCTTCGGGATCTTCCTCTTGCGCAATTTCTTCATCACGTTGCCACCCGACATGATCGAGGCGGCGCGGATCGACGGGGCCTCCGACGCCTGGATCTTCAGAAAGATCGTCGTGCCCGTCTCGGTACCCGCCATCGCCGCGTACGGCATCTTCCAGTTCCTATGGGTCTGGAACGATCTACTGATGGCGCTGGTCTTCGTGCAGGACGCCAGCAAGTTCCCGATGACCCGCGCGATCCAGAACCTGCTCAGCCAGTACGGCACCGAGTGGCACCTGCTTGCGGCGGGTGCCTTCCTGCTGATGATCGTCCCTCTGATCGTCTTCTTCAGCCTGCAGCGCTACTTCGTCCAGGGTCTGCTCGCCGGCTCGATAAAGTGACCTCTGCCAGGCGGCCGCCGACCTAGCTCCGGGCTCAGGGTCGCGCCTTTCGTCGGATCGTCCGGGTGAGCCGCTTCAGCGGAAGCTCGCTGTGCTCCTGAACGTATTCCTTGACGATCCCGTCGATGCCATGTCCCTTGGCGAGACCCGACTCGTGCATGTACCAGTGGTGTTCGGTGATCCAGAGATAGAGGTCGGCCTCGGTGCGGTTCGGGAAGTCCCGCAGCGCATCCCCGCTCCGGATCGCTTGAACGGTCGGGAGATAGACACGGTCGTACCAGCTCGCAACAGCCTCGGGGTACGGGATCTCGCGCTTCTGCTCGACCCCCAGGTACCACTGATGCGTCGCGATGTGCTGGAACAGCTTCTCGTACTGACCCGCGAGGGTGAGCTCGATGCGCGCGCCGGGCCGCAGCCGGCTGATCCCCGTGGCCTCGTGGAACTTCACGGCATCCTCGTTGCGGATCCATTCGAAGAGGTCTTCGACCGAGGTGACCGGCGCAGGTGACTCCACCTCGATGACTCTCGCGTCGACGAAGACCTGACCCCGCTCCCGCGCCACCGACACACGGTGGTTGCCGTCCTTCACGAAGTAGGTCTCGCCGATCTTGTACAGCTCGATCGGGGGCAGCTCGACATGTGTGAGGTAGGCGGTGTCGATGCTTTCCCAGCGTCCTCGCGTGCGCGCCTGACGCGGCAGGAACGCGCGGTCGAAGTCGCGATAGCGGCCGACGCTCCCGACGATCTGGTCGATCTCGACCTCGCGAACGCCGCCGTCGTGCTGGAGATGGGCATGCAGCTGCTTCCGCACGTCGTCGAACGCGAGCAGGGCGTCATCTGATCGGAGGAGCCACTTCGCGATACCCCGCCAGAAAGCCTTGCGCCGTACGCGCAGGAAGTCGCTGTGCGCGGTGTTAGCGACCTGCATCGAGCTCGATCTCGCGGGCGCCATAGACGTTGATCACTGCCGTGTCGTGATACTGCGTGCGGGTCACCGTTCGCCGGTCGTACACGTGAGAGTGGCCGTGGAGGTGGTAGCGCGGCCGGAACGTTCGCAGGAACCACGGGAGCGCACCGAACCCGCGGTGTGGGAGATCCGGACCGTCGTGGATACCGCGTGGAGGCGCATGCGTCACGAGCACGTCGAGGTAACGACCTCGCGCGATCCTGTTCGCGATGAGCCTGGGGACCATACGCAGGAGTGCGGACCACGTCTCGCTCTCGGTGAGCTGATAGGGCCCGTTGCTATACCGGCCCGACCCACCCAGACCCCCGACGAGGAGGCCACCGATGTCCCGGACACGGCCGTGGAGGTCGATCCCGCGCCACCACACACCGACCTCCGGATCATCCAATTGCTCAGGCGGAATGTCGTGATTCCCGTGCACCGCGAATAGCGGCGCGCCGAGCTGAGTCGCCAGATAGTCGAGATAGTCGTACGGAAGGTCGCCGCAGCCGAGCACCAGGTCGATGTGTCCGTAACGATCGCGCAGCGATGACTGGTAGGCGTTCTCGTCCACCTCGTCGCTGACCGCCAACACCCGCACCCACAAAGTCTCTCTCACTCGGGAAATCGCGGAGCCGATCGCTGTCGCGCGTCGACGCCGATCCCGAGCGCCGCGATGTCCGCGAGCGCCCGCGGGGCCGCATCGAGGCGGCGATCGATCCATTCGGGGTCGTGCGCGATCGCGCCGCTCACGAAGCCGATGATGATGTGGGCCGCATAGAGCGCGATAGTCGACGGCTCGGCGACACCGAGCAGATGGCGCCAGAGCGGACCGCGGCAATCTTCGTGGTCGTAGATGCAGAACCAGAGATAGGCGACGTCGTACGCCGGGTCTCCCGAGGTGCTGTTCTCCCAATCGACGACGCCCGTCACGTGCGCGCCGACAGCCAGGACGTTCCCCGGATTGAGGTCCTTGTGGACGACGCCGTCGGTCGGCCCGCCGGCCGCGGCATTCTCCGCGCCGAGCTGCTGCAGCGTGTCGAGCAGCGCCGCAGCGCGCGGTGACTGCGCGCGCATCGCTTCCGGGTGGCAGTAGCCGTCACCGCCCTCGCGGACGCCGCGCACGATCTCGGCGGGCCAGGTGCTCGTCAGCACGCCGGCTCGGTATTGCAGCGCGTTCAGCCGCAGCACGCGCTCGGTCTGGGCGAGCGCGTGCTCGCGGAACTCGGCGGGCTCGCCCGGAAGCTTCGTCATGAGCACGTAGCCACCGTCGCCGTACGGCTCGACGTGCTCGTACTTGGGAACGGGATAGCCTTTCGCCGCGAGCGCCCGTGTCACGCGCTGCGCGTTCCGCTGTGCCTGGAGCGACCGTGGTGTCGCTACCCACTTGAGGATCCGCTCGCCGTCGGACCCTTCCACGAGGAGCGCGCCTGAATTGACGGTGGCCGGGAACTCGCGCCGGATACGGAAGTCGGTGCCGTGGCGCTCGTTCACCTCGCGCAGCAGCCGCTCGTCCGTGCCGTCAGCTCTCATCCGCGCGCGCGCATGACTCCGAGGAATTTCGGCTGCTCGTTCTCCGAGACGACCTGGACGATCTTCAGCTCGCCGTGGAACAGCGCAAGCGTGTAGGTCGCAGCGAATTCGTAGAGCGGCCGATCGCCGTCACCGTGCAGCGCCCAGAGCACATGGGCCAGGGCGACCTGTGGCGACACGTCGCTGAGGCGCAGCTCGCGAATCGCCGCGCCACGAACGCCCATCGCCCGGTACATCTCGAGGATGCGATCGATCACTACCATCCAGACCTCACGGGTCGGGACGGCGAGAAGGCGGACGCCGCCGTCGTACGTGATGACGTGAGCGGGGTAGCCGTAACGATCGGCCACCGCCTCCTTGTCCAGTCGCTGGAAAGCCGACGCGTAGCCGTCGAGGAACGCCCTCACCTGTTCCGCACTGATACCCGGTGTCGACATGGTTCGAGCCTAGTGGGAATGCCCTGGACGGCTCGGCGCGTTCGGTAAAGTGGACAGGTGGCAGGCGACGAGTTCGAAGCCGAGGCGCTGCGCCATCTGGACGCGCTCTACCGGACCGCGCTGCGCATGACGCGGTCGGAGGCCGATGCGGAGGACCTCGTGCAGGAGACCTACATCAGGGCGTTCCGGTTCCGGGAACAGTTCACGCTCGGCACGAACATGAAGGCTTGGCTCTTCCGCATCCTCACCAATACGTTCATCAACACCTACCGCCGCAAGGCGGCACAGCCGGAGGTCACCGACCTCGAAGGCGTCGACGAGTTCTCGCTCTACCGGCGGATGGCCGACGACAGAGCCGCTTCCTCCTCACCGGATCCCGAGACCGAGCTGCTCAACAGCGTGGTCGATACCGAAGTGACCGACGCGCTCGAGGAGCTGCCGGAGAAGTTCCGCACCACCGTGCTCCTCGACGTCGAGGGCTTCTCCTATAAGGAGATCGCGGAGATGCTCAGCATCCCGATCGGCACGGTGATGTCGCGGCTGCACCGGGGTCGAAAATTCCTCCAGAAGCGGCTGTACGACCTCGCACGCGAGCGCGGCATCGCTGCCGTGCGGACGCCGCAGAAGGGTTAGGGACGCCATGAATTGCACCGACTGCGTGGAGCGGCTCTACGCGTTCCTCGACCTCGAGCTCGACGAGAAGGAACTCGCTCAGGTGCGCGCTCACGTCTCCGGCTGTGACGACTGCGGCGATCAGTTGGGCCTCGAGCGCCGCTTCCTCGACCGTCTTCGCGACTGTTGCACCTCCGACGTCGCCCCGACACAGCTCCGAGAGCGCGTCATTCAGAAGCTCCGAGGCACAAGTCCGCCGGCGAGCTGAGACCGCTCACGTGTTGACATTTGCGACGTGAATGTGTCTATATAACGAACAATGCGTGGCCAAGAGGAGGTGATTCACTAATGCCAGCGAAGAAGAAGGCTGCAAAGAAGTCCAAGAAAGCGAAGAAGAAGTAAGTTGTGAGTGCGACGAGCGATCGTCGCACTTGTTAAATCCCGATCTGGCACCTTTCGCGAACCCACCGATCCGCGTAGGCCTCGCGGATCGGTTTCTTTTTAGGAACATTCACGTCGTACAGTCGCGTCATCAACTCACCTCGCCGTGCGCCGCACGTTCGTTGGCCCGCGGTCCTCGCGGGTGTTGCGGTCGCCGTGGTGATCAGCGTTCTAGGTGACGCGGTGCTGCCCCCGATCCCGGCAGCGGTCGCATCCTTTTTAGGACTCTTCTTTTCGGGACTTTTGGCCGGAAAACTGGCGTCCGGTGCACCTATGTACCAGGGCGCGCTGGTCGGCGCAGGCTACGTGATCTGCGAGGCGCTGGGTGTCGTACCCAGCGGCGCGTACTTCGCCGATCCGCTGTCCGATACCGTCGCGCTCATCGCCTCGGACGCGCTGGTGATCGTGGTCGCGGCGCTGGGCGGGTTGTTCGCGCGTCTTTGGTCTTCTTCGGATACGGGCACAGGTCATTGATCGGGCACACCGGGCACCTCGGCGTCGGGGTGCAGATTCGGCGACCGTGGAGCACGAGATTCCACGTCGCTTTCACCCAGTTCTTCTTCGGATAGAGCGAGCGCAGCTCCTCCTCGATGCCGTCCTTCCCCTTCCGGCTGAACCCGAGTCGGGTGGCGACGCGAGCCACATGTCGGTCAACGGCGACCGCCGGGACGCCAAAAGCGTTCCCCAGCACGATCGATGCGGTCTTGCGACCGACGCCGCGAAGCCGCACCAGCGAATCCATGTCGCCGGGCACCTCGCCGCCGAACTCGGCAAGCAGCTGCTCCGACGCGCCGCGGATCGCCTTCGTCTTCATCCGGAAGAAGCCCGTGGCGTGGACATCTCGCTCGAGCTCCTCGACCGGCACCTTCAGGTAGTCGGCGGGCCCGCGGTACTTGGCGAAGAGCGAGCGCGTCACTTGATTGATGTGCTCGTCCTGGGCCTGCGCCGCGAGGATCGTTGCCACAAGCAGCTCGAACGGGCTGGAGAATTCGAGGGTCGGGCCCCAGTCCGGATTCTCCTTGGCGAGGCGCCTCAGGACCGCGCGCGCCCGGAGGCGCCTCGCTGCCGGATCCTCGCGGCCCCGCGCGGTGCGGGCCGCGGCGGGCTTACGTGCGCGGGGCACAGCGGCACCACTCCGGTCGCCAACCACCGGGCGTGACGCGGCCGACGGGACCGGCACGGTCGGGTTGGAAGTACAGCCATTCGTCGCCGTCGTCGACCTGGACGAGAAGGACGGCGCCGTCGGGTGACCAGGTGAAGTCAAGGAAGTGCTTCGGCGAGTCGTACAGCTCGCGGCGCTGACCGCCGACGGGATCGATGACGCTGAGCCAGTGGTGATGTGGCTGCGCGTTGATGATCGAGTAGGCGAGCACTGGCGCCGTCGGAGACCAGCGCAGATCGGCGACGTGGTGGATCGCGCCGGTCTTCCCGATCACCCACAGTTTCGGCGGCGCGCCGGGCACCGGCTCCTGGGTGTAGACGATCTGCTCCGCCTCGAGGATCGGCCCCTTCTCGATCGCAGCGTAGGCCATGAGCTTCCCGTCCGCCGAGAACTGCGGGCCGCCGATGAGACCCATGCCCTTCGGCGCGATGTTCGTCGAGTACCGCGTGAGATCGGCGAGCGTGACGAGCATCTGCGTCGGAAGCTCTTTCGACATGCCGGACGCAAGCACGCGCAGATCCGCGAGCGCGATCGCGCCGGTCACGTGCGCGTAGCCGAGATGCGTGCCGTCGGGTGTGAACGCCGGATGTGTCCCAGGCCCGACGATCAGGTTGGTCGACGTGGTCACGTCATATACGTGGACGTCGCCGACAGCGCCCGCGAGCGATCCGCCCGCGGCGGCGGTGCCGCCGGAGATCACCTCGCCATAGGTGAGGTAGCGGCCGTCGGGGGACCACGCATACCCGTCGAGGAAGGTGTCCGGCTTCGTGAGCCGCAGCGGCGCGGCACCCGCGCGGACGAGGAAGAGCGAGCTCCCCCCGTCGCCAGGCACCGCGCGCTCGGCCGCGATGAGCGCTCCGTCGGGTGACCACTTACCGCCGAGGTAACCCCCGCCGGTCGCGCCGTCGGCTGTGACAGGGACTCGGCCGCTCCCATCGGGAGCCGCGGTCCAGAGATCGAGTCCCCCCTTACTGAAGAGGACCGTCCCCGAGGGAAGGCCCCTGGGCGCATGGTCCGGCGGGATGGTCGAGATGGGTGTCGGGCGCGTGATCTGGGGGGACGGCGCGGAGCACGCCGCGACGATGAACAGGAGCAGAGCGAGCCCGGTAGCGCCACGAAGCCGCACCAGCCGAGCCTAGCAAGGGTGGTCGTTTGCCTTCGTTGACGCACGGGGCGCTCGACCCCAGACTTGCCCGATCACGCGGCAGTCGGCGCAAGGGAGGCGGCCCGCAGGGTCGAGCCATTATCCGATTAGACCGCTAGGGAGGGTTTGCATGCAGAGACGTTGGACAGCGGCCGCCGCGGCCATCACCGCTCTCGCGCTCGTCATGGGGGCGTGTGGCGGTGCCGGTACGGGCGGAACAGGTGCGTCGACCGCCAAGACGGTCAAGATCATCTCCAGCCTGCCCATGACCGGGGCGTCGCGCACACAGACCGTCGAGATCGTGAACTCGATCAAGATGGCGATCGACGAGACCAAGATCACGAACGTGACCGTGCTCTATGACGCCCTTGACGACGCAACGGCGGCGAAGGGCTCGTGGGACGCGGCGCAGGAGGCGGAGAACGCCCGCAAGGCCATCAACGACAAGCAGGTCGTGGCCTACATCGGGACGTACAACTCCGGCGCGGCGAAGGTCTCGATCCCGCTCCTGAACCAGGCGGGCATGGTCATGGTCTCGCCGGCCAACACGTACCCGGGTCTGACCAAGGGGCCCGAGCGGGGCGCTGAGGCGGATGAGCCGGGCAAGTACTACCCGAACGGCAAGCGCAACTACGCGCGCGTCGTTCCCGCCGACGACATCCAGGGCGCTGTGGGCGCGACCTGGGCGCAGGAGCTCGGCGCGAAGAAGGTCTACATCGTCCACGACACCGAGCTCTACGGAAAGGGCATCGCGGACGTCTTCCGCGCGAAGGCGAAGGCGCTGGGCCTGACCGAGGCCGGCTACGAAGGCGCGCAGAAGGCCGACAACTATCGCGCGCTTGCCAACAAGATCAAGGACAGCGGCGCGGACCTCGTCTACTACGGCGGCATCGTCGACAACAACCCCGCGGTGCTGGTCAAGGACCTGAAGGCTGTCGCGCCGACCGTGAAGTTCATGGGACCGGACGGCATCAACTGCTCCGAGTTCCTGAAGCAGGCTGGCCCCTCTGGCGAGGGCGTGTACTCCACCTTCGGTGGCGTGCCGCCGGAGAAGTACACCGGCAAGGCCTCCGAGTGGCTGAAGAACTACAACACCAAGTTCAACAACAACAACCCGAACCCGTACGCGATCTACGGTTACGAGGCCGGCAAGGTCGTCCTCGCGGCGATCGCCAAGGCGGGCGACAAGGCCGATGACCGCGCGACGGTCATGGCCAATGTCATGGGCACCAAGGACTACGACGGCGTTCTCGGCAAGTGGTCGTTCGACGCGAACGGCGACACCACGCTGACGCAGTTCTCGGGCTCGATCGGCAAGAGCGGCTCCTGGTCGTTCGTCAAGGAGCTCGCGGCCAAGTAGCGGTCCAGGGTAGTGACAGAATCGGGGCGGGAAGCCGGAGCGATCCGGTCTCCCGCCCCGTTCTCGTTGTAGGGAGTGTGGCGAGATAGACCTCTTCCTGGCGGCGGTGATGATCGGTATCACCAATGGCGCGTTCATCGCCCTCATCGCCCTCGGCTACACGCTGGTGTACGGGATCATCGAGCTGATCAACTTCGCCCACGGCGATCTGTTCATGCTCGGCACCTTCGTATGTCTCAGCACGCTCACGCTTCTCGGATTCAGCACCGAGGTCGGGACGACCGGCACGCCCTGGTTCGCGCTCCTCCTCGCGATGCTCGCGGCGATGATCTTCTGCGGTCTGCTCAACGTGCTCGCCGAGCGCATCGCGTACCGTCCGCTGCGCCGCGCGCCGCGGCTCGCGCCGCTCATCTCGGCCATCGGCGTCTCATTCATCTTCGTGAACATCGGACTCTTCTGGCAGGGCCCGACCCCGCGGCGTTTCCCTGACCTGTTGCCGCAATACGACTTCATGAGCCAGCTCTTCGGCTTCACGACGCTCATCCGCTTCACGTTCAAGGATCTCTTCGTCCTCGCGCTCGCGATCCCGCTCATGCTCGGGCTCGCCTGGGTCATCCGGAGCACGCGCATGGGCAAGGCGATGCGCGCCGTCGCGCAGGACAGCGAGATGGCGCAGCAGATGGGCATCGACGTGAACCGCGTCATCGCCTTCACCTTCCTGCTCGGCGGCGTGCTCGCCGGCGCGGCTTCGCTCATGTACGGCCTGTACAACAACAACACCGTGTTCACGCTCGGCTTCACCGCCGGACTGAAAGCGTTCACCGCCGCGGTCCTCGGCGGCATCGGGAACGTGAACGGGGCCGCGCTGGGAGGATTCGTCCTCGGCCTGTTATCGGCGCTCACGGTGACGTACGCGGGGGGCCAGTGGGAGAACGTCGGCGTGTTCTCGCTCCTGGTGATCATCCTCGTGTTCAAGCCGACGGGCCTCCTGGGTCAGGAGACCGGAGAGAAGGCATGAAAGGCAAGCCGCCACCTCGCGGGCGTTCGACCCTCGGCTGGTGGTACACGGCGACCGGCAAGGCGCGCGAGCGGAAGATGTGGGGAACGATCGTCGGCATCGGCGGAGCGCTGCTCTTTCCGGTCGTCAACAACGTCCTCGGCCTGGGGTGGGAAGCGAAGTCCATCCCGATCACGCTCTTCATCGTGCTCGCGCTCGGTCTCAACGTCGTCGTCGGCTTCGCGGGCCTGCTCGACCTCGGATACGCGGCCTTCTTCGCGATCGGCGCCTACACGATGGCCTTCCTCACGTCGACGGTGAGTCCGATCGGGTTCGTTCGCGAGGGCAACCACGTGAACTTCTTCCTGGCGATGTTCGTCAGCTCTGCGGTCGCTGCGCTCTTCGGTGTGCTGCTCGGTGCACCGACGCTGCGCCTGCGCGGTGACTACCTCGCGATCGTGACGCTGGGGTTCGGTGAGATCGTGCCCCTCGTGATCAAGAACACACCGGAGATCACCAAAGGCACACAGGGTATGAATCCCATTGGCTATCCCGAGATCCCGGGCCTGCAGTTCGCCGTGGATCCGATCCCCTGGTACTACCTCATCGTCGCGGTCCTCATGGTGTCGGTGCTCATCACCGCGCGACTCCGAACCTCGCGCGTCGGCCGCGCATGGGCCGCCATGCGCGAGGACGAAGTCGCGGCCGCCTCGATGGGTGTGAACCTTGTGACCACGAAGCTGTTCGCCTTCGCCCTCGGAGCGAGCTTCTCGGGATTCGCGGGATCGATCTGGGCGAGCTACCTGCAGGTCATCGCACCGGAGCAGTTCGATTTCTCGGTGTCGATCTTCGTCCTCTGCATGATCATCCTGGGCGGTCTCGGCAACATCGGCGGGGTCATCGCCGGCGGGCTCCTGCTCGGCTTCGTCGACCGCATCCTGTTCGACTGGATCAACGGTCTGGTTCACGGCGTCGGTGCCGCGATCGGCAATCAGGACCTGGCGATCATGGACGTGAGCCGCTCGCGCCAGCTCATCTTCGGCGTCGCGCTGGTGGCGATGATGTTGCTGCGACCTGAGGGCCTCTTCCCGAGCGCGACGCGCCGTGCCGAGCTGCACGCCGCGGAGGAGGACGAGGGCGCGCTCGAGCAGGAGCGCGCCATCCTGGTGGACGTCGAGCGATGACCGGGATGCAGAACGTTCTTGAAGCGCGCGCGGTCACAAAGCAGTTCGGCGGGCTCGTCGCCGTCTCAAACATCGACTTCGTCATCCCCGAGGGCTCGATCGTGAGCCTCATCGGTCCGAACGGCGCGGGCAAGACGACGTTCTTCAACGTCATCGCCGGCCTCTACCGCCCGACGAGCGGCACCATCACGTTCGGCGGCCGCAACATCTCGGGCCAGCCGCCGCACCGCATCACGCGGCTCGGCATCGCGCGCACATTCCAGAACATCCGGCTCTTCCACAACATGAGCGCGATCGAGAACGTCATGGTCGGGCACCACTCGCGCATGGAAGCGACGCCGTTCGAGGCTATCCTGCGCCTGCCGCGCGAGCGGCGCGAGGAGCGCGAGACGCGCGATGTCTGCCGCGAACTGCTGAAGTACGTCGGCCTCGAGGGGCGCGACGATGTGACCGCGAAGAACCTGCCGTACGGCGACCAGCGCCGGCTCGAGATGGCGCGGGCCCTCGCCACGGAACCGAAGCTCCTGCTGCTCGACGAGCCGACCGCCGGAATGGATCCGAACGAGACCGGACGGATGACGCACTTCATCCGCCGGCTGCGTGAGGAGCGCAAGATCACGATCCTGCTCATCGAGCACGACATGAAGGTCGTCATGGGCATCTCGGATCGTGTGACCGTGCTCGACCACGGCACGAAGATCGCCGAAGGCGCGCCTGAGGCCGTGCAGCGTGACCCGCGCGTCATCGAGGCCTATCTGGGGAAAGCCAAGGTCGCCTGATGCCGCTGCTCGAGGTCCAGCAGGTCCACACCTATTACGGCAACATCCAGGCCCTCAAGGGCGTCTCGCTCAAGGTCGAGAAAGGCGAGATCGTCACGCTCATCGGAAGCAACGGCGCGGGGAAGACGACGACCCTGCGCACCATCGCCGGCGTCCTGCGTCCCCGGAAGGGCACCGTCCGCATGGGCGACCGCGACCTCACGAAGGTTCCGGCGAACGAGATCGTTCGGCTCGGTGTCGCGCACTCGCCGGAGGGACGACGGATCTTCTCGCGTATGTCGGTGAAAGAGAACCTGGAGATGGGCGCCTACGCGCGGACCGATCCGCCCGCGGAGCTCGCGAAGGACTTCGAGCGCGTCTACGAGCTCTTCCCGCGGCTGAAGGAAAGGCTGACCCAGCGCGCCGGCACACTCTCTGGGGGCGAGCAGCAGATGCTCGCGATCGGACGCGCCCTGATGGCACGACCGACGGTGCTGCTGCTCGACGAGCCATCGATGGGGCTCGCGCCGGTGCTGGTCGAGCTCGTCTTCAAGACGATCCAGGACATCAATGCGCAGGGCATGACCGTGCTGCTGGTCGAGCAGAACGCGCACATGGCGCTCTCGATCGCGCATCGCGGCTATGTGCTGCAGACCGGGCGCATCGTCCTCTCGGACAGCGCGAAGAACCTCGCGGAAAACGAGATGGTCCGTAAGGCGTACCTCGGCGAGGAATAGTCGCCACCGCGATACTCAGGCCGTGACCATCACCGAACTGCGGGTCCCAAAGGACGTTGAAAAGGTCGTCGCGACGCTCACCGCGGCCGCTCACGACGCGTACGTGGTCGGCGGCTGCGTGCGTGACGCGATCCGCGGCGTCGATCCGCAGGACTGGGATGTCGCGACCGACGCGACGCCGGAGGAGATCCAGAAGCTCTTCGCGCGCTCGCTCTATACGAACCGCTTTGGCACGGTGGTGGTGCGCTCGGGCGAGCATGAGGTCGAAGTCACGACCTACCGCACCGAGGCCGGCTATACCGACCATCGGCGACCCGATCACGTGGCCTTCACCGACTCACTTCGCGACGACCTCTCTCGCCGCGACTTCACGATGAACGCGATGGCCTGGCGGCCCGGCAAGAACGGGACGCCGGGCGAGCTCGTCGACCCGTTTGGTGGCCAGCGCGACCTCGACGCGCGTCTGTTGCGAGCGGTCGGCGAGCCGGAGGAGCGCTTCCGCGAGGACGCGCTCCGGATGCTGCGCGCCGTGCGCTTCGCGACGCTGCTGGATATGCGGATCGACGAACGGACGGTCATCGCGATCCGCCGGAACGCGCATCTTGCGGCGACCCTTTCCGGCGAGCGCCTCAATCAGGAGCTCACGAAGATCCTCGCCGCGGAGCGTCCCTCGGTCGCCTTTCGGTTGCTTTCGGATGTCGGCCTGCTCGCCGTCATCTGCCCTGAGCTCGAGGAATGCAAGAAGACGCCGCAGGACAAGGTCGCGGCGCAGGACGTCTTCGAACACTCACTGGCGACCGTGGACGCGACGCCGGCGAACGATCTCGTGCTGCGGCTGGCCGGCCTGTTCCACGACATCGGCAAGCCGGATACGTTCGCTGACGGTCACTTCCACCAGCACGAGTTCGTCGGCGAATTCAAGGCGCGTCAGATCCTGCGTCGCTGGAAGTTCGACAAGGAGACGGTGGCCGAGGTCACGCACCTCATCCGCCATCACATGTTCTGGTACGAGACTCACTGGACCGACTCGGCCGTGCGTCGCTTCATCCGGACCATTGGTCTCGACTACATCCCCGCGCTCTTCGCGCTGCGGCGCGCCGACAACATCGGCAGCGGCGCGCGCTCGCCACGGATGTACGCGCTCGAGGCGCTCTGGCGGCGCGTCCAGGAGCAGATCGCCGCGGCAAACGCATTCTCGTTGCGCGACCTCGCGATCGACGGCAACGACATCATGCGGGAGCTCGCGATCCTGCCAGGGCCGGAGGTCGGCCGTATTCTGAACGTGCTGTTCGAGCGGGTGCTCGACGAGCCATCGCTCAACACGCGCGAGAAGCTCATCGAGCTCGCGAAAGCCATGCGACCCTAGGGAAGCGAGCCTTGAACGAGGCCGTGGCGGCAGAGCTCGTTCGGATGGCCGACGAGGATCAGCAGATGCGTCGGAAGATGCAGGCCGTCCACGAGGAACTCCGGGCGATCGACGCGCGTAACACCGAGCGCCTTCGCGCGATGGTTGCGGAGATTGGCTGGCCAACACGCTCCAAAGTCGGTCCGGCGGCCGAGCACGTGGCGTGGCTCCTGGTGCAGCACGCCGATCACGACGTCGCGTTCCAGCGGCACTGCCTCGCGCTGATGGAGCGCGAGTCAGGGGATGAGGTGTGCGCGAACCACCTCGCCTACCTTGAGGACCGAATCCGCGTGGCCGAGGGCCGGCCGCAGCGATACGGCACTCAGCTCAATATGACCGACCACGGCCTCGACGTGAAAGAGCTGGAAGATCCGGCCAACGTAGACGAACGCCGTCAGCGCGTCGGACTGGAACCGATCGCGGAGTACATCAAGCGCGCGAGGGGTTCGGCTTCCTAACTACGCTCGTAGGCGGTCGTGGGCGTCGCGTAGGCCTGCGTCCCGCCGTTCCCGCTCTTCGCGGCGTGGATCTGCTCGATCCCCTCTTCGCCCGGACGCTTCATCTTGTCGACCTGCTGCACGAGGCGCCGCCGGGTCTCGTCCCCCGGATACGGTGCGGCGATGAGCGCGATCGCCACGCCGACCACCGCGCCGAGAACGAGCCCGACACCAAGCCACACGATTCCGGGCGGCTCGCTGCGCCGACCGAAGTCCGACAGCTTCATCTTCCCGATGTCCGACGCCTTTGCGTCACTGACGAAGTCAGATGCTCGCTTGCCCGCTTCGCTGCGGATCTCCTCGAACATGTCCCGCAGATCGTTCGCGCTCACCATGCCATGACCTCCACGCGGGTACGCCGCTCGGCGCCCATGCGATTACGGCCGTTACTCATGGAGCAGCGAGCTGCTCCAGAAAGCCGGAGCCGTACGGCGGAGGTCACTGAGCAGTCGGTGTGCCACCGGCCGGCTTTGACAGCGCCGCCTCGATGAAGGCGTCGATATCGCCGTCGAGCACACGCGTGGGGTCCCCGACTTCGACGCCGGTCCGGTGGTCCTTCACCAGGGTGTACGGGTGGAGGACATACGAGCGGATCTGGCTGCCCCAGTCGGCCGAGCGCATCTCGCCACGCTCGCGGGCCTGTTCGGCCTCCTGTTCGAGCACCCGCTTCTCGAGAAGCCGGGCCTTCAGGATGCGCATCGCGGTCTCCCGGTTCTGCAGCTGCGAGCGCTCGTTCTGGCACGACACGACGATGCCGCTCGGTAGGTGCGTGATGCGCACCGCGGTCTCGGTCTTGTTCACGTTCTGCCCGCCGGCGCCGGTCGCGCGATAGGTGTCGATCTTCAGCTCCTCGGGTCGGATGTCGATCTCGGCGTCATCCTGGACCTGTGGCGTCGGATCGACGAGCGCGAATGAGGTCTGCCGGCGCTTTTGGAAATCGAAGGGCGAGATCCGCACCAGACGATGCGTGCCACGCTCGGTCTTGAGATATCCGTAGGCGTACGGACCCTCGACCGTAAGCGTCGCACTGCGGATGCCTGCCTCTTCGCCTGGTGTCGACTCGACGATCTCGGCTTTGAACCCGTGGCGCTCGGCCCAGCGCAGATACATCCGCACGAGCATCTGCGCCCAGTCGGCCGCATCGGTTCCGCCGACGCCCGCGGAGATCGCGACGACGGCATCGCGTTCGTCGTACGGGCCACCGAGCTGCGCCTCGAGGCTCGCTTTGTCGACCTCGCCGATCAGTTCCTGCAGCTCGCGCTCGAGGTCGGCGCTCAGAGCGGGATCCTCAGCCATCGACGCGAGCTCGGCGAGGTCAGCCGTGCGCTGTCGGAAGGAATCCCAGCGCTCGACGCGGGCCCGGACCAGGCCGAGCCGCTTCATGACCTGCTGCGCGCGTTGACGGTCGTTCCAGAGATCGGGCGCGGAGGACTCGGCCTCTAGACGCGCAACCTCGCCGCGGAGAGAAGGGAGGTCAAAGGAACACCGCCATGCGGTCGATGCGCTCGCGCAGAGCGGCGAGCGCCGCTGGGTCCAGCGTCACGATGCTTCAGCGCTTGCGGGGTCGTTCGAAGGAGGTCGTGACGGGCTGAGCGACGGGTGCCAGCTTGCCAGCGGCGAAGCTGACGAAAGTCACGCAGGGGCAGTAGGTGTTGCGAGGGCAGCGAGGGCAGTCGCCGTCACAGTCCAGGGTGGCGCCGTAGGAACACTTGAGGCAGTTGTCCTCGCAGACGATCCACTCTTTCATAACCGCTCCCCAACAGGCGCGGCATCTGTGCCGCTTTCCGTACGCGAGTTTACCGGTCTGACACCTGCTTGAGAAGGGGTTTTTCCCCATTTCGTGCTCGGGATGTGGTTGCCAGCCGGGCTGCTCGGCGCACCAGCACAGGCAGACTGACCGCTCCAGCGCCCAAATACAGGAGGCCGAGCACCTGGGCTTGCTGCAGGCCGTCGAGGAAAAGGGGGTCCGTCCGGAGGAAGGAAAGCAGGAAACGGCCGCCGCCCAGCAGGAGCAGGTAGGCAAGCCAGACCCGGCCCTCGGGCGGGTGCCCCCGAACGCGCCGCCAGTAGAGGTAGAGCAGGACGAAGATCCCCAGCATCAGCAGGCCGTCGTACGCGCCGATGGGATGGACGGACGTGCTCTGGCCAAGCGTGCTTGGATGCGTGTAGCGCACGCACCACGGGACGTCGCCGCACGGGACGGAGTGGTGCTCGCCGTTGACGATGTCGCCGATCCGCCCGATGGCCTCACCGAGCGCGATCCCGATGACGCTGATGTCGAACATGAAGCCGACCGGCAGACGCAGCCGGCGCGCGGCGAGGTAACCGGCGATGGTCGAGCCGATCGGTGCGCCCATAGTCCCGATGCCGCCGCTCCAGAACTGAAGCGCGCGCAGCGGGTCGTTCGCGTACAGGGCCCAGTTGTCCGTGACATGCGCGATGCGCGCGCCGATGAGTCCACCGATGACGACCGCGATCGCGAAGGGATAGATCCGCTCGTCGCGCACCAAGTAGCGCGCGCAGCGGATCGACACGAACGCTCCAGCGAGCATTCCGACGAAGGCGAAGATCGAGTGCCAGGCGACGCGGAGTGACCCGATCAGCAGATCCGGGTCGAACGGCAGCTCGATCAGGTCGTCGCCATCTCCGGCGCACGACGCCCGAACACCGTCAGCCGGATGATCATCGGAATCGCCCCGGCGAGCACGAAGAGGGCGATGACTTGGTCTTCGCGGAGCCCGAAGACGTAGGTCGGGTCGTTGATGCGTAGGAAGCCGAGCAGCAGTCGACCGATGCCGTACCACGCGGCGGCGAGCCAGAAGATCAGGCCGTCGCGAAGCCCGCGCCCGCGAAGCGCAAGCGCGGCCGCCATGCCGATCAGATTCCAGACGAGGTCATAGCCGACGACGAGATGCACCGGCCCCGGCTGACCCAGATATCCCGGACCGTCATACGTGTAGCCGACGCAGAGCCCGTACGGGGCTTCGCAAGGGACAGCGTGATGCTCGCCGTTGATGATGTCGCCGATCCGCCCGATCGCGAAGCCGAGCAAGATGCCAGGGGCTGCCGCGTCGGCGCCGAACCCGATCGGCAGATGCCGGCGGATGCCGACGAGAAGGCCCGCGAGCACGCCGCCAACCGCGCCGCCCCAGATCGCGATCCCGCCCTGCCAAATCAGGAGGATCTGCACCGGGTCCGCGAGATAGAACTGCCACCGATCGATGATCGCAACGAGGCGCGCGCCGAGGATGCCAGCGACGACGCCCCACGTAGCAACGGCGGTCGCGTCCTCCTCGGAGATGCGAAGACGAACGAGCCGCAGCGGGAGCCACACGCCGAACAGGATGCCAACCGCGGTGAAGATGCCGTGCCACGCGATGCTCAGCGGCCCGATGTGGATGTTGGGATCAAACGGAATCGAGATCATGGAACTCTTGCTGTGGGTCGACGCCGCGGATCCTGCCGCGGCTCGGGGTCCTCGCTCGCTCGAAACACGCCCGCTCGGTCTTCTTCTAGGTCGTCCCCTCGTATCGCGGGCTCAACTCTCGCTCGCGAGGACCCGACTCGCCGCGTCACCCGCGGCGTCGCCTCGCTAGCGTCCATGACATTTCTTGAACTTCTTCCCGGACCCGCACCAGCATGGATCGTTCCGCCCGAGTTTCGCTTTCCCCGTGCTCGTGGTCGGCGTCTGTTCGTCGCGATTCGTTCGCAGGTCCGCGCGGCCCGTCGCAGTCGTACCGTTCCCTGAGGTCGACGTCTGCTGCGGCGGCGCACTTCCCTGCTGCTGCTCCGTCTGCTCGGCTTGCTCGGCGGTACGCACCGAGACACGCAGCACCGTCTGGGCGACTCCGGCGGCGACGCGAGATTGCATCTGCTGGAAGTAATCGTGTGCCTCGCGCTTGTAGGCGACGAGCGGATCCTGCTGTCCGTAGCCCCGCAGGTAGATCCCTTCGCGGAGCTCCTCCATCGCGGTGAGGTGCTCGACCCAGTGCGTGTCGATCGTCCGCAGCATCACCCAGCGCTCGACCGCGCGCATGACCTCTGGATCGCCGAGCTCGGCCTCCTTGGCGGCGTACGCGTCGTCGACGATCTGCGCTACGGTGTCGCGCAGCTCCTCGAGGCCGGATGGCTCGCCGAACGAGCCTTCCGCGAGGTCATGACCCACGAGCGCGCCGAGCGCGGCCGCCAGCTTGTGTAGATCCCAATCCTCGGGATCCGGTGAGGTCGCCTCCGCATCGACGATGGCCGAGGCCTCGTCGTGCAGGAAGTCGAGGACGGTCTCGCGCACGTCGCCCTTCTCCAGGATTTTGCGGCGGTCCTTGTAGATCTCGTTGCGCTGGTTGTTGAGCACGTCGTCGAACTCGAGCGCGCGCTTGCGCATGTCGAAGTTGCGCGTCTCGACCTTGATCTGCGCCTGTGTGATCGCGCCCGTGACCATTCCCGACTCGATGGGTGCCTCGTCGTTCATGCCCATCTTCCCGAGGAGCCCGGCGACTCGCTCGGAGGCGAAGATGCGGATCAGGTCATCCTCGAGCGAGTTAAAGAAGCGCGTCGTTCCCGGATCGCCTTGGCGGCCGGAGCGACCGCGGAGCTGGTTGTCGATGCGACGCGCCTCGTGGCGCTCGGTGCCGATAACGTGAAGACCGCCGAGGTCGACGACGCCCTGGCCGAGCAGGATGTCGACACCGCGACCGGCCATGTTCGTCGAGAGGGTGACCGCGCCCCGCTGCCCGGCCTCGGCGATGATGAGCGCCTCGCGCTCGTGGTTCTTCGCGTTCAGGACTTCGTGCTTGATGCCGTGCCGGCGCAGCTCGTCCGACAGCTGCTGGCTCTTCTCGACCGAGGTGGTGCCAATGAGCACTGGCTGGCCGCGCTGATTGCGCTGCTTGACATCGGCGATGACCGCGTTCCACTTCCCCTTCTCGGTGGCGTAGACGAGGTCGGGATCGTCCTTCCGGACCATCGGTCGATGCGTGGGGATCTGCGTGACCTCGAGCTTGTAGACCTTGAAGAGCTCTTCGGCCTCGGTCGCAGCGGTACCGGTCATGCCCGCGAGCTTCTCGTACATCCGGAAGTAGTTCTGGATCGTGATCGTCGCGAAGGTCCGCGTCTCGCGCTGGATCTTGACCGCTTCCTTCGCCTCGACCGCCTGGTGCAGGCCGTCGCTCCAGCGGCGGCCGGGCATCAGGCGGCCGGTGAACTCGTCGACGATGACGACCTCACCGTCCTTGACCACGTATTCCTTGTCGCGGTGGTACATGGCATGCGCCTTCAGCGCGTTGTCCATGAAGTGCACCGCCGTCACGTCGCCCTCGTACATGTTTTGTATCCCGAGCATCTTCTCGGTCTTCGCGATGCCCTCCTCGGTCAGCGACACGGCGTGCTGCTTTTCCTCGAGGAGGTAGTCCGTCTCGGGCCGCAGCTTCTTCGCCACCGACGCGAAGCGGTGGTACTGCTCGGAGACATCCTCCGCTGGCGAGCTGATGATGAGCGGCGTTCGCGCCTCATCGATGAGGATCGAGTCGGCCTCGTCGACGATCGCGTAATACAGGTCGCGCTGCACCATGCGGGCGAGGTCGTCGACCATGTTGTCGCGCAGGTAATCGAAGCCGAACTCGCTGTTCTGGCCATAGGTGATGTCGGCGAGATACGCCTCGCGTCGCGTCACGTCGCGCCAGTGGCGGTGACGCTCGTCCACCGCCTCGAGCACGACGCTCGTGTCGTAGATCGCCGATTTCTCGTGCGCGATGTACGCCACGGTCATGCCGAGCAGGTCGTAGATCGGCGCCATCCAGCCGGCACCGGTCTTCGCGAGGTAGTCGTTCGTTGTGACGAGGTGCGCACCCTTTCCCGCGAGCGCGTTCAGGTACAGCGCGGCTGATGCGACCAGCGTCTTGCCCTCGCCCGTCTTCATCTCCGCGATGTGACCCTTGTGCAGCGCCATCGCGCCCATCAGCTGAACATCGAAATGACGCTGGCCCAGCGTTCGTCGCGCCGCGTCGCGGACGACCGCGAACGCCTCCGGCAGGATGTCGTCGAGCGTCTCGCCCTTTGCGAGGCGGTCGCGGAACTCCGCCGTGCGCGCCCGCAGGGCGTCGTCGGACAGCGCCTTCGTCCCGGCCTCGAGCGCGTTGATCTTCACGACGACCTTCTTCAGTCGTCGGAGCTCGGCCTCGTTGGAGTCGAAGATGCGCCCGAGGACGCTCAAGGGTCGATCGCTAGGTGACCGGCAGCGGCATCTGCGATCCCGGTGGATTGAAGAGCGCGCCGACGGATTCGCCCTCGTGGATACGGCGGATCGCCTCCGCGAAGAGCGGGGCGACCGTCAGGACACGCACCTTCTCGTTGTTGCGCACAGATGGCGGCATCGGGCAGGTATCCGTGGTGATGAGCTCCACGATACCGCTCGCCGTGAGACGCTCGGCGGCGTTGTCGCTGAAAACGCCATGCGTGCAGGCGGCCCAGATCTCATCGACGCCGCGCTCCTGCAGGACCCTCACCGCGTTCAGCTGCGTCGTGCCACGGTCGATCTCGTCATCGATGACGATCGCGCGTTTGCGGTCGATGTCGCCGATCACTCCCACGATCTCGCTGCGACCGCTGTTGTCGCGGTGCGTCTTCTGCATGAACACGAGTGGGATGTCCAGCATCTCGCCGATCCGGCGCGCTTGGTTCGCATAGCCGAGGTCGGGTACGACGAGCGCACATTGGTCGGGGGCCGACTCCACGATCGTGCGGAGGTGCTCGACGATCAGGTTACGCGCCGACAGCTCGTCCCCGGGGATGCTGAAGAAGCCCTGGATCTGCATCTGGTGCATGTCCATGGTGAGGAAGCGATTCGCTCCCGCGACGGCGATGATGTCCGCGAGCAGGCGCGCGGTGATGGGCACGCGTGGCTGGTCCTTCTTGTCGCTCCGGCCGTAGGCGTAGTAGGGCATGACCGCGGTGATGCGCCCCGCCGAAGCGCGCTTGAACGCATCGACCATGATGAGCAGCTCCATGATCGCGTCGCTCACCGAGGGACCGGTGAGGGACTGGACCACGAACACGTCGTGTTCGCGCACGTTCTCGTTGACCTTCACGAAGATGTTGTCGTTCGCGAACTTGAAGACCTCGGCCGCTCCCAGCGGGATCTCGAGGGCACGGCAGATGTCGCGCGCAAACGTTGGATGAGCGTTGCCGGTGTAGACGGACAGTCCCCCGTACACGGCTCCCCCTCAGCGCGTGGTGAGTAGCAGGAGCGTGCGTCCCCTGCAACGAAAGTATACGGACGATACCCTCCCCTCGTGAGCGCCGCGACGGGCCACCGCATCCGCTGGATCCTGGTCTGGCTGCTCGTCGCGGCGTGGTTCGTCGCCCTCGCGCTGAACATCGCCGGCAACCTCGTGCACCTGTTGCTCTTGGGCGCGATCGGCATCCTCGTCTACGAGCTCCTGGTGGAGGACGCGCTCGCTTAGCGCGCCGCGCGCACCCGTTCGCCCGCGAGGAATCGCTCGTGGGGCAGCGAAGCCGCCTGGATCATCGCCGCGGTCCGCTCGAGCGGCGCGAGGGGCCCATGCGTGTCGGACCCGACCGAGAAACGGGCGCCCATCCGCTGCGCTCGCTCGAGGAACTGGCGGTGCGGCACGCCATACGCCTCGTTGACCTCGACCGCGACGTCGGCGTCGAGGCAGAGCTGGATGAGCCTCTCCTGCCAGTCCGTGGGGTACGTCCGTTCGGGCTCGCCGAGCGCCGCAAGCGGCGACATCGTGCCGTGCCCGAGGATGTCGATCCCGTCGCGCTCGAAGCTCTCGCGCACGACCTCGAGCATGCGCTCGCGGATGCGCTGTGCGAGCGCGCTATCGCCGAAACGCTCGCGCTCCGAGAACGACGCGAGCTTTCCCTTGAGGAAAGCGCCAGCCTCATCGAACGGGATCCGCACGCCGTCGACCTCCAGCTGGTGTAGCGCGCCGATCACGTAGTGGAGCGACGCACGGGTCGACGCGCGCAGCGGCGGCGCGACGCCGATGTCGTACTCGAGACCGACGCGCAGTCCGAGTCGCGCGGCGTCGTCGAGATACCGCAGGACATCGTCATCGTCGCGCATCTTCCCTGGCCATGGGAAGTGATCCGAGACGCCGTGCGGCCGCACGGACACCGTTCTCGCGCGCTCCGCCAGCGTTACCGTCCCGTCCGAGCGCTCGCTGTGGATGTGGTGGTCAAAGAGGCGCAGGCTCAAGGCTCGGGATGTCCGGACCACGCGGCCTCGACCAGTGTCCAGAGCACGCCGGACACGAGGGTGTGCCCGCCCAGGAGCAGCGGGAAGCGAGCCGCTCGTGCGGCCGCGGTGAAGGCGCGCAGCTCCCCGTCCGCCAGCGAGTCCGCGCGGAAGAGATCCGACGCGAAACGTTCCTGCGCGTTCGGCTGCCAGCCGAGGTGCGAGAAGAGCACGCGCGTGTCGAAGAGCATCCCGTCGCCGAGCTCACCGAGCCGCGCGAAGAAATCCTCCGGCCCGATCTCGCGATAGAGAAAGCCGAGCACGGTGCGCGCCTCGCCCGATGTATCTCGGCCCGCGGCCTGCATGCCTCGCTCTTCCGCCAGCATGCGCACGCGACACGCGGTCTGGGACTCGAGATACGACCACACCGGTGCGCCGACGCGGCCCGCGACGACGAGCTCGCGCTCCGGGGTCGTCACGAGCCGCATGAGCGCATCGATGCGCTCGCCGAGCTCCTGCTCCCATGTGTCGAGCGCCCGCAGCTCCGGTGGACACGCGGGATGTCGCTGCAGGACCGCGGCGTCGGCCGGCGTGTCGACATCGAGAAGCGTGGCCGCGGACCGGTCGAGCTGGCGCGACGAGAGGCCGCCCTGCTGATGCAAACGGCGCGGGAGTGGATTGTCGGTGGCCGGAAGGTCGATAACGGTAAGGGCCGATGCCGGCGTGAAGGCGACGAGATCGGCGGAGTAGTAGTTGTTCGAGAGCACGAGCGCCTCGCCGGCGTCGATCTCCTCGCGCAGCCGCTCGAGCTCCTCGGTGCTCATGAGCGCGCCGGCGCCCGCGCCAATTGTCGCCATCCGCTCGAGGCGGCGCGCGCGAGAAAGACCGAGGAGCTCCTGGCCGAAGTGGAAAGGATCGGTGCGCGGAGCGACGACGTCCGCGCCGCCGCGCGCAAACGCCGCCTGGGCTTCGGCGTCGGCGGTAACGCCGATGAGCGGCGCGAAGCCGGCGCCGCCCGCGCGCGAGAGCACCACGGCACCGATCGCGATCTTGATCGAATCGAGGCGCCGCTCGATCTCGGATGGACCGCCGCGGCCGAAGAAGACGATGAACGCCGTCGTCACCGACGCGACGGTAACACCGACT
>Ga0209157_1001054_pt1 | contig 23204 bp, 20 predicted proteins | sample GraSoiAngelo_135_FD_185892 | JGI IMG/M metagenome (GOLD analysis project Ga0209157, IMG submission 185892) | Grasslands soil microbial communities from the Angelo Coastal Reserve, California, USA - 14_0929_05_40cm (SPAdes) (version 2) | ecosystem: Environmental > Terrestrial > Soil > Grasslands ...
CGCCCGCCTGGTAACGGCGCGCTCGCGCCGCTTCGACGCGGGTCGCGTGTTGGGTGAGTGGTTCGTGAACAGCGTGGGCTTCGGGTTCGGTCCGGCAGTGGTTCGCATGCGCAACAGCATGCCCAAGCTGCGCGGTTTTCTATCATATCTCGTGCCGGTCGTAAAGACGTTCTTTCGCTTCGAGCCGCCGCTGTTCGATGTCGCGGCACCCGGCTTTCGGGAGCGTGGGTACATGATGATGGTCGAGGTGTGCAACGGCACGACGGCGGGCGGCAGCTACCGATTCGCCCCCGATGCGGATCCAAGTGATGGGAAAATGGATGTCTGTCTCATCCGACGCGTCTCGTTGCCTCGCTTTCTGCTTGCCATTCCCCGCGTCATGAGGGGCACGCACATCACGATGCCGGAGGTTGCGCTCATCAAGACCGCCAAACTGGTAGTCCGCTCGCCTGAACAGCCGCTCGTGATGCACGTCGATGGCGAGCTGCGTGAGTCTGGAGGGCACGAATGCACGGTGGAGCTGGAGCGGGGGAGATTGAACGTGCTGGTGGCGAGATGAGGCGGGTGGGCGGCTGGGCGGGTGGGCGGTTTGGCGCCACGGTGGTTCTTCTCCTAACCGCCCAACCGCTCAACCGCCTAACCGCCCAGGACACCTCCCACATCGTCTTCCCCGGCGATACCATGCACCGCGGCGTCCGCCCCATGGGCGCGTTCTGGCGATCCTTCTTATTGCCTGGTTGGGGACAGGCCGTCACCGATCGTCCCGTCACCGGCGCGGCCTTCGTCGCTTGGGAGGGCGTGACGGCGATGATGACGCTGAAGGCGCAACAGGAGGCGAATTACTTGAAGGAGATCCACTCGACGAGTCTCAAGCTCAAACGGCAGGAAGTGCAGGACTGGCTCGTGCTGTGGATTTTCAATCATCTCTTTTCCGGCGCGGAAGCGTACGTCTCCGCGCACCTGCGCGATTTTCCCCCGAACTTGAAGATGCAGGCGCTCCCCAACGGGAGAGGAATCAGCATCAGCATTCCCTTACGGTGAAGGCCCCCCCCGCTCCGCTCGGCGTCTTCGATTCGGGCATCGGCGGCCTCACCGTCGCGCGCGCGCTGTTCGAGCGCCTGCCCAAAGAGTCGGTGATCTACTTCGGTGACACCGCCCGCGTCCCGTATGGGCCGAAGTCCCCGGATACGGTCCGGCGCTACAGCGCCGAGATCCTCACATATCTCTTGGGGCGCGGCGTGAAAGCCGTGGTGGTCGCTTGCAACACGAGCACCGCGCATGCGCTCAGCTCGCTCCAGGAAAAGTCGCCGGTGCCTGTCATCGGAGTGATCGAGCCGGGCGCGCGTGCGGCCGTCGCGGCGACGCGCAGCGGCAACATCGGTGTGATCGGAACCGCGGGAACGATCGCCAGCGGCGCATACGATCGCGCCATCAAGGCGCTACGACCCGACGCGAAAGTGCACGGGCAACCGTGCCCGCTGTTCGTACCGCTCGTGGAAGAAGGATGGTTCGAGCACCCCGCCGCGGAGTTGATCGCGCGCGAGTATCTCGAGCCGCTGCAGCGCGCCAAGGTCGACGTGCTGGTCCTCGGCTGCACCCACTATCCGCTGTTGAAGCCGTTGCTGGTGCGGGTCATGGGACCGGACGTAACGCTTGTCGATTCAGCCGAAGAGACCGCGACGGCCGTCGCGCGCGCGCTGGAGCGGCTCGATCTGCTGGCGAACAGTGGATCTCACGAGCATCGCTTCGTGGTATCGGATGATGAACCGCATTTCAGAAAGGTCGGAGCGCTGTTTCTCGGGGAGAAGCTCAAGCAGGTCGAAGTCGTTCCGTTGTAAACTGTTTCAGCTCGACGCCCGCCGGCGTGATCACGGCGTAGCGTCCTCCATCGAGAAACGCACCCGGATTCAGGTAGGCCCGGCCATCGGGCAGTCGGTCCACGACCGGCCGGTGGGTGTGCGCCATGATCACCAGCGACACATCGGGGCGCCGGGCGAGAAAATCCGCCGCCCAACGACGCTGCGCGGCCGCGGCGCGGTCGAGCACAGCGCGATCCTTCGTGGTGTCGGCGAGGTGACGGGAGAAGAGGTCGGCGATCCAGAAGCCGATCGTGGGGTGCAGCACGCGAAACACGGCGATCGTCACCGGGTGGCGCGTGAAACGGTGCATGAAGGCGCCGGTCCAGTGCTGCTCGGTCAGTCCGTCGCCGTGTGCGATGAACGTGCGGCGCCCCGCCAGGTCCAGCTCCGCCTCGCCGCCGAAGAAATCGACCCCCAGATCCTGCGTGAAGAACGTACCGCCCCAGCGGTCGTGATTACCGCCCACGAAGGTCACCGGAATGCCCCGGGCCCGTACGGCCTGGAGTTTCGCGACGGTGCGGAAATGTTTGCGCGGGATGACGGTCGGGTACTCGAACCAGAAGTCGAACAGGTCGCCGGTGAGCACCAGGTGATCACCGGGTTGGGGCACTTCGTCCAGGAAGGCGTGGAATGCGGTGCCGACGGCGGCAGGCACCTGCCCAAGGTGCGCGTCCGCCACGACGATGACCCGTGGCGCTGTGATTTGGGACGACACGGCCCAAGCTTAGGAACCTGGAACCACACACGCAAGCACATTACTGTTCTCCCATGTCGCAATCCGTGAAAGCCATGATCGTCGTCGCCGCGCTGGTCGTTGTCGGCGTGGCCGCGAACCAGTTCTCTCGCGCCCAAGCGCGCGCAGTCGGCTCCACCTGTCGTTACGGGTCCAGCGACCGGCAGCGGATCTGCTATTCGCAGCTCCTGTCGGACCATCTGACGCGGCACGGTGTCGCGGATGCGGTGGCGACGCTCGATGCGATCGCCGCGGCCGATCCCGACGTCGCCGAGCACGCGCACGAATACGCGCACGGCCTCGGCATCGAGGCATACAGCACGTCGCCCGACATTGCCGCCACGTTCTCGGCCTGCGGCGACGGTTTCTCCTCCGGCTGCCGCCACGGCGTCATTCAGGCCTATTTCGAGTCGCGCGAGCACGTGACGCAGCCTGAAGTCGAGGCGCTGTGCGAGCCGTTCCGGAGCGCGAGCGCGAGCCGCTGGGTGTTGTTTCAGTGCGTGCACGGGATGGGTCACGGGCTCACGATGTTCCGCGGCCACGATCTGCCGCAAGCGCTGACCGATTGTGATCTCCTCTCGGATGGCTGGGACCGCGAGTCGTGTTATGGCGGCGCGTTCATGGAAAACGTGATCAACGTGACGTCCCCGCATCATCCCGCGACGGAGCTCGCCGCGCACAGCCATCATCACATGACGATGTCCTCGTTCAAGGCGATCGACCCGGCGGACCCGCTCTACCCCTGCTCGATTGTGGCCGAGCGCTACCTGCACGCCTGTTATCAGATGCAGACGTCCGTGATGTTGTACGAGAATCACGGTGACATCGCCGCTGCCGCGAAGTCCTGTGAGCGGGCACCCGCAGCCCAGCGCCCTGTTTGCTTCCAGAGTCTGGGCCGCGACATCACCTCGTATACGGCGCGCGATCCTCAGAAAACGGCCGATCTTTGCGCGAAGGCGCGGGATGCCTACCGTCCTTCGTGCTACTTCGGCGCCGTCAAAGCGCTCGTTGACTGGACCGCAACGACGAATGCCGCGTTCACGTTCTGCGGCATCGTCCTGCGCGAGCCGGGTGCGCCGACGTGCTACCGTGCACTGGGCGAGGAGATCGCCACATTGCTCGCGGCGGCACCGGAGAAAGAGGAGCAGTGCACGCGCGCCCAAGCGCCCGAAGCGGTGGAGGCGTGCCGGCTGGGAGCAGGATTGCGGTAATGCACCGGCGACATGGTAGTGTGAGCGCCGGGCTCGTCGTCGTGATGGTAGCGTGCGCCGACGGCACGGGATCAGACACTGAACCGCCTTCCGTCTCAGTTGCGCTGTCGCCCTGCTGTCTGGTCACCATTCCCGGTAGTCAGGTCTCCCTGACGGCAACCGCGAGCGACAACATCGGCGTCGAGCACGTGGCGTTCTTTGTCAGAGCCCCGGGTGAATCGACCGCAGTCAAGTTCGCCGACGATAGCGTCGCACCCTACACGGCCAGCTACCCACCCAGTGGTTTCATGACTGGCGACGACGGGAGCTACGAGCTTTCCGCGAAGGCCTACGACGCGGCGGGCAACGCTGGCACACGCTCGATTCAGCTGACGGTGACACTCGATCGCACGCCACCGACCGTTACGTTGGCGACGCCGGGAGGGCGGATCACCTCGGCCGTCGCGCTTCCAGTCACGGTGAGTGCGTCAGAGCCGTTGTCACGGGTCGAGCTGTACGAAGGCACGACGCGTGTGGCGAGTGCGATCGATCCGACGCTGCCCAAAGTACTGTACGCGCCGCTCTCTGCCGCTCAAAACGGCGTACGAATACTCACGGCGCGAGCGTGGGACCGCGCGGGCAACGGCGCGGACAGCCCGCCCGACACGGCACTTGTCGACATCCGATGGGAATGGGACGTGACACCGGTCGCAAGTGCGTTGTTTGAGGCGCTTACCACGACAGGAAGCTCGGTGTATGCGGCAGGACATACCACGAATGGCTTCGCTGACGCAGTGCTCACCAAACTGGATTCCTCCGGTGCCGTCGTGTGGACCCGCACGTTTGGAACCGCCGGGGTTTGGGATGAAGCCCAATCGGTGGCGCGCGATGTCAATGGTGACGTGTATCTCGGCGCTTGGCGCTACGATGGTGCAGCGAATCTGCGTGACTGCCTACTGCTCAAGTATGACGCCACGGGTGCGCAGCTCTGGACCCGGGTGATCGATAGCGGCGACGCAGAGGATCATTGCCTCGTCGCCACGGATAGCGTCGGCGCGATCTACTTGGCGGGAATGACGCTGGGCACCTTCGATAGCAGCGCCAGCGATGGTTTCCCCAAGCTGTTTTTGACCAAGTATGACGCGCTCGGGAATCGACTCTGGATACGGCTAGTCACTCCGCTATTCTCGAGCTCACCGGGGGGGTTCGCGGGAATCGCCGTGGATCGGGCCGGAAGCGTGTATCTCACCGGCATGGGGCGCGATTCACTGAACCCCGTGACTGGAATTTCCCCCTTCGTGATGAAAGTGGACGACGCCGGGAACGAACTTTGGAAACGCTTTATGAGTAGCGTGACTCGTCAACCGGCGGGACTGGCGGTTGATGGGACGAGCGGCGTATGCATCGTGGGATGGGGCGACGCGCCTGGCATGTTTGTGGTAAAGTATGATTCGAGCGGTGCGCTGTTATGGAGTCGGCTATTCGGCACACCGGACAGCGATGAACCCGCTGCCGTAACCGGCGATTCGAACGGTATCTATGTGACCGGCTCCACGTACGGCGCATTCCCCGGCCTTCTCCAAGATCTGCCCGATGATGTTTTCCTTGCGCGCTTCGATGCAAACGGTGTGATCACCGATCTCCGGATCTATGGGGCGCAAGGACCGGAAGAGGGCTTTGCGGCCGCAGCCGACGGCGGTGGCGCTGTTTATGTGGGCGGTTGGCTCCGTGGTTATCAACAGGGACTCGTTCTGAAGTACCATCCGTAGCTGCGAGCGGCGCATCGCGTTGACATTTCCGGCGGCGATTCGCATTGTCCCGCCATGAAGGCTCTCTCGGACCGGCCGCGGGCCATACCGGCTCGTCCGTTTCTCAAAGACGATCGCAATCCGGGCATCCCGCTCGACCTCGACGTCGTCGCGGGGCTGCGGGTAAATCGCAGCGCCGTCGAGCGCCGGGCCGCGACCATCCCCACGCGCCGCACAGTAAAGAAGGAATGGCAGGCGGCCTGGCTGCTCCGCGCCATCACGTGCATGGATCTCACGACGCTGCAGGGCGACGACACGCCCGGGAATGTGCTGCGCCTCTGCGCCAAAGCTCGGCGCCCGTTGCGCCCCGATCTCGTCGACGCGCTCGGTGTCGGACATCTCGACATCAAAGTGGGCGCGGTATGCGTGTATCACGCGCTCGTGCCGACGGCGGTAGCCGCGCTCGAGGGCTCGGGTATTCCGGTTGCCGCCGTGTCGACCGGATTTCCTGCCGGTCTCAATCCGTTCGCGCAACGCCTCGAAGAGGTGCAGGCCTCCGTCGCGGCGGGCGCTCAGGAAATCGACATCGTCATTACCCGCGCCCACGTACTCACCGGCGATTGGCCGGCCCTCTACGCCGAGGTCCGCGCCTTCCGAGACGCCTGTGGCCGGGCGCGCATGAAGGCGATCCTCGGGACCGGCGAGCTCGCCACGCTGACCAACGTCGCGCGCGCGAGCATGGTCGCGATGATGGCTGGCGCGGACTTCATCAAGACGTCGACCGGCAAGGAGCCCATCAACGCCGTGCTGCCGGTCGGCGTCGTCATGGCCCGCATGATCCGCGAGTACGAGACGCGCACCGGTGCGGCGGTCGGCTTCAAGCCGGCCGGCGGCATCCGAGCCGCCAAGCAGGCGCTCGACTGGATGATCCTCATGAAGGAAGAGCTGGGCGACCGCTGGCTCCGACCCACGCTCTTCCGGCTTGGGGCTAGCGCTCTCCTGACCGACATCGAACGGCAGCTCGAACACTTCGTGACGGGCCGCTACGCCGCCGCGCACCGCCACCCGATGGTGTGATGACGACCGTCGCCAAGCTGTTCGAGACGATGGAGTACGGACCGGCGCCGGAAAGCGACGCTCCCGCACTCGAGTGGATCAAGCAGCACGACAGCGGCCGCTTCGGCCACTTCATTAATGGAGTGTGGGCGTCCCCTTCTGAAGGCACGTACTTCGAGACGATCAATCCCGCAACGAAGGCGGTGCTGGCGCGGGTCGCGCAGGGAAGCAAGGCAGACATCGACGCGGCCGTCGCCGCGGCAAACGCCGCCGCTCCGGGTTGGGCGGCGCTCCAGCCGCACGCCCGCGCGCGCTACCTCTATGCGCTCGCAAGGGAGGTACAGCGGCACTCGCGCCTGCTGGCCGTGCTCGAGAGTCTGGACAACGGGAAGCCGATCCGCGAGACCCGCGATCTCGACATTCCCCTCGTCGCCCGCCACTTCTACCATCACGCCGGGTGGGCGCAGCTCCGCGATACGGAATTCCCCGGCTACGTGCCGGTTGGTGTCGTGGGGCAAATCATCCCGTGGAATTTCCCGCTCTTGATGGTGGCGTGGAAAGTCGCGCCCGCGCTCGCCGCCGGAAACACCGTGATCCTGAAGCCCGCCGAATTCACTCCATTGACTGCGCTCTGCTTCGCTGAGATCGCGCGAGACGCGGGATTGCCGGCGGGCGTGTTCAACGTGGTGACCGGCGATGGCACTACGGGAAAACATTTGGTCGAGCATCCCGGCGTTCAGAAAATTGCGTTCACCGGATCGACCGAAGTCGGACGCATCATTCGCAAGGCCACGGCCGGAACCGGCAAGAAGCTGACACTCGAGCTGGGCGGGAAAAGCCCGTTCATCGTTTTCCAGGACGCCGACCTCGACAGCGTCGTCGAAGGTGTGGTGGACGCGATCTGGTTCAACCAGGGCCAGGTCTGTTGCGCGGGCTCGCGGCTGCTCGTCCAGGAAGGCATCGCCGATCGGCTGACGCAGAAGCTGCGCGCCCGGATGGAGAAGCTCCGCGTCGGCTCGCCGCTCGACAAAGCGGTGGACATGGGCGCGATCGTGGCCCCAGTGCAACTCGAGCGCATTCGCGGACTGGTGGAGAAGGGCGTCGAGGAAGGCGCGAAAATGTGGCAGCCGTCGTGGGCCTGTCCCACGGATGGTTATTTCTATCCGCCGACCTTGTTCACCGACGTTTCTCCCGCCGCCACGATCGCGCAGATCGAGATCTTCGGCCCCGTGCTCGTCAGCATGACCTTCCGGACGCCGCAGGAAGCGGTCGAGCTCGCGAACAACACGCCGTACGGTCTCGCGGCAAGTGTCTGGACTGAGAACATCAACCTCGCCCTCGATGTCGCGCCCAAGCTGAAGGCCGGCGTCGTCTGGATCAATTCAACGAATCTGTTCGACGCCGCGTCGGGGTTCGGTGGCTATCGGGAGTCGGGGTTTGGCCGCGAGGGTGGGCGGGAAGGGATGTATGAGTATTTGAAGCCGGCATGGGAACATACGGGAAACGAGAAACGAGAAACGGGAAACGTTGCTGCAACGACACCCACGTTTCCCGTTTCCCCTGTCCCGTTTCCCGAGGGACTGCCTCCGATCGACCGAACGTACAAGTTGTTCATCGGCGGCAAGCAGGTGCGCCCCGACCAGGGCTACTCGCGCAAGATCGCTGGGCCCAATGGTCGTGTGCTGGGCGAGGTCGGCGAGGGCAATCGCAAGGACATCCGCAACGCCGTCGAAGCGGCGCACGCGGCTGAAGGGTGGGGACGAGGCAGCGGACACACCCGCGCGCAGATTCTGTATTTCATCGCCGAGAATCTCGCCACCAGGGCCCAGGAGTTTGCGGACCGGGTGGGACCCGAGGAGGTGGAGGCGAGTGTCGCCCGCCTCTTCACCTACGCGGCCTGGGCCGACAAGTGGGACGGCGCGGTCCATCACACGCCGATTCGCGGGGTCACGCTGGCGATGAATGAGCCGGTGGGCGTGCTCGGATTGATCGCCCCAGATGACTTCCCCTTGCTTGGCTTTGTGTCGCTGGTCGCGCCGGCCGTGGCAGTCGGCAACACGGTCATTGTGGTGCCGTCGGAATCGCATCCACTTGCCGCGACGGAATTCTACACGGTGCTCGAAACGTCCGATGTGCCTGACGGGGTGATCAATGTCGTGACTGGCGCGAAGGACGCGCTCGCCAAGGTGCTGGCCGAGCACGACGACGTCGATGGGATTTGGTATTTCGGCACGGCGGCTGGTGTGAGGACGGTGGAGCTCGCGTCCGCGGCGAACATGAAGCGCACCTGGGCGTTGGCACGGAGCCGCGATTGGCTCGACCCCCGGCAGGGGGAGGGTCGAGAGTTTCTGCGTCACGCCTCCGAGGTGAAGAACATCTGGATCCCCTACGGGGAATAATGCGGCGGTGATCAGCGCGGTCTTGCACCGCGTGAATTACTCCGAGACCGACCAGATGGGATTTGTCTACCACGCCAATTATCTCATCTGGATGGACATGGCGCGGACCGAACATCTCCGCGAACGGGGAATGTCGTACAAGCAGTTGGAAGAGCAGGGGACGTACCTCACCGTCACGGACGTTCACGTTCGCTACCGCCAGCCCGCGCGGTATGATGATATGATTCGGGTCCGCTGCTGGGTGCGGGACTTGGCTTCGCGGCGCGTGATTTTCGGCTATGCGGTGGAGCGAGCGAGCACGGACGAGCTCCTCGCCACCGGACAAACATCGTTGATCGCGCTGAACCCACGACAGACCTTATCGCGCATTCCGGAGCACGTGTGTGAGTTGCTCGAACCCACGGCAGACCCGGTTCGTCTCTAGCGTCGCCGCTTTCCTTCTTCTTATGGCGTCGGTGGTGGCCGCGGCTGCTCAAAACCCGCCCCCCCCCGTGGCTCTCCCAGCGGCGGACGAGACGACGGTGGGGCTGCTCGCGTCGCTCTTAGCGGCCGCCGATGCGCGCCGCTTCGATCCGGCGGCGTTGCGGGACGCGCTGGCCAGCAACACTCCCGCCGTGCGTCGTCAGGCGGCGCTCGCTGCCGGCAGGATGGGTGACGCGACAGCGGTGGACCTGCTTGTTCCCGTCCTGAACGACACCGTGCCCAGCGTCGCGGCCGCCGCGGCGTTCGCGTTGGGGTTGCTGAAAGATGCCCGCGCGATCCCGGCGCTCTTGCAAACGATTCGCGCCGTCGCGCCCGCCGATCAGGGGCCGCCGCAGCTCGAGGCCGTCACCGCGATCGCCAAGATCGGCGGCGACGACGGCGCGCGCGCCCTCACGCAGATCACGACCGCCGCATCGCCAACGGCGCCCACCGCCGTCGCGGACGCGGCGCTGCTCGACGCGTGGCGGCTCGGCTCCCGGGCGCCGGTCACAGAGCTGGTGCGCTACACCGATGCGACCGCCGTCACGACGCGGTGGCACGCGCTTTATTCACTTGCTCGCCTGCGGGCAGCACCCGGTGCGGCTCGACTCGTCCGCGCGCTCGGCGACCAGGACGATCGTATTCGCACCGTCGCGGCGCGAGGCATCACGCGTGCGCTCGTGGATAGCGCAAAGCTCGATGCGGGGCCGGTGATCGACGGCCTGAGACCGCTGCTCGTCGACCGTGACGCACACATTCGGATCAACGCATTGCGCGCCTTGGCGTCATTTCGCGATTCGACGCTGTCAGCCGCGGTCGTCCCTCTGATGGCTGACCGAGACCTCGGCGTCGAGGTACAGGCCGAAACCACGTTGGGCGTGTTGCGTGGTGCGGCCGCCGTCGCGGCATTGCACGGCCGGCTGACCAGCAGCGTCTTCGCGCTCAAGCGGCAGGCACTCATTGCGCTCGCGCAGGCCGACAGCGCGGCGGGTGTGACCGCCGCCGCCGCCGTCGTGTCCGACGCCGATTGGCGGTGGCGCAGCGTTGCTGCGGAAGCATTCGGGGCGGCGCGCGCGCGAGACCGGCTCGAGACGCAGCTTGCTGACCCGGATGGCCGGGTCGTCGCGCAGGCGCTCCAAGCGCTACAGCGAATCCAACCCACGACCGGCCCCGATTCCGCGTTACGCGGCCGGGCACGCTCGCTGCTGACACACGCCGACCCCGCCGTGCGCAGCGTGGCCGCCGACATTCTTGCCCGCCATCCCGATATCGACGACGTCGATGCCCTCGTCGTGGCGTACCGCCGGGCCGATGGGGATCCGTTCAACGATCCCCGCCTATCGGCCATCTCCGCGCTCGGCGCGATCGCGGCATCGTCGTCGACGGGCCGGCTGCGCGTCGCGACCAAATTTGTCTCGGTTGTGCCGCGGCCGGACGACTACCTGGTGCGTCGGCTCGCGGCGGATACGCTGCCCGACGCGCGCGACGCCTGGGGATCGGCCACGCCCATCGCGACGGGGCGAACGCCCGCGGACTATCGGGATGTCGCACGCCGCTGGTTGGCGCCCGCGCTCGTCGGCACGAATCCGCACGTTTTTCTCGAGACGGACCGTGGCACGCTCGACATCGAGCTACTGCCGTCCGAGGCACCCATGACTGTGGCGGCATTCCTGGCGCTCGTGGAGCGGCGGTTCTTCGACGGCACGCGCTGGCATCGCGTGGTTCCCAATTTCGTGGTGCAAGATGGCGATCCACGCGGCGACGGATGGGGCGGCCCGGGGTTCGTGCTCCGCGACGAGATCAATCCCGTGCGGTACGAGACCGGGACGGTAGGCATCGCTCTCTCGGGACCCGATACCGGTGGCAGCCAGTATTTCATTACGCATTCAGCGCAGCCCCATCTCGACGGCACCTATACGATCTTTGGCCGAGTGATTGGTGGCAGCGGAATCCTGGACGGGATCGGTCAGGGAGATCGGATTCGGAGCATTCATAGATGAAGCAGCTTCGTTGGATTCAGGCGTTAGGCTGTGTCATCGCCGTGTCCGCCGTTGCAGGCGCCCCCCCCCTGGCGGCGCAATTCGGCTACTTCGGCCAGAACAAGATCCAGTATCGCAAGTTCGACTGGCGCGTCCTGCGCGGCGAACACGTCGACCTGTACTACTATCCGGAAGAGGAAGAGCTCGGGCGCGTGGCGCTTGCCTACGCGGAAGAGAGCTACGACAACCTCGAGCGGCGCTTCAATCACGCGGTGACGCGGCGCATTCCCCTCATCGTCTACGCTTCGCATACCGATTTCGAGCAAACCAACATCCTGCCGTTCATTCCGCCCGAAGGCCTGCTCGGCGTCACGGAATTCCTGAAACGGCGTGTGACGCTGCCGTTCCGTGGCAGCTACGCCGAATTCCGGCACACGATTCGCCACGAGCTGGTCCACGTCTTTCAGCTGAGCCTCGCCTCCCAGACGTTCGGACGCTATCCGCGCTTTCGGCAGGCGGGCATACCGCTGTGGTGGACAGAGGGTCTCGCGGAATTCTTCTCGGCGGGTGAGGACAGCCGCGATGAGATGATCCTCCGTGACATGACGGTCTCGGGGCGGCTGCCGACGCTGTCGGAGCTCGAGTATGCGTACGGGGGTCTCGTCTATCCGGTGGGTGGCATCATCCATCGCTTCCTCGCCGCGCGTTATGGCGAGTGGCGGATCATCGAGCTGTACAACGACATCTGGAAATACGGGAGCTTCAATGACGCGATCGCCGGCGTGTATGGCCGCCGGCTCGAACAACTGTCGGAGGAGTGGCAGTACTGGATGCGCCAGCGCTATTACCCGGTCATCGCCAGTCAGCCGCCGCTCGCAATCAGCGCGCGCAAACTGACCGTCCTCGCCATCAAACCGACCGCGTACCAGCTCCCGGGCGATTCGACGACCTCGTTCCTCTTCTTCTCGCCCTCGAGCGGCTACACGACGATCTACTCGCAGAACCTGAATGGAAGATCGAAGCGCCCGGTGGTCCAGGGCGAGCGCAGCGAGCAGTTCGAGTCCTTCCATTTCTTCGAGTCGCGGATCGACGTGAACCGCCAGGGCGTAGCGGCGTTCAGCAGCAGGTATGCGGAGCGCGACGCGCTCTTTTTCTGGGATCTGCGGCGGGGCAGGGTCGTCGGTCGCTATCAATTCCCCGAGCTGGTTTCGATCCTCTCCCCCGCCTGGGCGCCCGACGGCAAGAGTGTCGTGTTCAGCGGGCTGTCCGTGTCCGGCTATTCCGATCTGTATCGTCTGTGGCTCGCAGACCCGGGTGATTCGGCCAGGGCCGGGGCGGGGGCGGGGGCGGGGGCGGGTCGACTCGAGCGTCTCACGTCCGACCGTTACGAGGACGTCGATCCCACGATCAGTCCGGATGGACAAACGGTCGTGTTCTCGTCTGATCGTACGTCCTTCGGCCGCGATGGAGCGCACAACCTCTTCGCACTCGACCTCCCGACCGGCGCAATTCGTTATCTGACCTACGGCGACTGGCGCGACGAGACCCCGCGTTGGGCGATGCCGGTGGCCGGCGACACGACGCCAGCTCGCATTTACTTCGCGAGCGACCGCGATGGCTCCTTCCAGGCGTACTCGATCGATCTGAAGGGCTCCGGCCGGCGCGAGACGCGGACCTTCAACGGTGCCTTCGATCCGCATTGGATTCCGGGCTCGAACGGTGGCCTGCTATTCGGTGGGTTCGCGGATCTGAGCTTCAACATCTATGTCGCGCCGCCGATCAACGACGTCAGCACCACCTTCGCCCTCGCGCCTGCCGAGAGTTTGCCCGCCGCGGCCTGGACGTGGGGCGAGTTGTCGCATCCGCAGTACGCGCGCGCGGACGGTGCGCCGTACGAACGGAAGTTCAGCCTCGACTTCGCCGCCGGCGATGCCGCGGTGGCGCCCGGACTCGGCTCGGCGCAGGGTGCGGTGTTCGTGTTCAGCGACCTGCTGTCCGACCATCTGATGTACGTCACGTTGTCGTCGTTCCAGGGGAGCGGCTTCGGCAATTTGGTCGACAACGTAAACGGTTCCGCGTTCTATCTGAACCAGTCGCGACGCATCAACTGGGGCGTCGGGGTGTTCCGGCAGCGCGGGCTGTTCTACGAAGGCGATTTCAACACGCTGTTCGAGGAGACCTCCTACGGCGCGTTCGCGCAGGTGCGCTATCCCTTCACGCGGTTTCGCCGCCTGGTGGGGGAGTACCGGCTCGAACGCTCGGATCGATTCGATCTGCTGTCCACTGACGTCGACGAGCCACGGCGGGTCGGTCTGCTCGCCTCGAATTATCTGAGCTACGTGAAAGACAACACGCTCTGGCTGTCGACCGGGCCGATCGACGGCGAGCGATATAACCTGACCGGCGGCTTGGTCGACGATCTGAGTAACGGGCGGTTCGACTCATGGCTCGCGTCGGCTGACGTGCGCAAGTACCTCCGGACGTCGCTGCGCAGTGCGGTGGCGCTGCGCGTGCAGGGTTACGCGTCGGGTGGCGAGCGGCCGCGCCGGATCAACATCGGGGGATCGTGGGGACTGCGCGGCTATCCGCGCTACGGCTACGTCGCCGGCACACACGCCTGGCTGCTCAACGCCGAGTATCGGTTCCCGATCACCGAGTTCCTCACGATCGGCTTTCCGTTCGGGACGGCGCGCTTTCCGGGAGTCGAGGGCGCGTTGTTCGTCGATTACGGTCGCGCGTGGTCCCGCAATACTGCCAATCGCGGTGTCCTCGGCTCGAGCGGACTCGGATTGCGGATGCCGATCGGGCCGCCCCTCGTCTTGCGGCTCGACCTCGGCTATCGGCTCGGTTCTCCGAATTTCGACGCCTACGGATTGCCGGCGAGCACGCACAATCGCCGCTTCGTCGATTTCTTCTTCGGGTTTGATTATTGAGCGGGAAACGTTTTTCGCTTGACCCGCTCCGTGCCCTTTCCTACATTGGCGCCTGTGCGCTGCTCGCGGCGTGTCCGTGGTCGCGCACGCTCGCTCCGCTCGTGTCGATGCCGCTGGCGCCGGCAAGCCGGGACAGCGCCACTGCGTGGGCCAGCGCGACGCTGCGCACTACACCGACGCTGATCCGGTTTCGCTGGCGCTATCAGGACGAGCGGGTGAAGTACGCGGGTCGCGGGACCGCGCGCATCGCGCCGCCGGACTCGCTGCGCTTCGATTACGTGGGACCGTTGGGGCTCGGCAGTGGGGCCGCGGTCGTGATCGGCGACTCCGTGGCGTGGGCGGACCCGGAGAAGAATTTCCGCTCGCTCGTTCCCGCTGTTCGGATGCTGTGGGCGGCCTTCAGCATGGTGCGACCGCCCGCACCTGATGCGGCGGTGCTGGGCGCGCGGCTCGCCGATTCGACGACCGCGCGACGACGGAGGATATGGCGGTTCGCGCAGCCCGAGGACACGCTCGATTACGTCGTGACCGACAGCGCGGGCCGGGAGTCTTTGCTGGAAGCCGAATGGCGCCGGCGTGGGAAAATGATGGCGCGGAGCCGTTCCCAGCTCGACACACTGGCTCACGCGCGTGTCGACTTTCCGGAGGCTTCGGCCAGACTTGAGCTTATCGTTGTGGCGATCGATACGGCGGCGGTCATTCCGTCGGCTGTTTGGCGCAGTCGCCGCTAGCGCGGCGAGTCTGTGTGTCGCGGCCTGTGTCTACGGCTTTGCCGGCGGCACGCTGCCCAACGTCAAAACCGTCGCCATCCTTCCCTTCGATAATGACACTCCCGAGCCGGCGCTGACGCAGGAAGTCAGCGACGCGGTGCGCCAGGCATTCGAGGGCCGCCTGGGACTGCGGGTGGCGCCCGAGGCCACGGCCGATGCGCTCGTTCGCGGCCGGATCGTCCGCTACGATCCCGATCTTCCGGTCTCGGTTGTGGCGGGACCGGGCCAGACGGTCGTCACCAAGCGCAGAGTCCAGCTCACGGTCGATGTTGAGATCGTCAACCAGCGCCAAGGGACGACGATCTGGAAACAGCAGGGACTCTCGGTAGACGGCGTCTACGATCCTCCGCAGGACACCCAGGGCCGCAAACTCGCGCTCGAGAAACTCGTGAGCTCCATCGTGGACGGAGCGCAATCCCAATGGTGACGTCCTCGCGACGCGGCGCGAGCTCGAGCGGTTGTCTCTTCACGCTCCTGATCTTCGTCGCGGCGCTCTACTACGGCGTCAACATCGGCGAGGTGTATTTCCGCTATTACCGGCTGCTCGATGAAATGCAGACCGAAGCCCACCTCTCCGCCGGGCTCGATGATGGCACGATCCGCCGCCGGATCCAGGCCGCCGTCGAGGAGATCGGGTTGCCGAATGCCGCTGGGCAACAACTGGTCATTCGGCGCACGGCGTCGCCCCGGGAGATCGTGATCGAAACACGCTACAGCGAAACGGTATCGCTGCCGCTCTTCAATCATACGTTTTCCTTCCACCCGAGAACGTCGCAGCCGCTCTGAACACCGCGGGGAAGATCCGTACGCCCGAAGCCGCGGCCGCCTGGCGAAGAACCCAGGGCAAGGTCGTCTTCACGAACGGCGTCTTCGATCTCCTGCACACCGGTCATGTCGCGCTGCTTGAAGCGGCGCGCGCCGAGGGTGACGCGTTGATCGTCGGCGTGAACGCGGATGATTCGGCGCGACGGTTGGGGAAGGGACCGGATCGCCCCCTCGTCGGCGAACGCGAGCGCGCGCGGTTGGTCGCGGCGCTGGCGGCCGTGGATTGCGTCGTCCTGTTCTCTGAGACAACCCCACTCGCCCTGATTCGCCAGCTCCGGCCAGACGTCCTCGTCAAGGGCGCGGACTATGCGCCCGAGGCGATCGTGGGCGCCGCGGAAGTCGAAGGCTGGGGCGGGCGCGTCGTGCGCGTCCCGCTCGTCAAGAACGCGTCGTCGACCCAGTTGCTCGAGAAGCTGCGCGACGGGTCATGAAGCTGCTCGTTGGCACACGCAGCCCGGGCAAGACGCGCGAGATCCGCGAGCTGTTCGCCGGCCTGCCGTTCGACGTGGCGTTTCCCGCCGACCGCTTGCTGGAGCAGCTCCCGGAGGAGGCGGATCTCGAGGGCAGCGCGAGCTACGCCGAGAATGCTGTTGCCAAGGCCAGGTATTTTGCGACTCGGGGCGGATTGCCGACCGTTGCCGATGATTCCGGAATCGAAGTCGAGGCGCTCGGCGGCGCGCCGGGTCCGCGTTCCTCGCGCTGGTCTTTGGAAGGAAACGACGCCGCGAACAATGCCCTCTTGCTCGAGCAGCTCGCCGGCGTGCCCGAGGAGCGGCGTGGAGCGCGCTATCGTTGCGTGGTCGCCTTTCTCGCGACGCCGAGTAGTGTTCCCGAGATCGTCGAGGCGACCTGTGAAGGATTTATTCTTACCGAAGCGCGTGGAACCGGAGGCTTCGGCTACGATCCGCTGTTTTTCTCACCCGAGCTGCACATGAGCTTCGGCGAGGCGCCGCCCGCCGCAAAGCATCGCGTGTCACACCGTGGCCGCGCGTTCCGCGCGCTGATCGAAGTTCTGCTCAGACGCTCCACGTGACTTTGTGTGGTCGCACCGCCGCACCGACCTGCAACGGAGTTGCAACGGTCTTCGCGACCGTCGGACACGACATCCCGTCGCCGTCTTGCTGACAAGATGCCATTGGTCTTGATGTAGCCACGGTCCCAACGGTGCGTTAACGCATCAATCAGCGCACGGCCACCGCACCCTCGCGGCACAGAGCCTGCCCAACGATGTGCGTGGCCGGAGGCTGCTCCTCTAAGGCAGTCGATCGCCGGCCAGTGATGACGCTCGTCCGCCAGCCGGGCCTGCACGCTCGGCCTGCGAACGCACCCACAACCGCGGAGGGCATCATGTCTCGCCGTCTCGCTGGACTGCTGACACTAGTCAGCATCGGGATTCTGGCAGGCTGTTCGGATCGTTCCCCGACCGACTCGAAACCACGTTCCTTGGGGGTGCCGAATCTGCCGGGCGGCGGGGTGCTCAGCACTATGGGTGCTCCGAGCAACGCGCTCGCGGCGATCCAGGTCCAGGCCAATGGACAATTCGCTTGCGTAGGCGGCGAAACGGTTTTGCTCATCCAGGATGTCGTCCCTTGGTATCTGTTCACTATTCCTTCGGACCAAAATCCTCTGGGTGCGGACGTCACGGAGCTGCTGGCCCAGGACAAGAACTTCTGCATGATCACGTCTGACCAGATTGGATCGACCGATTTGAGCACGTTCAAAGAAATCATCATCCCGTCAGATCAGAACCAGACGTACTACGACAATCTGTTCCCGGGCACGCCGGTCGGGGTCATCCGTCAGGACATTACGAATTGGGTCATGCAGGGCGGCATCCTGTCGGCGAATCTCGCGGATCTCGGGCACAACGCAGGTACTTGGGAGGCGAGGGTTTTTGTCGGCGGCGTGCAGCACATCATTCGGACCTCCGACGACAACGACATCAATGATCCCGATCATCCGATCATCGAAGACGACCTTCCCTGCGGTTCCAATGGGCATTGCGGGCCGATCAAGGACGCCGGACCCCAGAATGACCTTGACGACTGGAACTTCAGCTCGCACGGCTATTTCACCAATACGTGCGCGGACACCAAAGTCATTATCGTCGACGAGTTCCAAAATCCGGTAATGATAGAGTATGGCTTCGGCACCGGGAGAGTCATCGCGGGGCTCACCACGCTGGAAGCGCGGTATTACGGTTATGGTCCTTTTGCCCCGAACAAGAAGCTGTTGTCTAACGAGATCGCCTATCAGGACTTCATAGCTTGCGGGTTCTGACCGGCACGAACGATCCGGACGAGATGGGCGCGAATACGTTCGCGCCCATCTGCGCTATGGTGGCGCTGCGGCGCTGTTGGTAAGTTGATGCCGCGGACGCACGACGGGGTGTGGCGCAGTCCGGTAGCGCGCCTGGTTTGGGACCAGGAGGTCGCGGGTTCAAATCCCGCCGCCCCGATTCAGCCGTCGATTTGTGACTTCAGGTACTTGTCGTAACAGTCGGGACACACGCCGTGGCTGAAACGCGCCGCGGAGCGCGCCTCGACGTAGCGTTCCAGCGGCGTCCACGCGCCGTCGGTGTCCCGGATGCGTTTGCAGTAACTGCACATCGCCAGCAGCCCTTCCAGCGTCATCAGCTCCTCGCGTAAGCCGAGAATGCGCTCGGCGACCTCGAGCCGGGCGACCAGCTCCTCCGGGACGATCGGCTTGGTGATGAAATCGTCCACCCCGGCCTTCATCGCCTCGAGAAAATTGCTGAGCCCGGTGCGAATCGTCTGCATCATGAAGTAGGTGTAGGGACCGGGGGGGCGCGCGCGAATGCGGCGACACAGCTCGATGCCGTCCATGGCAGGCATGAGCCAGTCGGACACGATGATGCGGTGTCGAGCCACCTGCCACAGTCCCCAGGCGTCGACGCCGTTGTCCACGGCCGTGACCTCGTGGCCCTGCGCGGTCAGAATCGCCGTCAGCGTCCGGCCGGCAACGGCGTCGTCCTCGGCGAGCAGAATCCGCATCATGCCTCCGTCATCGCAGCGCGCTGTTGGCGCAGGTACTCGATCACGCTGTGGGCTATCGGACTGACCTGCTCGAAGTAGTCACGCGCTTCGTCCAGCTCACCGGCGCGGGCCGTTGTTTCGACGCGCTCGAGCAGCTCGGCGAGCGTGCGCGCGCCGATCGTCGCGGCAGCGCCGCGAAAGACGTGCGCGGCCTTGGCGATCTCGACACCGCTGCCGCTCGCGGCTGCGGCCGCGAGCGTGGCTAGGCGCCCGGGTGCGTGACGCAAGAACGTGTCGAGGATGGAATACAGCGCCTCTTCGGCGCCCGCTTCGCGCAGCATCGTTCGGAATCCCTCGAGATCGACGGGAGGCGTGGCGGCGGGTGTCGTGGGCACCGGCTGCGAAGCAGGCGCGACGCCCCCCGACAGCTGCTCGACCAGCGTAAACAGCTCGTGCGCTTTGAACGGCTTCGCGAGATAGTCGGTCATGCCGTGTGCCTTGCAGCGCTCGCGTTCGCCGGACAGCGCGTGCGCGGTGAGGGCGATGATCGGTAGTTGTGCTCCCCGTGGCGTCGCGCGAATCGCTTGCGTCGCCTCGAAGCCGTCCATCTCCGGCATCTGAATGTCCATGAGGACGACGTCGTACGCGCGCTCGGCGACGGCGTCGACCGCTTCGCGTCCATTCCCGACGACGTGCACTTCGTGCCCGCGCTTCACGAGCATCGCCACCGCGACCTGTTGATTGACGGGATTGTCTTCCGCCAGGAGCACGCGCAGTGACGCCCGCGACTCGGCAATCGTGTGGCGCGTGACGACGTCGGGCGTGCCCGCTTCTTCAGCCGGTCCGGCGAGCACCGTCCCGAGTGCCTCGAGCAGATCCACTCGTGAAAGCGGCTTCGTCAAATAGCCGCGGATGCCAAGCTCGCGGCACCGCTCGCCGTCGCCGCGCTGTCCCGCGGACGTGAGCATCAGCAGCTTGGTGCGGGCGAGCGTTTGGTCTTGGCGCACGGCCGTCGCAAGTTGGAAGCCGTCCATGTCGGGCATCTGCACGTCGAGGATCGCGAGGTCATACGGCACTCGCTTCTGAGCGGCGCGGCGCAACGCGGCGAGACCGTCATTGGCCATTGTCGCCTCGTCCACCTTGACTCCTTCCGCCGCGAGCATCTCGCGCAAAATCCGCCGATTGGTCTCGTTGTCGTCTACGATCAGCATGCGACGCCCACCGAGCGCGGCGAGTCCGACGGTGCGCTCGGATGCCGCGGTTTCGACGGGCAACGTCAGCGTAAACGAGAACTCGCTGCCGTGTCCCACTTCACTCGTTACGGCGAGCTCGCCGCCCATCAGGCGCACTAGGCGCTGTGAGATCGCGAGGCCCAACCCGGTGCCGCCGTAGCGGCGTGTCATCGTTGAGTCGGCTTGCGTGAATTCCTTGAACACGGTCTTGAGATGTTCCGGCGCGATCCCGATGCCGGTATCGCGTACGCCGAAGCGCAGCACGTCGGTGCCGTCGCGAGCCTGCGTCGTCACGGCAACCACGACTTCCCCCTGCTCGGTGAACTTGATCGCATTGCCGATCAGGTTCATGAGCACCTGCCGCAGGCGCGTCGGATCGCCGCGCACCACGCGCGGGACTTCGGGCGCCACGTCCGCGAGCAGCTCGAGATGCTTTTCGCGCGCCCGCACCGCGAGCAGACTGGCCGTTGCGTGGACGACTTTGGCGACGTCAAAAGGAATCGACTCGAGCTCGAGATGCTCGGCCTCGATCTTCGAGTAATCGAGAATGTCGTTGAGGATCATCAGCAGCGCTTCGGATGACGAGCGCACCAGCTCGAGCGCGCGGCGCTGTTCGGTGGACAGCTCCGTATCGAGGACCAGCTCCACGAACCCGAGGACGGCGTTCATCGGCGTGCGAATCTCGTGGCTCATGTTGGCGAGGAATGCCGAGCGCGCCCGCGCCGTCCGCTCGGCGAGATCGCGCGCGTCCCGCATGACGGACTCGGCACGCTTGGCGGCTTCTTCGCTCACCGCCAGGCGTGCGGTCACGCGCAGGTGATCCACCAGGGTGATGTGCGCACGCCGGGCCACGATCGCCATGCCCAGCGTGAACACGGCCACAACGATCGCGGCCGCGAGATTATGGCTTCGCTCGCTCATGGCCAGCGACACGAAGACGGGGAGGGCGATGCCGGCGAGGAATCCGCGGATGCTCAACGGATCGGCCGCGAGCGTCGTCAGCGCGCTGGCGATGAGGCCGGCCAGGATGACGAGGACGAGGGCGGTGGTCTCGAAGGACACGACCGGAAGCACCAGCGCGGCGCCCACCCCCCACGTGATCGCCAGCAGGCTCACGGTCGCGCGCACGCCGGTGCGGACGGCCCGCTCGGACAGCCGACGATGTGGGGCGATGAACAGCCAAGCGCCCCGCAGCAGCGCGGTGAACACGACTGCGCCGGCCCAGCCGAGCAGCAGGTCGTGTGGCGCGTCGGGCCAGGCGAGCGTCGCGATGACGGCGATGAGGATGGGGTGCACCCAGACGCCGAGGCGGCTCTCGTGCACCAGTCGCTCTTGGAGCAGGCGCGCCAGGTCGGCGCGGACCCGCGCGTCGGCTGAGACGGCGGCTTCGGGAGCTGCGTCGGTGTCCACGACTCCGGTCAAGGTCGCCATGGCGCTCTACAGTACGACACGGGGGGAAAGCGGAAAAGGGCAATTTAGCGGCGCCGGCGGGTGGCGGTGCGGCAGGGGCGGGGGGCGCGTTAAATTGTCTCATGTTTGATCGGCGCCCGTAGCTCAGGTGGATAGAGCAGCAGCCTTCTAAGCTGTTGGTCGGAGGTTCGAATCCTCCCGGGCGCACTGCGATGAACGTGCTCCTCGCAGAAGACGATGCCGTCGCCCGCATCACGCTCGCCGCCGTCCTGCGGGGACTCGGTTACGACGTGACGGAAGCCGAGCATGGCGGCGAGGCCTGGGACAATGTCCAGATCGGGCATTTTCCCATTGTCATCTCGGACTGGCAGATGCCGGAGATCGAGGGCCCCGAGCTATGTCGCCGCATTCGCGCCCGTGCGACGGACCGGTATACCTACTTCCTTCTTATAGCCGCCACCGGCGGCAAGAAGCGGTACCTCGAGGGCATGGAGGCGGGCGCAGACGACTTCATCACCAAGCCGGTGGACATGGACGAGCTCCGTGCGCGCCTCAAGGCGGCCGAACGGATGCTCGGTTTGCACCACCATGTGCAGCAGCTCGAAGGGCTATTGCCGATTTGCGCCTATTGTAAGAGAATCCGGGACGCGTCCGAACGCTGGGAGTCGATTGAACGGTACGTCGAGGCGCGCTCGGAGGCGCAGTTCAGTCACGGCTATTGTCCGGAGTGCTACGAGAAACATGTGTGCCCGCAGGTCGAAGGGGGCGGGGGGCGCTGACGATTCACGAGGAGGAACGTTGGGCGAATTCAGTATTACCCACTGGCTGATTCTGGGCATGGTGTTGCTGCTGCTGTTCGGCGCCAAGCGAATTCCTGAGGTGGGATCCTCCCTCGGCAAAGGCATTCGCGAATTCAAGCGCAGCTTGAGTGACGTCGGCGACGCGGTCAACGACAAAGAGACGCGCGCGCTGCCGCCGACGAGTGGTGCGGCATCGACGCGCGACAACACCCCGCCCAAGCGTCTGCTCGAGTAGTCGCTGCCGCTGCGTGGGTGCTCGGGTGCGCCGGATCACTCGGTGCGCGGTCGGGGAGTCCGCGCGACGCGAATCCGGAGCGACCAACCGTCGCGACGCACGCGTATTCCGTCGCGGGTGGCTATGCCGAACTCGAGCAGGGCACGCGCGTGTTCGGGCCGGGCTATCTCCGCACCTCGGCGGGCGCCGGTGTCGGCGATCTCGGAGTTTCGCTCAAGCTGAGCCGCGGCGTCTCATCGCGCAGCACGGTCGCGCTCGTCCCGAGTGTGACGTTTCCGACCGGCGACCGGGCCCGCGGGCTCGGCGCGGGGCGAATGTTGTCGAGCGTGGTCGCCGTCCTGAGCGCCGATTTGCCGGCGAGTTTGCATTTCGATTTCAACACGCGTCCGGTTGGCGTCGGAGCGGGGACGCCGCAGTGGTTCACGTCGGTTGGTTTTTCGCGCGCGGGAACGATCGGTGCAGCGACGGAGCTGTTTGACTTTACGTCTGGTGCCAGTGGTCCTCGGCAACGCGGATTCCTGGCCGCCGCGGTCGTCCGATGCGCCGCCTGGGCCGTCCTGGATGCGGGTGGCGCGGT
>Ga0209157_1001055_pt1 | contig 23200 bp, 25 predicted proteins | sample GraSoiAngelo_135_FD_185892 | JGI IMG/M metagenome (GOLD analysis project Ga0209157, IMG submission 185892) | Grasslands soil microbial communities from the Angelo Coastal Reserve, California, USA - 14_0929_05_40cm (SPAdes) (version 2) | ecosystem: Environmental > Terrestrial > Soil > Grasslands ...
CACCACGGCGTAGACCTCTCGACCAATGCGGTAAGTCGTTGCTGTATACCCGCGCCACCGTAGCTCAGTGGTAGAGCTCTCGATTCGTAATCGAGCGGTCGTCGGTTCAAATCCGACCGGTGGCTCTGTTTTTTCCGCGCTGCTGCTCGCTTTTCTCAGACTACCTTGCCGAGCGCCGGCTCGCGTGGAACTTCTGATTGACACTCCCTTCGACCGCGGGTAGTCTAGTGGTGCCCAACGCCAAGGCTCGACCTCCATGACCGCGCAGCCGCCCCGCCCGTCCGTGCCCCGCTCATCCTTCGCCGCAGCCCTCAAGGACTACACCTTCATCCGACCGGGCATCGCTGTCTCGATCAGCGCAGCCTGCCTCATCGCCGCCTTGATCATCGGGGTCTTCCTGATCGGTTCACTCAAGCGGGCGACGGCGATTGTAGACTTGGCCCGGCGGACCGTGTTCACCCTGCACGGCTACAACGCCGCCCTCCAGACGTGGCAGCAGCTCGTCGTGACCGAGGATCCCGAGCTGAAGAAGCCCGAGTCCCGGGCGCTGCGCGATAGGATCCGCTCAGCCTTGACGGGCGAGCTTCAGAAGCTCGCTGCGGCGACGCAGGATGCCTCGCAGCGCACGCTCATCGAGACGGTAATCAAAGGGCTCCAGGCCGGGAAAGTCGGGCTGGACGAGGCGGGCCGGCAGGCAATGGTCGTGGTCCTCGCCCGCCAGGACGAAGCGATGCTCGAGGCCGTGGGAGTGTCGCAGCGCGCCGTGCTGCTGTCCGCTGTGCTGATCGCGCTCACGGTAGTCGCCGCCGGGACGCTCGTGGTCCCGATGGCGTGGCTCTACATCAGGTTCAAACGGGGCGCTCTGATTCGGGTCGCCGCGTAACGGCTGCGGGGTCGCTTCTGATTCAGCGGGGCGGCGGCGCTCGGTGCGGTCGCCCTGGAGCGAGACGGCCGGCGCTGCGCTCCTGCACGTAGGCATAGATGCGATCGATCAGCTCGTCGTCCAGGAGCGGATCGAACCCCTTCATTTCCTTGCTCTCCGTCCCCCGGTGGACGACCACGCGGAACGAGTCGGGCGTGACGCCGCCCTCTGCCGAGATCGCAAACAGGAGGTCTGGCGCCCTGACGCCCCCGGTCGCGTTGTCACCATGGCAGCGCGCGCAATACACCTGGTAATACTTCCACCCCTGGTACACGGGCTCCGTGACCGCGAGGTTGTCCGGCACGGTATCCCGCTGTTGAGCTCGAAGCGACGGGACAGCTGCGCCTGCCATGACGAGCGCGCCGAGCCTGATACCCGCGATCCGGATGGCGAGCGCCATGGCGACTACAGCTTCACCACCGCCGCTTCCCACCCGGCGAGGTCTTTGTCCTGCTGGTACGTCGTCGCGAGGTCGACCACGATCGTGTCGCCGCTCTTGCGCAGCGCATACCGGTCCATCCCGCGCGTCGCGCGTCCTTCGATGAAGATCCCCGTCGGCTGATACTTGCTGTGGTGCTTCGGGCACTCGAAGCGCTGCATGTCGTCGTACCAGCGCAGCGCGGTGCGCTGGTGCGGGCACCACAGGACGAAGGCGTAGACTGCGTTCTGGTAGCGGACCACGATCAGGGCGCGGTCCTTGTCGATACCGGCCCCGTCCCGTGCTGGAAGGGGATAGACGGCCTCGTCGCCCAGGACCTGGAGAGAGGACAGAAACTCGACGGGGAGGGCGGCGAACGCGATGAACAGGCCGGCGTCACATAGGAACGCGCGGCGGGGAACCGCAGCGCACTCCCCGCACGCCGCCGCCGCCGTCGCCAAGGGGAAGTCAAGCTCGCGCATAGGGGCGTCCTAGAAAGAACGCTCAGGCGCGCATGAGGAGCGTGCCCGCGAGAATCAGCGTGAGCCAGAGGGCGATGCTCGCGCCCGAAATGTAGCGGAGCCGGGCCCAGAGAACCGGCGAGTCCGGCTGCTCGCTCTGCCGCAGCGCCGTCTCGGTACGGGAGAGAAGGTAGCCGTTCGTGAGCAACAGCGCGAGCAGCGTCATCTTGACCCAGAAAACCCACGAGCGCGCGAACGTCTCGATGTCGGCGAGGAACAGCAGGACGCCGCTCAAGATCGCGATCACGAGACCCAGAATGACCGGCCGATGGACTGTGTGCAGGTGCTGGAGGTGGCGAATCTGCCCCGAGATGCGGGCAGCCACCGCGATGAAGGTCTCACGGTCGGTCGCGATCGCGAAGCCCCCGCCCAGGAAGATGCCGGCCAGATGGAGAAAGGTGAGGGTAGTCTGGACCGCGGGATTGTTGCGGTAGAGCGACGACCACGGTTCGAGGAGGCGCGCGAGCCCGTCAGCTACTCCCATCACCAAGAGCATGGCAAGTCAAACCTACTCCTCCGGTCAGCCGAGCCCCAGCTTCTGCGCCAGCGACCCGTACCTCGGGTCCGACCGCAGGGGGTCGAGCCAGGGGGCCACACGCAGGAACATGAGCCCGGGGTCTCGAAGCTGGAATGCCCGCTCCAACTGCTCGAACGCCCGATCCTTCGCGTCCAGCGCCGTGAGCAGAAAGGCCGAGAGGAGGGCCAACCGGTCCGCGCCCGCCAGCTTGGGTTCCAGCTCCTCCAGTATCCTGCGGGCTTCTTCTCTCTTCCCCGACGCGGCGGAGGCATACCCCAACATCAGCTTGTACAGGGTCTTGGACCCGGGGCGCTCCATGTGCTTCCGAATATCGGCGATCGCCTCATCGTACGCTCCCTTCGCGACATAAACCCACCACAGCACCAGGCGGGCGCCCAGGAAGTCGGGGTCCATCTCCAAGGTCTTCTGAAACTCCTCGATCGCCTCGTCGTAGCGGCGGGCGTAGTAAAGCACCCACCCTACCGCTCGATTCACCGGAACCGAGAGCGGGTCGAGCTGCTGGGCGCGCTTGATCTCGACCAGAGCTTCGGCGTGCCGTCCGAGCGCGGCTAGATACTCGGCGAACCACTGGTGGGCGGTCACATAACTCGCGCTGAGCTCCAGGGCGCGCCTGAACTCCCGCTCCGCCCCCCGCCAATCCAAATCGCCGAGCCAGCGGGCGTAGGCCAGCGACGTGTGCGCCTCGGCGAGGGTGTCGTCCAGTTCCAGAGCCTTCAACGCCATGGCCTTCGCCTGCGCTAAGCACTCCGTCGCTGGCTTGGAGCTGAGCCCGATGCTGAGAAGCTCGTAGGCGTCGGCTAGACCAGCGTAGGCCAGCGCGTAACCGGGATCTTTGGCGATGGCCCCCTCGAAATGACCGATCGCTTTCTGTACCTCCGCTTCGGACCACTTGTTCGCGTGATAGCGGCCGAGGAGATACAGGTTGTACGCCTCGGCTTGGTCGGTTGGCTTCTTTTCGAGCCGCTGCTTCTCCTCCGGGGACAGGGCCGTGGCCAGCGCTCCCGCAATCTGCTGCGCCAACTCGCTCTGAACCTCGAAAACGTCGAGCAGCTGGCGGTCGTAGGTCTCGCCCCACAGTTGCTTCGCCGTCCGTGGATCGACCAGGCGCGCAACGATCCGCACCCGCGGCCCGGCCCGACGGACGCTTCCTTCGAGGATCGTCGCCACGCCGAGCTCCTCCGCGATCGCGGCAATCCTCTTGCCCGTCTTCTTGTACTGCATAGTCGACGTGCGGCAGACCACCTTCAGCGCCGCTATCTTGGACAGCGTGGAGATGATGTCGTCAGTGACCCCGTCGCTGAAGTACTCATTCTCCGGGTCGGCGCTCATGTTCTCGAACGGCAGCACGGCGACCGACCGCGCGACGGTGATATCGTGGAGCATCGCCTGCGCCGTCCCCACAGCGATCGCCACGGTCACAGGCGTGCCCAGGGCTTCGGCGAACCGAGCGGCCGACATGAACCGATCGGCGGGCAGTGTGGCCAGTGCCTTCTTCACCGCCGCATCGACCGCTTCGGGCACCAGCTCGCGCACCGCGCGGAGCGATCCGATCGGGCTGCTCAAGCGGTTGGCGATCACCGCCTCGAGCGTATTCCCCGTGAACGGCGGCTGGCCGACCAGCATTTCGAAGAGCACGCAGCCTAGGCTGTAGACGTCGCTGCGGCCGTCGAGATACTCGCTCCCCTCGGCCTGTTCCGGGCTCATGTAGGCCAGAGTGCCGATCACCCGCGGCCCGGTCAACGACTGGGCGCGGGCCACCCCGATAGCTCGGGCGATGCCGAAATCCGCCACGACAGCGTGGCCTGCATCCTGCAAGATGTTCGCCGGCTTGATGTCCCGATGTACCACGCCGCAGCTGTGCGCGTAGCTCAGCGCGTCCGCCACCTCGCGAGCGATCTGGAGCGCTTCGTCGACCGGGAGTTGACGTTCCCGGGCCAGGCGCTCGCGCAGCGACTCTCCCTCGACATAGGGCATCACATAATAGAGCAACCCGTCGGCTTCATCCGAATCGTACAGCGGCAAGATGTGAGGGTGGTGGAGACGGGCGGCGATCTGAATCTCCTGGAGAAACCGGGCTGCCCCGAGCGACGCAGCCAGCTCGGGCCGGAGCACCTTCAGGGCAACGGCGCGCTCATACTTCAAATCCTGGGCGAGGAAGACGTTGGCCATCCCCCCGTGCCCCACTTCGCGCTGGACCTTGTAACGGCCAGCGAGCGCTGAGGTCAGGCGTTCAAATAGCTCGGCCACTGTTTTACCGCATCGTCGCCGGGTTCTGGTACACCATCAAATGCGCATACGGGGTGCCGGCGAACATGACGTACACGCCGCTCGGGTTCGGCCTCGTGGGGAGCCCGCTCGCGGCGGCGTCGATCGGCCACGTCAGCATCCAGTGCGGCGCTCCTTCACGTCCTTCGTGTTCGCCGCCTTCTCCATCACGATGTCACCGTTCGCCGTTTCATAGTGCACGCCGCCCTGCATCATGTAGGAGACGCCGGGCTCGGTGTTGGGGGGCTTCGGCTGGCCGGTGAACGCCGCGGCGAACCAGGCCCAGGCGTGCTTGTCGCCGCAGTACGGCGCGTCGGTGCCGTCGGGGAGCACGCTGCACGTGAAGCCGTTCGACCCGGCGCGGAGCTCGGTGACGGTCTTTTTTTGAGGATCGATCCGGGCGATCGCCGCCTTCGCCGAAATGGCGGGCGGGGCGCCGCTCTCGGCCAGCTTGATGAATTGCGCGTTGCTCGTGCCGCCCTGGGCGCACCCGAGCGAGGGCAGCAGCGCGCCGAACAGGGCGCTACAGAGCGCGGGGTTGCAAGACATGGGACCTTCCTCCTGTGGGATCCAGTCAGGCCCATTCTATCCCGTGGGCGGCCGGTCGGTAAGGCTCGCTACGCCGTGATGGTCAGCTTGTGCCCCTTCGCCTTGAGCGACGCCGCGAGCCCCGCCTTCTCCGCGGACTTCATGTAGGCCTCGTCCGGGCTGATCTCCTTCTTCTCGACCAGGTCGAGCAGCGCGTCGTTCAGAGTGACCATGCCCAGCTGCTTCGAGGTCTGCATGATGGAAGGGATCTGGAACGTCTTGCCTTCGCGGATCAGGTTGGAGACCGCGGGTGTGGTGAGGAGGATCTCCCGCGCCGCCACCCGCCCCCCGTTGAGCCGCTTGCACAGGGTCTGCGAGATCACGCCTTTGAGCGACTCGGAGAGCATGACGCGGATCTGCGATTGCCGGTCGGCCGGAAACTGGTCGATGATCCGGTCGACGGTGGAGGAGGCCGTCGTCGTGTGCAGGGTGCCGAACACCAGGTGCCCCGTCTCGGCGGTCTCGATCGCGATCGCGATCGTCTCGAGATCGCGCATCTCGCCCACGAGCACGATGTCGGGATCCTCGCGTAGCGCCGCGCGTAGCGCCGACTTGAAGCTCTCGGTGTGGACCCCCACCTGGCGCTGGGTGATGAGACACTTCTTGTTCTGGTGCACGAACTCGATCGGGTCCTCGATGGTGATGAGGTGATCGGTGCGCATCCGGTTGACGAGGTCGACCAGCGCGCACAGCGTCGTGGATTTCCCGGAGCCGGTAGGGCCCGTGACGAGCACGAGGCCCTTCGTCAGGAAGCACAGCTGCTGCACTTCCTTCGTGATGTTGAGCTGGTCCACCGTGACGACCTGCGCCGGAATGACCCGGAAGACCGCCATTGGCCCCTTGCGGTCGCGGGCCGCGTTCACGCGGAAGCGAGCGAGCCCCGCGATCTCGTAGGCGAAGTCCGAGTCGCCCGTTTCCTTCCATTCCGCCCGGTTGCGGTCCGGCATGATCGCGAGCAGCATGAGCTCGACCTGCTCGATCGTGAGCGGCGCCGCGGTCTGGCGCGTCATCTCGCCGTGCGTGCGGAACAGGGGCGGCTCGCCGACCCGCAGGTGGAGATCGGACGACTTGGACTGCACCAAGGCCCGCAGCAGGTCGCCCAAGGCCCGCTCGGCCGCCTGATACTGCGGGGCAGCGAAGTCCGCTGGCAGCCCGGCAGGAGGGGCGCCGGGTCGGGGGACAGGGGTGGCCGGGGGGCCAGGGGGGGTGGGGGGGGCGGGGGGGGCTGCCGCTTCGACCAGCGGCGCGGCGGCGATCGCAGACGAGCGTGGCCGCTTCGGTGGCGCAGCGACTGAGGCGGCGGGCGCTTCAGCACCCCCAGACGCCCGCGGGGCTGCAGCTGCGGCGGCCCCCGCCACCGCCCGATCCATCGGCGCCACCACCGCCGTGAGCCGCCCCATCTCCGGCACGATCCGCACGCGCACCATGCCCCGGTCCGCCACGTAATCGAACTCGGTCTCGGCACCCTGGTCGATATGATCCGCGGACTCGGACGGCGCCACCTCGACGAGCAGGGCGTAGATGTGCTGGTCGGTGAGCGGCTGCTTCGAGACTTTGCGTGGCTTGCCATCCTTTACCAGGGTCACCGGCTCGTCCGGCAGCAGGTAGAGCTGGTCGCCGCGTTCACGCAGCAGGACGTCGACGAAGGGATCGAGCTTCGCGGGCATGCCTCAGTCCAGGGGCCGCGCGTACAACACGTGCGCGCGGTTGACGTAGTGCGTGGCCGCGTGCGTCCACACGGCGAAGAACGGCTCGGCCGACGCGTTAAGGTAATCGAGCAGCCGCGCGTGATGCGTGGGGAGCTCGACGCTGGCCCACCCACCCAGGGTCGCGCCCCCCGCCAGCACCAGCTCGGTGCCGAGCATCCGGGCGACGGACAACCGCGTGGGATCCGCGATCGGGGCCTGGCGGTCCAGCGACAGCGAAATCGTGTGGGCTTTGGACACGAGCAGTACGTCGCCCTCGTCGGTCGGCCGGAACGCGAAGAACCCTTCGGGCCGGTTGAGCATCTCGAGCACCGTCTCCGGGCCGTCGTGGTGCGCCACGCGCTCCATGACGTACACGACCCCCGGTCGCGACACACCTTTGGTTAGTAACAGCTGCGCCAGCACAGGCGTGCGAGGCAGGGAGAAGTCGGACACGGAACAAAGCTAAAGACGTCGCGCAACGACGTCTAGCGAAGACGTCACGCGACGGCGTCGCGCTACGGCGTAAACGGTTCCGTGTGACGCCATTGCTGGACGTCTCTGCGCGACGTTTTCTAGCTCGACGATGGGTTCAGTGAGACTGACACTGGACCGAGGCAGGGGGCGTGCGCCCACACCCAATCTGCTCGTCCATCCCGCTCGCGATGGGGCCGCAGGCGGTGGTTTGCGCGCCCTCACGCGCAGCCTGTTCGGTCTGGCCGACGGCCGTCGCGCAGTTGGCCCGGCCTCGGAATTCCACGCACACGCGGCACTGGACCTTGGCTCGCGCGGTGGTCATGACAAAAAAGAGCGCCGCCACGGCGATCACGGCGGCGAGTGTGTAGAGCGTGGAGCGCTTCATGGCGGCCGGGTCGAGACGCCTGCTAAGGTAGGCGTCGCGACGACACTGTCAACGAGACGACGTGTCTTGCACCGGCCCCCAGCTTATCGTCCCGCGGCCGCTGCCTTGCGCGATGACCCGTCGAACTGCTCCTGCTCCGTCGAGCCCTCCATGGCCGTCACCGACGATTGCCCTCCGGTCGCGATCTGGGTGATCTCGTCGAAGTAGCCCACCCCCACGAACTCCTGGTGCCGCACTGCTGCGTAGCCCTCTTGCTCCGACGCGAACTCGCGATTTTGTAGCTCCGCGTACGCGGCCATCCCCTTCTCTTTGTAATCCTTCGCCAACTGGAACATGCTGTGGTTCAGGACATGGAACGCGGATAGCGTCACGAACTGGAACTTGTAGTTCAGGGTGCCCAGCTCCCGCTGAAATGCGGCGATCTGGGCTTCGCTCAGGTGCTTGCGCCAGTTGAACGAAGGCGAGCAGTTGTACGCCAGCATCTTGCCCGGATATTTCGCGTGGATCGCTGCGGCGAACTTCGTCGCTTCCGCGAGATCCGGCTTCGACGTCTCGAACCAGAGCAGATCGGCGTAGGGGGCATAGGCGAGCGCCCGCGCGATGGCCGCGTCGACGCCGTCCCGCACCCGGAAGAACCCCTCGGCCGTCCGCTCGCCGGTCACGAAGCGCCGGTCGTACTCGTCGCAATCGCTCGTGAGCAGCGTGGCGCTGTTCGCGTCGGTGCGCGCGATCAGGATCGTGTCCACACCGCACACGTCCGCCGCGAGCCGCGCCGCGACCAGCTTCGTGATGAACTCGCTCGTCGGCACGAGCACCTTGCCGCCCAGATGGCCGCACTTCTTCACCGACGCGAGCTGGTCCTCGAAGTGCACCCCGGCGGCCCCGGCGTCGATCATGTTCTTCATGATCTCGAACGCGTGCAGCGGCCCGCCGAACCCCGCCTCGGCGTCGGCCACGAGCGGGGCGAACCAGTAGGTCGCGTGGTCGCCATTCATGTGCGCGATCTCGTCGGCGCGCTTCAGGGCGTTGTTGAGGCGACGGAGCAGCGCAGGAACGGAATCGGAGGGATACAGGCTCTGGTCGGGGTACATCTCGAGCGCGTTATTCGCGTCGGCCGCCACCTGCCAGCCGCTCACGTAAATCGCCTTCAACCCCGCCTGCACCTGCTGGATCGCCTGATTGCCCGTGATCGCGGACAGCACGGCGACGTAATCCTCATCCTGGAACAGCTGCCACAGGCGGGCCGCGCCGTATCGGCCGAGCGAGTACTCGATGTCGATCGAGCCGCGCAGGCGGTACACGTCGCCCGCCGTATACGGGCGGGTGACGCCGCTCCAGCGCTTCCCCGTCTGCCACGCGTGCTCGAGGGAGGTAACGAACTGCTGCTTGTCCATGGTACCCGTCCGTGATGGGTGCAGCGAAATCAGTCGAGATATTGGTACGCCAGCGTGGTCAGGAACTCTGCAAACTCCGCGCCGGTCGCGAGCTCGGACAAAATCCGCCCTGCGAGCGAAAACTGCGGCGCGCCAGGGCCGTCCGCACCTACCCGTTCAGGTAGGGTCTTCACCAATTCGGACAGGGTTTGTTGCACGAGTGTGGCAGAAACGGGTCGTCCGCTCTGCATCTGTGCAGCGTGGCGCAGCCACTGCCACACCTGCGCGCGAGAGATCTCGGCGGTGGCGGCGTCCTCCATGAGGTCGTAAATCGGCACGCACCCGGTGCCGCCGAGCCAGGCGGCGAGATAGTGCAGCGCCACGTCGATGTTCTTCCGCAGGCCCTCCTCGGTGATCGCGCCCGGCGGCGCCGCGAGCAGGTCGCGCGCCGTCACCCGCACGTCGTCGCGCTTCAAATGGATCTGATGGGGCCCGCGCATGTGGGCGTCGAACACTTCGCGGGCGACTGGGACGAGGCCCGGATGGGCGACCCACGTTCCGTCGTGCCCTTGCCCGACCTCGCGCAGCTTGTCCTGGCGCACCTTCTCGATGGCCTGCGCGTTGAGCGCCGGGTCGCGCTTGATCGGGATCTGGGCCGCCATCCCGCCCAGCGCGTGGATGCCGCGCCGGTGGCACGTGCGGATCACGAGCTCGGCGTAGGACTTGAGGAACGGCCGGTCCATCGTGACGAGGCCGCGGTCGGGGAGCACGCACTCGGGGCGGTGCCGGAATTTCTTGATGTAGCTGAAGATGTAATCCCAGCGCCCGCAGTTGAGCCCCGCGGAGTGATCGCGCAGCTCCCACAAGATCTCGTCCGTTTCGAACGCGGCGAGGATGGTCTCGATCAGGACAGTGGCGCGGATCGTGCCGCGGGCGATGCCGAGCGCGTCCTGCGCGGCGTTGAACACCTCGTTCCAGAGGCGTGCCTCGAGGTGACTCTCGAGCTTCGGTAGGTAGAAATACGGGCCCGAGCCTTTCGCGATCAGCGCCGCCGCGTTGTGGAAGAAGGCCAGGCCGAAATCGAACAGTGCAGCCGAAATCGGGCGGCCGTCGACGAGCAGGTGCTTCTCGACCAGGTGCCAGCCCCGCGGCCGCACCATCAGCGTCGCGGTGCGCGCCTCGAGGGCGTAGCGTTTTCCTTCCGGGCTCACGTAGGAGATGGTTCCGGCCACCGCATCGCGCAGGTTTTGCTGGCCGCGCACGTTGTTCTCCCAGGTGGGCGCATTCGAATCCTCGAAGTCGGCCATGAAGACGTTCGCGCCCGAGTTGAACGCGTTGATCATCATCTTCCGGTCGACGGGTCCCGTGATCTCGACCCGCCGGTCGAGCAGGTCGGAGCGGATCGGAGCGACCGTCCATTCGCGCTCGCGGATATCGTGCGTTGTAGGAAGGAAGTCCGGGAGGCGGCCCGCGTCGATCTCCTGCTGGCGCTGCTGCCGTCGCTGCAGCAGCGCTTGGCGCGTGGGCTCGAAGCGCCGCGCCAGCGCGGTGACAAACCCGATTGCCTCCGCGCTCAGAATGTCATCGCACCCCGACGGGGGCGGCTTGAGAAGCTGGGCGGCGGGCTCGATGGCGGCCATGTTTAAGAGTAGCCAAACGCCGTCGCTTTGACGACCGGCACACCGAGCCGACCGGGGGTGGTCATGCGACCACCCCCGGCCGCGCTACGTCATGGGCAAGGGTTGTGAAGCTGGATGTTCCCGCCGCCCAATTTGCCCGACGCCGTATATCCGGTCGAGAGCGTGAGCGTGAAGGTGTCGTCCCGGCCCGGCTCGCCGTTGTCAGCCACCACGACCGTGTATGAGCCAGGCTGACCGTTGATCTCAGCTGTGCCATCGATGCGACGCGTCGTCGCCGTCGGCACGACCGGCTCGTAGGCTGTCACACCCGTTCCCCTGACCTTCAGGTTCGACCCGTGGTCGAGGTAGGTCAGATGGCCCCAGAGCGCGCCCTGCTTAATCCCGCCCGCGACGGCGAAGTTCGCCTTTCCTCCTGACGCCGTGATCCACCCGCCGCCGGTCACGAAATCCCCACTGGGACAGGTCGGCGGACCCGGGCATGTGATGTCGGCGTGCGCCGACGAGATGATGACGTCCGCGATTCCGGTGACAGTCACGTGGAGCGCGTTGACGGTGATGTCTCCCGGCCCGGGGTTCTTTTGCTCGTTGATGACCACCTGGCCCGTGCCGTTCGGCAACGTAATCGTCTGGTTGGGCTCTCCGGAAACGACGATCGCCTGGCCGTTGATCACGAGCTCGGCGATCTGCGAGCTGCCGCTCGCCGTTGGACCGGCATTTGTGCACTGTGCCTCGGCTCTGGCCATGAGGAAGCCGGCGGAAACGCTGTTGCCGGCCGCCGTCAGGCTCAGATTAGCCACCGATGCCTCGGAGCGACTGTGATTGCCGCGGCCGACCGTCGAGGCGTGGAGCACCTGGACTGTCAGCAGGCCAGGCACCTCCCCATCGAGCAGCGACGCTTCTTCCTCGCCCCCCGACGGCCCGAGCGGGCCGGCATCGCCGAGGACCACCTCCACCGGAGGCACCAAGGGCGGCGTCGCCGTCGCCCGCACGACGGTCGCCCGGCCGCTGTAGGTTGTGGCCGCGGGAGCAGTCGTCTGGTCAAGCCGCTCCGGACCGGGCGGCGCCGTAGCCCTCTCACAACTGATTAGCAGGCCCGTTGCGAGCGCCAGGAATAGGGTGCGCTTCATTATTTCATTTCCTCCCTTCCGACAGATCGATGTGCCTGGCGCGTTGGCTCGAGACGCGCCGCCGTGCCCGCATCCTAGAGGCGGCGCGGACGGTTGTCTGTCGGGAGAGGCTGCACCTGACTGTGGGGAGACTTCCCGCAGGCGGTTGTGGGAAGAACTCCGACGTGCGGCTACTCGACCTTGAGCAGGCCGGCGCGGAGGGCGAAGCGCACGAGCTCGGATCGGTGCTTCAATCCCAGCTTCCCCATGATGCGGGCGCGGTAGGTGTCCACCGTCTTCGGGCTGACGCGCAGGAGCTTGGCGACCTCGGTGGAGCTATGCCCCTCAGCGGTGAGCGCCAGCACCTCACGTTCTCGCGCGCTGAGGCGGCCGAGGGTGTCTTTCGCCCCCGTGCCTTTCCCTTCCTTGGAGTGGGCGTCCTTGTAGTGGTCGACGAGCACCTTGGCGGCGCTCGGATCAAGGAAGATCTCGTTCTGCACCACGGTAGAGATCGCCCGCGTGAGACTCTCGTGTGTGCTGGTCTTGGTGACGAACCCGCTGCCGCCCGCCTCGAGCACCTGCAGCAGCACATCTTCCTCCAGGTGGGCACTGAGGACGAGGACCTTCGTGCCGCGCTTGAGCCCGGCGATGCGACGCACAGCCTCAAGCCCTCCGATGCCCGGCATAACGAGGTCCATGAGCACCACGTCGGGCTTGAGGGACCGGGTCTTCTCGACCGCCTCCTCCCCGGTGGCCGCTTCCCCGACCACGCGCAAGTTAGATTGGCCGTCGAGGAACGCACGCAACCCCGCGCGGACCACCCAGTGGTCGTCAGCGAGCAGGATCTGGATTGGATTGGGCACGGGCGCGGGTGCCGTCGGGGGAGGCCTCCTCCTCACGGTCCTCCTTAACCTGACGAAGCGTTGACCCGCGTCTCCTCCGACCGGGCGCCACGGTGCGGAGAGACCCTCTCAGGATACCAAGTCGGGACCGCTTGGCAAGGGCTGAAGGGTGATCTTCGTCACGCACTTTGCGGCCTTCCGTCGTTTCCTCGCTTTCGTAGCTTACACGACCGACATGCCGAGCACGTTGATCATCGTGGGCATCTGCCTGCTCGTCGTGAGCGTGGCGCTGTTCCGCGGCGTCCCCGCCGCCGTCCGCGGCGGGCGCTGGCTGGGCGGTGCTGGCCGCGGCCTCGTTGGCCTCTTGCTGCTGGCACTCGCCGCACTCGCGGGGACGATCAGTGTGGGCATCCGTGGCTACCGGGCGCTCACCTATGAAGAGGTCGCAGCGACGGTAAAAACCGAACCGGTGGGGGTGCAGCGTTTCCGGGCCACGATCGTGCTGCCCGACCAGCGGCTCGCGATGTACGACCTCGCGGGCGACGCCTTTTACGTGGACGCCCACATCTTGAAATGGCACCCCTGGGCGAACTTCGTCGGCTTGCACACCGCCTACGAGCTCGACCGGGTGACCGGCCGCTACAACTCGGTGACGGACGAGCGGACCAGGCCGCACACCGTGTACTCGGTCGCACGGACCAGGCCCGTCGATCTGTTCTTTCTGGCGCGTCGGTTCAAGCTGCTCGGGCCCCTGGTGGATGCTGAGTACGGCTCGGCCGCCTTCGTGGCCGGAACGAAGCCGGCGGAGTACGAAGTGCGCGTGTCCACGACGGGGCTGCTGATGCGGCCGGTGATACACTAGCCGCGATTCCACACGCTGAAGCGTGTGCTCGGCACAACACTGTGCTAAAGCACACCACGCTACAGCGTTGCGTTGTGCCGAGCCCATCCTTCAGGATGGGAAACTCGACGCCACGCTCTTCTTCTCCTTACCAGGACCAGGAGCCCTTGTACATGCCCGACTCCCTCACCCGTCGCGAGTTCGCCGAGCAGCTCGCACTCGCGGCCGCCGCACCGTTTGTGACCGAGGGGCTCGGGACTTGGGGCTCGGGGCTCGGAATGGCACTTCCGAGCCCCGAGCCCCAGGCCCCGAACCCCGAACCGTCGGCCCTCGCCAAGGCCCTGGCCGAGGGGATTCGGCTCCGGTACGGCGACCGGCTCACGGCCGATGACCTCAAGACGATCACGCAAAGCATCGAGAACCGCCTGCAGGGTCTGGAGCGGCTGTATCGGGTGAGCCTCGCCAACGGCGACGAGCCCGACTTCGTGTTCTCGGTGTATCGGGGGGAATGATGGCGGACGAGCTCGCCTACGCGTCGATTCCCGAGCTGGGACGGCTGCTCCGCGCCCGGCGCGTCACCTCCACCGCGCTGACCGAGCTGTTGCTCGAGCGCCTGGAGCGGTTCGGTCCCCGTTATAACTGCGTCGTGACGGTCACGCCGGAGCGGGCGCTCGCCGAAGCTGCCACCGCCGACCGCGAGCTCCGCGCAGGGCGGATGCGCGGGCCGCTGCACGGCATTCCGTACGGCGTGAAAGACCTGCTCGCGGCCAAGGGGTATCCCACGACGTGGGGCGCCGAGCCGTACCGCTATCAGACCCTCGACGACGACGCGACCGTTGTCGCGCGCCTCGGGGCCGCAGGCGCCGTGCTCGTGGCGAAGCTCGCCATGGTCGAGCTCGCGGGAGGCATGGGGTACAGCCAGGCCAATGCCTCGTTCACCGGGCCCGGGAAGACCCCCTGGAATGTCGACTACTGGAGCGGCGGGTCTTCGTCGGGTCCGGGCGCGGCCGTGGCCGCCGGCCTGGTGCCATTCGCTATCGGATCGGAGACGTCGGGGTCGATCCTCACGCCTGCAGCCTACTGCGGTGTCACCGGGTTGCGCCCGACGTACGGGCTCGTCAGCCGCCACGGCGCGATGGCGCTGTCGTGGACGATGGACAAGCTCGGCCCGATGGCGCGCAGCGCCGAGGAATGCGCGCTCGTGCTCGCCGCGATCGCGGGGAGGGACCCCCAAGACTCTTCGTCGATCGGGCGGGGCTTCCGCGCGCCACCGCCCGAGCCCCGCAGAGGCGGCCGCCGGTTCCGGATCGGCGTGCCGAAGGGCGTGATCGACGCGGTGCAAGGGGAAGTGGCGGAGAATTTCACCGCGGCGCTCGACGTGTTGCGCGGCATCGCGGAGATCGTTCCGGACGTGGAGCTGCCGGACCTGCCGTTCGGCGTGGTGGGGGGCACGATCATCGCGGCCGAAGGCATGAGCGCCTTCGACGACCTGCTCGAGGGCAACCGCCTGAAAGCTCTCACCGCGCCCGAGGACCGCACCGGCGGCTACGGAGCGCTCGCCATCTCGGCGCGAGACTATCTGCGGGCGCTGCGCGTGCGGCGTCTCATGGGCCGGGCGTATGACGAACTGCTCAAGCCGTTCGACGCGATCGCGACGCCGACGCGGACCACGGTCGCGAGCCCGCTCGATAAGGCGTTCCGGGACGCGTACCCCGACGTGCGAGGCGGCGTTTCCATGATCGGCTCGAGCAATGTGGTGGGCGTCCCGGCGATCTCGGTACCGAACGGCTTCGGGCTCGCGGGGCTGCCGACCGGTCTGAGCCTGGTGGCGCGGGCATTCGACGAGGTGAAGCTGGTGCGCATCGCGCGGGCGTATCAAGGGCGGACGGACTGGCACACGCGCAGGCCGGAGGTGGCGTGACGCTCATCCTGAAGCTGCTCCAATCGCTCTTCAGTGCCCTCCACTCCGAGGGCACGCCCGGCCAGATCGCAGCCGGGATCGCGCTCGGCTCTATCCTCGGCCTCACGCCGCTCGTCAACCTCCACAACGTCATCGTGTTTGGGCTGATCGTGCTGCTGAACGTGTCCCTCCCCGGCGCCATGCTCGGCTTCGCGCTGTTCATCCCGGTGGGGTTCCTGCTCGATCCCGTGTTCGACCGGATTGGGTACACCCTGCTGCTCGAGACGCCGGCGCTCACACCGCTCTGGACCAGGCTCTACAACGTCCCGGTGGTACCGCTCACCAACTTCAACAACAGTGTCGTACTCGGCAGCTTCGTCTTCGCGGTCGCGTTCTCGTCGCCGCTGTTTTTCCTGAGTCAATGGGCGGTGACGCGCTACCGCGCGACGGTCGGCGAGCGGGTGCGGCAGTCGAAGCTGTACAAGCTGATCAGCGCGTCGAAGCTGTACGACATCTACCGCCTGTTCCGGCCGGGGCCCTGAGATGAGCGTCGGCACGGTCCGGTGGAGGGCGGTCAGGCCGCTCGCGATCTGCGGTGCGCTTGGGCTCGGCGCGTGGATCCTGTTCGCCGACCGTGTCGCGAAGCACGCCGTGGAGTCGGTAGGGACGACCCTGATCGGTGCCTCGGTCGAGATCCGCCGTCTGCACCTCGACCTGCCGCACGGACGAGTGGAAGTGCGCGGGCTCACCGTGGCGAGCCCGTTCGCGGCCCTTCAGAACCTGCTCGAAGCCGACGAGCTCGTCGCGGACGTCGACCCGCTGCCCCTGCTCGAAAAGAAGGTCGTGATCGACCGCCTCGCAGCGAAAGGGTTGCGGTTCGGGACGCCGAGACAGACGGACGGACGGACTGTCGGACAGTCGGACGGAGTGAGGGGGCAGGTGGAGCGGTGGACCGCCCAGCTGCATGTGCCGGTCCTACAGTTCGCGACTGGGAAGATCGACGTGAGCCAGCTCGACCTGAGCACGCTCAGCACGCCCGCTGCCGCGCAGTCGCTCGCTGCGCAGGTCGACTCGGTCCGCACGGCCTGGAACGGTGGGCTCCAAGGGCTCGGCGTGGCCGCGACCGTCGACTCCGCCAAGCAGATGACGGATCGCCTCCGCGGCGCGAAGCCGACCGACCTCAGGTTGCTCGGGGACGCCCGGCGCACGCTCGACCAGGTGAAGCGGACGCGCGCTGGGCTGGCCGGCCTCGAACGGGGCGTGCACGCCGGCACCGAGTTGCTGCAGGCGGGCGTGGCGGGGCTCGCCGCTGCGCGGCAACGCGACTATGCGACCGCGCGTGCGCTGCTCCGGCTGCCGACACTCGATGCGCCGCAGATCGGCGCCGCGCTGTTCGGGTCAGAGGCGACCGAGCGGTTTCGGCGCGCGCTTTACTGGGCCGAGCTGGGCCGTCGCTACATGCCTCCCGGGCTAAGGCCAAGCGCGACGCCAGGACCGCAGCGCACGCGCCGTGCGGGGGTGACGGCGCGGTTTCCGCGGGAGCGGGCGTATCCGGCGTTTCTGCTCCGGGCAGCGGAGCTGAGCTTCGAGCTGGGCGGCGGCGGCGGCGCGCCCCGCACGTACGCGGCCCGTTTGGCGGGACTCACGAGCGATCCGACGCTGTACGGGCGAGCCACGACCCTCGAGGCGTCGGCCCCCGGCGTGCGGGCGGCGGCGCTCGTCGATCATGTGCGCCCCACGCCGCGCGACACCGCGGCCGCCAGCGTCAGCGGCGTCACTCTCTCAGGCTTCGCGCTGCCCTCGCTTCCCATCCGGCTCGAGCCGGGGCAGGGGACGGTCTCGCTCAGCTTCGCGCTGGTGGGTGACAGCGTGCAGGCGCGCTGGAGCATGCGGTCCGAGCGTGTCCATTGGGTGCGCGACTCGGCGACCGCACGATCGCAGCTCGGCGATATCGTGTGGCGCGTCGTCTCCGGCGTCTCGATGGTCGACGTCTCGGCCAGCCTGGGTGGCACGCTCGCGCGACCGCGGCTCGCGGTGGGGTCGAATCTCGACGGGGTGCTCGCCCAGCGGATCCGCGCGCTCGCGGGCGAAGCGAGCGCCGGGGCCGAGCGGCAGTTACGCGCCCGGGCGGACAGCCTCGCCGAGCGGCAGGCGGCGCCGGTGCGCGCCCAGGTCGCTACGCTGACGACGGAGGTGACCCAACGCCTCAGCGGTCAGCAGGCCCTGCTGGATCAAGCGCAGCGAGCGCTCGAGCAGCGGCTGCGGGAGCTGACAACGATTCCCGGTGTGCGACTGCCGTAATGTCCTCACCGCCGGACCCCCTCCCGTGGACGCCTCACCCCCTGTCCCCCTCTCCGTTCCGGAGAGGGGGGACGGCGTGAGTTCCCCCTCTCCCGAAGGGAGAGGGGGTCAGGGGATGAGGACCTATTGAGAGGGGGACAGGGGGTGAGGACTCCGCCGGACGTCAACCACCCCGGCCCGGCCGGTATCCTACAGTTGTGCCGGCGCTGGCGACTCGAATCGACGGGATCCGTATCCGTGACTCGTATCAGAGAACGCTGGTTCGCACTCCGCAGCTACCCCGAGTGACCGACCTTGTCCGGCAGGCGCAGCAGGGCGATCAGGCTGCGTTCCAGTCGCTCTACCGCGAGCACGTGGGGCGGGTGTACGCGCTGTGCCTGCGGCTCACGGCGGACGCCGGCGAGGCCGAGGAGTTCACGCAAGATGCGTTCGTGCGCGCGTGGGAGCGGTTGGCGACGTTTCGCGGCGAGAGCGCGTTCTCTTCGTGGTTGTACCGGCTGACGGTGAACGTCGTCTTCCTGAGCCGCCGGGCGGCGCGACGCCGGCTGCAGCGGGTGTTCGCGACCGACGACCCGGGGACGCTGGAGCGGCCGGGTCGTGACGCGAATCCAGGGCTCGGCGTGGATCTCGAGCGGGCGGTGGCTGCGTTGCCGCCCGGAGCCCGGGAGGTCTTCGTGCTGCACGACGTCGAGGGATACCGGCACGAGGAAATCGCCGAGCTGACGGGCATCGCGGTCGGGACCTCGAAGGCCCAGCTGTTCCGGGCGCGCAGGCTGTTGCGAGGGATGTTGGAGTCATGACGGAACGCGACCAAGACGCCGAATTCCGCGAGCTGCTCGAGCGAGCCGCGCAGCTGCCCAAGAGCATCGAGCCCCCGCGCGATCTCTGGCCGGAGATCGAGGCTAGAATCGCGGGGAAGGCGCGCGTTCGCTTCCGCGCATGGCTGCTCATCCCGCTGGCGGCAGCGGCGGCGCTTGCGGTGCTGCTGTTGGGTCGGCGCGGCCCACCGCGCCCAGGCGAGGCGTGGGAGGTCACGCGAGTGGCCGGTCTGCCGCTCGTCGGCACCACGCCGCTCGGCGCGACGGGTGCGCTCAAGGTCGGGGACTGGCTCCAGACGGACGATTCGTCGCGCGCCGTGATTTTGGTGGGCGACATCGGCCATGTCGACGTGAAGCCCGACACTCGCATCCGGCTGGTCCGGGCGCAGCGCACCGACCATCGCCTGGCGCTCGAGCGCGGCGAGATCTACGCCACTGTGGACGCGCCGCCCCGACTGTTCTTCGTCGACACTCCCGCCGGCACCGTCGTGGATCTGGGGTGCGCGTATACGCTCGCCGTGGACTCGAGCGGCGACGGCACGATCCACGTGTCGGCTGGATACGTGGAGTTCGACTGGAGCGGCCGCCGCTCCATCGTGCCGCTCGGGTTCCGGGCGGAGACGCGTCGCGGCTTCGGCCCAGGGACGCCGTACGCGGAAGACGCGTCCCAGGCGCTGCGGCGTGCGCTGGCGGCGTTCGACTTTGCGCACGGCGGGGGGGGAGCGGAGGCGGTCCGCCAGGCGCTCGCCGCCGCGCGGCCGGAGGACGCAGTCTCGCTGTGGCACCTGCTGCGACGGGTGGATCGGGTGCTACGGGGGGAAGTCTACGACCGGCTCGCCTCGCTCGTGCCCCCGCCCGCGGGCGTCACGCGCCAGGGCGCGTTGCAGCTCGACCGGGCGCCGCTCGAGACCTACTGGAACACCATTCGCCGGATCGCGTGGCGTAGGTCCATCCTGAAGGGCATTCGCGACATCGATCCCCGGACCGGCATGGCCCGGTGACCCGCGTCGCTGTCGCGCTCGCTGTCGCGCTCCGGAGCGGCCCGGCGCTGGCGCAGGAGCTGCCCGAGCGCACCGCCGATCTCCGCGTCGAGGTCGTGGCCCGGGGTCTGGACGATCCGTTGTATCTCACCGCTCCCCCCGGGGACGCCCGGCGCTTCGTCGTGGAGCAGGCGGGACGCATCCGGATCATCAAGGACGGCCAGCTGCTGGCGACGCCGTTCCTGGATTTGAGAGATTCGGTTGGCGCGGGCGGGGAGCGCGGGCTGCTCAGCATGGCGTTCCACCCGCAGTTCGCCCGGAACGGCTGGCTCTACGTCAACTACACCGACAAGCATGGCGACACGCGCGTGAAGCGCTTCACGGTCAGCGCCGCTCCCGATCGCGCCGATCCCGCCTCGGGCAAGCAGATCCTGTTCATCGCGCAGCCTTACGCGAACCACAACGGCGGGCTGGTCATGTTCGGCCCGGACGGCATGCTGTACGTCGGGATGGGCGACGGCGGCTCCGGCGGGGACCCGCACGGCAACGGTCAGAACAGGCGCACCTTGCTCGGCAAGCTGCTGCGCATCGATGTCGACCGCGGCGACCCGTACGCCATTCCTCCCGATAACCCCTTCGTCGGCGCAGCGGACGCTCGGCCCGAGATCTGGGCCACGGGGCTGCGCAACCCGTGGCGCTTCGCGTTCGACCGCGCGACGGGACTGCTCTTTATCGCGGACGTCGGGCAGAACCTGTGGGAAGAGCTGGACATCGGCCCGGCGAGCCAGGGCGGGGTGAACTACGGTTGGAACGTAATGGAGGGGGCGCACTGCTACGGGGCAGGGAGTTGCGACACGACCGGGTTGGTGCCGCCTGCGCTCGAGTACGACCATTCGTACGGCTGCTCGATTATCGGGGGATTCGTGTCGCGCGGCAGTGCGTCTCCGCCGCTCGACGGGCAGTACTTCTTCTCTGATTACTGTCAGGGCTGGCTGCGCAGCATCACCTACCAGAACGGCCGCATCACCTCCCGTACCGTGTGGAACGTCCCCCGACTCGGCCAGGTGCTGTCGTTCGGGGAGGATGCCGCGGGGGAGATTTACGTGCTGTCCGATAATGGAAACGTGTATCGGATTAGTGAGCAGTAGCGCTGCTGCCTGATGCGCGAGTAGGGGCGCAGCATGCTGCGCCCCCACCCTTACCAAACCCTTGGAGGCTCACCGGCATCCGACCAGTAACCACTTCTCAGGAGCCTTCCCATGTTGCGCCGCACTCGCTCCCTTGGCCTCGCGGCCGCGCTCGTCACGCTACTCGCCGCCCCCGCTCTCGCGGGCCCGCCCTGGATCTCGATCGAGTTGCCGGTGAATCCGTACGACCAGTCGATGCGCGGCGCATTCCTGTTGGTGCACTCGTTCCACCACGGCACGCCAACCGGGTACATCGTCACCGGGACGGCCGAGGGGATCGTGAACGGCGAGCGTCGCTCGATCAAGCTCGAGTTCAGCGAGACGTCGCGCGACGGGGTGTACGCGCTCAAGCGGATGTGGCCCACCGACGGGGTGTGGACGCTCGTGATCAAGGCGAATCAGGGGCCGGACGACGCGGCCACGGCAGTGGTCGAGCTCGGGCCGGAGGGCGAGGTGGCCTCGGTCCGGGTGCCTACGACGCTGCGCGGCCAGTGGACGGTCCCCGCGCCCGTGTCGCTCGGAGACATTGACGCAGCGCTCAAGGCGCGGGCCAAGCAGCTCGTGCGGCGTTAGTAGCTCCGCTTCCTGACCTCTCTTCCGGTCCTCACCCCTTTCATCCCCTCTCAACCCGACCTTCGTTCCCCCTCTCCCGTAGGGAGAGGGGGACAGGGGGTGAGGACCCACACGGAGAGGGGATCAAGAGGTGACGCTGCTCATGATTTCTATTGCTAATGACGGCTTGACAAGAGCCGGTCGGCGGGTATGCGTAAGAGCGACGCTGGTGCAGTCCTTCTTTCACCTCTAGGGGTAGGGAGGCGCTCATGCGCAGACACGTCATGTTTGGTGGACTCACGGTCGCCGCACTGGTGGCGGTCGGCAGCTGCAGCGACGACGTCGGTCCGACCACCAACGAGCGGTTTGTAGCAACCCTCTCCGGCGCAAACGAATCGCCGGCCGTGACGACGACGGCTACCGGAACGGCGGAGTTCACCGTCTTCAACGAGTTACCCGGAATCTTCTTCAAGCTGGACGTGAAGGGACCATTCGCGGACAGCGTGATTCTAGCTCACATTCACGGTCCCGCGGATCCGACCGTGAACGCCGCGGTCATTGTCAATCTCTTCTTGGGCCCGAACGCAGGCCCCGCTATCAACGGAACCCTCGCAGAAGGCATGCTGCCGACTCCCAGCCGGATCACGTTCGATTCGGTGCTGGTGCTGCTGCGGGCAGGCAAGGCGTACGTGAACGTGCACACCAAAGCGAACGGGGGCGGCGAGATCAGGGGACAAATCGCCAAGCAGTAGGCGCAGAAAAGGCGGGGAGTAGGGAGAGTACGTGAGGGTGCGAGCCCCAAGAAGTAGCTCGTCCCCAACGGAGCACTCCTGCTCCCCGCGTGTATTTCTCACACCACTGTTGGTGTTCACGTCAACCGCATGCAGGGAGACGAACGATGACGCTCAGACGTTGGAATCGAAGGTTCGCGCTCGGCATGGCACTGCTCGGTTTGGCCTGCGGCGGGGACGGCGGCGGCACGCAGCCGCCCGGCCCGCCCGCCGACCTCGTGAAGAGCGGGGGAGACGGTCAGAGCTGGTACTTCAACAACCCGCTGCCGACGGCGCTGAGCGTCACCGCGGTGGACGTGGATGGTCGCGCCGTGCCCGGCGTGGTCATCACGTGGGCGGTGGCGTCCGGAGGCGGCAGCGTGACTCCGACGCAGAGCACGACCAACGCCAACGGTGTAGCGACCACGACCGATTCGATCGGCGGCTCGACCATTCAGATGGTCAATGCGACCTTCACCGGCCTGGCGGGCCCGGTCAGCTTCACTGAGCAGGCCACCACACCGCCGACTGCGGCGGTGGTGAACGTCGGGGACAACTTCTTTGACAAGGCCAGCGTGGTTGTACAAGTCAACAGCGCGGTCACCTGGACATGGACGGGGCAGGTCGGACACAGCGTGACGTTCACTGGAGGGCCGGATTCGGGCGTGCAGCCTTCCGGAACCTTCCAGCGGACGTTCACGAGCACCGGGGTCTTCAATTACTTCTGTAAAGTCCACGGAGGGATGACGGGATCGGTGACGGTGGTGCACTGAGCCCGTCAATAAAGGATGTAGGGGCGCAGCATGCTGCGCCCCTACATCGCACCCCCTCGCTCATGTGGGGCCGCGGCGCTAAGCCAGCTTCCCGATCGGGAGCCTCCTCACCCGCTTCCCCGTCGCTGCGAAGATCGCGTTGCACACAGCGGGCGCGATCGGCCCCACGGAGGGCTCCCCGATGCCGCCCTGCTTGTCGCTGCTCGGCACGATGTGCACCTCGACCACCGGCATTTCGTTCATGTGCAACATCGGATAGTCGGTGAAGTTGCTCTGCTTCACCCGGCCGCGCTCGATGGTGATCTGGCCGTACAGGGC
>Ga0209157_1001059_pt1 | contig 23160 bp, 27 predicted proteins | sample GraSoiAngelo_135_FD_185892 | JGI IMG/M metagenome (GOLD analysis project Ga0209157, IMG submission 185892) | Grasslands soil microbial communities from the Angelo Coastal Reserve, California, USA - 14_0929_05_40cm (SPAdes) (version 2) | ecosystem: Environmental > Terrestrial > Soil > Grasslands ...
CGAAGAGTGCAACATCGGCTATCGGGCCCCCATCGGGTGTGATTACAGCCGTGAGAATGTAGATTCCTACCCAGAGGTAGAGTCTTCTCTGAGTGATGCTGCGTGTTCCAACGATTCCGAACTTGACAAGTAGTACGAGAAAGACTGGCAGTGTGAAAGCGAAACCAGTTGTGAGAATACTAAGGAAGACCAGCGTGTAGAAGTCTTCAATGTTTACGAATGGTGCAGCACCAGTGTAAGGAAGGAATATGAGGGTTCCATACACTATGAATGGAAGCAGGACAACAAACGCGAAGACAGCTCCCCCGACGAAGAGGAAGGAAAACGCCGTTACAAAAGGATAGACCGAGCTCCTTTCACTCGGCCTGAGCGCGGGATCAATGAATCGGTAAACCTCGTACCCGAGGACAGGAATACTGACTGCGAAGCCGAAAACGACCGAGGCAACAACGTAGAGTTCGATCGGAGCCGTGAAGCTTCCCGCAATCAGTTGGACGTTGGGGGGAAGTAGGCTCGCTTTGATGTAGAGAATTATTACTGAGATAAGAGGCTTGTAGAAAGCGAGAGGGTTCTCTATGAACGAAGTATCGGCGGGAAGCACCATGAACAGGATGGTTGCGACTATGAAAGTGTAGATCCAGGCACGGAGGAGCTTGGCCAGTTCGTTTACATGTTCCCATATGGGGAGGAGCTTTTCCGCTCCGCCTTGCTCACCCAAACAGTCGGCCCTAGTTCTGGCCCCGGTCGGCCCTGGTCAATATTTCTTCTCTAATCTGATTGGAAGATTTGCCCTGGGTCTTGATTCCCAGCCTGCGAGCCGTCCTGATGAGGAGCTCATCTTCTCCGCTCGGGCCCCCCGGGTCTTGTCTTCCTTTCCGGAACTCTGCAACGACTTGACCCATGGACCTAGCGAAGTCCGTTACAATCCTGGGCCTGAATAGGAAGGCTAGTACGATTACTCCGCCGACGATCAGCCACTCGAAGCCGGTGATCGCCAACCCGCTAGGTCACACTACTTGGCACGTGCAGCGTCTACTATCGCGTCCGATATTTCCTGGCGAGTCTTTCCTTCTGTGCTGACGCCAAGTCTCTGAGCCGTCTCGATCAACGGGTCAGAGGGGGTGCTCTCGATTCGAGGTGCTGATACGACAGAGGGGTTTGTCAGGCCCTTTGCGGCCTCATCGAATTCTTTCCTAGCCCTGCCGAGCGATCGCGCGATTTCAGGAATCTTGCTGGGTCCCCATATGAAAAGGGCAACGACGATTATTCCGATGACAACCCATTCGTATCCCGCGATTGCCATACCGTAATCCTTCTAGCAGAATCTAGTTCCAAGCTTTAACTCTTTACCATAATCTACTCCAAAATCCCCGAAGCGAGAAGGCTTATTCGAGGCAGGAATTTTCTGCGGGGGGAGGCTCGGTCTAGGTGAGGGTAATTGTCTGTGTACGACGTGTCCCAGACACGGCCGCCCGTATCAGGATAGCGTCTGACGGGAAGTCGATAGAGACTTCAGATGCAGAGTACGTCATCAACCCCTATGAGGAATACGCCCTCGAACAGGCCGTCCAGCTCAAGGAGAAGCATGGAGGAGAAGTCACCGTCGTGACCCTAGGGCCGGAGAAGTCTACCCAAATGATCATGAAAGCATTGGCTCTAGGTGCTGACAACGCAGTCCACCTCAGAACCGAAGACCCGCACATTGACCCCAGCTCCATCGCAAAAGCAATCGCCAACGAGTTGAAGTCTCACCAGTTCGACATTCTCCTATTCGGGAAGAAAGGCGTCGATGACGACAGCCAACAGGTCGGACAAATGGTCGCGGAACTGCTCGACATTCCATGCGTAACCCAGATCGTCAAACTCGAATTATCGGATGGAAAGGCTATTGCGCAGAGGGAAGTGGAAGGCGGGGGCATCGTCGTTGAGACGTCTCTCCCTGCTGCATTTACAGCAGAGAAGGATCTGACCATCCCCCGCTATGCCTCTCTCCGAGAACTCGTAGCGGCGAGGAAGAAACCGATCGTTGTAAGAGATGTGCAACTGCAATCTCCTCTTCTCGAAATTATTTCAGTCCAAAGTCCTCCACCACGAGCCCCTGGCAAGATAGTGGGCAAGGGAGTCGAGGCAGTCCCAATTCTTGTGAAACTCCTGCACGAAGAGGCAAAGGTGATCTAGAACGACTGGCGAGATTCTGGTATTCGCCGAATCATCCGCAGGAGCTTTTCGGAAAGCGGCCTACGAAGCGGTCACCGAGGGAAGAAGATTAGCCGATCTTCTAAGAGTGGATGAGTATGCACTTGCAATCGGCAACGGCCTCAAAGATAGAGCGAAGGAGCTTGGACGATATGGAGCTGACAAGGTCTTCTTCGCGGACGATCCGCTTCTTGAACCCTTCAACGCCGACTACTACCGCCAAGTCGCACTCGACGTTACAAAAAAGACCGGCCCAAGCATAATTCTAGCGGCAGCAACTTCCACCGGAAAGGATCTTGCCCCGCGACTAGCCATTCATCTCAACACGGCCGTGGCAAGCGAGTGTACCCAGCTGGAGGTTGATAACGGGCAGATAGTCGCAACCAGACCCGCCTACGCCGGCAAGGTCTTGCTGAAAGTGAAGATCAAGAGTCAACCGAGCATCGCCACGCTAAGGCCTAACGTTTTCACAGCCAAAGAGTCCACGCCCCAGAGAACCCCCTCGCTCGAGCACGTGGAATTGAGCAAACCGAACTCAAGAATGATGGTCAAAGAATTCGTGACTCACGTCGTAAAAAAGCTTGACCTTACCGAAGCAAGTGTGATAGTCTCAGGAGGACGGGGAATGGGCGGCCCGCAGAATTACAAGATTCTCGAGGAACTCGCAGAGGTGGTGGGGGGAGTGGTCGGAGCATCACGCGCCTCAGTTGACGCTGGTTGGAGGCCACACTCAGACCAGGTAGGACAAACCGGGAGAACCGTCTCACCCACTCTCTACATTGCATGCGGGATTTCGGGCGCGATCCAGCACCGTGTAGGAATGATCAATTCGAAGGTAATCGTTGCGATCAATAAGGACCCGGAAGCTCCCATATTCGGATTTGCAGACTACGGGATAGTAGGAGACGTCTTCGAGGTTGTCCCAGCCTTAACGCGAGAAATGAAGAAATTCTACGGCAAGAACTAGTGATGAGAAGTCTACGCAGAGCGTGACTTTAGGAATCGGCCTATCTCCTGGCTCAGCGGGCTCCTCGACACATCGATCACCGGCATCTCGGTGTTGCCCGACTTTACATTGTGACTGAATTCTGGCATGGGCGCAAAGCTGATCGAGGCAATGTATAGCTCTCCCTTCGCATACTCCTCTGGCATCTCGGGTGGAGGTATAGGTTGTGAGACGAAGACCATGCCCTCGCACCAGTTGAGCAGGATCGGCTGACCCATCTTCATGATAATTGCGAGTGATCCGACAAGTTGCTGTGGGTTATCGTACTTGACTAATTCCCGGACGACCACTTTCTTCAGCGGTTCGTGAGCAATTTCGACCATTGACAATCGACTCGACCCGTCGGGGTCGTTTCATGGGCCTATTTGTTTGTTAGGACGGTTTCGCGAGACTCATCCGGACTTGAATGTGACTCCCTTGCCGCCAGACGGGTACTTCCAGGCTATCGCGCCTGCTCCGAGCTTGTGGCATACTACCAGACAGGCGCCGGTCTCCATGCAGCCCTCTGTGTTGTAGTTGAGCTTGTCCTGCCAGCTGTAGACCTCCGCGGGGCAAATGTAGAGACAGGGTTTCCTCAGGCAATGTTCGCATTTCTGAGTGTCGACTACGATGAAGGGCTCAGGGTCTTTTGCGAAATTGACCAGTGCTAATCGCTTGTCCAGGGTCATGGTTTCTTCTGTTGACAAGTCTAGAAGGTCCTCGATCCACTGATCATGTCTCGAACCAGTGAGAAGAGTGATACTCTGCCTTTTGCTTGGGAGCGTAGTTCCTTGAAGATCTTCCTCTTGCCGTTTCCATCGACTCGATAGACTGCTTCTGCGGCCGCGCAGACCAGCTCTGGGTAGACGTTGTAGAGGCGACTCTTCCTCAGGTACGCGGGGACCCGGTTGAACGTGTACATGTCCTTGAGTGGCGGGTCCGCCCGCAGCTTTCTCTCAAATGCTTGAAGTGTACCTGCTGAATAATCTTGTTTCTTGCGCGCTTCGAGCAGCGTCTGAGCAGCGGCTACTCCTGCCTGGATTGCGATGTCTACGCCGCGGAATGTGTAGCCGTTGTTTAGCAGGTGACCCGCAGCATCTCCAGCCACGAGCATCCCGTCTGTGTATGGACGGGTGAGCATCTTGGGTCCCGCCTCAGGAATCATGTGAGCGTCATACTCGACAGTCTTTCCACCCTTGATCAGCCGTCGTATCTTGGGATGTTTTCGAAGCCTGTCCATGAATGTTGAAGACTGGATCTCTTTTGAGGAGGTGTCCTCTCCACCGACAACCATACCGAGTGCGACGCTATCTTTGTTGGTGTACATGAAACCACCACCGCGCGTCCCGTTGGAGCAGGACCCGACGAAGACATGGGCGGCTCCTTCGCCCGGGTCAAGACCAAGCCGTTCCTCGATGGTCTCGACGGGGAGTTCAACGACGTCTTTGGTCCCCATGGAGATCTGATAGGGCTCAAGCATCTTCACCAGCCCTGCCTTTCGCGCCAGGCCGGTTGTGGTTCCATCGCAGGCGATTACCGCGTTAGCGGGAATCTTGTCCTGACCAGCCACGATGCCCTTGACTCGGCCATTCTCTATCATCAGGTCGTCCACCCTCGCCTCGGTGATTAGCGAAGCTCCAGCCTTCTCTGCCTGGTCTGCCAGCCACTTGTCGAATCTCGCTCGTTTGGCAGTGAAGCTGCCTTCCGGGTCCTTGGACTCGTATTCGATGGTGAAGGCGCTGTCGTCTGTCATGAACGTGAGGCCTTCTTTCCGGACAAAACGCTCTATCGGAGCCTCCTTCCAAGAGTCTCCCAGGAGTTTCTTGATCGCGTAAGAGTAGATTCTGCCCCCAAAGACGTTCTTTGCGCCAGGGAAGGTCCCGCGCTCTACGAGCAGCACCTGGACCCCTTCCCGGGCAAGGGTTAACGCGGCGGCGCTTCCCGCCGGTCCTGCTCCGACCACAGCTACTTCGAATCCTTCAAGCGACAAGGTCAACGTTGGAGATGAGGAGTGGCTTATTCAGTTTGACTCTGGACTTTGAGCCGGTGGCGGTCGATCACTCGTGTTCTGATTCTTTCTCCCATCTTTGTTTGAGGATATCCTGAATGAGTTCAATTGCTCTCTTGACCTGCCGCTGTAGTGCCATAGGGTCATAACCAACCGGAGGTTTCGTGCCCAGATACGGTTTGTACATGTCGAAGTCGAGGAATTTCTTGCTCGATTCGAAGATGCTCATGAGGGCAGAGCTCTCCATCAGCTCCAGGTCCGAGCGTCTGCAGTGATAGAACCCGTCGTCTCTCGCGAAGGTGATCTTTTCGTTTCCGAAAGAGTCGTTGTGAATGTCCTCCCAGAGGTTCTTGTCCACCTCGTTCTCGCTCGCCGCGCCAGCGGCTATCTTAGATGCGTACTCCTCGAATAATCGCGTTGCTTGAGCCTCGGAGATCTCTAACGCCTTAGAAAGTTCCGTGAACGAGAGTCCTTTCCTCCTCAGATAGTAGCAGGCCTCTTGAAGGTAGGGTATCATGTCCGGGTCGATAGATGCGCCCACTCTGTCTCGCGCTCGGAGACGGGATCCTCTGGACTGGTAATAAGGGCAGGGACAGAGTTGGTCGAAGAGCTAAACGGAGACTTTGGGCAGGTTGCTCTTGAAGTACCGTCTACAGTTTCGACACTGTAGTCTTCCTTCCGAGATGGTCTTCAGGGGCAGATCGCAGAAGGGGCAGACGTCAATCGCGGCTAGATTAGCAGCCCCTTGGGCCATGCCTTGAGGGGGGACTCTAATCAGTCGCCTGAGATGGCCCCTGTTGTAGGCGACTAGCGACCCAACAACCCCGACCAGTATACCGGCCGCCACCGTGACCCCGGGCCAGATCATGGACCATAACGAAGCCATGTATGCCCGCATGAATGGATTGTGAAGATACTCATTGTACAGCGACAAGGCAAGTGTCACGTTCACAACAAGCTGCGCGCCAACCAACAACGTATACCTAGAGATTGACACTGAAGAGAGCCTAATTCCCAATAGTCACAATCCCCCAGACGGGTTCCATCCGATCCCCAATATCAGTATCGTCCGATCTAAAAAATAAGCCTGCCTCAACCGGGACTCCACACGACAATCCATACGAGCCTCGCCTCCCCAACCCCCCTTCCCGACAAAACTCGGACGTGACCCATACCCCCAACGCCCCTAGCAGAGACGACTCCTCGCTGTTACCATCCACGGTTACCAAAACCGTTACCAGAAACAGAATCCCGAAAGCAGTTGATCCTCACGACACAGAAGAGCTCTTCTGAAAAAGCTCAACCTGAAAAATCGCCCAGAACAAGCCCCGATCAGCAATCCCGGAGGGGGGTCCCACTGAACACCTTATTCACGCTTGAAGGGCCCTCACCAACACCTACTGAAAAACGCCAATAAGCCCGTTCTACGCGACCAACCGATAATCTCGCCCAGAAACGGTTCAGATGGCAAGACCCACCCTACAGAATTCTGAAAATAAAAAAAAATCGCGACGCAAGAGCGCCGTTTGGGAAGATATGTCGCCCGGGACGATCGTCCAGCCACTACTTGTAGGCCTCGTAGTCAGAGCCTAAGAGGCTGACAGCAATCTTCTGGACCATGATCTCATCCGTGCCCTCGTAGATCCTACAGACCCTCGTATCGACCAGATGACGAGGAGCCCGGGTCTCGAAGCTATAACCGCTAGAGCCGAGAATCTGGACCGTCCGGTCCGCAGCCTCGAACGAAGCATTCGAGGCGAAATACTTCGCCTTTGCAATCATCACATCAGCCTCATCCCTCAACTCCCTATCCTCCGGACTAGAATCACTCCGCTGCTTCAACAAGGCCGCCTTGTAGACCAGGTTCTTCGCCGCCTCAAGACTCGTCGACATATCCCCAATATGACGCTGAACAAGCTGATGCTTACCAATCTGCTTCCCATGCTGGACCCGCTGCTTCGCATATTCGACTGCCTCCTCGATACAATCTTCGATAACTCCGAGACAGCCAGCGGCAACACTCAACCGACCACTCATCAAACCCGAATACGCGATGCTCAAACCCTTCCCCAGAGGTCCCATAAGGTTCTCTTTCGGAACCCTGCAATTATCCAAGAAGATAGACCCGGTATCGGAAGTTGGCATCCCAAGCTTGTGCTTCTGCTGTTGGCTCGAGTAGCCCTCGAAGCCTTTCTCAACAATAAACGCGCATATCCCATCCCTCTTCCCCTTCGGGTAAGCGAAAACCACAGCTACATCAGCAATACTACCATTCGAAATCCACGCCTTACTCCCATTCAGAACATAGTAGCTTCCCTTATCCTCGAAGGTTGTCCGAAGCGATGTTGGATCGCTTCCCGCCGTCGGCTCAGTAAGACCAAAACACATGACCTTCTCCCCCTTCGTAGCCGGAGGAAGGTACTGTTGCTTCTGCTCCTCGCTCGCCCACTTCTGAATCGTCACCTGGCCAAGAGAAACGTGGCCAGAGAGAAAAGTTCTGACACCTGTACCCTCCCGGCCGATCCTTTCAAGCGCCAGCGCATAAGTCAGAACGTCGGCCCCTTGCCCCTCTCCATATCTCCGCGAGATTGGCAGCCCTAACAGTTGTGCTTTCTTGAATATCGGAGCGAGATGCTCGTTGAATCTGCCGGCCAAGTAGGCCTCGTCCTCGAAAGGTCGAAGCTCCCTACAAGCCCGGTCAACCTCGTCCAAGACCAGTCTCTGCTCGTCAGAAACGTCAAAGTTCATCCGCGAAAGATCCGCGAAGCCAGTGTCAACAACAGTCTTCAAGCCGACAATTCACTCCGTCAAGATCTTTCACATTCGATTTTTGTCAAAAGTTATATCATCGGGTTCTTAGCCATTTGCCCAGAGGCCAACAGTTGCCTATCCAGGTCGAGGAAGAAGACATACCCTTCTTCGCAGAAGTAATCGCAGGTGGACGCATAACCATCCCAGAAGAGATCAGGAAAATATTCGGCGTCAAAGACGGCGACCATGTCATGTGCCGGGTCCGACTAGTGAAGCGGGCCGAGGACGTAAAGTAGCATTCTCTATCATCGCTCAGCTATCGTCGACACCATAACACTCTGACAATCTTAAATAGAGTCGCGACCAGCGAGACTGATCTGGTTCCCCAGTTGACACTCGCAGTGTCAGATCCCACCAAAGTGGTGGACGGCTTCCGAGAAAAATCCATTCTTGTAATTGGGGACCTCATAGTCGACCGGTACGTGCATTCTCAAGGCCGAAAGCTCTCCCGAGAGGCCCCCGTCCCTGTTGCAGATTTCATTTCCGAAGAACTGGTTCTTGGAGGAGCCTCGAACCTGACGAACAACCTAGTGGCACTTGGAGCCAAGGTCAAGGTTCTCGGCGTGATCGGGAAGGATGATGCTGGAAGATGGCTCTTGGAGGAGCTTCAGAGACGAGGCGTTGACACGTCTAGCGTCATAGTCAACGACCGGCCCACCAGCCTAAAGACCCGGTTCATACTCAACCACCGGCAATATCTCCGAATCGACAAGGAGTACCGATCCGACGTCGAACCTCATATCACAAAACAGTTCCTAGGCTCGCTAAAGGAGCAGGTGAAGAGCGCGGACGGCGTTGTATTCTCCGACTATGACAAAGGAGTGATAACCCCGGAACTGATCAGCAACGTAGTAGAGGAGTGCCGGGTCCAGAACAAGAGGATCCTCGCCCAGCCGAAGGTCAGACACTATCTTGACTATATCGGCGTCACGATGGTCAAATCCAACGCCCGAGAGGGCAGCATTGCAACAGGAGTATCCATGGTCAATGACACCTCTCTCCGGAATATGGGGCACAACCTCATGTCCAGGCTCGAGTGTGAGAGCCTTCTCCTCACCCGTAGCGAGCGTGGGATGATTCTCTTCGAGAAGAGGAACATTACCAGCTTCCCACCGTTCAAGGGTCCCAAACCGGGGTTCAACGCTGTGGGAGTTCGAGACTGCATGACCGCCGTCCTCGCAATGTCCCTCGCCTCAGACGCCCCAGTCCAGGAGGCAGTCCTTCTAGCAGGTCTCGCGGCTGCACAGCAGGCTGACGAGATAGGCACGGTGGTAGTGGATCTGAACGAGCTTCGATCTCAAGCTAGTACAACACTTGAGCTTGCAGAGCATATCGTTCAGGTTCCGGTCTACTAGTCATGGAGCAGGCCCAGATTCCTACTGGAATGCTCCTCCAGAAAACAGTCAAGGTCAGAACCGACATTCTAGAGATGGTGGCAGAAGCAAAATCAGGTCATCCTGGCGGAAGCCTCTCAGCGGTCGAAGTCCTAGTCTCGCTCTTCTTCTACAAGATGCGACACGATCCTAAAAGGCCTGGCTGGCCGGACAGAGACAGGTTCGTCCTATCCAAAGGACACGCGGCCCCGGTATTGTTCGCAACACTCGCAGAATCAGGATACTTCCCGGTAAGCGAGCTGAAGACGCTTCGAAAATTGAACAGCCGGCTCCAGGGACATCCGGACCTTAGAGTTCCAGGTGTCGAGTTCCCCGGAGGCTCTCTCGGGATAGGACTCTCAGCCGCCATCGGCATGGCGCTGGCGGGAAAGCTCGACCGGAAGGGCTACCGGGTCTATGCCCTTCTGGGAGACGGTGAGATGGACGAGGGCGAGACATGGGAGGCGGCCATGGCGGCTTCCAAGTTCAAGCTGGACAATCTCACTGCCATCGTCGATCGGAATGGGATACAGCAGGACGGTCTGACCGAGCAGATAATGCCTATAGAACCCCTAGGCTACAAATGGAAAGCCTTCAACTGGCACGTGCTGGAGGTTGATGGCTTCGACCTACGCCAGGTAATAGAAGCGTTGGAGAAAGCCGAGAGTATGAGAAACAGACCTACCGTCATCATCGCTCACACAGTCAAGGGCAAAGGAGTCTCCTTCATGGAATGGGACCCCGCCTACCACGGCAAAGCCCCGGACAAGGACACGGTGAGGAAGCTTGTCGAACATATGCGACAGGAATGATTGGACATGGAACTCGCCCTAGGACTTCCCGGATGGTGGAGAGGCTGATGCTGCTCCAGATGAGTTCCATGCGCGACGCCTACGCAGACGCGCTTCTCGAGCTGGGGTCCAAAGATACGAGAGTAGTCGTGCTTGGAGCCGACACATCCGTCTCGATAAAAACCAGCCTATTTGCGGACCGTTATCCCGAGCGCTTCTTCAACGTCGGGATCGCCGAGGCGAACATGATCGGAATCGCCGCGGGACTCGCCCTCTCCGGAAAGATTCCCTTCGTAAGCACGTATTCCGCGTTTGTTCCGGGCAAATGCCTCGACCAGATCCGGAACGCGGTCGCGTATCCCAATCTCGACGTCAAGATCGTCTCATCCCACGGTGGTCTCACCGTCGGTCCAGACGGTGCCTCCCACCAGACTGTCGAGGATGTGGCCGCGATCAGAGCGATTCCCCACATGAGAGTCATAGTGCCGGCAGACGCGTCGGCAACCAGAGCCTTGGTGACTGAATCGTGGAGGACTCCAGGGCCATTCTACATCCGCCTCAGCAGAGCCACGGTGCCAGAGACCTACTCGTCACCCGCCCACCTTGAGATCGGGAGGGCCGAGGTCTTGAGGGAGGGCTCAGACGTCGCGATCATCGCCTGTGGGGTGATGGTGAACGAGGCAGTTGAGGCTGCCGAGTCGCTGTCCAAGGAGCGGATATCAGCGGAGGTCATAGACTCTCACACGTTGAAGCCGTTAGATTCGGATGCGATTCTCAAGGCTGCGAAGAAGACTGGAGGGATAGTGACTGCCGAAGAGCAGAGCGTCATCGGCGGTCTCGGAAGCGCGGTCGCTGAGACTGTCTCAGAATCCTATCCTGTGCCAGTGTCTAGGGTCGGCCTCCGCGACACGTTCGGGGAGTCCGGCGAGCACAACGAGTTGATGATGAAGTATGGTCTCACTCCTCAAGAGATCATGAAGGCCTCTAGGAAACTGGTCGCTTCTAGGTGAACACTGGAATGAAGATTTTCCTAGATACGGCCAACATTCCGTCTATCAAGACCTTCGTCGACATGGGTGTTCTCGACGGGATAACCACCAACCCGACACTCATCGCGAAAGAGAACAGAGAGTTCACCGAGCTCGTCCATGACATATTGAAACTGGTCCCGGGTCCAGTGAACCTCGAGGTGGTCAGCCAAGAGTCGGAGGAAATGATCAGAGAGGGCCATGATCTCGCCGGCCTCGGACCCAACGTCGTTGTAAAGTGCCCCATGACAGGGGAGGGGCTCAAGGCAGTGAGGAGACTTCACAGAGACGGCATCAAGACCAACGTGACACTAATCTTCTCCTCCAACCAGGCACTCTTAGCAGCGAAGGCTGGAGCAGACTATGCCAGTCCGTTCATCGGTCGGCTGGATGATGCGGGGCACGAGGGGATGAAGATTATCGAGGAGATACTACGGATCTACCACAACTATGGCTTCGGGACTCAGGTCATTGTCGCCAGCATACGCCATCCCGTCCATGTTGTGGAAGCGGCCAAGCTTGGCGCGCACGTCGCTACGATGCCCCCCGATGTTCTGGACAAGATGGTGAAACATCCTCTGACGGATATCGGATTGAAACGTTTCCTGGACGATTGGGAAAAGGCAGGACTCAGACTCCCGGAAGGGAGGGCTTCACCGTTGAAGCCGAAGCCCTTGGTCCAGCGCGCATAGACACTCGTCAGCCCAGGCGCTCTCCAGGCAATATTCCTCGTACCCGCATCCCAGATGCCCTCGGGGCCGTCAAACTTTTGAGGAAGCTCTGAATCCTCTCACTGTTACCCTTTGGCCAAGTTCGTATTCGTCACCGGCGGAGTAATGTCCGGTATAGGCAAGGGCGTCATAGCCGCATCCATCGGCAAGATCCTCCAAGCAAGAAAACTCAGAGTCACCGCCGTCAAGATAGACCCTTATCTCAACTACGACGCGGGAACGATGAACCCCTACATTCACGGCGAGGTCTTCGTCACCGAGGACGGCGGAGAGACGGACATGGACATCGGAACATATGAACGGTTCCTAGACATCAATGTCCCAAAGAGCCACAACATAACCACCGGCCAGATCTACTCCTCGGTAATCGAGCGCGAGAGAAGAGGAGACTTTCTCGGAAAATGCGTACAGATAATCCCCCACATTACCGACGAGATCAAGGATCGGCTCCGGAACATAGCAAGCGAGGGAGTTGACATCGTGATTGTCGAGATAGGCGGGACCGTTGGTGACATAGAATCTCTCCCCTATCTCGAGGCGGCCCGACAGCTCCGGCTAGAAGAAGGGATCAGCAACGTCGTCAATGTCCACGTCACGCTCGTTCCAGTGCTTGACGTCGTGGGAGAGCAGAAGACAAAGCCCACACAGCATAGTGTACAAGAGCTGCGCAGGATAGGCGTACAACCTGACGTTATCGTCGCGCGTAGCAAGGTGCCTCTCAAACAGGAACCGAGAAAGAAGATAGCCCTCTTCTGCAACGTGGAGGAGTCTGCGGTTTTCACATCACAGGATATCGCCAGCATCTACGGGTCTCCCCTCCTCCTGGACGAGCAGGGACTAGGCAGCTATCTGGTCGCAAGACTCCAGCTCCCAGAGAACATCCCCGACTGGTCTTCTTGGAAGAAGATGGTCGAGAGCCATCTCAGTCCTCAAAGCCAAGTCACAATCGCAATATGTGGAAAATATGCAGAGCTCGCGGATTGTTATGTCAGCGTCAATGATGCTATTCGAGATGCAGGCGCGGCTCTTGACACCAAGGTTAACTTAGAGTTCATCGAGACAGACGATTTCGAGAGGGGCCCATCAAAGATCAGAGTGTTATCCAGTTTTGATGGAGTTCTGGTCCCAGGAGGTTTCGGCTCTCGAGGATCCGAGGGAAAGATAAAAGCGATAGAGTACTCTCGAATTCACGATATTCCATTCCTAGGAATATGCTTCGGATTCCAATTAGCGGTGGTCGAATATGCACGGAGCATAGGCATCGAGGACGCGGGGAGTTCTGAGCTGAACCCTCGGTCAAAGAATCACGTTATCGATCTGATGCCCGAGCAGAGCAACGTTCTGGAGAAGGGAGGAACGATGAGGCTAGGAGCTCACGAGATATTAATTGATGAGGGAAGCCTCGCTCATTCGCTGTACCAGAAGTCAGGGGTCTGGGAGAGACACAGGCACCGGTACGAAGTGAATCCTTCCTACATTACTCAATTGATTTCGAAAGGATTGAGATTCTCGGGAAAGAGTGATTCGAACCGGAGAATGGAGATCCTCGAATTATCAAAGAACAAGTTTCATTTCGCAACACAATTCCACGCAGAGTTCAAGTCTAGACCGGGCCGTCCATCTCCCCCGTACTTCGGATTAGTCCAAGCCGCACTGTCAAGAGACGTAAGAATCGAGACTCAGCAAGTCTTGGCGCGGTCCACGATAGAAAGGTAAACCAAGAGATGGAAACGAGGAATGAAAGTTCGGGTTCCCGAACTACAGGAACTGGAAAGACTACCGTCATCACACTGACGCTGACGGCAACATTCATCGCTCTTGTTTTTCTCCTCACGTATCCTTTCTCGCAGCTTTTTCCGGTGCCCTCGACCCAAGGATACTACAACCCTGGCGACATCATGATCTTCATCGCATCTCTCACGTTCGGTCCAGTCGTGGGGGGGATCTCAGCGGGAATAGGGTCAGCGTTGTCAGACGCACTCGGTGGGTTCGGAACGTTTGCCCCATTCACTTTGATGATAAAGGGATTAGAAGGATACGTTGTAGGATTGGTAGTGCGCCGAGGTCTTTCGAGAAAATCCCTTCTTCTCTCCTGGCTAGCGGGTGGTCTGGCCTTAGTGGTTGGTTATTTCCTTTCTGAGAGTTATTTCATATCGTGGGTCTTCGGTGCGTCCCCATATACCGGCGTCGCCGCGGCGTTGGGAGAACTTCCCATCAATATACTCCAGGCTGTCGGGGCGGGACTCGTTGGTATTCCGGCGTCTTCAGCTCTTAGGTCGGCTCTGAGGACTTTAGCATATTATCCAAGGCTAGTCCGCCCACTCAAAGGTTAGGCTTCCAAAGTCAGCTAGCCTCGAATTTCATCCCATCAATCGACGTGTGGCTCTTTCACTCGAAGTTATGGCCCATGTTGAAGAATATGTCCCAATTTCATTAATTGAAAGACTGTTTTCACTGAGGCGGCGGACTCACGCAAATGTAGAGTACGTTACTGCCCCTTACTATCAGACTTCCAAAGTTTGTCGCCGGATCACCCGCTCGGTACTCTCTGGCTCCGTCGAGTATTATGTTCATATGACTGTCGCAGTCGATCATCTTTCCCCGATATTCAGTGTCGTTCTTCAGTTTCACTGAGACATCACCGTTCAGCTTTCGAACGAGAAGGTTCAGCGGTTTTCTTGAGGGTTCCAACTATGCCCCTTTGAGCGGTCCACGCTGTTGGAGTCCATAAAAACTCTTTGCCAAATCGCCCAGTCGGATTTCGAATAGATCTAGCTCTGAGCTAGTTCCGCTTCCTCTCTCTGCATCATCTTCTGATTGTGTTGCTCCTTCCTGAAATCGGATTTGAGCTTGCCGCATCTTATGCAACGTGCCATCTGTCCCCTTCCACGCCACTGGTGTGAGCATCCTGGCATCCGTGTCACCGATAGAAGGGACACGTCTAGTTCTTAAACTATCCAAGGACCGGCGCTAGAATTCAGGATATTTCAGCCGCTCAGACGCAGAAAATAGACGGTTTCCCTGCCAGAAATACGTGATGAGTGTTCAGTACCAGCCAGAAGGCTTGGGACATCATTCTCTGGACGTTGAAAGAGACTCACAGCTAAGACGGCTTTCTTACGGCAGATTCTCTTCATTTCGCTAGTCGACGCTCGAAGGCTTGAATCCGCCCGGAGGGTGGAGATCGAGACTAGACAGTCGACCGATTCATTCTTGATTGGGAGCAAACGCGACGTTGCTAGGACTAGGTCGGTCTTCCCAGTTCGTCGTTTCTTTGCGGCATTGAGAGTACTCATTGACAGGTCAATGCCGACTGCATACTCGTACAGTTCTTGGCTGCTCTCTAGGAACGTGCCTGGTCCACATCCTACATCGACAAGGGTCTTGAATCTCTCGCTCGCGATAAGATCTATGACCGTCCTATGTTTGGGAGATTGTTCCTGACCGTACAGTTCGTCGTAGGAGGGTGAGAGAGTGTTGTATCGCTCTGCAACCTCTCTATCGTCGTTCTCTTCCAAATCACCCTGATATATTGCATAAGGAGAATTGAATCTTTCCAGGCGGGCTTGAATGGCTGTCTTTGTGTCTCCAGAACTCGAGGAGGCTCGCAGAGAATTGATGAAGGGACTGGAGGCTCGGAGGATGATTGTGATGGTGATGTCGTGCTCTATCGCCTATTCGGGCCGCACGGGTAGCGATCTCGGAGAAGGTGAGAGGCTAGTGATTCTGAAAGAAGACGGTTGTGTGCTAATTCATCGTCGAAGGGATTACCAGCCTGTCAACTGGCAACCGTCCGGATGCGTGTTTCAGACCCGGATTGAGGACGGGAGACTGATCATCAAGGCTGTTCGGCCCAGCCCGCTCGAGACTCTGACGATGATTGTGAGCAGAGTGGAATTCTTAGGGACCTTTCTGTTGGAGGACAAGGCGGATTTCATTCTTCACTCAAGCGAGGAGGAGATGCAGAAGGCGATACTCGCCGAGCCGAGTCTCATCGAGCCCGGTCTCCATATTATCGACCGTGAGAAGAAGGTCGCCCCGGGCTTTGTCGACGTCTACGGCGTTGACTCAAAAGGGAACACTGTGGTTATCGAGATTAAGAAAGACCCAGCAGGAGCCTCTGCCGTAAAACAGCTCGCCGAGTATCTGAAATATCTTGAGGCACCACTCGGGAAGAAGCTTCGCCCGATCATAGTCGCTCCCTCGCTTGCCAGAGGTGTAATGCCGGTCTTGGAGAAGTTGGGATTCGAGTTCAGACCGTTAACTCTCCAGAAGAGTCTGGAGACATTGCAGAAACATTCGAGGTCGGACCAGAGCGCGTTGAAGGGGTGGTTCGAATTGACCGAGACTAGAACCTAGGTGGTCCCATCTCGGCTATGTCTTGTCACACGGTTAAGGATTTTGGGGGCTCAGAGATTCTATTCTAGTGGGAGCTTCTTTCGCGTTGGCTGAGTAAGGATGCTGGAATCTTTTTCATTCGTCTTGTCAGTTTCGCCGGAGGGCCTTGAGGTTGTTTCAGCGGGTTTTGTCGATGCGTCTGTACCTGTGGATGTTGAGTCAGAAGGGAGGATCGAGGATAGCGTTACTAGCGGAGGAGGCGGTCCAGGTCTTTGCAGTTCGATCGGTGCGGGAGGTGGGCTTGTTACTGTGGATGGGATCTTGGGTGTAGTTGGACGGGCAGTGGGTCTGGCAGTGATCTTGGAGGGTGTCGAGATGGGGGCGATCTTTGTTGTGGAAGATGGCATGGGCCCGGCGATTAGGCCGGGTGGGATCACTTTGGGTGCCGGTGCGGGAATGTAAGGCTGTCTCAATCCTCCAGAGTCGGAGACAGTCGGAGCCTTCCGTGCTGATGATGGTGTGAGGATACCCTTCGACTCCCCAATGAACTGCGGGCTGTCCTCCCAGCTGGTTGAAGGGGATTTTGGTGGACTCGTGAAGGTTTGTTTCTCAAGCATCTTTTCAGGCACTATGAGCGGAGGCATAGGCATCCTGTCAGACCCTTTCTCGTTGATCACGATCGCAGGCTTGATCATGGAAGGGCTGGGGTGAGGTTTCGCCTCAATGCGCGGTGGAGGAATCCCGGTTTCGTGGATGAAGGGGATCTCTTCGCTGCCCGTTGCTCGTGACGTTAGAGGAGGTCCTGCTTCTAATGGTGTCCGGAATGCTTTCTCCCAAGAGCCAGATCGCGGTTCGCCAGCCGGAGCTGTGAGAGCGGGAGCTGGTGTGATGACCGGAGGTGCGGGATGAGATTTTTCGATTTTGAGCTCTGCGACTTGGGCTTCTAACACTAGATTCCGTTTCATCAGATTCTCCAGCATTTGGAGAGCCCTCTCAAGTCTGATACCCGGCCTGAGTCCCCTCTGGAACTTGAAAGCAAGAGTCACCGCTAGAATCGCGATCAAGACTAGGACAGCGATGTCGACCGTGCTGAATGAGAGCTGAGGAAACCTCTGGAGGCCTGAGGATAGTTCGGCTGCGACTGACGGATTATTGGCGTATACGAGGAAGATCCAGTATGAGAGCCAGCCGACGAGGGCCGTCTCGATGGCCACGAGCTTAACGAGGAGCTTTCTCAGCCTATTCCACACTCCCAGTAGTGTAATAACATTGACGGCCTAGAATGTTGTGCCCTAAGAGTTGTTGTAACTGCATTGAGACTGTCAAGGTCTCTATTTGGTGTCTCCTACTCGATCCTTCCGCAAAGTTTTGAGAATGGTGTCCAGCGCCGTATCCCAGTCCATCTCGCCTCCGCCGCCAGCACCTTCGGGCACATTCTTCTGCTCGGAAGCCTGTTTCCCAGATGACGCCTCGGCTCCCGTAGCGGGAGGTTGCGGGTTGCCAAGCGCTGACGATTCCTTCCTCTCTGAAGTAGGACTTGGGGGAGTCCATGGTTGAGGCATTGGACCAGCAAAAGGAGCGGCTGGTCGCGGAGCTGGTTGCAGAGGCCTGGGCTGGCCGCCCATTCCTGGCGGCGGGCGGTTTTGGTCAGGGCGGAATGGTTGTGGAGTAGCTATCGGGCGTGGAGGGGCCATCGACCTCTGTTCGGGTCTTGCCGGTCCTCCTGGACCTTGAATAACGAACGGTCGCGGTCCACCCTGCGGGGGTGGGAGGGGACCTCTTACCGGCAGCTGTCCTGGTCTCGGGAATCCCTGTTGAGGCGGAGGTCTCTCCTGTGGATTGGTTGTTCCTGCCGGAGGGCTCCACTTTGTTGGGAGTGGAGGAATCGACTTCACTCCGCTCTCGGGCCATTGACCTGTCCCCGTCTTATCCGCAGGAGAAGTCCATTTGGATGGAACGGGCGTGGACTGCGGGCTCTGAGGCTGGCTAGCGAATCCTGGGAATTGCTGGTCCTGCCTCGCGGCTACATTCATTCCTGGCTTCTGAAATATCGGCCCCGACTCGGGGATCCTCTCACCTGTAGAGGATTGCGGGGGGCCCCATGTTGGTGCTGGCCGTGTTGATGGTTCGCCTATTGAGCGGAGTGGTTGAGGCGGCTGGACCTCAGTTGGAGAGAATGGAGTTGAGGCTGGTCTGGATGGTTCCATTCTTGGCGGCTGAACATTTGACGGGGCTGGCCTAGGCGGCGTGTCTTGTTTGGGGGATAGGATTGATTCGAGTGGTGACTTGTTGCCAGAGGCCCAGGCAGTCGCCGGAATGGATCTTGAGCTACTAGGTGTGCTGGTCTTTGGAAGTGAGGGGACTGCATAAACGGTATGTTTGGAGACGGGCGATGGGGGCGCGCCCGTCGGAAGGATCTGTCTCAAAGGAGAGGCTGAAGATGTCAGCGGACCCACAGGCTTGAATGATTTCGATTTCTGGATTTTGCCGATGAGACCACCTTCCCCATGCTTCCTCTTGAGGAAGAGGTAGCCTAGGCCCGAGCCTCCGCCTACTCCGATGGTGAGCACTATGAACGGATAGTACTGACCGATAGTGCTGTTGACGTAGTTCTGGAAGTAGATATCGCTCATGTACTGGTTTATGAGCCAGAAAGTTAGGAATAGGTTGAGGACGATGGAGAGGATTGTGACCAGTCCAACCCTCGACATTAGTAATCATCCTCCGGTTTGCTCTTCTTCTTGGCCGGTCTGGTCTTGGACTTGATCGTCGAGATCAGCCTCGTGAAGCCGTAGCCTGAGGCGATCATGAGGACGATCACAAGGAATACTGGGTCGAATGATCCGAAGTATTGCTGCTCATAGACGTTATAGAAGTATTCTGTGATTAGCCAGACTCCAAAGAAGAGAATTATCGCATATTCCAGTATGGAGGTGAAGAGAGTCGTCTCGTATAGAGTGCTTTCAGCAGACTCTTCATTCGGCCAGCCCAACAAAGTTTCGATATACCGCCTGCTACCGCTCTTCTTGGGTTGGGCCTCCTCAACCCCCAATGATCCTCAACGCAACAGCCCCATCTCTGCAATCACCATAAGCGTGCTGTAACCGGTGTTTCATTACAGAGGTCTAATTAGGGAAATTACAGCTTTTACTCTTGGACGCGAGTTTGATAGCCGACACCGTCGAGATTCGCAGACCTGTTCTCCCTTCCGAGTATCTGGCGCTCTACAACACCAAGAGCACGATCGAACATATCCGAGTCAGTCTCAAGAAGTATTTCGCAACCGTCTACAAGCGGCCCAGGACCGGAGACGGTCGGATCACCGACTCCGAACTGGACACTCTCGCCCAGGACTATCTAGACTCCGACAGGGATCCACGGAGAGATGTAGAGTCGTTCTTCAACAGCCTGAACGGCTACAGCCCCAAGTCCATCGCGGTGAACCTGTCTCTCATCAAGGGCTTCCTAGGCAGAAACGGGGTACGGTTCGACGAATACTTCTGGAAGGACCTCAAACGCAAGCGAAAGGGCGGACGCTCTTCAAGAGCCGCGACCCAGGACGAAGCCCCTACCGTCGAACAGTTGAGAGCAATAGTGACCCATCTACCGATCAACACGAGAGCACAGGCGCTAGCCCTCGCCAGCTCTGGAATGCGGATAGGCGAGAGCCTCAAACTTACGCTCGCCGACATCCACCTAGACGAGACGCCCGTGCGCGTGGAGATCAGAGCGGATATCACAAAGACGGGAGACGTGAGAACAACCTTTCTGAGCACCGAGGCCGTCCAAGTCCTCGAAGAATGGTTGAAGGTGAAGGATCAGTACTTGAAGACCGCTACCGGTCGCTCACATCTTCACGAGAAGAAGCTACAGGACGAACGAGTCTTCCCATGGAGCGCACCGGTGTTCTATCGCGCATGGGAAAACGCGCTCCGAAAGGCAGGCTTTGCGATGCGAGACAACAATACGAAGACGAGAATTCACGTCCATCATCCACACACCCTTAGGAAGTTTTTCAGAACCAGAGGCGGGCAGAGCCAGGTTCCGGTTGACGCCGTCGAGGTACTGATGGGACATGAGGGCTACTTGACAGGGGCGTACAGAAAACTCCGCGACGACAAGAAAGCGCTTGCCAAGTTGTACATCCAGATGGAGCCTTTCGTGTCGACTGGCGATACGGCGCAGGCGATGGAAGTTAGAGAAGAGACTCGAGAGCTGCAACTACAACTCAAGAAAGTCGTGGCTAAGAACTCAGGCTTGGAAGATCGACTGAAGAGTATGGAAGCATCTCTGGGAGACGCACGAACACTATTCTTCGAGATGCTCGGCAACATCGTAGGGGAAAAGCTCAGGAAGGAGCGTGAGTCAGAAGTCATAGCGCTCTACCCGAAGCAAACGGTAGAGTTACGACTTACCGAATGATGCTTAAAATCCATCTCTCCAGCTTTCGGGGGACGCGAGTCTCTCCCAAAACCTTTCGACGCTTGACTACGATGCTGGCTGAGCGAGCGGCTGCAATCAGGGAGGAAATAGCCTCTTCGCGCCTCATCGAGTCCTTCCATCACCAACCATGATATAGGCCCCCGTCATGGCTAGCTAGTGCTGGCGAAGCCCTCAGTGGGGTTTGTGCACTGGTCGAGCTCGTCTTTTTTACCGGTTTAGAAGAATACTCAGGAATAAGGATTCCCGGAGCATCAAGAGATCAAAAACTAATCTGGAGCGGACTATTTGCAAACCATGACCGTTCACTGACAAAAATGATTGTTCCAGAGTTGGCCGTTGCTCTGCTCCCGCCCGGAGGAAAAGTATTGCTCGCCGCAGTAGCGGATGCTGAGTCTGAGCATCTCGAAGCAGTCAAGTCACTAAGAATGGCAGGAGTTCCTTTCTCTGAAAGTGTAATGTCATATGAAAGAGACCAAAAGTCTCCGGTTTTATCCCTATTCGGCCGCAGGAAAGAGACGATTACCAAGCCCTTTCTCATGGCCGCGATTGAAGACCCAACAGTGCTGCATCGGATGTTTGAAGTCTACAAGAGCTGGCTTTACTTTCGGGACTTCTTCATACTAGGACTCATGGCAGAATCGCCGCGCTGGAAAGAGATGCTTGGGCGAATTGCAACAGCATCACGAACTGAGGTGCCTCTCGAGATGCTAGACGAGAACATTTTCCTCATGACCACCGCCCAAGAACACGGCGCCTACGTGATGACAACGAAACATTCGAGGGCAGACATTGAAGAAATCGCCCAGAGAGTATGTTCGAAATATAATGTTCAACTTTCTACAAGGGAACGCATCGGGAAAACGACTGGAAGGAGGGTGACGGCTTCTACATCGGGGTCAAGACGCCCGGTGTTGTTGTGAAGGTTAGGCTTTCAGATTTTACTGGGGTGGGGGCCTGATCCTTAGACTGGGCGAAAACCAATTGTTTTCCTCTGTTATTGATGCTGTGCATGGTTTCGCTGTGACGGTTGAAACCTCTTTCGGGAGTCTGAACTCTCGTCGAGCAGCAAGGCCGTCTTAGGATCTTCCACGATGTCGAGAAATATCGGCCCCAACTTAGCCTAGTCTTAAGTAAGCGAAAATTTTCAGTTTCAAGGCCGTTGGTACTATGCCACTATTGAGTGCCTCGAACACTTCGAACGGCTCGAACGCACCCGTTCGCGCGAACGCAGAATTGAGAGGGGAATTCATGGCCCAACGCCAGGGCCGGGATCTAGCCCGGGAAGCTGTTGGGAGGATCTAATTGAAGGATAGTATGACAGAGTCAAACAGGAGCTTTGAAGAAAGGTCCTGGGACCAGGAAGCAGGAGGTCCTGGCTCGCTCACCGTATCTGAGGTCACAGAAATGCAGAATCTCAGAAGAGGGGGATTATCCTACCGCGATATCGCGGAGTTCGTGAAACGTCCTGTATCAACGGTATACAAGTGGACTCACATGGTAACGCCCGAGGCATTCTTTGAGCCAGGGATGTCACTTCAAGAGAAACTGTCGCGACATTTTGGACGGCCGATAGTATGGCCTCCTCCAAGCGAAACCAAGCCCTCGAAAAACTCTCAAGTAGCCCGGACGACATCCGAACCGACAATGGTAGCTCAAGCGGACGACACTTCCACAATCATTACTCGAACTGTGCAGGTTTTTGACGCGACACTTTCCGTTACACGGACTAGACTCGGTATCGTTCCGTTCTCAGTCCCAGGAGGAGTGCTGAAGCCCGCAACCATCAACTTTACAGCCGCAGGCTCACCCTTCGACGTACACCTACTGTACGGGAACTACCAATTGAGCCACTTCAAGCACCGTTACGATACGCCAACGGTTATGGTGATACAGGGATGGAGACCCCGCGAGTATTACTTGCCCTATATGTGGGAATCTCAGGTTGTCACCAGAATATCGCAACAACTCCCTATGAATATTGCCGGCCAGTGGTACTTGGTATTCCAGAATGCTCCTGAGTTGTCAGGAGACAACTCAATAAAAGTCGTCGCTGCGCTTACAACCAAGTCAATCGCTAGTTGACTTGTGAACCCGACAGAGTACGGGAGCGTATAGATCGGCGTGATCCACGAAACTAAGGTGGTGTTCGCGTTACTCTATTTCCCATAGGTTCCCCTGAGCCAAACCGCCTTCCATGCAGTCAATCGAAGAGGACCGTCGGTTCTCAGGGATAATCGTTCATCTCACTCCGACAAGTAGTGAGATGCTAATTCGAATACGTGAGTATGGTGATTCAGTGGAGCAAACCTACTCGATGGGTGAGTGGGCACTAGTCACGAGTTCTTCGTTTGCCGCGGACCACGACGGCGATTGGTGCCGGTCGGCTTCCCTTGACGGCCGTCATCACGACGGTGCAGCACTTGCATCGTCTGTCTAGACACGCTCCTCTCAGGCCG
>Ga0209157_1001062_pt1 | contig 23140 bp, 23 predicted proteins | sample GraSoiAngelo_135_FD_185892 | JGI IMG/M metagenome (GOLD analysis project Ga0209157, IMG submission 185892) | Grasslands soil microbial communities from the Angelo Coastal Reserve, California, USA - 14_0929_05_40cm (SPAdes) (version 2) | ecosystem: Environmental > Terrestrial > Soil > Grasslands ...
CGCGCGCCGATCGCCGCGTACAACCGCGCCGCCTCGGTGGCGCGGCTCACTCGCTCGCTCCCGTCGTACGCCTGCGCGAGCCGCTCGAGCGCCCGAGCCTGGAGCAGCCGTAGTCCGGATGAGGATGCGAGATCAGCCGCGGCTTGCAGCGCTGCGCGCGCCGCGGTCACCCGCCGTGCCGCGAGCGCGACGAGCCCTCGGGCATATGACGCATGAGCGGATGCGACCGTGGTACCGAGCGATTCGGCGAGGACCTGCGACCGCTCCGCCGACTCGCTTGCGCCACTGAGGTCACCGACAGCGGCTCGAACCTCGACGAGATCCGGCAGGAGGAGCGCCTCGATGGCTTGCGCGCCCATCGCGGACGCGCGCGCCGCGGCGTGCGTCAGCCGCGACGTGGCCTCGCGCGTGTCCTCTGTGAGAGCGCGAGCGACGCCGAACGCCCAGTCATTGAGGACGCTCATGTAATAGAAATCGGCCCCCGCGTAGAGGCGCCCGCCCTGCTCGAGGTGACGCTTCGCGGCCGCATCGCGCAGCGTCGCGGCCTCGATGAGACCGGCGAGCGTCACGGTCAATCCGGCGTACGCCGGCAGCGTGCCGGGGTGGAGCGCCTGCACTGCCGCGCAGTCGGCGAGTGCGTCTTCCCAACGCCCGACGAACCAGTTGAGCAGTGCTCGGTTGACGTATGGGATCGCCGAGGGAGACGGCCCGTCTTCGATCGCCGCGTCGAGAACGCGGCCGGCCTCGTCGATGCGGCCGGCGCACAGCAGCGCGAGACCGAGCGCCCCCGTGTGCCAGGCGCTCTGCGCGCGGTCCCCCCTCGCCGTCGCGATCGCGCGACCGCGACGCAGCACGTCCACGGCCTCTTCGCCGCGACCGATCCCCGCGTACGCGTAACCAAGCGATCCGAGGGCGTGCAAGGTCAGCGTCTCGTCGCCGAGCGCTTCGGCTCGAGCGAGCGCGTCGCGGCTCCCCTCGATCTGCGCCGAGATGTCGCCGGCCTCGCCGCGTATCCACGCGAGCTCGTTGAGCGCCGATGCGACGCGGTCATCAGCTCCAGCGGCGACGAATGCCGCCACCGCCGCTTTCGCTTCGGCTTCGGCTGACGCGAGGTCGCCGGGACCAGAAGAAAGGAGCGAGGCGAGTCGCATGTGCACCGAGCCGCGCTCGCGAGGCTCGGTCCGAAGAGCGAGCAGCTCCCGCAGTGCCTCGATGCCCACGGCGTGCTCGCCGGCCTCCGCGCCCTGCCAACCGATCTCGTCGAGCACCGTCGCACGATCGACCGACCCGCTCGGTATGAGACGCCGCAGCGCGGCGAGGTGTTGCAGAGCCTCGCCGTGCGCCTGCGTCCGCTCCGCCTCTCGTGCCGCGGCCCAGATGAGCTCGATCGCCGCCTCGTCACCAGGCAGTGCGCCTCGTATCGCGTGATACGCCCGGACCTCGAGCGGCTCTCCGACGAGCATCCGCGCGAGCCGCTCGTGGAGCTCCCGCCGCCGCGCCGCGCCGAGCGAGTCGTACGTCACTTCTTGTACGAGCGGGTGTCCGAAGTCGTATGTCGTCTCACCGTCACGCACGCGCTCGTGCAGGACCCCGCGTCGCACCAGGTCGTCGAGCCAATGGCCCGCGTCGGCCGGGATGAGACGCGCGATCGTTCTTAGCGAGAACGAGTGGCCGAGCGCTGCGGCCGTCGCGAGCACGTCGCGCCCCTCCGGCTCGAGGGTCGCGGACAGTGCCTCGACGTGCGCACGCACGCTCCGCGGCGCCTCGCGGCGATCTGGATCCTGGGCCAGATCCTCGAGCACCGCCGTCGCAAAGAGGGCGTTGCCACGCGTTCGCTCGTACAGCCAATCCGCGAGCGCGGCCTGCGTGACGTCTGGTCCAAGCACCTGCGTCGCGAGCGCGCTCAGGTCATCGCGTCCGAATGGCTCGAGGTGCAGCTCGGTCGCGATGCCGTCCTTCAGAAGCAGACCGATCGTCGCGTCGACGTGTTCGCCGCGCTCGGCCGTTCCCTCACGGACCGCGGCGAGCATGAGGATCGGGGCGCGGACGACGTTGCGCGCGAGATAGTGAACGAGCTCCCACGTCGACGGGTCCGCGCGATGTGCGTCGTCGAGGACGACCACGAGGGTTCTGTCGCGCGCGATGCCCTCGAGGAGGCAGATGAACGCCTCGAACGTCGCAAGACGCGACGGCAGATCGCCGCCGTCAGGCGGCAGTGCCGCCGCCACACTTGGGAGGACGCCGCGGAGCGCGGCGAGTCGCGCGCCGCAAAGCGCACGCACCTCATCCGCCGGAACCGACCGCAGGTGCGACTCGAGCGCCTCGACGATGAGCGAGAACGCGATCGTCGTGCCGAGCGGCGACCCGCGGCCGACGAGGCATCGGGCCCGCGGCCGCGCGAGGTCCTGGAACTCTGAAAGCAGCCGGGTCTTGCCGACGCCGGCGTCGCCTCGGACGAGCACAAGGCGGGCGCCGTCGTGTGCGGCGTTGAGCTCATCCCGTAGGCGCGACAGCTCGGCGCTTCGACCGACAAATGGGACTGATCTCACGGGGCGCTGAGTGTACGGGCCGATCAGTGCGCGTCTCAGTACACGTCTCGGTACCGAGCACGGATGTCACGGATCGCCCGGGACGCGACGATCCCGCCATAACAAATCCTCTTGAAAGGAGGCAGGGAAACAAAATGCCAGTTGGAGGGTTTCTTGACTCGATCCCCGTGGCGGTGTTCGTCGCCGTCCACATCGCCGAGCTCGGCATCGGGCTCTGGGCGATCCGCACGCTGACGAACGGCAGGGCGCCGTACGCGTACGCCTTCGCGCTCTACGCGATCTCGCAGATCGGATTCCTCACCGTCTTCGGCGGCGCGATCACGCTGAAGTTCGGCGTGCTCGTCGAGCAGATGCTCGTGCTCGCGATGGTGCTCTGGATCGCGGTCCGCTCGCAGCGCGCGACGGCCTAGGCCACGGTCTCGAAAGGGGTTTCACATATGGACCAGCAAGCGCTCGAACACGATCAGCAGCACGAAGAATGGCTCGCGGCCATCGCGTCGCAGCTTGCACCCATCTTCGATAACTCGCGTGAAGGCGTGTACGTCTACTTGGACGACCGCCACAAGATCTGCAATGACCGCCTCGCCAAGATGTGGGGGTATCGGTCGGCTGCGGAGTGGGCCGCGACACCCGACTTCCTCGAGACGTTCGTGGCAGGCCAGCCGGACCGCGTGCAGGTCTCCACGACGTACCACAAGCACGTCCATCGCGAGCTCACGGCGTATCGCCTGCGCTACACGGTCAAGCGCAAGGACGGCCGGAAGATCCGTGTCGAATCGCAGACGGTGCCGTTCGCGTACGACGGCCAACTTTTCGCGTACGCCTTCGTCCGAGAGGTCGCGGAGCGCACGACAAAGAGCTGACGTTCATCAGTGAGAAGGCCTGTGTGCGGCGTCCGCCCAGGCCTTCTCACGCGTCCAAGACCGCAGCGAGGTCAATGACGTCTCGCTGCTCGATCCGAGTCGCGTCGCCATAGAGGCCGACGCGGTCGAGCACGTCGTCGTATCGCGCACGCAATCGACGTCCGAGCTGCGTATACGTCGGGGCGCGCGTCACGAACGCCTCGAGCATCGGCTCTGTGACGAACGCGGGGAGGGCGTCGAAACGGCCGGCGTGCGCGAGCTTCGACAGCTCCTCGCCGACGTTGCCCCAGCCGTGGTGGTCAAGCACGGCACGGTAACTCGGCGTCGACGCGTAAAAGGCGAGCTGCTGCCGCACGTAGGCCGCGTCCGCGGCGAACGTCGGCGACGACTCCACCAGCGTGAAGACCGGGCACGCGACGATGAGCGCCGACCGGTCGCGTCCCGACCGCGCGAGCCCTCTCGCGATGGCGGGCAGCGCGACCTCGCGCAGGTACGCCGGCGTCGAGAAGGGATGCGCCTCGATGCCGTCGGCGACCTCTGCGGCCGCGCGAAACATCCGCTCGTTGACCGCGGCGAGGTAGATCGGGATGCGCGGGTGATCGATCGGTCCCGGATCGAAGAACGGCGACATGAGGTCGAAGTGATAGAAGTCGCCCTTGAACGAGAGGCGATGCTCGTGCTGGAAGGCGCCCCAGATGTGGCGGAGCGCGGCCACGTACTCCTTGATGCGCTTCGCCGGTCGGTCGTACGGCATGGAGAAGCGGCGCTCGATGTGCGCGCGGACCTGCGTGCCGAGCCCGAGATCGAGACGGCCGCGGCTCGCCTTCTGGATGGCCCAGGCGTCCATCGCGGTGACCATTGGGCTGCGCGCGAGCGCGACGGTGATCCCGGTCCCGAGGCGCACGCGCTCCGTTGTCGTGGAGGCGACGGCCAGCGCCAGGAGGGGATCGATCTGCGTCTCCGTGACCCAGAGCCCGTGGTAGCCGCCGGCGTCGATGTGCGAGGCGTAGGCGCTCACCCGATCGAGGGAGATCGACGTGATGAACGCGTCGAGCTTCACCGCGCGAAGGCTAGGCGAATGCCTCGTCCACGACGTTCTGAAACAAACGGCCGCCGCCGTTCGTCCTGGTGAACAGAAAGGAACACGCCATGCTCGACCCCCGCTACCTCCGCTACATGAGCCTGGAGGCTCACGCGCTCAGCGAGCGGCAGCCCCGTCCCGTCGTCGAGAAGGACGAGGCGGCGGTCAACGCCGCGCTCATCCACGACGGCAAGGACCAGAACCCTCCCGAGGCCGCCTAAGCCTGGCGAGCGGGCCTCGTTGGGCAGCTCAGCTAGTCGTCAAAAGTGAAGCGCGCCGCCGAGCTGTTGAACGTGCGCACGTCGAACGCGATGAGCTTCTGCGGCTTCGCGCGGAACACGTAGCCCTTCTCATACTGCTCGGGCTTCGGCCGGTACTTGAACGTGCGCCCGTACTTCGCCGCGTACTGCTTTGCGATCTTCGTCGCGAGGGCGCGATCGGGACCGCGCAGCACGTCGACCGTCGCCTCCCCGTACGCCGCCTTGGCGCCAACGTTCACCCCGAACGCGAGGCGCGGATCGCGCGCGAGATTGCGCGCCCAACGCGTCCGCTCGCTGCCCTCGAAGTAGAGGATGTCGTCGATCCAGACGCCCCATTGCTGCACCATGTGCGGCCGGCCGTCCTCGTCCGTCGTCGCGATCCATAAGTAGGGGAACGTGGTGAGGATCTTCTTCACGGCGAGCCAGCCGAGCATCCCCTTGGGCGCCCTCGAGATGTAGCCCTTCGGCAGCTGCGGGCGGTCGCGCTTGGGCTGCGGCATCGCTCAATGGTGCGACAGACTGAGCGGGTGAGGATCCTCGGGCTGCGGCCGGATCTCTGGGTCGGCCCGCGCCCGTTCGGCGTCGGCCTGACGAAGCCCCATCCGCTCACCGGTGTCGCGCGCGATGCGATCTTCATGTCGAGCGAGGATGCCGCGTCGCTTGGCGTGGACGAGGGCGACGCGGTCAACGTGCGATCGGAGACGGGCGAGGTCCGCGCGCGCGTGCACATCATGGCGATCCGCCCGCGCAACGTGCAGATGTTCTTCCCCGAGGCGAACGCGCTCATCGCCGCGGGCCGCCGTGACCCGATCGGACTTGTGCCCGACTACAACGCTGTCGTCACGATCACGCGCGTATGACGCCGTCCGCGATGAAGGTCGCCTACCAAGGCGCGCGCGGTGCGTACTCAGAAGGGGCAGCCGCGGCGCTCTTCCCAGCCCTCGAGCCCGTCCCGCAGCGCGCGTTCGCCGACGTTTTCTCGGCGCTCGGATCAGGGCGCGTACGCGCTGCCGTCGTGCCGGTCGAGAACACGCTCGCCGGATCGGTCGTCGACGTCTATGACCTGCTCCGCGAGCACGAGGACATACGTGTGCTCGGCGAGTACGTGATGCGGATACGCCACTGCCTCATCGGGTTACGCGGCGCGATCCTCGACGAGGTGCGGATCGCCCGGTCACATCCGGTCGCCCTCGCGCAGGTCGACGAGTACCTGCAGGCGCATGGCATCAGGCCGGAGATCGCCTACGACACGGCGGGAGCCGCCGAGGAAGTCGCGCGGATCGGCGATCCGATCGTTGCGGCGGTCGCCGGCAAAGGAGCCGCGGAGACGTACGGCCTCGCCGTGCTCGCCGAAGGCATCGAGACGCTGCCGCACAACTACACGCGGTTCTTCGCCATCGCGCGGCGCGACGACGACGAGATCGCGCGATCGCTCGCGCCGCTGTCGGGTCCCGTGAAGACGAGCCTCGTGTACGTGACGAAGAACGTGCCTGGCGCGCTCGTTCGCTCGCTGCAGCCGTTCGCGACCGCGGGGATACAGCTCACGAAGATCGAGTCGCGTCCGAGCCGCGCCGCGGCGTGGGACTACGTCTTCTACCTGGATTTCGAGGGCGATCCCGCGGAGAGTCCGGCGCGCGAGGCGCTCGCGCTCATGCGCACGTGTTGCGAGTGGATCACCGTGCTCGGGACGTATCGCTCCTCGCGGTCGGAGAGCTGACCGGCTCGTCTCTTGCAGCCACTTTGGCGAACAGTTGGAGGTGCGCGATGTCTGCGACACGCAAGGCGCGCGCGACATGGCACGGCGATCTTCTTAAGGGACAGGGCACGGTGAGTGGAGGCTCGAGCGAACACCTGCGCGAGGCGCCGATCAGCTGGCCGGCGCGCACGGAGTCAGCCGACGGCAAGACGAGCCCGGAAGAGCTGCTCGCCGCGGCGCACGCGAGCTGCTACGCGATGGCGTTCTCGGCGGGCCTTGCGAAGAACGGCACGCCGCCCGAGCGGCTCGACGTCGCCGCGACCGTGCGCTTCGACAAGGTGCTGGACGCGTGGGCCGTCGCATCGAGCGAGCTCGAGCTCCGCGCCGCCGTTCCCGGGATCGACGAGGAGACGTTCACCCGGATCGCGCAGGAGGCGAAGGAAGGCTGTCCGATCAGCAAGGCGCTCAAGGGGAACGTCGCCGTGAGCGTGACTGCTGTGCTCGAGCCGTCGGAGACGCGCGTCTCTTAAGCGCGCCGAGCGAGGCGGGTCAGAGGCCCAGGTAAGCCCGGCGGACCTCGGGCATCTCGCGGACTGTGCGGGCGTCGCCCTCGATCTCGACCTTGCCGTGGCTGAACACGTAGGCGAAGTCAGAGACCGCGAGCGACAGAGCCAGGTTCTGCTCGACGAGCAGCATCGTGAGGCCCTCCTTCTTGAGCCTGCGGATGATCTCGAACAGGTTCTGCGTGAAGAGCGGCGACAGCCCGAGGCTCGGCTCGTCGAACATGAGCACCTTCGGCTTCGCCATGAGCCCACGCGCGATCGCGAGCATCTGCTGCTCGCCGCCGGAGAGCGTGCCTGCGAGCTGCGCGCGCCGCTCCTGAAGACGCGGGAAGAGCGAGAAGACCTGCTCGATCGTCTGTCCGACCGCCGCTCGCGCGCGTCGCGGCGTCGCGCCCATCTCGAGGTTCTCGAGAACGGTCAGCGAGGAGAAGAGCTGTCGTCCCTCAGGCACGAGGACGACACCGAGCTCTGCCTTCTCGTGCGGGCTGAGCCCCGTGATCGCTACGTCGTCGAGGCGGACGCTGCCCTTCCAGCACGGGAGGAGTCCCATCACCGCGCGAAGGAGCGTCGTCTTGCCGGCGCCGTTCGAGCCGAGAAGCGTCGTGAGCTTGCCCTCGCGCAGCGTGATGCTCGCGCCCCAGCAGATCTGGACCTCGCCGTATCCGGACTCGACGTTCTCGATGACGAGCGTGCTCATCGCCGCCTCGCGCCGATTCGCCTGAGACTGCTCATCCTTCTTCCGTGATCCTTGCGGCGAGCTTCGGATCGCCGAGGTACGCCTCGATGACCTTCGGATCGTTCGTGACCTCCTGCGGCGATCCCTCCGCGATCTTCTTCCCGTAGTCGAGGACGACGACGCGATCGGACACGTTCATCACGGCGTGCATGAGGTGCTCGATCATGACCACCGTCACGCCCTGTGACCTCAGCTGACGGAACACGCCCAGCATGTCGCCGACCTCCTGCGGATTGAGGCCGGCGAGCACCTCGTCGGCGAGCAGGAGGCGTGGCTTCGACGCGAGCGCCCGCGCGAGCTCCAGGCGCTTCTTCTGCGCGACGTTCAGCTTCGCGGCGAGGACCTCGGCCCGATCGGCAAGGCCGAGCCACGCGAGCCTCTCTTCGGCGACCTTCCGCGCCGCACCCAGGCTCAGATCCTCGCGGCCGAACGCGGCTCCGACGGTGACGTTCGCGATCACCGACAGGTCGTTGAGCGGGCGCACGATCTGATGCGCTCGGGCGATGCCGCGTTTGGCCACGTCGTACGGCCGCAGCCCGCTGATGCGCGCGCCGTCGAACACGATCGAGCCGCCGTGCCGGTTGTACACGCCGTTGATCGCGTTGAAGAGCGTCGTCTTACCGGCGCCGTTCGGACCGATGAGGCCGAGGATCGTGCCCTGCTCGACATCGAACGTTGCAGCGTCCACTGCGACGAGGCCACCGAAGCGCACGGTGACGTTCTGCACGGAGAGGATGACGCTCACGGCACGTAGCCCCGGAGGACCGGGAACCGCTCGCGCAGCCAGCCGACGAGGCCCGAGCTCACGAAGAGCACGGTGACGAGGAGCAGCAGGCCAGCGAGGAAGAGCTGGAAGTTCGCGAGGGCCGGGTTCGTGATGAGGAAGCCGCGCAGCCATTCGTACGCGGCCGCGCCCACGATCGGCCCGGCCACCGTGCCGATCCCGCCGAGCACGACCATCACCAGCGACTCGATCGAGCGGAGGAGCTCGAACGCGTGGCCGGGTTCGATGATCCCGTTCTTGAAGAAGAACGTGGCGCCGGCCATCGCGGGGAAGACCGCGGAGATGACGTAGGCCGCGATCTTCGGGCGCGATGGGCGGATGCCGACGATCATCGCGACGTCCTGGTCCTCGCGGATGGCCATGAGCGCGAGCCCGAACTTCGATCGCTTGATGAGGTACGAGACCGTGATCGTGGCGATGGCGACGACGGTCATCGTGTAGTACGCGAGCTCGCTCGCGGCCTTCGCGCCGCCGTACTGCGTGTACACCGAGAAGTTGAAGAACATCCCCACCGCCCCGCCGAAGAGATCCCAGTTGTTGAACACGACGCGCATCGCCTCATTGATGCCCACGGTCGCGAGCGCGAAGTACGCGCCGCGCAGCCGCAGGATGGGGAAGCCGATGAGCGCGGCGATGACCGCCGAAGGGATCGCCGCGACGATGAGCGACGGGATGAAGTGCCAACCTTGGATCTGCATGAGGTAGAAGGCGAAGTACCCACCGAGCCCGAAGAACACGATGTGACCGAAGGACACGTAGCCGGTGTAGCCCATGATGATGTTGATGCTCGACGCGAGCGTGACGAGCATGAACACGAGGAAGAGCTCTTCGCGCATCGACGGGTTGTTCGTGAGGATTGGGAACGCGGCGAGGACGGCGAGGAGCGCGACGATCGCCGGCAGGAACGGAACGCGCATGCGCTTCATGCGCGCGCTCCCAGAAGACCCGCGGGCCGGACGAGCAAGATGAGGATGAAGATCACGTACTCGAGCACCGGCACCCAGGAGACGGGGATGAACACCGTCGTCACGCCTTCGAGGAGGCCGATGACGATGCCCCCAAGGAGCGCCCCGGTGGGATTTCCCAGGCCGCCGAGCACGACGATCACGAACGACTTCACCTCGTAGCCCGTCCCCGAGAGCGGGTTGAACGGGAAGAGCGTCGACAGGAGCGCGCCGCTCACCATGGCGAGCGACGTCCCGATGCCGAACGCGAGTGCGAGCATGCGACGCGAGTCGATGCCCATGAGCTCGGCCGCGGCGCGGTTGTTCGCGACGGCGCGGATCGACTTGCCCACGCGGGTGCGGAAGAGCAGACCGTACAGTCCCGCGGCGACGACGATCGCGACGAGCACGGCGACGGCGTGCGTCCCGAGGACCGTGACGTTCCCGATGCCGACGGAGCCCAGCGAGACGTCGACGGCGCGCGGCGTCGTCGTGAACACGCTCGTGGCGATGCCGATGATCATGAGGTTCACCGAGAACGTCGCGAGGAGCGTCGTGAGCTCTGGCGCGTTGATGACGCGGTCGAGCGCGACGAAGTACTCGACCACGCCGAAGGCGAGACCGATGACGAGCGCGGCGACGATGCCGAGGTACGGATTGACCCCGAGCGGCCCGGTGAAGAGCGTGTAGACGACGAACATGCCGAGTGCGATGACCGGACCGTGCGAGAGGTTGATGACGCGCATCACGCCGAAGATGAGCGTGAGTCCCATGGCCGCGAGGCCGTAGACGAAGCCGAGCATGAGGCCGTCGATCGCCGACGGGATCAGCGCCTCCAAGCTCATGCTCGGCTTACGTTACCTATTCAGTTGTTCGTGACTACTTGCGCAGCTGCGCTTCCGCGGTCTTGGCCTCTGTCGGCCATACGACCTGCGCGGCGAGCTTGCCGTCGGAACCCTTCTGCCACTGGATGTAGACCATGTCGTGCGCGACCTGCTTGCCGTGCGTCTTCGCGTCGGTCGAGAACTTCGTGCGTCCGAAGAAGGTCATGACGTCGGTCTTGTCGAGCGACGCTCGCAACTTGGCGGGATCCGTCGATCCAGCGTCCTCGAGCGCGCGCTGGAGGATGAGGCCCGCGGCGAACCCCCCGGCCGAGTGGTACGAGGGCGCGCTGTTGAACATCGCGCGGTACGCGCTGGTGAAGCTGTCGCTGGTGATCCCGTAGAACGGGATGTTGAGCGCCTTCGCCGCGGCCTCGTTGTATTTCACCGGGATCTCCCACTGCGAGGGGCCGACGGTGAAGTTCGCGGCGTCGCCGATGTCGGCGAAGGTCGGCTCCGGCGGAGCGACGAGGAGCGCGACGAAGCGCGCGCTAACGTTCTTCTCCTTGAGCGCCTTCGCGAATGCCGTTCCGTCGACAAGGTGGCCGCCGCCGATGATCGCGTCGGGCGCGGCGGCGACGATCTGGTTGATGAAAGGAGCGAAGTCGGTCGTGCCGGTGTCGTAGCCCTGATTCACCACGACCTGCAGGCCCTTGCTCTCGGCGTACGGCTTCGCCGCCGTGACGACCGAGACCGAGAAGCTGTCCTTCTCGTTGACGATCGCGACCTTCTTGATCGACGGGTCGAGCTTCAGCATCAGGTCGATCGCGCCGGTGAGGTACTTCGACCCGGGCGAGTAGACCTGGTAGATGTTCGTGAAGCCCTGCTCCATCGTCGCGTCGTCAGCGCCGCCGGCGGTGATCATGACCTTGCCGTTCTGCTCGGAGACGACCGCCGCGGCCTTCACGAGGCTCGATGAGTACGGCGAGAGCAGGACGTCGACCTTATCGTCGTTGATGAGCTTCGTGTACAGCTGCTGCACCCGGTCCGTCGCCGAGCCGTCGTCATAGAAGGTGACCTTCGGCATGAGGACGGTGCCGTCCTTGAGCTTGATGCCGCCGGCCTTCGTGACCTGATCGACCCAGAGCTTGATGCCCTCGGTCTGCTTGGTCGACGCGACCTGCTGGGCGCCCGTCTGCGAGTTGGTGAATCCGATGTTCAGCGCCTTGCTGACCGCGGGTGCGGCGCTGCCGCCAGAGGTTGGAGCGCCCGACGCCTGCGGCGTGGTCGTCCCGCCGCACGCCGCGGCGACGAGACCGACGATCGCGATCGCGACGATGCGTGTGGGTCTCATGGCTGCCATCTCCTTCGCGTGTTCGATCCGCGCCCATTCTCCTACGGGGAGTGAGGGCGCGATCTCGCAGGCAAAGGCCGCGCATTACTCGCCGGGCGAGGTGACCAGGCGAGGGCGGGAGTCGGCCTCGGGCTCCTCCGATGGCAGCGCAGCGGGCGCGCGCATCGGGCGCTCGCGAAGGAACGCGACCATCACCGCCGCGATGACCGCCGCGCCGATGCCGAAGACGAACGTGCTCGCCGTCGCGAGCGAGAACGCGCGGTGGACCGCGGCAACGATGTCGGGCACGAACGGCGCGAGCTGCTCGCGCGCGCCCGCGGGCGCGCCGGCGAGGATCGCCTGGCCAAGGTCACCGGTGCCGACGAGACGGCTCGTCGCGCCGCCTGAGGCGGCGAACGTCTCGACGAGCTGGCGCGGGAGCCCGATCCCCGCGAGCTGGCGCGGCAGCTCCTCGGCCATGCGCGAGGCGAAAACGGTGCCCGCGAACGCGAGTCCGACGCTGCCGCCGATCTGCTGGAAGAGAGTCAGGCTGCTCGTCGCCGTGCCAATGCGTTGCGGCGCGACGGCGCTCTGCACGACGAGCGTGAAGATCGCGAACATAGGTCCGACGCCGATCCCGGTCACGAACATCCACGACCACAGGACCGGAAGCGGCGTGTCGGCGCGGAGGTTCGAGAGCAGAAGGAGCCCGATCGCGAGGACGACCGGCGCTCCGAGCGCGAGCGGCTTGAACCGCCCGGTGCGCGCGACGATCTGACCTGAGGTGATCGCGCTCAGGATGAGGCCGCCGAGGAGCGCGAGGATCTGGTAACCGGACTGTGTCGCGCTCGCGCCTCCGACGACCTGGAACCAGCGTGGCAGGAAGACGATCGGCGCGAAGAACGCGGCCGACGCCATGAACATCGCGATGACCGAGATGGTGAACGCGCGATCCCGGAACAGGTCGACCGGGACGATCGGCTCGCTCGTGCGCGCCTCGACCCAAACGAAGATCGCGCTGATCGCGAGGCCGGCGGCGATCAGCCCTCCGACGGACGGATCGCTCCAGTCGGCGGATTGCTTGTTGGTGAGTCCGATGAGGATCGGAACGAGCGCAGCGACAAGGAGGCTCGCGCCGCGATAGTCGACGCGCGGCCTCGCGCCGCTCGGACGGATCCGCGGGAGCGATCGCCAGATCACGGCGAAGACGACCGCCCCGATGGGCAGGTTGACGAAGAACACCCACTGCCAGCCGACGGTGTCCGTGATGATCCCGCCGATGGCCGGACCGACGAGGGAGCTCAGGCCGAAGACAGCGCCGACGAAGCCCTGGTACTTCCCGCGCTCGGCCGCGTCGAAGAGATCGCCGATCACCGCGAGCGCGACCGGAAAGAGCGCTCCCGCGCCGAGTCCTTGCAGGCCGCGGAACGCGACCAACTGCCACATCTCGCGCGACAGCCCGGAGAGCGCCGAGCCTACGAGGAACACTGAGACCGCGAAGAGAAGGACCGGCCGGCGGCCGAAGAGGTCGGACAGCTTGCCGTAGATCGGACCGCTGATCGTGGCGGTCAGGAGGTAGGCGGTGAACGCCCAGGTGTAGATGTCGTTGCCGCGCAGCTCGGTGACGATGCGCGGTAGCGCCGTCCCCACGATCGTCTGATCGAGCGCCGCGAGGAAGAGCCCGAGCATGACCGCGATCACGATGCGGATGCGCACGCGCGGGTCGATCGTCGCCGCTGGCGCGGTGGGGAATGGCGATGCCATCGGTCGTTCCTCCTGAATGAGCTTTGTCATTCCAACGACATCCGACGCTCGCGCATTCACGAGATCGACGTCATTTCGGGCGACTGTTAGATGTCTAACAATCGCTCCTCGCGGCCGGCGCGCCCGTGTCGCCGCGCTACTTCACCGTCACCAGCCAGAACACGCCGTAGTCCTCGAGCCACTGCGCGCCTTCGATGAGCGGTCGCAGGTAGAGGCGGTAGGTGCCCGGCGTCTGTGGCGCCTTCACGCCGAACTGGAACCACGACACCTGACCCGGTCCGACGTACGGCGCGGGCTGGACCGCGATGCGGTCGTAGCGCGGCCATGCGGTGTTCGGCGATCCGAACCCGCCGTCGCCGCCCAGCGGTGAGGGACGATCCTGACCGGGCTCGGGGTTCCAGGTCCCGAGATACGCGACCTCGCCCATCTTCCCCGACAGCCAGCCGCGAGCGCCGGTGTTGTAGTACGCGACGGTGGCGGTCGCGGCGTCACCCGGGCAGAGCGTCATGTATCCGGACTGGCCGTACCACGCCGCGTGGAAGCCGCCGATCCCCGCGGGCACGGCGGCGGGCGGCGGGATGCCGGGGCCGACGCTGCTCTCGCACGGCAAGGGATTCGGCGGCGCGGTCGGCGACGGCGATGGTGAAGGCGATGGCGTCGGTGCGGGCGGCGTCGCGCCAAGACCCACGACGGCACCCGCATTCACCGTCGCGTAGCCGAGCGTCGCGGCGCCAGAGACGATGCGGTAATTCCCCGGCTCGAGGTCGACGAACGCGAACCAGCCTGTCCCGTCGGCGATCTGGGTGCGGGAGCTCTGCCCGTTCGCGTCGATCAGGCTCACCGTCGCGCCGGGGTTCGCCGTCGCGCGGATGTGACCCTTCGTCGGCGTGATCTTCCACGGCAGCGAGGCTATCGGCGGCGAGTCGGCGAACACCGCGGGCGTGATCGAGTCGTACGACGACGGCTGCGTGAGCCCCAGGGTGAGCTCGGCACGGCTCGCCGCGCCGCTGCGCGTGCCCGCGTCGGTGAGCGTGTCGGGCGTGCGGTAGGAGTAGCCCGCCCAGCCCGCGCCGGGGTTGCCGGCGCTACTCGGCGCGACCGCGACGCGCGCTTGCGCGACGCTCGCGGCGATCCCGTTGAGGTACAGCGCCGTGCCGATGACGCTCTGCCGACCGTACTGGTTGTCCTTCGCGTAGTCGGACCACTCGCGATACATCAGGTTCTGGTTCGCATCGGCGTCGCGCTTGTAGTTCATGAGGATGTTCGTGTCGAGGATCCCCTCGCGCATCCAGGCATCCCAGTCCTGCAGCACCTCGGCGTACGTGCGCGTGCCGGCAAAGCCGCTGCCGTGCTGCGGACCGTAGCCGTACGTGATCGTGTCGGCCGACACGCGAACGCCCGGCTTGATCGCGTAGCTCTCGACGTAGATCTTGCGCACGATTGACGTGATCTGATCGCGACGCCAGCCCGTCCACTGCGCGTCGGTGTTCGCGGGCACGCCGCTGCGGCCGAACGCGGCGTTGAAGCGCGCGACCGCGGTGTCGTTGTAGCCCCACGACGGCACGTTCGTGCCGAGGTTGTTGTCCGGGTAGCGGATCCGGTCGAAGTTGATCCCGTCGACGTTGTAGTTGCGCACGATCGAGAGCGCGTTGTCGACGATCCACTGCGCCGCGTCGGGGTGACCTGGGTCGAGGATCCAATCGGTGCTGACCTGCTGCAGGCCGTCGGAGCGCTTCGTCAGCCAGTTCGCCGTGCCCGTCGCGGAGGTCCCGTGCAGGTTGAAGGGATGTGTGGGCTGCGGCGGCGGCGTCGAGCCGCGCCAGATCGCGGTCGCGATGACCCACGCGTGCACCTGGACGCCTGACGCGTGCGCCTTGTCGATGAGCGTCTGCAGCGGATCGAAGGGCGCGGGGTCGACGCCCTCCTGGTCGGTGCGCGGCGCGAGCGCGCGATCGCAGAAGCAATCGCCGCGACGCACGACCTGCGCCACGATCGCGTTCAGGTGCGCGGCCCTCGTCGCCGCGATGACATCGTCGATCTGCGCCGGCGTGTAGAGGCCATCGCCGAACGCGTCGACCCAGAACGCGCGGAATTGGCCGGAGGGGGCGGCAGGCGCACTCAAGGTCGCCGAGCCGGGCTCGGGAAAGAGCGAGGGTGCCGCGACCGCGCCCGCCGCAGTTGGGAGCACTGCAAGCAGTGAAGCGGCGAGCGCGATCGCGACGTTCCTCACAAGTCGACAACGTGACTCCCCGGCGAGTGATGCGCGCGGGTGCGCGCGCTGCGAGCAGGCGGGCGGTTCGCGGCGAGCGAGCGGGCGTACATAGACTCGCCCGGTGCCGCGACCGTTCCGCTTCGCCGTGACCGCGCGATGGGCCGGCGGCGGCACCAGGTGGCGCGAGTTCGCGCGGCGTGCAGAGGCGCAGGGCTACGACACGCTCCTCGTCACCGACCACATGGGCCGTCAGCTCGCGCCGATCCCGGCGATGATGGCCGCCGCGGACGCGACGGAACGCTTGCGTGTCGGGTCGTTCGTCTTCGCCAATGACTATCGCAATCCGGTGATGCTCGCGAAGGAGATCGCGACGATCGACGCGATCTCAGGCGGGCGCGTCGACTTCGGGATCGGCGCCGGATGGAGCGCGAGCGACTACCACGAGCTGGGTATCTCCTACGACCCGCCGCCGGTGCGCGTCGCGCGGTTCGAGGAGGCGGTGCGGCTCATCGATCGGTTGTTGCGCGAAGAGGTCGTCGACTTCAGCGGCACGTACTACCAGGTGCGCGGCGCGCGCATCCTCCCGCGACCGCTCCAGCGCCCGCGCCCGCCGTTCATGATCGGCGGTGGCGGCCCGCGCGTGCTGCGGTTCGCGGCACGCAACGCGGAGATCGTCTCGTTCATCCCGATGATGGGTGCGACGGGCCGGCCGCGTTTCGGTCGCGTCGGGCAGCAGGCGGTCATCGAGCGCGTCGTTCAGGTCCGCAAGGCCGCCGGCGCGCGGATCGACGCGCTCGATCTGAACATCTGGCTCCTCGACGCGGGCGTGAGCGACGCGGCGCGCGACTTTCGCCGCGCGGCGATCACGATCGCGAAGCGCAGCGCGAACGCGATCGCGGGAATGCCCTACCTGCTCTACGGGACGCGTTCGTCGATCAAGGCGCTGCTTCGCGATCGCCGCGAGCGGTTCGGTCTGAACTACATCTCGGTGCCCGGCCAGGCGATGGACGAGTTCGCGCCGATCGTGCAGGAGCTGCGCGGGACCTAAGGGCTCTTCGTCGGCGGCGGCGTGTTGCGCGGCGTCGGCGTTGGTGTCGGAACGGGCGTGGGCACCGGCGTGGGCGGTATGGTCGTCGCCGCGGGTGGCGGAGTGGTCGGGGTCTCGGTCGAAGGCGCCGGCGTGCTGATGCGGATCGAGATGCTCACGGTCGGCGACGCGGTCGCGCTGGCGCTCGGACTCGATGAACTGGCCGACGGCAGGATGCCGAGGCGCTGATTCCCGAGGAACAGCAGCGCGATGACCAGGACCGTCGCGAGGCTGCCCGCGACTGCTGCGAGGAGCAGGTCGATGTATCGCGGTCCGCGCCGCGGCGGCGGGATGATCTTCGTCGTGTCGCCCGATGGCGTTTGCTGCGTCACAAGGCATCAAGCGGCACGCGCCATGCCTCCCCACGCTCGTCAGGCGCTCGATCGTCCGGTCGGCCCGGCTAGCCTTTAGGTATGCCGCGTCCTCTCGTATCGCTCATCGCGTTGGCGCTGCTCATGTCGTGCGCTCCCGTCGCGACGCCGTCGCACTCGCCCAGTGTCGCGCCCACGTCTGCCGCACCGACGGCGAGCCTCACGCCGGTCGCATCGCCAAGCCCGACGGCGACAGCGACGGCCGATGCCGCGCGCTACGGTGTCCTACTCGGATCCGGCGGTCGGATCTCTGTCCGCAGCGAGACCACGTTCGCGACGTCCGTGTACGCGGCCGGCGGTGAGCACGCCGTCGCGTCGCACGACGGACGCAGGATCGCGTTCTGGCGCACCGGTCCGCAAGGCAACAACCCGCAGGAGCTGCGGATCGCCGACATCCCGAGCGGCAACGAGCGGATGCTCACGAGCCTGCCGGCGGGTTTCGCGGGCGGAGCCATCGTGTGGTCGAGCGCCGACGACGGCCTGTTCTACGAGGTGCATAGCACTGCGAGCTTCCCCGGCGCCGGTGGCGGACCGAGATCGTCGCGACTTGAGAGCTATGACCTCCTGGCGACGCAAGCACCGGGCGCGACGGACGGATCGCTCATGCTCACCGACGGGCGAGTCTTCATCCCGCTCGCATGGGACCGGTCCGGCGCGCTCTCCTCCGCGCTCACGACCGGCGAAGGCGGCTACGCGATCGACTACGTGACGTGGGACCGGAGAGTATTACCGGCCGGGCAGAACGCCACGAAGCTCACCCGCTTTCCATGGCCAGTCATCGCGGGTCAGGTGAACGCTTCGCACGACGCGAAGCGCCTGCTCGCGGTCGATCTCGCCGCGAACGCCGTTCGCGTCTGGCCACTCGCCGACATCGGCTCGGCCGACATCGTCCGAGCCGGCGCAAAGCTCCTGAGCGCGCAGTGGCGCAAGGGCGTCGCGTCGGACATATCGTGGGTCGTCGGCTCGAACGTCGACGTCTTCACCTACCAGACATCGACCGTGGCGACGTGGTACGAGGGCCAGGCCCCGGTCACGATCCTCGCATGGCGGGTCGACGGGTCCGGCATCGTCCTCTTCGAGTCCGCGCGCGGCACGTTCGTCGTCCCGGGGCCCAGGCAGAGTCCGCTGCAGCTCTTCGATCAAGATGCCGGCGTCGCCGGCACGGTGCTCGTCCGCTAGTCCGAACGCAGCTAGGTGATGCGACGCACTCGCAGGAAGCGCTTGATGCCGGTGAGCGGTAGCACTGCGCGGATCGGCGCGGGGAACGCCGGGCGCGCGACATCGACGCTCACGACCTCGGGATCACCGATGGCGTACTCGCGTCCGCGGTAGCGGATCGCGCCGCCGCGCGCCGCGAAAACATTGCGGCACCAATCGGTCCGATCGCCCCAAGGCAGCGGCACGACGAACCCGTCGCGCGTGGCGGCGAGCGCGACCGGTGTCGCGAATGCGCGGCCGGACTTGCGCCCGCGGTGGCGTATGACGCCCCAGACCGGGATGAGCCCCGAGGACGCGATCGGCATCGCGAGTGGATTGAACACGTGTGTCGCGGCCTTCAGTACGCTGGCCATCTGAGGACCTCCCCGTGACATTCGCCGTCCTTTCGTGATTCAATCATCTGATTGATTAGGAGTCAAGTGCCAAAAACGATACACGCGCCCGAGGCGCGTCGCGACGAGCTCGTGGCGGCGGCTTATCGCGAGATCGCGACGAGCGGCTTCGAAGGGCTTCGCACGCGCGAGGTCGCCGGCGCCGTCGGTGTGAACGTCGCGACACTGCACTACTACTTCCCGACGAAAGAGGACCTCATCAGGGCCGTTGTCGGCTACGCGATGTCGCGCTTCCAGTCGACGCTCGCGCAGCAGGGCACGGCGATGGAGCGGCTGCGCGGCCACTTCCGCGGGCTGCGACGCCTCGCGCACGAAGAGCCGGAGCTCTTTCGCGTCATGGCCGAGCTCATGATCCGGTCGAGCCGTGACCAGAAGCTGGCGGAGATCATCCGCAAGCTGAACGAGTACTGGCACTCGACCCTTCGTTCACTGCTGCGCGGCGCGAAGGAAGAGCGCGCACTCCCAAAGGACGTCGATCCCGACGGTATGTCCGCGGTGATCGTCGCGACCCTGAAAGGCGTGTATCTCTTGCCGGAGCGCTTTGGGCCGCCCGAGGCGCTCGACAAGGCACTACGTCAGCTCGAGCACACGATCGGTCTTCGCTAGACGAAGCGCTCCGCCTTCCACTCGATGCCGAGCTCGCTCGGCGGACCCATATAGCCGAGGAGCGCGGACGCGGCGACGACCGCGGGCGACGCGAGGTAGCCGAGGCCGCCGACGCCCATGCGGTTCGCCCAGTTGCGATTGAACGAGGTGATCGCCGTCTCGCCCTTCACCAGGGCGTCCGGCCCCTGCCCGAAGCACGGACCGCACCATGACTCGCGGATCTCGGCGCCGACCGCGCGGAAGACGTCGGCGATCGACTCGCCACCAAGACGCGGATCCGGACGTTCGATGTCCCTCTTGACGCCCCCGGATCCTGGGAACACGACGAATTCCTTCGCCGCCTTCGTCGCGCCTTTTCGGCGCGCCTCACGGATGACGAGTGCGGCTTCGAGCAGATCGCCGTAGCCGCCGTTCGTGCACGAGCCGATGAACGCCTTGTCGAACTGCAGTCGCTCGCGGGCGATCTCGGTCGCGGGGAACGCGTTGGCGGGCGAGAACGGCTTCGCGATGAGCGGCTGGACCGATGTGAGGTCGAGATCCTCGTCGATCTCCCACGCGACGTCCTCGCCCGGCGCGAAGGTCGGATAGGGGAGGTCGATGCGCTTCTCGCGGAACCATCCGACCGTTGTCTCGTCGGGCGCGAAGATCCCGTTGAGTGCCTCGCCCTCGGCCATCATGTTCGCGATCGTGTTGCGGTAGCTCATCGGTAGCTGCCGGCCCGCGTCGACGAACTCCACGCTCATGCCCTGCGCCTGCTTCGCGCCCCACCGCGCGAGAAGCGCAAGGACGACGTCCTTACCGCTCACCCACGGGTTCAGCTTGCCGACAAAACGGACTCGCCGCTGCCTCGCGCAGGTGAAGTACACGTATCCCGTCGCCCAACCGAAGCCGAGCGTCGTCGAACCGACGCCGTAGCCGAGCGCCCCGTACGCGCCGTAGGCGCGCGAGTGCGAGTCGGCACCGGGGATGAGCGCGCCGGGAACGACGAGGCCCTGCTCGGGAAAGTAGAAATGGAAGATACCGTCGCCCGGCGTCGCGTAGCGCGGCTTGCCGATGCCGTAGTGCTGCGCGAACTGCCGCCCGATGTCGGTCTGCTTGTCGGACTCCTCGTTGCGATTGAAGACGAAGTGGTCGTTCGCGTACGCGACCTGACGTGGGTAGACGACGTCGCCGCCGCTGATCTGGTTGAAGGTGTGGATCGCGAACGGGCCGGTGCCGTCCGACGCCGGCAGAAGGTCGGCGTACACGCGCAGCGTCGCGCCTGGTCGCACGTCGGCGTCTTTGTCGACACGATGCGACCACACGATCTGCTCGGTCGACGACAGGCGGCGCGCGGCCTTCGCCTCCGGCCAGCGGATCTCCGGTGCGCGGCGGACGGAGTCGGCGAACTCGCGTCTGCCGACCTTGATGATGCCGCCTGACCGGCGGATCTCTTCCTCCTGCGGCGAGAGCGGCGCAGGTTCGTACGTCTTGTCGCGCGTCTCGTTCCGCAGGGAGCGCGTCGCGGGATCGAAGGTGAACCTGTCGCCCTCCTGCGCGTCGTCGACCGCGGCGCGGCTCTGCACCACATGCAGGCCGAGGTTGAGCGCATTGCGTCGGAAGATGTCGCCCATCGCGGCGCCGCACACGATGACGATCTCGTGTCCGGCCTCATCGCCGACGCCTTTCACGCCCGCGGGGCTCATCTCGCGCGACGAGCCGATCGCGAAGCGATCCCCGGCGACGACGAAATTCTCGCCGCGCGCGACGCGCTCGCGAAAGTCGGGCATGAGGAAACGGAATGAGCCGGCCTTCCACCGTGCGTCGAGCGTCTCGAGGGTCTCGGAGACGCAGTCGTTCGACGGCGTGATCTGGTCCGTGTCGATCGCGTCGAGCTTCTTCCCGGGCACCTTCGGGTCCCAGAAGATGAGCGCCTTGCCGCGGATCACGCCGGCGGATCGCCGTTTATCCGCGCTGTCGGTGGCGTTCGCTACACGCTCGCTCGAGGCGCCGGGGAGGAGGCGGGCAGGCTGGACTGTCGCGGCCTGCGCTGTGGCGGTCATGTCTTAGTAGCCTAAGCGGTGGAGCGGTCGTCTCATCGAGCGACCGAGCATCAGCGGGAGGATCACATGAACGCGTCACGTTTCCTCGCGCTCATCGCGAGCGTCGCGATCGTCGCCGCGTGCGGTGGCGGGACGTCCGCGTCGCCGGCGCCGGCCGCAAGTGGCACGGGCGCGGCGGTGTCGAGCTATCCGACCAAGGCCATCGACATCATGGCGCCGGCCGCGACCGGCGGCGGCTTCGACACGACGGCGCGCCTCGTCCAGAAGGCGCTCACCGAAGAGAAGATCGTGAGCCAGAACGTGACCGTCTCGAACGTCCCTGGCTCCGGCGGCGTCGTCGGGATGGGCCAGCTCATCAAACAGAACGACAAGGATCCGTACAAGCTCATCGTCGTCGGGCGCGTGACCGTCGGCTCGCAGGTCACCGCGAAGAGCGACGTCAAGGTCGCGCAGCTCACGCCGATCGCGCGCCTCATGGCCGAGACCGAGGTGATCGTCACCCCGAAGGACTCGCCGTACAAATCGATCAAGGACGTCCTCGACGCGCTCAAGAAGGACGTGAACGGCATCAAGTTCGCGGGCGGATCGGCCGGCGGCATCGATCACGAGCTCGCCGCACTTCTCGTGAAGGCCGCAGGCGGCGACGTGAAGGCGTGGAAGAGCTACGTGCCGTTCGCCGGTGGCGGCGAGGCCGCCGCGGCGATCATCGGTGGCCAGGTTCAGGTCGGCATCAGCGGCTTCGGCGAGTTCAAGGGCCAGATCGACAGCGGCACGATGAAGGCGCTCGCGGTGTCGTCCGAGGCGCCGCTCAAGGCGGCACCGAACATCCCGACGCTGAGGAGCCAAGGAGCGGACATCGTGGTCGTCAACTGGCGCATGCTCGCGGCGCCGCCGAACATTCCCGCCGGCGACCTCGAGGCGCTCAAGGCGATCGCGAAGAAGATCCACGACAGCAAGACCTGGGCGGACTTCTCCGAGAAGAACAACTGGTTCGACAACTTCACGACTGAGGGTCTCGTCACCTTCGTCGCGACGGAGACGCAGTCGGTGACGGCGACCCTGACGGACCTCGGCCTAGTGAAGTGAGCCTGCGCCATCCCGACGCGATCGGCGTGATCGCCATCGTCGTCCTTGGCGCGCTCGTGATCTATGGCGGCGCGACGACCCCGGACCCCGGATTCGGGGTCGTCAGCCCCGCCGCCTTCCCCGTGGTGCTCGGCGTGCTGATGCTCGCGAGCGCTGCCTGGCTCGCGCGCGACATCTTTGGCGCGAAGATCCCGACGATCGAACCGATCGACCGCGGACCGTTCTTCGCGACGGTCGCGGCGACGGGCCTGTACCTCTTCACGTTCGTGCCTCTCGGCTTTGTGCTCAGCAGCCTCCTGTTCTTCCCTGTGCAATCGCGCATCCTCGGCAGTCGCGCGTTCGTCCGCGACGTCATCGCGACCGTGCTCTTCGTCGCCGGCGTCTACCTGCTCTTCGTGAAGTTCCTAACCATCGATCTCCCGCACGGCCCGTTGCCGACGCCGTAGATGGAGGTATTCGGCTCGCTGCTGGGCGGGTTCGCGACGGCGCTCACGCCGCAGAACCTGCTCTACGCGGGCATCGGTGTGTTCCTCGGCACCGCGATCGGCGTGCTCCCCGGCATCGGGCCCGCGCTCACGATCTCGCTGCTGCTGCCGATCACGTTCGGGCTCGACGCGGTCCCCGCGTTCATCATGTTCGGCGGCATCTATTACGGCGCGATGTACGGCGGATCGACGACCTCGATCCTCGTGAACACGCCGGGCGAGTCCGCATCGGTCGTGACCGCGATCG
>Ga0209157_1001063_pt1 | contig 23135 bp, 16 predicted proteins | sample GraSoiAngelo_135_FD_185892 | JGI IMG/M metagenome (GOLD analysis project Ga0209157, IMG submission 185892) | Grasslands soil microbial communities from the Angelo Coastal Reserve, California, USA - 14_0929_05_40cm (SPAdes) (version 2) | ecosystem: Environmental > Terrestrial > Soil > Grasslands ...
AATGGGTTGGCGGCCCCCCGGTGATCGCGCGCGACATCTGGCGCAACGCGGGAACCGGCTTCGAGTCGCCCTGACGTGGCGTCGCGACCCCGTCTGCTCTTTATCTTCGCCTGCTTGCTCGGGATCCCCGCGGGCCTCGGCGGCTTCACCTTCGTGTACGCCAAGGGTCTTTCGTACTTGTCGGCCGATCCGCGAGCGTGCGTGAACTGCCACGTCATGAACGAGCAGTACGATGCGTGGCTGAAGAGTGGGCACCGGCACACCGCCACCTGTGTCGAGTGTCATCTCCCCTCGAAGGGCCTGGCCAAGTGGGTGGCAAAGGCGGACCACGGCTTCCGGCACTCCATGGCCTTCACCCTCCAGAACTTCAAGGAGCCGATCGAGATCACTCCGCGCGATCGCGTGATCGTGCGGGAGAACTGCCTTCGCTGCCACGGAGCCTTTGTCCACGCCGTGTATGCGAGCGCCGGGCCGCTGCGGCACGAACTCGACTGCATGCACTGTCACTCGAGCGCGGGCCACGGCGCGGGCGGCTGAGCGACGGCGGCGGAATAGGAAGGATCACGTGCTGCCAAATCGAACGGGTTGGCTTCCGCTCCTCGCCGCCTTCGTCGGCGTCGCAGGCGTCACCGTTCTCCTCGTGGCGCTCCTCACCAACATCTTCGAGCGCAAGCAAGAGGCCCGGCAACCCTTCGTCCGGCTGGTCGAGGTGAGCGAACAGACCGCGGACCCAAAGGTATGGGGACAGAACTGGCCGCTCGAGTACGACTCATACCTCAAGACGTCGCTTGCGACGACGACCAGGTACGGTGGCCGGGGACTCGGCGCGAGCGATGGTGGCCTCGCCGAGCAGAAGCTCGACAAGGAGCCGTGGCTCCGGCGGGTCTTCGCCGGTTACGCGTTCGCCATCGACTATCGAGACCGCCGCGGCCACTCCTACGCCCTCTTCGACCAGGAGCAGACCCGCCGGGTGACGGAGCGGAAGCAGCCTGGCGCCTGCCTGCAATGTCACGCCTCGAACCTGCCTCTGTACCGCTTCGCCGGCCAGGGTGACGTGACGAAAGGCTTCGTGCTGGTTTCCGGCATGCCGTACCAGGAAGCCCGGAACATGAAGGACGACAAGGGCCAACCGCTGATCCAGCACTCCGTGGCCTGTTTGGACTGCCATGATCCGAAGACGATGACACTGCGCGTGACGCGGCCGGCGTTCATTGCCGGCATCAAAGTCTTGCGGGCCGCGCAAGGCATTGCGGACTTCGAGCCGAACCGGGACGCCACCCGCCAGGAGATGCGGTCGTTCGTCTGTGGCCAGTGCCACGTCGAGTACTACTTCAAGGGCGACGCGAAGACCGTCACCTATCCCTGGGCCAATGGAGTCCGGGTCGAGGAGATCGAGGCCTACTACGAGAAGGAAGGATTCACCGACTGGATCCACGCCGAGACGGGCACGAAGGTCCTGAAAGCCCAGCATCCCGAGTTCGAGGTGTGGCAGCAGGGCATTCATTCGCGGGCCGGTGTAGCCTGCGCCGACTGCCACATGCCCTACGAGCGCGTCGGAGCTCTCAAGGTGAGCGATCACTGGGTGCGAAGTCCGCTGCTCAACATCAATCGCGCGTGCCAGACGTGCCACGCGGTCGCAGAGAAAGAGCTCGAGGCGCGGGTGATGACGATCCAGGATCGTCATCACGCCCTGCTCCAGCGCGCCGCGAAAGCGACGACCGACATGCTGGATGCCATCGTCGCCGCGAAAGCGACGGGCGCCTTCGAGGGTGATCTCCGGCCCGCGCAGACGCTTCACCGGAAGGCGCAGTGGCGGCTCGACTTCGTGGCCGCGGAGAACTCGATGGGCTTTCACGCTCCTCAGGAGCTGGCGCGCATCCTCGGCGAGGCCATCGACTACGCGCGGCAGGGCCAGCGTGAGGCCGAGCGCGTGACACGGAGGAAGTAGGCACTTGCGAGTCGGCCCACAGGATCGTGGCCGCGATCACGAGCAGAGTTCAACGAGCAGCTTTTCGGGGGGACTCCTCGAGGGACCGCGCGGGCTCCTGGTACCACTGATCTGGCGGCACCACCTTCGGGCTCGCCGGATCCGACTCATAGGCCGGCGTCATGATCTGCACGCCGTATTCGTTGAACACGTCCTGGATGTTCCGGTGGAGCGCGGTGTAGCGCGCCGCCATGCCGTGCGAGTCGCCGCAATACGCGTTGAGCTCGTAGTTGACGGCAAAGTCGCCGAGCGACGTCTGCAACACGAAGGGGGACGGCACCGCCTGTAGGTCGGGAGTGCGGCTGGCCGCCAGGAGCAGCATCGCCTCGACCTGGCGCCACGGGACCTCGTAGCCGATCCCGACGGTGGTGTGGAGGATGAGTCCCTCGCGGGCGGCGTAGGTGCTGTAGTTCACGACCTGGCTCGTCAGGATGACGGAGTTGGGGACGATCACGTCCTCGTTCTTGATCGTGCGGAGGTGGGTCACCTGAAGCCGCATCGCCACCACGTCGCCGACCACGTCGTTGATCTTCACGCGATCACCGACCTTGAACGTCCGGCGATAGATCAGCGAGTATCCCGCCATCATGTTGGCGACGACCGACGAGGCCCCGAGCGAGAAGAGCACGCCGAAGAAGATCGACATGCCCTTGAAGGCGGCGGACTCCGACCCCGGGATGTACGGATAGGCGATCACCGCCGCGAACCCGATGATGGCGATGCGGACGATCCGGTACGTCGGCACTGCCCACTCGCGCTCGAACCCCGCGAACGTGACGGTTCCCCGCTCGAGGCTCGTGAAGACGAGCGCCACGATCTTGAGCACGTAGCGGGTGACGAGGACGAGGATCACGAGGAAGACGAGATTGGGCAGGTGCGTCAGGACGCCGCCCGCCATTGTCGCAAGGGGGGCAAGGACATAACCGAGGAGCCGTGCGGCTGCTGGCCGCGTCCACGGGAAGCGCGTGAGGACGAATGACAGGTAGAGATAGGCGAGGCCGAGGATGACGAGGGCGCGAACGACGCGGAGGGCGGTGCGCACGGCCTCGCGGAGCCGCTCCGCATGGATGACCTGGACCGACTGGATCTCGAGCGAGCGCAAGCGTCGCGTGTACCGGCTTTCCAGGATGAGGTTGAGGCGCCGCCAGAACCGGATCAGCACGAGGACCGCGCCCGCGAGCACCACGGTGGCCGCAAGGCTCGCCCCCGCGGCGGCGAGAAGATTCCGGGGCGAGCGATCGCGTCGATACGCCTCGACGGCGCCGCGGATGCGGCGGGCATACCAGCGGGCGAGGTCGTCTCGGTGGAACCCCTCGACCTCGGCATCGGCCTCGAACACGGACATGATGGGGTCGTCCCCCATCACGATGTCGCTGGAGCGCTCGCCCGGGACGACGCGCAGGGTGTCGATCGCCGCCCCCCGGTCAGCGGCCGCCGCGCGGATGCGATCGGCGATCACGCTCGCGCGCTCGTCCGCAGGGTAGGCGGACAGGCCGCGAACGCGGAAGAGCGTGACGCCGTCGACGACGACGGGGGCGGTGGCGGTGCCGGGGGCATCCGCAGCGAGAGCCGGCGACGTCGCCGGTGCGAGCAGCGAGAGAAGGAGCAGGATGGTGATCGCCACGAAGGTGTTCTCGCGACCGTAATGTCGGGCCCCGTGGCGCGCTGTGCAATACGACCAAAGGCCCATAGCGGGCGCCCACGCCTCCCTCTATCGTCCCGGCAAAGACAGCCGTGTGAACCCGAAAATGCTTACCTGGGCCGCTGTCGTGCTCGAGGCCGGGCTGTTGGGCGGAAAGCACGATGGATCGCCGATGAGGTACCTGATGGACGAAGCCAGTCGTGATGAGGGACAGAGCCCGCCGATGAAGCGCCTCGGGGCCGTCTTCGTGGAGCGCTTGACCCGGCAGTGGGTCGTGCTCGATCCCGAGGGCAAGTTCTGGATCCTGCCCGCCGGTGACGATCCCTGGCGCAATCGCCTACCGTTCCACCCCACCGAGGACACCGGTCTCGATCCGGTGCCAGGGCATTACAAACACGTCCTTGGGCTCCCATTTTAGCTAACGGAAGGATACGGCCATGACAGCAGAGCACCTTCGACTCGAAGCGGACCGTGAGCGACGTCTTCCATGGAAGAAGTGGGGCCCGTATCTGAGCGAGCGGCAGTGGGGCACTGTTCGCGAGGATTACAGCGAAGGGGGCGACGCGTGGCAGTACTTCAGCCACGACCAGGCACGCTCTCGCGCCTATCGCTGGGGGGAAGACGGCCTGGCCGGTTTTTCCGACGACCAGCAGCAGCTGTGCTTCGCGCTGGCCTTGTGGAACGGCAAGGATCCGATTCTCAAGGAGCGTCTGTTCGGCCTCACCAACAGCGAAGCCAATCACGGTGAGGACGTCAAGGAGTACTACTTTTACCTCGACAGCACCCCGACGCACTCCTACATGAAGTATCTCTACAAGTACCCGCAGGCCGCCTTCCCCTACTCGGATCTGGTGGAGACCAACCGTGGCCGCGGCCGGAACGAGTTCGAGTACGAGCTGCTCGATACGCACGTGTTCGACGAGGATCGTTACTTCGACGTCTTCGTCGAGTATGCGAAGGCGACCCCGGAAGACATCCTGATCAAGATCAGCGTCCACAATCGCGGCCCGGAGACGGCCGAGCTGCACGTGCTGCCGACGCTCTGGTTTCGAAACCGGTGGTCCTGGCAGGGCGACGTCGAGCGTCCGCTGCTGAACCAGATCGGGGCGTCCGGAGGCGTGATCAAGGCCGTGGATTCCGGCCTGGGAGAGCGCTACCTCTATTGCGAGGGAGACGCGCCCCTCCTGTTCACGGAGAACGAGACCAACACGGAGCGCATCTTCGGAGCTCCCAGCCGCAGCCCGTACGTCAAGGACAGCATCAACAACTACCTCGTCAACGGCCAGCGTGACGCCGTGAACCCGGACAAGAAGGGGACGAAAGCCGCCGCGCACTATCACCTGAGCGTCGGCCCCGGCGAGTGCCAGGTCGTTCGGCTCCGCCTCTCGGAGGTTGCCCCGACCGCGCTGACTCCGACCAACGGCGCCAGTCCATTCGGAAAGGGATTCGAGGAAGTCGTCCTGACTCGCCAGAAGGAAGCCGACGAGTTCTACGCGTCCATCACACCGGACACGTTCGACGCCGATCAGGCCAACGTCATGCGCCAGGCCGTGGCCGGCATGCTCTGGAGCAAGCAGTTCTACCATTACGACGTCGACAAGTGGCTGGAGGAGCGCGGCTCGGACCCCTTCAAGGCGTCACGGCGCGCGGCTCCTCGCAATGACCGCTGGCACCACATGTACAACGGCGACGTCATCTCCATGCCGGACAAGTGGGAGTATCCGTGGTACGCGGCGTGGGACCTGGCCTTCCACGTCCTGGCCCTGACGCTCGTGGACCCGGACTTCGGCAAGCAGCAGCTGAAGCTGATGCTGCGCGAGCGCTACATGCACCCGAATGGCCAGATCCCGGCCTACGAGTGGAACTTCGGCGACGTCAACCCTCCGGTGCACGCGTGGGCCACCATCTTCACCTACCGCCTGGAGAAGGCGGAACGGGGGGAGGGAGACAAGGAGTGGCTGAAGAGCAGCTTCCAGAAGCTGCTCTTGAACTTCACCTGGTGGGTGAACCGCAAGGACCGCTCCGACCGCAACGTGTTCGAGGGCGGTTTCCTGGGCCTGGACAACATCGGTGTGTTCGACCGCAGCGCGCCCCTGCCGACCGGCGGTTACCTGGAACAGGCCGACGGCACCGCCTGGATGGCGCTCTTCTGCGAGAACATGCTCGAGATCGCCTCCGAGCTGGCGCTGAGCGATCCAGAATACGCCGAGATGACGCTCAAGTTCATCGAGCACTTCTACTGGATCGCCTCGGCCATGACGCATGCCGGCCAGGACACGGGGATGTGGGACGAGGAAGACGGCTTCTTCTACGACGTGCTCCGGACGCCCGACGGCAAGGCCCAGCGCTTGAAGGTCAGGTCCATGGTGGGTCTGCTGCCCCTGTGCGCGGCGACAGTGTTCGACGGGAAAGTGATAGGAATGTACCCGGAGATCCGGGAGCGGGCGTCTCGGTTCCTCTCGGCTCGCCCCGAGATTCGCGCGGCCATCCACGACCCGGGCAAGCCCGGTGTGGCCAATCGCCGACTGGCCTCGATCATGAACGAGGCCAAGCTCCGCCGGGTGCTGGCAACCATGCTCGATGAGAAGGAGTTCCTGAGCCCCTTCGGCATCCGCTCGGTGTCGCGCTACCACGCCGACCACCCGTACGTCTTCTGGGCGGGAGACCAGGAATTTCGCGTGTCCTACCTGCCAGCGGAGTCCGACACCGGGATGTTCGGCGGAAACTCCAACTGGCGCGGGCCCATCTGGATGCCCATGAATGCCCTGATCGTCCGGGCGCTCATCCAGTACTACCTGTACTACGGCGATGACTTCACGGTGGAGTGTCCCACGGGGTCCGGACGCCGCATGAACCTGTATCAGGTAGCCGGGGAGATCACGCGACGACTGTCCAACATGTTCCTGCGCGACAAGGACGGTCAGCGTCCCGTCTACGGTGGGACCGAGAAGTTCCAGAACGACCCGCACTGGCGCGATTGCCTGCTGTTCTACGAATACTTCCACGGCGACAACGGGGCCGGCCTCGGCGCGAGCCACCAGACCGGCTGGACGGGAGTCATCGCCCGCATGATGCATCTCTTCGCGACCATCGACCCGGAGAAGATGCTCGAAGCCGGCAAGACGGGGTACGTGGACGTGCTCGCGGCAGAAAAGTCATGACGCGCGACGGCTATCCTTCGCTGTTCCAGATCAACACCCGGGTCTGGCTGACAGAGCTGTCCCGCGTCATCGGACGGCCGGCCACGCTCAACGACATTCCTGACGTCGAGCTGGACCGCGTCGCGGAGATGGGCTTCGACTGGGTCTGGCTCCTGAGCGTGTGGCAGACGGGTGAAGCGGGCCAGCGAATTTCGCGAAGCAATCCGGAGTGGCGCCGGGAATTCGAGGACACCCTCCCTGACCTGCGCGAAGAGGACATTCCCGGTTCGGGGTTCGCGATCACCGGCTACACGGTGCACAAAGATCTGGGAGGGAATGTTGCCCTGGACCGTCTCCGCGAGCGGCTCCGGAAGCGAAATCTGAGATTGATGCTCGACTTCGTCCCCAACCACACGGGCCTGGATCACCCGTGGGTCGAGAGTCATCCCGAGTACTACATCGCCGGGACCGAACGGGACCAGGCCCGAGCGCCGGCGAATTATGTCTGGGTCAAGCGCAAGCGCGGCGACCTGCTGCTGGCCCACGGCCGCGATCCGTACTTTGCCGGTTGGCCCGACACCTTGCAGCTCAACTACGGCAACCCGGCGCTTCAGGACGCGATGATCAAGGAGCTCGTGCGCATCGCCGGGCAGTGCGACGGCGTGCGCTGCGACATGGCCATGCTGGTCTTGCCGGAGGTCTTCGAGCGAACCTGGTCCATCCAGTCCGCGCCGTTCTGGCCGAAGGCGACCCAACAGGTGCGGGCACGGGTTCCGGACTTCTGCTTCATGGCCGAGGTCTACTGGGATCTGGAGTGGACCCTCCAGCAGCAGGGATTCGACTACGCGTACGACAAGCGGCTCTACGACCGCCTCCGCGAGGGTCACGCCCGGCCGGTGCGCGAGCATCTCTACGCCGGGCTCGACTACCAGAACAAGCTGGCCCGGTTCCTCGAAAACCACGACGAGCCGAGGGCGGCCGCCGTCTTTTCCCCCGAAGTCGAGGAAGCCGCGGCCGTCATCACGTTCCTCACCCCCGGGCTACGCTTCTTCCATCAAGGCCAGTTCGAGGGACGCAGGAAGCGGATCTCTCCCCATCTCTCGCGGCGCCCGGATGAACCCGTCAATCCGATGCTGGAGCAGTTCTACGCCCGGCTCCTCGCGGTGCTGCGTCGTCCGGAAGTTCGCGACGGCCGGTGGCAATTGCTCGATTGCCGGCCCGCCTGGGATGGCAACTGGACCTCGGATTGTTTCGTGGCCTTTGCCTGGCAGGGCTCGCACGGAGAGCGTCTCGTCGTCACCGTGAACTACTCTCCCAATCAGAGCCAGTGTTACGTCCGGACGCCGTTCAATGACCTCGGCAACGGTCAGTGGCGGCTCGAGAACGTGATCGGTGACGAAGTCTTCGACCGGGGAGGCACGGACGTGATGTCACGCGGACTCTACCTCGACGTGCCTGCCTGGAAGGCGGCGGTGTTCGCCATGACGAAGAGATCCTGAGCCCATGGACCGTCGTGAGCTGCTCGGCAAGATCTCCATGTTCAGACACGCAACGCCGGACGGTCGGCGCGGACCCGCGAGACGACGCTCCCCGACCGCGTCGCCGACCGCACTCATGAGGCGGGGGTGGGATGTAAGAGCTAGAGGAACCTTCGGTTCATATCGACGTTCAACTCGAGCACGAGACGCCGGAGGTGCCCGGTGAGGAACCCGCGGGTGCCCCGGTAGAATGTAACTCCGAAGTGAGGTCGCTCGGTCATGAACTGGTCGAGCCGATCGTAGGGGATGCGCAGCACGTGCGCAACGCCGCAACCTTCTACGGCTCGGCGCCGCTGTATGCGCCGAATAGCCGCGACGGCAGGTTGCTCCTCGAGCCGGGACAGACGGGCTACTACGTCCCCAGCTCGGTGTTGAATTCCGCTTTACGATCAACCGGGAACGGGATCTGCTGTGAAGTCGGTCTGATGGAGTAAAGAGCGGCATCGTCGCCACATCATGACAGCTCGTGTTCTCTCGATGCTCGCCATGCTGGCGGCACTCTGGCTGCCCGCCGGCCTGCCTGCGGCGTGGGGGCAAGCGCCTCCGGGGAGCACCGCTCCGTCCAAGGCTCCTCCGGCGCCGACGGCGACGGAAAAGCCGGCGCCGCAGTCCATCCCGGTGCCCGAAGTCGCCCGGCGAGCCGATGACATCGGCAAGGAGCTCCGAGACCTCGAGACCCTCGCGGTACCCAGCCCGGCTATTGGCGCCATCGAGAAGCGGTTGCCCGAGATCACGGCCCAGATCGTGGGGCAGACCGAGACCTCGAGCCGCCTGCTCGACGACGCGCAGCCGGTCGCGGCGACGCTCGACGGGATCGCGGTTCAGTGGCAGGCGACCCGCGCCGAGCTGGCCGGATACGTCACCGTCCTCGCCGAGCACGCCACCGCCATCGAAGAGGCGCTCAAGAACCTTACGGCGAATCGAGAGAGGTGGACCCGGGCCCGGGCCGACGCCGTTGCTTCGCGAGCACCGGCGCAGGTGATCGAGCGCATCGACGGCGTGCTGACCGCCGTGGCCGCCGCGCGCGCACGGTTGCAAACGCAGCGCGGCGCGATCCTCATCCTGCAGGATCGGGTCGCGCAGGAGGTGGGACGCTGCGAGGACATGCTGGGGCGTGTGGCCTCGCTCCGGCGCGGCATCGCCGGGCGACTCTTCACGCAGGACAGCGTGCCGCTCTGGGACACCCGGCAGCGCGCCAGCGCCTTCCTGGAGTTGCCCGACCGGATTCGCAGTGCCATCGCCGCAGACGTTGCTCAGCTCCGGCAATTCGTTGGGCGCCAGGGTTGGAAGGCCGCCGTTCAGGTCGCGATATTTCTCGGGTTGGTGCTGCTGATGAGCGCTGTCCGACGTGGCACGTCCCAATGGGCCGGGTCCGCCGAGCTCGAGACCACCAGCGTGCTCGTGTTCGCTCGACCCATCTCGGCGGCTCTCGTGCTCACGGTCCTGCTCTCAGGCTGGATCTACCTGATCGCACCGGTGCGCGCGATCGCGACCCTGGGCAAGATCGTGGTGTTGCTCCCCGCCCTCCGGATCACGCGGCTCTCGCTCGATCCGGTGCTCGTGCGCATGCAGAACGTGATCGGCGCGTTCTTCCTGGCCGAAATCATCCGCAACTTTGCTTCGGTCGTCCCGTTGCTGGAGCAGCAGATCTTCCTGCTCGAGATGGCCGCGGGGATGGTGGTGCTGGGGTGGTGGCTCGTGTCAAGGCGGCGCCAGAGGCCGGCCGGCGCGATCTCGAGTCGGGAGCGCGCACTGCGCCTCATCACTCGCGTGGTGCTCGCCGTGTTTGCCGTCGCCTTCGCGGCCGGCGCCGCGGGAGACATGACCCTGGGCCTGCTCCTCGGCTCGGGTGTCCTGGGAACCGGCTACTTGGCGCTGGTGCTGTACGGGGGACTCCGGGTCGCCAGTGCCCTGGTGGCGTTCGCCTTCCGCGTGCGTCCTCTGTGCTCGCTCGGGATGGTCCAGCGCCACCGCGCGCTTCTCGAGCGGCGCACCTACGGCGTGTTGCGTGGGCTCGGCGTCGTCGCCTTGGTAATCGTCTCGCTCCGGTATCTCGGCCTCTGGCCGGCGACGGTGGAGCTGATCGACGCGGCGATGGACGCTCATCTGCAGCGTGGAACGCTCAGCATCTCGCTGGGCGATGTGCTGGTGTTCGCGATCACGGTGGCCGGGTCCTTCATCCTCTCCGGCCTCCTCCGCTTCGCGCTGGATGAGGATGTCTACCCCCGACTGACGCTCGGTCGGGGACTGACCGGAGCCGTGTCCAGCCTGTTGCACTATGCGCTCCTCCTGGCCGGCTTGCTACTGGCGTTGGCGGCGCTGGGCGTCGATCTCACCAAGCTCACCATCCTGGCCGGTGCGTTCGGCGTCGGGATTGGCTTCGGGCTCCAGACCGTCGTGAACAACTTCGTCTCGGGGTTGCTCATCCTGTTCGAGCGACGGATCGACGTGGGCGATGCCATCCAGGTCGGCGACGTCGCGGGCCAGGTCCAACAGCTCGGCATGCGCGCCTGCACCGTACGCACGGGCGAGGGCGCCGAAGTCATCGTCCCCAACGCGAGCATGATCAGCGAGAAGGTCACCAACTGGACGCTGTCGGACCGCCTGCGCCGCATCGACGTGGGCGTGGGAGTCGCCTACGGAACACCCCCGGAGAAGATGCTCGAGATCCTGCTCGAGGTCGCACGAGCGCACCCACTCGTCCTCGCCGACCCCGCGCCGGCCGCGTTTTTCCTGGGGTTCGGTGAAAGCGCCCTGCGCTTCGAGGTGCGTGCCTGGACGGACCGCTTCGATCTCTGGGCGCAAACCCAGAGCGAGCTGGCCGTGGCCCTGTACGCTGCGCTGCGTGAGGTCGGATTCGAGATTCCTTTGCCGCAGCGCGAGGTGCGCGTGCGGGACGGTGATCGTGGCGCGCTGAAGCGAGAGATCTGACCCGGTTAGCGCCAGGGCCACCCCTGACGGCGATAGTGCTCGCCGATGCGATCCGCGACCGCGTCGGCCGTGCGCCGCGCGTCCGTGCCGGGAATGAGGCTCCTCGGGGTATTGACCTCCATCTCGGCGATCAGGCGCGTGTTGCTTCCCGCGCCCTGATACACCTGGATTCGCGCCCGGATCTCCTGGCCACCCGGGACGTACACAACCTCGCCAAGGATCGAAGCCGTCCTGGGTCCCGGCAGCGGCGTGGCGCTCACGCGAAAGGCGTCGATGCCATGATCGCTCAGGGCGGTGATGAGGGCGTCGGTGAGCGCTTTGGCGAGCGCCTGTCCTTCGAGCCGTTGGTCAGCCGGCGCGTTCACCCCGAAGTCCTGCACGATCACCCGGTCCGGCCGCGGGCGATCGGCCGCCAGTGGCTGTGTCGTTGTCACCGTTGCGGTTCCACATCCCGCCACGACGAGCACGCTCAGGACGATCAGGACGATCAGGGATAGTCGTCGCATGGATCCGTCCCCCCGTCGGAGACCGAGCATATCAGACCAAAGTCTGATTGCCGGGTGCCGACACACCGAGTGGAATAGCGGCGCGGGAGGCGAGTATGCGAACGCTGAGAAAAGTCCTCGTCTGGGTCGTGCTGGTCGTCGTGTTCCTGCCCCTTCCGGCGATACCGCAGGATCCGCCGAAGACATTCAAGTCCGAGGAAATCGATCAGCTCGTGGCGCCGATCGCGCTCCACCCCGACGCCCTGGTGGCGCAGATCCTGATGGCCTCGACGTATCCACTCGAGGTCGTTCAAGCCGCGCGCTTTGTGAAGGAAAATCCCAGTCTCAAGGGCGATCAACTCGACGAAGCGCTGAAGCAGCAGTCCTGGGACGACAGCGTGAAGTCGCTGGTCTTCTTCCCCCAGGTGCTCACGATGCTGAACGAGAAGCTCGACTGGCTCCAGAAGCTCGGCGACGCCTTCCTGGCTCAACAGCAGGACGTGCTGGCCTCCATTCAACGCCTGCGCGCCCGCGCCCAGTCGGCGGGGCAGCTGAAGAGCGGCCCGGAGCAGCAGGTCATCGTCGAGCCCGCCGTCGCGGCGGCGCCACCGCCCTCCGCGGGAGCGCCTCCGGCCGCGCCGCCCCAGACCAACGTGGTCGTTCAGACCCCACCGCCCCAAACCAACGTGCAGGTCGTTCAGAGCCCACCGACGGTGATCCGGATCGAACCGACGAACCCTGAGGTCGTCTACGTGCCGAGCTACGACCCGGCGGTCGTCTATGGCGCGTGGCCGCCGGCCTACCCGCCCTATGCCCCCTACCCCGCGGGCTACTTCGCCGCTGGACTGTTCACGTTCGCTGCCGGGGCCGCGGTGGGCGCGGCGCTCTGGGGAAACTGCAACTGGGGCGGCGGTGACGTCAACATCAACTCCAACAGGTCGGACAACTTCACGCGGAACGTCAACAACGCGAACGTCGCCAACGACCGCATCCAGCACCGAGCCCAGGGAGGGGGCGGGCAAGGCCGAAACCAGTGGCAGCACAACCCCGAGCATCGCAAGGGCGTGCAATACCGTGACAACGCCACCCAGCAGCGCTTCAACAAGGGCGGCCCGGGCAACGCTCAGTCCAGGGAGGCGTTCCGTGGCCGCACCGGGTCCGACGCCGGCCGCGGGCAGCAGGGCGGGATTGGTCAAGCGGGTGCTCGGGGGGACCGCCAGGGCGGGCTCGGTCAGCAGGGTGGGCGCGGCGAGGGCGGAGTCGGACAGCAAGGCGGGCGTGGGGAAGGCGGGCTCGGGCAGCAGGGCGCGCGCGGCCAGGGCGGAATCGGTCAGCAGGGAGGCGGCGGCCTCGGCGACCGTGGAGCACAGGCATCACCCCGCGCTGGCGGTGTCGGCCAGGGTGGCGCCGGTCAAGGCCGCCAGCAGGGTGGCGCCTTCCAGGGAGTGGGAAGCGGCCGTGACTCTCAGAGCTTCAGCAACCGCGGCAACACGAGCCGTGACAGCTTCAATCGATCGACTGGTGGAGGAGGAGCTCGGGGCGGTGGCGGCGGTCGGAGCGGTGGCGGTGGCGGCCGCGGAGGAGGTCGTCGATGATTCTGCGAATCTCGTGGCTCGTGTTCGTGACCATGTTCGCGCTCGCTCTGGAGGCGGGCGGGCCGGCAAACGCCCAGGCGCCCGCGCCCGCGAAGCCGGAAGCACCCACGGCCGCAAAGCCGGCGACCGCGCCGAAACCGGCGGTGGTGCCGCCAAAGAGCTTCGCGTCAGCCGAGGAGGCGACGCAGGCCCTCGTCGCGGCCCTGCGCGCGGGCGACACCAAGGCGCTGTTGGGGATCCTCGGCAGCGAGAGCCGCGCGCTCGTTTCCTCAGGCGATGCGGTGGCCGACAAGCAGAGCCGAGAGAAGTTCCTGAGCGCGTACGACGGAGCGAACAAGCTCGTCGCGAGCGGTAACTCCACGGTGCTCCAGGTCGGCAACGACGACTGGCCGTTCCCGATCCCGCTCGTGAAAGACGGAGAGCGCTGGCGCTTCGATCCGGAGCAGGGACGCGAGGAGATCCTCGCGCGGCGCATCGGCCGGAACGAGCTGTACACGATCGAGACGTGTCTGGCCTACGTGGACGCGCAGCGGGATTACTACTCGGAGGACCGCAACGCCGACGGCATCCGCGAGTACGCGCAGCAGTTCGCCAGCACGCCCGGTAAGCGCGATGGGCTCTACTGGCCCACCCGCCCCGACGAACCGCTCAGCCCGCTGGGCTCCCTGGTCGTTCGGGCGCGGGCCGAGGGGTATCGGCGCGACCAGTCGGGCGGGCCGACGCCGCTCCACGGGTATCTCTACCGCATTCTCACCGCTCAGGGCGCCGATGCCCCCGGCGGCGAGTACGATTACGTCGTGCGCGGCCGCATGATCGGGGGGTTTGCGCTGGTGGCCTTCCCCGCGCAGTACGGCGCCTCCGGCGTGATGACCTTCCTCGTCAATCACGATGGCGTGGTCTACCAGAAGGATCTCGGACCGAAGACGCGCGCCCTCGCCCAAGCTATGAAGAAGTTCAACCCGGATGGCACCTGGACGAAGGCGGACATCCCCGAGATCGGCGCCCCCACCGATGACTAGCCCGAGGAGGAGAGACCGCTACGACGCCGTCCAGCCACCTCCGAGCGCCCGGTAGAGCCGCACGACGGCGAGCAGCTCGTCGCGCTCGAACTGGGCCAGCTGCAGCTCAGCGTCGAAGAGCTGGCGCTCGGTGTCGAGCACCTCGAGATAGCTCGTGACGCCGCCGCGATAGCGAACGTTGGCCAGCCGCGCCGCGTCAGTCAGGGAGTTGACGAGCGCCTGCTGCTCGATGCGGGCTTCCCTCCGCTTCCGGTGCTCGACGAGTGCATCCGAGACGTCGCGGAATGCCTGCTGGATCGTCTGCTGGTACCTGGCCAGGGCCGCCTGCGCCTGAGCCACGGCCGAATCCACGCCAGCCCCGACGCGCCCCATGTTGAAGATGGGCACGCTCACCTGAGGACCGATCGCAAGCAGGCCGGTGGGGCCGAACCAGCTTCCGGTGATCAGCGTCCCGCCGACACCAGCCGAGCCGATGAGAGAGACCTTCGGGAAGTACTCAGCCTTCGCGACGCCGATCCGGGCCGTCGCCGCCGCGAGCTCGTCCTCGGCCTGGCGGACATCGGGCCGGCGCTCGAGCAGCGTCGCAGGCAGCCCGGGCGGCACGATCGGGCCCGAGAACTGCTGAAGAAGTGGGCGGCCCCGCGGAACCGGGGCCGGGTTACGCCCGAGCAGGACCGAGATGAGATTCTCGGTCTGCTCGATCCGGCGCATGACGTCGGGAATCGTCGCGGCCGCCGTGTACAGCAAGACCTCCGCCTGCCGCAGGTCGATCAGCGCCGCAACGCCTCCCTGATAGCGGAGCGTCACCAGCCGAACCGCTTCTTGTCGGGTGGTCAGCGTCCTTCGGGAAATCTCCAGCTCCAGATCGAGCTCGCGGAGCTGGAAATACGCGGTCGCCACATCGCTCACCAGCGTGGTCACGACGAACCGCTGCACGTCCTCCGAGGCCAGTAACTGCGCACGCGCCGCCTCGGTGGCCCGGCGCAGGCGGCCCCACAGATCGAGCTCCCAGACGAGGTCGAACGTTCCGAGCGGGGTGAAGGTCTCCCTCGACTGCAAGGGCGCCCGGTCGCCCGGGAGGCTGACGTACGGTGCGCTCGCCGACGCGCTGACATCCGGGAACTGAGCCGATCGCACGATGGTGACCTGGGCGCGAGCCTCGAGGATGCGAGCGGCCGCGATACGCAAGTCGTAGTTCTCGGCCAGCGCGGTACGGATCAGCGATTGCAGCGTCTCGTCCTGGAAGATCTTCCACCAGGCGACGTCTCCCAGGGACTCCGCTGTCCCCGGGGGGCCGCCTCGAAAGTCGGGCGGCACCGCGACCGCGGGTCGCCGGTAGTCGGGCCCGACCGTGCAGCCCGCCAACAGGAGCGCCGCCAACAGGAGCGCGATCACCAGGAGCGCCACCACGATGAGCGCCGCCCACGGTACCGTCGCCAACAGGAGTGCCGTCGACCGCAGCGAGCGACGTGTCACGCGTGCTGCTCACCCCGCACGCGCAGGCGCTCGTCGGGCTCGGTCACGGGATGCTTCGTCACCGAGCGTTTCCTGCCCAGCCCCTCCACGAACGCGAAGTTCCCGGGGATGAGGAAGACACCGAGCCCGGTGGCGATGAGCATTCCCCAGAACACGGCCGTGCCCATCACGTTCTGGGCGCCCGCTCCCGCTCCGCTGGCCAGCATCAGCGGCACGACGCCGAGAATGAAGGCGAACGCTGTCATCAAGATAGGCCGGAAGCGCAGCCGGGCCGACTCCAACGCGGCCGCCTCGACCGACTGGCCCTCTTCGTGCTTGGCCTTGGCGAACTCGACGATCAGGATCGCGTTCTTCGCCGCGAGCCCGACGAGCATGATCAGGCCGATCTGAACGTAGACGTTGTTGTCGTAGCCGGAGAGCCACACGCCGAAGAAGGCGCCGAGGGCGACGAGCGGCGAGCCGAGCAGCACGGCCCAGGGCAGGCGCCAGCTCTCGTACATCGCGGCCAGCAGCAGGAAGACGAACACGATGGCCAGGATGAACGTCGGCGCGGACGGTGGAGCGATCTTCTCCTGATAGGACAGCGACGAGTAGGCGAAGCCCATCTCCTTGGGCATCGTCTTCTGGAAGACCTCTTCGAGCGCGGCGAGTGCCTGCCCGGAGCTGACGCCGCGGGCGGGCGCGCCGTTGATCTCGACCGAGCGCAGCAGATTGAAGCGCGTCGTGAGCTCGGTTCCCTGGACCGTCGTGATGGTGACGAGCGTCGACAACGGGATCATGGTGCTGGTCGTCTTGCTGCGGACGTAGACGTCGCCGATGTCGCCGGGCTTGCGACGATAATCCGCGTCCGCCTGCACGTACACACGGTAGAGACGCCCGAAGCGGTTGAAGTCGTTCACATAGGTGCCGCCCATCGCCGCCGACATGGCTTGGAAGACGTCGCTCACGGGGACGCCGAGCGTCCGCGCCTTCTCCCGGTCGAGCTCGACCTTCACCTGGGGATACGTGGGATCGAACGCGGTGAAGAGCGAGGCGAATTCGGGCCGCTGGCGGGCTGCCGCCAGGAACGCGCGCGTCTGGGCCCCGAGCTGGTCCACGGTCAGTGAGCCGCTCCGGTCCTGGAGCAGGAAGTTGAAGCCGGCCGCCGCGCCGAAGCCGCTGATGGTCGGAATGTTGAACGGAAAGGCCACCGCCTCCGGGATCTGGACGAGCTCCCGGTTCACCCGCGCCATGATGCCCTTCACGTGCAGCGCCTCCTCGTGGCGCTCCTCCCACGGCTTGAGGCGGACGAAGATGCTGCCGAAGTTCGGCTGGTAGGTGCTGGTGACGGCGCCATACCCGCCGATCGTCTGATACGAATCGACGGCCTCGACCTTCGCCAGGATCTCCTCGACCTTGCGCAGCATCGCGCTGGTCCGCTCGAGCGAGGCCGCCGGTGGGAGCTGGACGGCCACCCCGAACAGACCCTGATCCTCGTCGGGGATGAAGCCGGCTGGTATCCGGCGCCCGAGGAGGCCGACCCCGACCACCACGACCCCGACGAGCAGGATCGTCACCACCGCGCGCCGGATGAGCAAGCGGGCCACGCCGATGTAACCCGTCGTCGCGGTGTCGAACACGCGGTTGAAGCCGCGGAAGAAGACGCCGAGCGGGCCCCGCGGGGCGCGGGCGGGCTTGAGGAGCATGGCGGCAAGCGCGGGCGACAGCGAGAGCGCGCTGAACGCCGAGAGGAGCACCGAGATCGCGATGGTGAGGGCGAACTGCTGGTACATCTGCCCGGTGAGGCCGCCGAGGAACGCGACGGGGACGAACACGGCGGAGAGGATGAGCGCGATCCCGATGACCGGCGCCGACACTTCTTTCATCGCCTGCCGCGTGGCGTCGCGGGGGCTCAAGCCGTGCTCGATGTGGTGCATGACGGCCTCGACGACGACGATCGCGTCGTCCACGACGATGCCGATGGCGAGCACGAGGCCGAACATCGAGAGCGTGTTGACCGAGAAGCCCAGCAGCGGGAAGAAGATGAACGTGCCAACGATCGAGACCGGCACCGTCAGCAGCGGGATGATCGTGGCCCGCACGTTCTGGAGAAAGATGAAGACGACGAGCGTGACGAGGATCAGCGCCTCGACGAACGTCTTCACGATCTCGTGGATCGAGGCCTCGACCGCCGGCGTGGTGTCGTAGACGATCTTGTAGTCCAGGCCGGGTGGAAACAGATTCTTGGCCGTGGCCATGGTCTTGTAGATCGCCTCGGACGCCTTGAGCTGGTTCGCGCCGGGGAGCAGGTAGACCGCCATCGCGCCGGAGGGCTTGCCGTTCAGCCGGCCGAACGAGTTGTAATCCTGGCTGCCCAGCTCGGCACGCCCCACGTCGCGGATGCGCACCACCGATCCGGTGGACGACTCACGGATGATGATGTTCTCGAACTCGTCCGTGGTCACGAGGCGACCCGGCGCGCTCACCGTGAAGGTGAACGCCTGGTCGGCGGGCGTCGGCGCCTGTCCGATCCGGCCGGCTGGCGCCTGGAGATTCTGGTCCTTGACGGCGGAGATCACGTCTGACGGGGTCAGACCCAGCTTGGCGAGCTTGTCGGGCCGAAGCCAGATTCGCAGGCCGTAGTCGGTGCCGCCAAAGAGATCGACCTGGGCGATGCCAGGGATCCGCAAGAGCTGGTCACGCAGATTGATCGAGGCATAGTTGATCAGGAAGTTCGCGTCGTAGCTCCCCTCGGGCGAGTAGAGCGAGATCAGCATGAGGATGCTGGGGCTCTGCTTCTTCACGGTGACGCCCTGGGCCACGACGTCCTGCGGCAGGCGCGCCTGGGCGGAGGAGACCCGGTTCTGGGTCAGCACGTTGGCGGTGTCCTGGTCGACGCCGACCTCGAAGTTCACGTCGAGCAGCATGCGGCCGTCGCTGGTGTTCGACGACTTCATGTAGATCATCCGGTCGACGCCGTTCACCTCCTGCTCGATCGGCGTGGCCACGGACTGCTCGACCGCCAACGCCGAGGCACCGGGGTAGTTGGCCGTGACCCGGATCGTGGGTGGCGCCAGGAACGGGTATTGCTCGAAGCTGAGCCGGAGGAGCGAATAGGTCCCGAGCATGACGGTGAGGATCGCGATGACGATCGCGACGATCGGTCGGCGGATGAAGAACTCGGCCACGGTGCGCTAGCCCCGGCCCTTCGACTTCGCTGCCGGCGGGGCCGGCTGAGGTGGAGCCACTGGAGGTGGAGCCACCGGTGGCTTTCCGTCCGAGTCCGCTCTGAGCTCGGGCTTGACCTGCATTCCCGGCCGCGCCTTCTGGATGCCTTCGACGATGACCCGCTCCCCAGGCTTGAGTCCGGTCGAGACGATGTAGAACTGGCCGTAGCTCTCGCGCGGCGTCACGGTGCGCAGCGCGACCTTGTCACCCTCCTCGACCACCAACACCGTCTTCGCGCCCTGCAGCTCCTGCACTGCGATCTGCGGCACGAGAATCGCGTCGGGCACTTCCTCGGTGACGGCGCGCACGCGGCCGAACTGACCGGGGCGCAGCATCCGGTCGGGATTGGGGAACTCGGCGCGGACCTGGATGGTCCCGGTCTTCAAGTCGATCGCCCGGTCGATGAAGATCGCTCGGCCCTTGTGTGGAAACACACTGCCGTCGGCCAGGATCAGCTCGAGCGTGGGCGCGCGATCCGGCGGCACCTCTCCGCGGCCCAGCCCGGGCACCCGCTTGACCAGCCGCAAGAGGTCCGCCTCGGCAATGGCGAAATCCACGAAGATCGGGTGGATCGACGAGACCGTGGCGAGCAGTGTCGGCTCCCCTTTGCCGACGAGGTTGCCAGTGTCGACGGCGACCTTGCTGATGATCCCCGAGATCGGCGACTGCACGGTGGTGTACCTGAGGTTCAGGTCGGCCTGAATCACGGCGGCCTTGCCCGCTTCGACGGCCGCCTCGGCGAGCTGAATGCTGGTGCGCTGACTCAAGACGGTGTCCTTGAGCCCGGCTTCAGCCGCCTGAACCCCGGCTCCGGCCGCCTGCTCACGAGAGACGGCGGTGTCCAGGTCCTGCTGCGGAATCGCCTGCTCCTTGACCAGAGGACGGTAGCGCGCAACGTCGGCCTGGTTCTTCCCGAGATCAGCCTTCGCCTGATCGAGCTGGGCGCGCGCACGATCCACGACCGAGGCGTCCTTGGCGCGAGTCAGGTCGGCCTGCGCCTTGGCGAGCTGGGCGCGGGCCGACTGCAACGCCGCCTTGTACTCGTCCTGCTGGATCACGAACAGCACCTGGCCACGCTGAACCTCGGAGCCCTCCTTGAACCGCACCTGCTCGAGAACGCCCTGGACTCGAGCCCGGATCTCGACGGTGGGAACGCCCTGCGTCTGGGCCACGAACTCGGCGGAGACCTGGACGCTGCGCTGCTGGATCTCGGCGACGATGACGGCGGGTGGGGGTGGGGCCGGGGGCTGCTTGGCCGCGGTGGCGTCTCTCTGCTGGCATCCGGTGACCGTGATCAGCAATGCGATGCCGGCCAGGCAGCCGCCCCACGGCGTCCCGGGTTGAGGCCCTCGTGGAGAAATCAGCATGGTTCAGGTCTCCCAGCCCAGATGGGGCTTCACCAGTTCAGCGGGAACCCGACACCCCGCCGCCGCGGACGACTCGAACGGACTGTAGTGATAACCGCGAGTAGCGAGAAATAGGACCTTGGTCCCACCCCCGCCCATGGTGGAGCCGCTGGTGGGGATCAGGAAGCGGTCAGCCGCTCGAGCTGGGCCTCTCCTTCGAGAGCGGCAGCGTGAACGAGAAGGTCGCGCCGCCGTTCGAATTGTTCTGTGCCCACAGCCGACCACCGTGAGCCTCGACCAGGGACCGGGCGATCGAGAGTCCCATCCCGAGGCCCTGAGGCTTCGTCGTGTAGAACGGCTCGAAGACCAGCGGCAGCTCGCACTCGGCGATCCCGCTGCCACGGTCGCTCACCGAGACGCGTACGACGCCGTCGGCGCTGACGCGGGTCGCGATGGCGAGGCGACGATCGTCGCTGGTCCGCATCGCATCGAGGCCATTCATGATCAAGTTGAGGACGACCTGCTGGAGCTGAATGCGATCGGCGAGGACCACGGGCAATCCGGCCGCGAGCTCGAGATCGATGGACACCCCCCGGGTGGTCGCGTCGCTCCGTACCAGGCTGACCACGTCCTGAATGAGGGCATTGACGTCGAGCGGTCGCTGGTTCGTGTCGTCCTTTTTGAACAAGGCCCGCAGACGGTTGATCACATCGATGGCTCGCTTGTCGTCGGCCACGATGTCGGAGACGATCTCGCGGATGTCCTTGGCATCGACGCCGCTGTCGATCAATCGCTCGGCCACCTGCGCGTTACTCAGGATGGCCGTGAGCGGCTGGTTCAGCTCGTGGGCGATCGACGCCGTCAACTCACCCATCGTCGCCACGCGACCCACGTGGGTGAGGTCGCGGCGCAGCTTCCGAAGCTCGATCTCCCCGCGCTGGCGCAACAGCGCGCTCGAAAAGATGCCGCCGACGAACTCGAGGCGTTGGACGAGGTCGTTCGACCATTCTTGCGCCCGACGAAGCGTGCTCAGGGTGAGGACGCCCATGGCCGTCCCGGCCGCAGCGAGCGGAATCCCCACCACCGATTTGATGCCCAGGGCCGCGAACGCTTCTCGATCGACCGCAGCGGCGTCGGGAAGCTCGTCGAGCGCGGAGAAGCGGACGATCTCGCCGCGACGCACGCGCTCGACCGACCATGGGAACCGGGCGAGGTCCATCGGAGGCCCGGGCGGAGGCACACCGGGCGCCGTCCACAGGTGGGTCAAATGCATGGCCCGATCATCGGCGCTGAACTCCAGGATCAGCGCGTTGTCGAGCCCGAGATGCTCGCCGACACGGCGCAGCCCCCGGGCGATACCCTCATCGACCTCCGCCCCGCGGAGATCCACAAACGTCGCCGAGAGGTCGGACACGAGTGTTTCCAAGTCGAGCCGCTCCCGGACGACCGTCTCGGCACGCCGGCGCCGGCGGTGCTGGAGCAGGAGGGCGCCGATGAGCACTCCTTGGGCGCCGATCAGTCCGACGACGGCAACGATGTGCCAGCGGTACGCCTCCCACAACGATGCGGACAGGAGCAGGACTTGCCTCCGTGACGACAGGCTGTCGTCAGCCGCGACGAGGACGGGGATCACGATGCTGAACAGCGCGACGAGACCAGCAATCACACCGGCGCGAAGCGGGCGACGGCGCGCCCCTCCCGTCATCGTGGAAGTTGTCCGATTGCACATCCCAGTCACGGACATCGTTGCCCGCGGCGGTGGATTGTACATCAGCGATTCATCGACGGTGACGATTTCAGCGCCCTGGATGCACCGAGGAATGGTGGGTTTGCGCCGGCATTGATCGTATACCACCACGCAGTGGTGGTTCACGATCGCGTACATCACCCGGTAGTGGTCGGCGATGAATGCTCGTCTATGCGATGAGGCTGATCTTCTGCGCCATCACGACCAGTTCGGCGACCGATTCCGCTCGCATCTTCTTCATCACACGGCCGCGGTGGACCTTGATCGTCTTCTCGGCAGCGGCGAGCTCCACCGCGATTTGCCGGTTGAGCTTCCCGATGACGACGCGTGCGAGCACCTCACGCTCCCGCGGCGTGAGGGTGTCGACGCGGCGCTGGAGCTCCTGCCGCTCGGCGGTTTCCGCCTGGCTCCCGCGGCTCTGGGCCAGCGCGCGCGCGATGGCGTCGAGAAGCTCGCGATCATCACACGGCTTCTGGAGGAAGTCGACGGCGCCTCCCTTCATTGCCCGGACGGTCATCGGGATGTCACCGTAACCAGTGAGGAAGATGATCGGCAGGACCCGTTGAGCCTCGCCGAGGTCGGACTGGAGATCCAACCCGGTCTTTCCCCTGAGCCGGATGTCGAGCACGACGCACGCGGGGAGGTCCGACACCTTGCGCTTCATGAACGCGGACGCCGAAGAGAACGTCTCCACCTCGAGGCCGACGGAGTGGATCAGTCGTTCCAGCGCCTTGAGCACGGAGTCATCGTCGTCGACGACGTAGACGATGCCGGGACCGGTCACGTCAGCGTACTGGACACGGTTACTCGGTGCGCCGTACGGGTGCATCGGCCCCTCCGACCAGAAGGCGTGCGCCTGTAGACCGTTCGGTGCTACAGGCGCGCGCGGCCTCCGCTCAGCGCTCCTTCGACAGGAACATCGCCCGCCGGTTCTTGCTCCAGCACGCCTCGTTCTTCTCCGTGCAGACGGGACGCTCCTCGCCGTACGAGATGATCGACATCCGGCTGGTGGACACGCCCCG
>Ga0209157_1001066_pt1 | contig 23095 bp, 19 predicted proteins | sample GraSoiAngelo_135_FD_185892 | JGI IMG/M metagenome (GOLD analysis project Ga0209157, IMG submission 185892) | Grasslands soil microbial communities from the Angelo Coastal Reserve, California, USA - 14_0929_05_40cm (SPAdes) (version 2) | ecosystem: Environmental > Terrestrial > Soil > Grasslands ...
GAGCACGTCGTCGAGCCGGTCGTAACTCGCCTTCACGCCCTTCTCCATGCCGGACTCGATGACCGCGTCGCGCGCGGCGCGCGATTCGTAGCGCGTCGTCTGCGTGAGAGTGGTCCGTCCTTCCTTCTCGACGAGGACGAGGGTGTTGAGGGCCTCGCCGGGGTACCAGGCCTGGTCGAACCGCTCGGTGGCGACGAGCCGCTCAGGCGCCACGATTTCGCGGTACACGCCGCCCATCCCCATGTCAGTGCCGTCGCTGTCTTTGCGCCACACCCAGCGGTACTTGCCGCCCACACGCACGTCCATCTCACACACCGGCATCGACCAGCCCGGCGGTCCCAACAGCCACTGCCTGACCAGTTCGGGCTTAGTATGGGCGTCGAAAACCAGCCGGCGCGGAGCGTCGAACACACGGGTCATCACGATCTCCCGGTCCCCGGGCGTGGTCAGCTTCAGGGTTCCCATTTCTTCTCCTTGGTCTTGAGGTGGTGGAGCAGCACGTCGAGGCGCTGATAGTTCCCCTCCCAGAGCCGGCGGTAGCGCTCCAACCACTGGGTGGCTTCCGCGAGCGGCTTGGGCTCGAGCCGGCGGGGCCGCCGCTGTGCGTCGCGGCTGCGCGAGATCAGGCCGGCGCGCTCCAGCACTTTGAGATGCTTAGAGATCGCGGGCTGGCTCATCGCGAACGGCTCGGCCAGCTCGGTCACCGAGGCTGCACCCGACGCCAGCCGGCCGAGAATCGCCCGCCGAGTGGGATCGGCGAGGGCGGCGAAGATGGCGTCGAGGCGGTGTGCGGCTTGCATAACTGATAGGTTATATATGTGCGAACCCGCCGGCCGTCAAGGCCCGAAAGGAACGGCGCCGCGAATCAGTGGCTGATCGCGAAGAACCAGGCGGCGATCACCGGACCGCGTGGGCCGCGGCCGCCCGGCGGCGGCGACCCCGGCGCCGCTGCCGGCGCCGGGCCGTACTCGGGTTGGAACAGGTACGCCACGTGCATCACCTGATCCACGCTGATCGTCTTGGCGCCCCGCATGGTAGCGACGGTCGCCACCACGGTGTACTTGTCCGGCGAATCCTGGTGCACGACGGTGACGTTGCTGTCGCGCCCGGCCGGGATGTAGATCAGCTTCTGCGACGCGTCCCACCCCAGGGCGTCGACGCCGTCGCCGTTCGCGATCGTGGCCACCACCTTGCCGGAAGCGGGGTCGACGACCACGGAGGTCTTGCCGCACCCGGAGAAGATCCGGTTGGTCGCACGATCGTACGCGATGCCGGTGGGGCCTTCGCACGGTGCAAGCGGCCACGAAGCGAGCACCTTCATCGCCTTATCATCGATCACCTGAATGGTGCTCTTGCCCTCGTTGTTGACGAAGATCTTTCCCTTCCCGTCGCTCGCGGCGCCTTCCGGCGCATTGTCCTCGAGGTCGACCGTGCCCACGATGTCCCCGGCTTTGGGGTCGAGCGCGACGACGGTGCCGATCGGGCGGCTGTGATTGGTGAGGATGATGCGATCGGAAAAGTCGTCGTACATGATGCCGTCGAGACCGCCGGTGCGCACCGGGATCTTCTTGATCACGGCGAGGCTCGTGAGATCGAACATCGTCACCGTGGAATCGCCGCCGTTGGTAATGAAGCCGTGATGCGACGTCGGGACGAGCGCGATACCGTGGGTGCGGGGCGTGTCCGAGATGTCACCCAGCACCTTGCCGCTGGCGCCGTCAACCACCATCACGTGCGTGCCGCGCGACACGAACACGCGGCCCGTGCCGGGCTCGGCGGTGAGATAGTCGGTGCCGCCGTCGCCGCCGATGTTGAACTTGACGACCTTGAACGCCTGCGCCTGGCCAACGCCCGGCAGGGTCAACGCAGCCGCGATCAGAAGAGCCGGTACAGCCCGTACGTGCCTGGTCATGCGATCCTCGAGCCTCCTCATTTCAGTCCCGGTGTCTTGCCCGCCGCCAGCAGGCGAACGGCCTCCTGCAACCGCCTCCGTTTCGTCGCCTGCCGTTTGGCGGAATCGATCCAAGCGATGTAGTTGCGCCGATGTGACGGCGCAAGGCGCTCGAACTGGCGCCACGCCATCGGCCGCTTCCGGAACATCGATGGCCCGGTGTGACGCTTGGGGAAGACGAGCCATACCTCCGATTCGGAGTCGTGATGCTCGGCGAGCCAGCTGCGCCACCGCTCCGGCGTTCGTGCATCAAGCGTCTTCAAAGGCTTCCGCTCAGACCCCGAGCGCTTTCGCGGCGAGCTTCGTCCCGGCCACGCGGGCGCGGATCTTCTCGAACGCCGTGTCGCGGGGAGTGGAGGTGTCGTCGCCGAACGGTGCGAAGCCGCAGTCGTCGGTGGTACCGAGCTGAGCGAGCGGGATGACCTCGGCAGCTTCCAGGACGCGGTCGCGCACCTGTTCGGGAGACTCGATCTCGGGATCGATCGGGTCGATCACGCCGACGAAGATTCTCTGATCGGGCTGGGCGTGCTGCTTGATGATCCCGAGGATGCGGCCGCGGTCCCGCTCGCTCGCGAGCTGAATGTAGAAACTCCCGACCTTGAGCTCGAACAGGCCGGGCAGGAGCTCCCCATAATCCACGTCCGCGCTGTGCGTCGAGTCCTGGTCGCCCCCGGGGCACGTGTGCACGCCGATCCGCTTGCGCTCCGCCGCGGTGAACCGCTCCAGCACGCGGTTGTTGAGGCCGACGAACGCTCGGAGCAGCTGTTTCGAAGGATCGAGCTTCACCGACAGCCTGGCTTCGGTGAAGTCGATCTGCACAGTGGAGGCGCCCTGCGCCAGGCAGCGACGGATGTCCTGCTCGGCCTCTCGTACGAGGTCGTCGAGGAACCTGTCGCGCGCGTATCCCGGCAGGTCCTCCTGCGGGTACAAGAGGCTCAGCGCCGAAGCCGAAATGACGGCCTGCTTCACCGGGCGGCGGGTGTGCTTGCGGGCCTCGTCCAGGAATTGCGCCGCGTAGGTGCGGTAGCGAAACGGGCCCGCGGTCAGGCGCGGCAGCTGGCGGGTGTGACCGTCGGCGAACGGGATCGTCACGCCGCCGGGGCCGAGCGTCTCGAGCCCGTGGATCGGATACGTGGCAAAGCTGGGCTTAGTCTGCTCCCCGTCCGTGATGACCGGTGAGCCCGTCGCTTCGAAGCGTTGGATGGTGTCGCGCAGCGCGCGGTCGTAGAGCGACTGCATCTCGTGTTGCGGGATCCGGCCGGCTGCGAACTCCCCCATTGCTGCGATCAGCTCGGGCGGCCGCGGAATGCTACCTATCGGCTCGGTGGGTATCGGCATGCGGCAATGCTACGCGCGCGAGCGGTGAGCTGTCAAACGTGAAACCGTCGCGTCACTACGGCCGTGTGGCGGCATGGCGGAAGCCCAGGGAGATCGACTCCACCTCCACGCCGTAACTGCCCGGCCCGACCGCCACGCCCCCCGCATCCTCACGCCGCAGGGAGAGCTGCAACCGCTCCACCCGGTCGAGCCGCGGCCGGTCGCCGCTCCCACCCCGCCCCGCCGCCGGCCCCACCCAGTAGTTCCACTCGCCGGGAAATCCCTCCGGGAGCAGGACGCCCTGCCCGATCTTGAAGTCTGTGAGCGGCATAGCCTGCTCGCTCCAGGAGCTGTCCACGGGTACGCCCGCGCTCCAGCTCGTGCCATCATCCTCCATCAGCGTGAGGTGTACGATCTGGCGCGCCCCAAGGCCGCGCAATCGGATTCGCAGCTCGGCGGCGCCGCCAATGGTCTCCTGCCGGGCCTTGATCCGGTCCGCGATCACCAGCGACGCCGTGTAGTCGGGCGGGCTCGAGCCGCGCGCATCTACGGGTAGCTCGAAGTGAAACACCGGCTCGCCGGTGACCCCGGACAGGGTCACGCGGAACAGGCCGCGGCGTCCGGCGTCGCCGATACGGGTGAAAGCCAGGCGGGCGGCGTCCCGGCCGGGGTCGAACAACCGCAGCGGCGTCTGTGGGCCGATGACATCCAGCCTCCAGGACGCACTGCCCGAGTAGTCCCAATCCGTTGGCTTGAGGTGCAGGCCGCTGGGTAAAGTGACGCTCGAGTCCCCGCGGAACAGCGTGATCACGTACTCGTGGGGCCCTTCTCGCAACGCGGTCGCGGGAACGGAGGCGGCATACAGGTAACCGCTCGCGGCGTGCATTGTGAAGCCGCGGTACAAGCCTCCAGCCGTGGGCCGAATGAACAGCATGGCCGAGTCCGGTGGAGTGCGATCTACGACGCGGGCCCGCAGCTCCGCGGGTCGGCCCATAAGATATGCGGGGGAGACGAGCGGCTGGACGGACGGCGGAAGAGAGTCGGCGGGAGGGGCGTGGTACTCCGTGAACCCGATCTGGCCCACTCGCGCGGGGAGCGTCGCAGGATCCACCGGACCGCTCGCGCTCAGGACGTACACACCAGGAGTGACGCCAAACCCACCGGCCTCTGACCGCCCGACCGCCTGACCACCGCCGTTCATCGGTTGCACCGTGAACTCGCCCCCCAAGTCTGGAAGCCTGACCGTCATGTGCCAGGCGCGGCTGATCGCGCGCGTTACGAGCTTGTCGAGACTCGGGGGCTCGAACGGATCGCGCACGGGCACGGCGTCGGGGTACAGCTCGAGGCGCCAGACGCCCGGGCGCACCTTGTCCAGGAAGTAGATCCCCTGCCCTTCGTAAGTCACCGTGGACGACGAGCCGTAGCCCGCAATGCGACGCAACGCGGCCGGGTCCGGTGGCGCCGCGCGTGTCGAGCCGGCGTACAGAAATGCGTCACGGGCGACGAGCTCGCCCAAGTTCTCGTCGTAGGAGACGTGGAAGTCGCCGAACCGCGTGTTCTCAGGATAAGACCCGTACGAGCGCGTGCGAGGCAAACGGTGCATCGCCTCGGCCGCAATAACGGCGCTCATCGCCTTGCGGGGTGTGTAGACCAGGTTCAGATAGTGCGTCTGCCACGCCAGGTTGCGCGAGGCGGTTCGCAGCATGTCGTAGGCGAACATGGCGGCGAACTGCGCACCCACGGCGCGAAATGTCCGGGCCATCGCCGGATACATGTAACCGGTGCGCAGGTCCGGCGAGTCGAACTCGTACACGATGCGCGGGCTACGGATCAGCTCGGGCCGCAGCATGTCAGGGAACGTGTCGACCGCGCGGAGGTAGTTGCCTTCCAGCTCGTGGCCCGAGTTCAGGCCCGTGGGGTACCAGCCGAACGTCACGCCCTGCGCCCGGCTCCGCCTGATCGCCTCGGCGATTCTGAAATCCTGGCTCACGTTGTAGAAGACGAGCTTGTTGCACCCCGTGCCGCGGACCGCATCGGTGAGGGCGTTGATGTAGCGGATCGAGCCCTGCAGGTCCTCCGGGTGATGCCAGGGTTCATTGACGAGCTCGATGAAGAGGATGGCCGGCTCGTTCTTGAGCGCCACGCCCGTGTACGGATTCACGTGGCTCAGGATCTGGCGCAGGTAGTTCACTTGCGCGGCGATGGCGGCCGAGTCGGTCCCCATACTGGCCTTGCCGAAGTGCCGGCCGAATCCGGGTGTCGCGGCATCCCGTTGCAGTGCGTCGGGCCAGTTCGAGCTGTACAGCTGGATGGGGCTGAGGAGCATGTAGATGCCGCGCTCCCGCGCGCGCGCAATCAGGTAGTCCTGCAGGTCCAAATGGTCGTTGGCGATCAGGTTGCCGGCCGAGTCGGAGGCCTCCCAGTCGCCCCAGAACGTGAGCCGCAGCCCGTCCCAGCCCATGCGGGCGAACTGCGCCATGTCCTCGTCGATCATCTTTTTGCGATCGGCGTGAAGGTAGCCGGCGGCGCGGTAGTCGGAGGCCGTGGGCAGCACGTAGTTCGCGCCAAACAGGGTGACCTCCTGGTTGTTGTCGCGCCAGCGCACGACGCCCTCGTTGTCCAGGTAGACGGGGCGATCGGCGCGCTGCGCCTGAACCGATGACGCGAGCGTGGCGAGGGCCGCCAGAAACACGCCTTCTTTCACCCCGGCTCGCATCAATTCGATGACGCACGAACTCGCGCACCTCACCACACTGGTATCCGCCAGGGGCACGGTCCCTTGCCGACGTGCGTCTCGATTGCCATTGACGTCAATTGCCGAAACCGGTGCGGGTGTGGCGCAATTGGTAGACGCAGGATTCTCGCAAGATCCGGGGCGTAAGCCCATGTGGGTTCGAGTCCCACCACCCGCACCCTGGCAACTTGACCCCACCTGGGGCCCGCTACACATTGTATTCGGATCTTGCGAGAGTCCTGCGTGCACTTAGCCACGCACGTGAGGGGCCGTGGGGACGAAACCACGGCCCCTTGATGTTTGTCGTCCGACGGTCCACCACCGTTCAGAAATCGTCCGCGGCCCGCGGCGTGCCGCCTATCTCCGCTCGAGGTCGAGCACCAAGCTCTCCCGTGGTGCGATCGCCGCGGCCGGGACATACTCCCGGATTCGGCCGTCAGCGCCGACCCGCAGCGTCGTTCCATTGGGACCGCCGAGCAAGTTGCGCGGGCTGTAGGCCCCGGGGGGAAGCGCGCCGTTTGCCGAGCCGATCGCAACGGCGGAGACCGCCGCGCCGCCCAGGTTCGCCACCACGAGCACCGCGCGCCGGCTCGTGCGGCGCAGATAGGCGGCGACTTGGGCGCTGCTGGTTGAGAGCGGTAGCAGCGTGCCGGTCGCCAGTGCCTCGTTCTGCTTGCGCAGGTGGATCAGCTGCCGATACAGGTTGAGCAGCGACTTGGGGGCCCGATTCTCGACGGCGACGTTGGTCGTCAGCGAGTCCGCTTGCGGCGCCTCCCATGGCTTGCCGGTCGTAAAGCCCACGCCGGAGCGCGGACTCCACTGCATCGGCGTGCGCAGCCGCTCATCCGGCTTGTCCCCGGTCATCCCGATCTCCTCGCCGTAGTAGACGAAAGGAAGCCCCGGCAAGGTGAGCAGGAGCGTCGCCGCCAGCTTGGCGCGGCCGACGTCGCCACCCAGCGCGGTCAGGGTGCGGGTCTGGTCGTGGTTGGTCAGGAAGGGCGACCAGCGGTACGCCGGCAGGGTGTCCTGGAGCCTGAGGAAGCCGGTGAGCAGACCTGTCGCCGAGCCGCTGCGCACCGCCGACAAGAGCGAATCGGACAGCTCGAACGCGAAGTACGAGGTGAGCTGGTCGGGGTAATACGGCAGCATCGCAGCGATGTTGGCCCACACTTCGCCGACGGTGTACGCGTCGGGCTTGACGCTGCGGAGGTGCGCGGCGTACTCGCGCAGGAAGGCGTGGGTGCCGGGGCACCCACCGAGACAGGTTCCTTCTTCCACGACGTAGGGCACCGCGTCGAGCCGGAAGCCGTCCACGTCCATATCGCGCAGCCAGAACGTGGCGATGTGCTTTGCCTCGTCCCGCACGGCTGGCGTCTGATAGTTCAAGTCCGGCATCCCGCTCCAGAAGACGCCGTAGTAGTACTCGTCCCGCACCGGGGAGCGGTGCCACGCCTCCCCGCCCCACGGACCTTTGCCCAGCGGCGTCCGGGAGAACCTGTACCACGCGCGATAGGGCGACGTGGTGTCGTGCAGAGCCGCCTGGAAGTAGGGGTGCTCGCTCGAGCTGTGGTTCAGAACCAGGTCGACGAGCACCACGATGCCGCGGCGGTGCGCCTCCTTCATGAGGCGCTTGAAGTCGTCGTTCGTGCCGTAGGCGGGCTCGACGTTGTAGTAGTCGCTCACGTCGTAGCCGTGATAGCTCGGTGACGCGGCCACCGGCATCAGCCAGATGCAAGAGGCGCCAAGCTTGTCGATGTAGTCGAGCTTCTCGATCAGGCCCTTCAAGTCGCCGATGCCGTCGCCGTTCGAGTCGTAGAACGAGCGGACGAACACCTCGTAGCACACGGCGCCGCGGGTCCAGGCGGGGGCGACAGCTGCGCGCTGCGCCTCGAGCGGGGCCAACCAAACACACGCGAGGAGCACAGGACCGACCAGAGCCGCGCGCGAGATTGACACGGGCTGCGGTGTTGTGGTACTACTCGGCGAGCTGCTAGGAGGTAGTATGCACGAGGAAATGGGTACGTTTCGCGTCGGTCTCGAGCTCGCGAACCCCGCACGCCCGAGTGAATGGCGTACGCTCGAGTCGGTGCTGGTTGACACGCGGGCGGAACTGTCGTGGTTTCCCGCCCCCGTCCTGGAGTCCCTCGGGATCGAGCGCATCAAGATGTGGCGCTTCCGGCAGGCGGACGGCACGGTGCTAGCCCGCTGGACGGGAGGAGTGATCGTGCGGGTGGCTGGCATCGAAACTCTCGACGAGGTCGTGTTTGGTGAAGCCGGGGACCTCGTTCTGCTGGGCGCGCGGTCGTTGGATGGGCTGAACCTGCGTGTCGACCCGCTCAGCAAGCAACTGATCGACGCGGGGCCCGCCCCCGCAGCGGTGATGGGCATGGCCTAGCTCACGGCAGCTTGGTCGGGGCGTCGATCGCCACGGCCGAGTTGGCCGCGAGGCGCAGCCGGACGGCGCCGGCGCCGTCCACGACCACCGACGTGCCAGTGCAGGCAGCGCCGGTAAGGCCGCCGGTGAGGATGTCGCAGTAGGTGCCGGGTAGCATGCCCGTCGCAATCGTGGTGTCAACGCCGCCACCATCCCGGTTGATGGCGACGAAGCCCTTATCGCCGCGCGAGAACGCGATGGCGTTGACCCCATCCTCCCACCAGTGATTGATGTCGGTGCCCGCGACGACGTGACGGAAACGCACCATGTTCCGGATGTACGGGTCGCGGTGCTCGCACACCCATTGGCCGATCGTCGCCGTCTCGAGGCTCGACGCGCACGTCACATCGTTCGTATTGCCCCCGGCGTCGGACGGTGGTCCCATCATGTTCCCACCGGGACAGTCGAACGCGTAGCTCGAGAGAATCGAGGGATAGCCGTAGGGCTGTGCCAGCATCCACACGTTCGCGAGGCGGAACACGTTGCCGTCGCGATAGCCGATGCCGCAGTCGTGCTGCGTGTCGTGGTTCTGGAGAAACACTACGGCCTTGTCGGAGGGCATGAGCCCCCAGGCGGCGGGCGAAAACTGGCTGCCGGGCGGCCCGTTCGGATTGAGTTGTGAGATGTGCTGGCCCCCGATCCCGCGGAACTTGTCGCCGACACCGACGAAGGTGAACTCGGTGATGTCCGCCGCGCCGCCGGAAGCGTACGCTTCGCCGAAGTAGTCATGCGGCGACAGCGCTTCCCCCGCCCCGCCGCCGATCACCTCGAGGAAGTAATAGGGAACCGGGCGCCCCTCCGCCCTCAGCGTGGAATCCACGATCGCGAGAATGCCGTCCAGCTCCACCTGCTGGATGTGCTTGGCCGCGTCGATGCGGAAGCCCGCAACGCCGAGGCGCGCGAGCATGATCAGGTAGCCGGCGATCTTCTGCCGCACCGACGGCAGGCCGGTATTGAGGTCGGGCAGCGAGAACAACTCGCAGTCCTGCACGTTGGCGGCGTTGGAGTAGTCGTTCACGGTGCACGGCGCGTGGAAATCGCTCGGCGTATACAGTCCCGGGTAGTTGTACTTCGTATAGGACGTGCCGTTCGAGCCCGTGCCCGGGCTCGGGTCGTTGGTCATGTGGTTGATGACGGCATCCACGTAGATGCCCACGCCCACCGTCTGGCAGCGCTGCACCATGTCCACGAACTCGGTGCCGGTTCCCGAGCGACTGCGCGCGATGCTGTAGCTCACCGGCTGGTAGCGCTCGCTCCAAGGATAGTTAGGAGCCTGGACGCTGTGCTCCTGCGGCGGCGAGACCTGCACCGCGTTGAATCCCGCGGGCCCGAGAACGGTTTCGCACTCGTTCGCGATGTCCGTCCACTTCCACTCGAAGAGGTGGACGAACACGTCGCCCGCCGCCATGTGACCGCTGGGGCGATAGGTCGCACTGAGCACCGGGCGATCCGCGGGAGGCGGGGCTGTGACGTACGTGGAGGCCGTCGTACCGGAGCAAGCCGCGGCGGCGAGCGCGAGAGCGGCGGGTCGCAGGAAGCGAGTGGGCCCCGCGCCCTCAGACAGAGAATCCCGGCTACGGGGCGTAGCCCGGATTCTGCTTCAGGTTTGGGTTGGCGATCAGCTCGTTCGCCGGGAGCGGGTACAGATTGAACTTCGCGTCAGTCGCAGTCCCGTCTACCACGCCACCCTTCCACGCCCACTTATACGTGCTAGCAGTGAACAGGCCGAACCGGATGAGGTCGGTCCGGCGGTGCGCCTCCCACAAGAGCTCGCGCCCCCGCTCGGCCAGGATGTAGGCCAGTGTGAGCTCCGGATCTGTGATGTCCCCGCTGGTGCCGCCGTACGCACGCTCGCGCAGCGCGTTCACGTAGGCAAGCGCCTGCGCCCGGGTGCCGCCACCGCCGCGCAGCTGCGCCTCGGCGTAAATCAGGTAGGCCTCGCCCACCCGGAACACTGGAAAGTCCGTGTCCACGAAGCCGGAATTCGAGCCTGAGGCGCCGAGCGATGTCTTGTTGACGAACTTCGGCGCAGCATACCCGTTGGTGAACGTGCCGATGTCGGCGACGGCGAGCGTCTGACCGGTCGTGTAGAGGTATGCCGGTCTCTTGTCACCCGCGGCGTAGAAGCTGTCGGCCTGCGGCTTGATGCGAAGTCCGTACCAGCAGCCGTCGATACCATAGTCGGCTGGCTTCATGCTGCCGCCGCAGGATGCATGAACCAGGAACGTGACGCCGCCGTAGCTCTGCGTGTGCGTCCCATCCTGAGTGATCGCGAAGAGGATCTCGGGAGACGTGTTGTTGTCGGCCATGAACATGCGTCGATAATTCGAGTCCAGGCCGTAGCCTAGACCGGCGCTCGAGGTAATCACGGTCTGCGCCTCGGTCAGCGCGCCCGACCAGTTCGGCGTGCCGGTGTAGACGCTGTCGTTCAGATAGAGGTTGGCGAGCAGCATCCCGGCCGCCAAACGTGTCGCTCGGCCGTAGGTGCTCGGGCTGGGCGCGGGCAGTGAGTCCTTGATGGCATTGAGCTCGGCTACGGCGTAGTTGTACAGGTCGGCGCGCGTGCTCTGTTGCGGCGGCGTGGCGCCGAGCGGGTCGTCCTCAGTGACGAGCGGGATGTTGGCGAACAAACTCAGCCCGTGCCAATAGGAAAGCGCACGGAGGAACCGGGCTTCCGCGCGATACTGCTGGATCTGAGCTCTGAGCGACGGGCTGACGTTCCCCCGCGCGGCCAGCACGGCACCCGTCGTCTGGCGCAGGAACTCGTTTGCCATCATCACCTGGTAGAACACGCGGTAGTACATCGCCTTGACGAACGGGTTGCCGGCATCCCACTGCTGCGTGTTCAGGTCGCGCAGCCCGAGATCGCCCCACGCGATCACCGCTTCGTCGGTGGGCAGCTCCTCCAGCTGCCAATACAGGCGCAGGTACTGTGAGAAGCCCTCGTCAATGCTCTGGATGTCCGGCTGGCCCGCAGGTCCCTGTTGCCCAGTCAGGGCGAGCCCCGCGTAGATCTTCGCCAGTAACGCCCGGTAGGAGTTCGGATCGTTGAAGAAGTTGGCGTCGGTGACGCTACTCTTCGGCGCCACCGTCGGATCGGTGCAGCCCGTCGCGCCGACAAGCAGGATGGCCGCGGCGCCGAGAAGCGCCTTCCACTGGCTGGTCGTCATAGCTCGGCTCCGTCTCGAGTGATCGGATCCATGGTCGCGAGCCTCAGAACTGGACGCTCAACCCGCTCGTGAATATACGCGAACGGGGATAGATGTTGTTGTCGATGCCGTTCAGGCCGGCGGTCGGGTCCACGCCGCTGTACCCCGTGATCGTGAACGCGCTCTGCACGCTCCCGAAGAGGCGCAGCTGTTGGCCGAGATAGGGGAACTGGTAGGCGACCGTCAGATTGTCCAGGCGCAGAAACGACGCCCGCTCCACGTAGTAATCCGAGAGGAGTTGCTGCGTCGTGAACCCCGTCTCGAGGACCGACGCATGCAGGTTGTACGGCGCCCCCTGCTGGAGCTCCCGATAGTCGCCCACGTTCGAGGCCACGTTGTTGTACACGTAGTTCCCGAGCCAGGCCCTCATAGTGAGGCTCAGCTCGAGGCGACGGTAGGCAAAGGATGACGTGAGACCGAGAATCCACTTCGGCGCCGGGTCATGAAAGGCGCGCGTGTTGCTATTGAGATTGCAGCCCGTGACGACGTTGTCGCCGGCTAGGTTGTAGTAGCTGCCCTGCACCGGCTTCCCATTCTGATAGACCTGCTTACAGACGAAGAACGAGTTGATCGGCTGGCCCGGCTCGAGCACCTGGATCGTGCTGCCCACCCCACCCGCGATTCCCCCGACGTTGATCAGCTGCGCGCCTACGGCGTTTGGATTGATGCTGAGCAGCTCGTTGGTATTGTGAGCGGCCGTCAGGTTGGCGGTCCAGCCGAGTCCGCTCGGGCTGCCACGCAGCAGCTCGGCGTTCAAGCTCAACTCGAAGCCGGTGTTCTTCATGCTGCCGATATTCGTCGTGACGAAGTCGGACAGGTTCGTGCCTGCAGGGACCGGCACTGTAAAGATCAGGTCATCGGTGTGCTTCGTGTACCAATCGAGCGACCCGCTGAAACGCCCGCCGTGCAGGCTGTAGTCCGCGCCGACGTCCCACGTGCCGGTGGACTCCCACTTGATGTTGGGATCCACGGCGGTGGGGCGTGCCGTGCACACGAACTCGTTGCCAAATTGGACCTCCGCCTGCGCGTTGCACGGCTGGAACGTGACGTGCTGCAGATAGTTTCCGAACGCCTGGTTACCGGTCTTGCCATACGACGCGCGGAGCTTCAGGTCCGTGAGCCACAGGAGGCCCTGGAGGAACCCCTCCCGTGACGCCCGCCAGCCTACAGACACCGCCGGAAAATTGCCCCACTGGTTGTCGGGTCCGAAGCGTGAGGACCCGTCGCGCCGCATGCTGACCGAGATGAGATAGCGATCGTTGACGTTGTAGTCGGCTCGCCCGAAGAAGGAGATCAGCCTGCTGTCCTGCACGTTAGGCAGGTAGGGCGCTGCTAAGCCGTCCGAGGGAATCCCGTTGTCCGCCAGGTCGTTGCTCGTGAACTGCGTGACGCGAATCCCGGGATAGTCGCCGTGCGACTTCGAGTACGAATAACCGCCCGTCAGGTCGACGTGTCCGGGACCCAGGTCCACAGGTGGGGCGTAGTCCAAGTACGCGTCGAGCGATGAATTCGCCTGGGTGGGTGTGGTTCGGTTGTAACTGCCCCGATCGGGCTGCTTCGTTTCGAAGTGGATGTTGTTCGGGTAGAAGGTCACCCGGTCGGCCTGGGTGACGTCGTAGCCCAAGTTGACGGTGCCCGACAGCCCCTCGACGTGCGTGAACCGAGAGAGGTCATACTTGGCCTGGACGTTACCGACGGAGCGGTAGGTCGTGCCGTGATCCGTGGCGAAGTTGAGGACCTCCACCGGGTTGTCGGCCGACGTCAACGAGTTTCCGGGCCAATTGTAGTAGCCGGTCGCGCTCGCCGAATCGAGGATCGGCTGGGTCGGGCCCATCTGCGCGGCATTGTACAACACGCCGTTGGGTGTGAACCGATCGTAGGTTCGCGTGCCTTTGAGGTTGGCGTGCAGGTTCAAGCGATTGTCGTAGAGCTGCTGGCTGTAGTTCAGACCCAGCGAAATCCGCTCCGCAGTGGTGCTCTTGAGGATGCCGTCCTGGTTGAGATATCCCACCGACAGGCGGTAGTTGTTGCTCGCGCCGGCGCCGGAGAGCACCAGGTTGTGCTCCTGGCCCCAACCGGTGCGGCTCACGAGCCCGAACCAGTCGGTGTTTTGGTTGCGCAGTAGGGTGTCGAACTGCGACGCGTGTGCCTGCACGGCCGCTGCGAACTGCGGGCCGTTCAGCATCGCGGAGAATCGCGTGACGTGGGCCGCGGACATGCTCGCGCTGTACTCGACGCGAGGCCCTCCTTGCCCTGATTTCGTAGTGATGAGCACGACACCGTTGGACGCGTTCGCCCCGTAGAGGGCCGCGGCGGAGGCGTCCTTCAAGACGGTCATGCTACCGATGTCGTTCGGATTCAGGAAATTGAGCGGGTCACGCCCGACGCTGAGTCCTCCGCCGGAACCCGTGCCCAAGGGCACGCCGTCGACCACGTAGAGCGGCTCGCTGCCCGCATTCACCGACGCCTGACCGCGGACGCGGATCGAAAGACCACCCCCGGGTTCGTTGTTGTCCACGACCTCGACCCCTGCGACTTTGTTCTCGATGAGCTGCTGTGGGCTTACGATCGTGCCGGTGTTGAACTGGGCCGAGTTCACCTGAGTCACGGAACCGGTGATTTCGCCGGCGCGACGTTCCCCGTAACCGACCACGACGACCTCCGACAGGCGTACCGCCTGGGGCGTCAGGGCGATGTCGACGACGGTTGTGTCGCCGCGCCCGACCGTGACGGCCCGCGCCGCCGGCGCATACCCGATCATCCGCGCGCGCAGCGAATCGCTTCCCGCGGGCACCCCGTTCATGAAGTAGCGCCCGTCTGCTTGAGTCTGCGCGGCGCGACCCCTGGCCGAGACGGTGACCCCTGAAAGCGGTTGCTGCGTCGCGGCGTCGGTGACGCGTCCGCGGATCGTGCCGATGGGCTGTTGCGCTGAGAGCGGAGCCGTCCAGAGCACCGCCAGGAGGGCAGCGATAATGCAGCAAAGTCGTCTCATGGTCTCCTCGAGCCGGGAACCGCACGCACCCGGGCCGACCGGAGGGTCCGGAGCGAGGGAGGAGGAGGTAATTCTCGGGGACGATTCTGTCAACAGCGTCGATTTGGCCCGACCGCGTTCGTCGTATCGTTAGAACCAGGCTTCCGGCTCCCGAACCCGTCACTGCGACAGGAGACACACGTCCATGCATGCGCTCTCAAGAGCAGTCGTTTCTCGGTGCACCATCGCTGCGGTGCTCGCCGGCATAGCGATCCTCCCCGCCCCGTGCCGCGCTCAGGCACCGGCCAAGCGCACCGCGCAGGGCGCGGGGGGGGGCAAGACGAATGGCGCGGGCCATTACGCAGACGTGAACGGCATCAAGCTGTATTACGAGATCCACGGCACGGGCCGACCGCTCATCTTGCTCCACGGCGGCCTCGGCGCCATCGAGATGTTCGGCCCCAACCTCCCGGCGCTCGCCAAGGGCCGTCAGGTCATCGCTGTCGACCTGCAGGGGCACGGGCGGACGGCCGACATCGATCGCCCCTTAAGCGTCGCGTTGATGGCAGACGACATCGCCGCGCTGATCAAGCACCTAGGACTGGAAAGCGCCGACGTCATGGGCTACTCCCTGGGCGGCGGAGTCGCACTGCAGACGGCCATCCGGCACCCCGAGGTGGTGCGCAAGCTCGTGGTGGTCTCGACGCCGTTCCGGCGCAATGCCTTCTATCCCGACATCCTGGCGCAGCAGGGACAGGTGGGTGCCGCCGCCGCCGAGGCCATGAAGCAAACGCCGATGTATCAGCTGTACGCGAGCATCGCGCCGCGGCCCGAAGACTGGCCCCGGCTGCTGGGAAAGATCGGCGAGACGATGAAACAGGATTTCGACTTCTCGAAGGAGATCAGCGGCATCAAGGCGACGACCCTCATCGTCGCGGGAGATGCCGACATCTTCCCACCGGCGCACGCGGTCGAGATGTTCGGGCTGCTGGGCGGCGGGCAGCGAGATGGAGGATGGGATGGGTCCGGTCGTCCGAAGTCGCGGCTCGCCATTCTGCCGGGTTTGACCCACTACACGATCTTCAATGCCCCGGCGCTCGCGGCGACGGTCACTCCGTTCCTCGACGAACGAGCGCCGTGAGTCCTTACGTCGTCCACGGCAGCACGCGACGCTGCTGGCTGCTGGCGACCGCCAGCTCCAGCCCGCGCATCACGGCCAGCGCCTGCTCTGGCGTGACCGCGAGTTGCGCCGTTCCGAGTATGGCGTCGCGCACATTCTCGTAATAGCGCGCGTAGCTCGAGGGAACCGTCGGCACGGGTCGCGTGCCCTCCGGCGTGGTGAGCGTGCCGTACAACGCCGGCGGGTCCGCATCCCAATCAGGCTCACCGGGCGTGCGGCCCGCCTTCAATGCGGCTTCCTGTGCATCGACTCCGTACTTGATGAAGGAGCCTGCGGTGCCGTGAACGGCAAGGCTCGGGCCCGGCGCGGCCGCCAGCATGGACGCGCGCAATACCGCCCGCAGGTTTGAATAGTGCAGGGTCACGTCGAATGCATCGTCCACCGCGCCGCCGTCGCGCTCGATGCGAATATCGGCCGCGACGGCGCGCGGGGTTCCGAACAGGACAAAAGCCTGATCCAGCAGGTGGGGCCCCAGGTCGAACCACACACCCGCGCCTGGCTCGGGCCGCTCGCGCCACGCGCCCGGCTTCAGCTCGGGCCGGAATCGATCGAAATGCGATTCGTAGGCCACGATGCGGCCGAGGGCGCCTTCGGACAACAGTCTTTGCAGCGTGACGAAGTCCCCGACGTAGCGGCGATTCTGATACACCGACAGGACCCGCCGCTGCGCCTCAGCCAGCTCGACCAGATGTTGGGCCTCCGCCAGCGTGGGGGCGAATGGCTTGTCGATGACGACGTGACGTCCAGCCAGCAGGCATTGCTGCGCGATCGGATGATGTGACGTGTTGGGGGTGGCGATGACAACCAGGTCGACGGGCCGGTTGAGCAGCTCATCCACGCTCGTGACGAAGTCGACGTCCGCGTAACGCTGGTCGGGCGCGCCCTCCCCGTGGCGCTGCACGATGGCGTCGAGGCGGAGACCATCGACCGCGCGAATGACCGGGGCGTGGAAGACCTTGCCGGCGAAGCCGAAACCGACGAGTCCGACGGTGAGCATGACCGGTGAATGTACCAGGACCGCTGGCCTTCGCCCCGCTGCGCGAGCAACACGGCGCAGTGGGTTTCGTCCGGGTCGTTTAACCCTGGATCCCCCCTCCACAACGCCCCATCCTTACCTCGCCACAACCTTCAGCGCCGATTGTCCATGCGCCGCAAGCAGCCGGGCGAGCAGATCCGGCGTGAGACCCTGTGGGAAACGACTCACCAGTCGCAGCTGCCTCGCGAAGTCCGGCGCCGGCGGCGTCTCGCGGAGGTCACCCACCTGGGAGAACTGCACGGCCTCGAGGGCGCCGTAGGGAACCAGCGTCACCGTGTCCCGGGCCAGGACCACAAGCGCCGTGTCCTGCACAGCGAGGAGTTCCCCCTGCGCCCTTCCGCCTCCCCGCAGCGCGAGCGCCACCGCCACCCCTTCGGGCCGTTTCGCCGGGGCGAATCGGTCGACCCTCCCGCCCAGGTTGCACCCGAGCGTCGCGAGTACTGGTCCCCACACCCAGCTTTGCCTCATCGGCCCCTCACTTTCCCGGGCTCGGCCGGGTTGCGAACGCCCGCTCGCGAGCCTCCCGCACCGTTCCCCATGTCCGGAGCGCCTTCAGGAGGTCTGCGTCAGGGGACTCCACGGCGCCCGTATCGTGCGCAGCTCTGAGCCCATCGCGGCCGATCCAGGGCTGGTAGTAGCCCTGGGTGGCGATCAGGAAGGTCTGCGCCAGCTCCGCCGCTGCGGCCCCCACTTCGGCGACGACGGTAAAGCGCTCGCCAGGCGAGGTCCGGAGGTATCGCTGGTCGGCGAGTCGCACACTCGCGAGCGCAGAGGAGTCGTCGCGCCCCTGGGCATCGAGCAGCTCGAAGGCGAGCGTTCGGACGACCGGGCGGCGCGCTCGCATGGCGAACACGACCCGGTCGATCCGCCAGTTGTCCGCCGGAAAGGACAGCCGAACGCGAACGCTGTCCCGTTGAACCACGGGGATGAGGACCGCCACGTCGTTCCACGCGTGCGGCCCCGAGTCGCGAAGGCGCGCGATCTCGCGGTAGCCGCGGCCGTCCCAGACGGCTATGCGCATGCCCATCCGCTGCTCCTGCCAGCGCGCCAGCGTTACCCCCCCGCTGTCCAGCTCACGGCCGATCCAGTCGAGCGATCGGGCGCCACGATCGCCCAGCATCACTTCCGAGTACAGCAGGCTCGCGAGCAGACTGTTCCTCAACCGGACGACCAACGCAACGCTGTCGCCGCTTGCCGGCGCTGGGGCGACGAGGTAGATGGCATCGTCCAAATGGGCGGGCGACGCCCCTGCCAGGGTCTGCGCATCGGTCCGGAACGCCGCGCCGTCGGGGAGGGCAAGGAGGAGACGGAGGTCACGGCCCGCGGCGTCGGTGATCGTGGTAGCAGGGACCAGGTCACGCACGGCCAGCGCGGCGCCGTCTGGGTCCGGGAGTGCGGTCTCCTCCCGGGCGTGGCGGACCTCCAGCAGCTCGAGATGGTTGACGTATTCCGTTTCGAGCGCCTCGTTGCGCACTTCCAGGCGGATCCGGCCGTCCCGGTCCGGGCGAATCCCGAGCCGGTCGACGTCACGCGTCTCGAAGGTCGCGCCGAGCGTGTAGGAGAAGCCCTCCGCTTGGAGCGCCCACGTGCCAGCGCTGTCGGCGTAGACGGTCGGACAGTTCCCGAAGCAATCCGAGGTTGAGCACACGATCACAAAGGCGGCCACTGCGGCCGCCACCAGCCCGGCCCCCGTGGCGAGCGTGGACACGATGGCAGTGGGCGCCCCGTTCGTGGCCCTCCGGAAGGACTCCATTGCGACGACGCTGTCGAGCGCCACGACGGAGACAGCGGTTGAATCGCTGAGCCTCAAGCCGTACCGCACTCCTGGCCCCCGGAGCGTGTCGCGGGCGAGGAGCACTCCGGTCCGGTACAGTACCGTGGAGCCGTTCCGGAGGTGGGCTTTGACCGGCGTCTGAATAGCGAGGGAGTCGGCGTTCGATCCGATCGCCTCGACCCGCACGCTGTGGAAGACCCAGATGCAGGCCCCGGCGACGAGGCCGAGCGCGGCCGATAAGAAGACGCGCAGCACGCGGCTGCGACCGAGTAGCAGGACCAGCGCCAGCCGCACCATGGGCGTCTCCTCGCCTGTACTCCGCTGTACTCCGCCAACTCCTCAATACGACAGTCGGCTCGGTGATATGTCAAGCAGACTAGGAGCCGGTGCGCGATTATCTTCGAACTCGAGCCATGCAGACTGATCAGCGCGACCGCCTCACCGCCGCCCTCGCCGGCCGCTATGTCATCGAGCGAGAGCTGGGGAGCGGCGGCATGGCGACCGTCTATCTCGCGCACGACGTCAAGCATCACCGTGAGGTGGCGCTCAAGGTGCTCCGCCCTGAGTTGGCGGCGGCTCTCGGGCCTGACCGGTTTCTGCGTGAGGTCGAGATCGCCGCCAGGCTGAATCATCCCCACATCCTGGCGCTGTACGACTCCGGTGAGACCAACGGGTTTCTGTTCTACGTGATGCCGTACGTGGCAGGCGAATCGCTGCGCCACAGGCTCGAACGTGAGAAGCAGCTCCCCATCGAGGAGGCGCTCGCCATCACCCGACACGTCGCCGCTGCGCTGGGGCACGCGCACGCCCAGCACGTCATCCATCGGGACGTCAAGCCGGAAAACATCCTGCTCTACGAAGGCGAAGCGATGGTCGCCGATTTCGGGATCGCCCTCGCCGTGAGCGCCGCGGCGGGGGAGCGACTCACGCAGACGGGGCTCGCGGTGGGGACGCCGGCCTACATGAGTCCGGAGCAAGCGGTGAGCGAGCGAGCCTTGGATGCTCGCTCCGACGTGTACAGCCTCGGCTGCGTGTTGTACGAAATGCTCGCCGGCGAACCGCCGTATACGGGAGCAACCGCTCAGGTGTTGATCGCCAAGCGGTTGGTCGATCCCGTGCCGGCAGTCCGACGGCTGCGGGCCGCGGTGCCGGTGGGCGTCGAGCAAGCGCTGACGAAAGCACTCGCGAAAGTCCCGGCCGACCGGTGGGCATCGGCCCTCGCCTTCGCCGAGGCGCTCGCCACCCCGGCCGGCCCGCGCCCGCCGTCCGTCGCGGTTCTGCCGTTCCTCAATCTGAGCGCGGACCCTGAGAACGAGTACTTCGCGGATGGTATCACGGAAGACGTCATCGCCCATCTGTCGAAGATCCGTGCCCTCAAGGTAATCTCCCGAACCTCGGTGATGGCCTTCAAGCAGCGGGAGCAGAGCTTAAGGGAGATCGGGGCGAGGCTCGAGGTCGCGACGCTGCTCGAGGGCAGCGTGCGGCGTGCCGGCGATCGGGTGCGGATCGTGGCGCAGCTCATCGACGCAGAATCGGACCGACACCTCTGGGCCGAGACGTACGACCGTCGGCTCACCGATGTCTTCGCGATCCAGACGGACGTGGCTTTGCAGATCGCGGCCGCGCTCAAGGCGGAATTGTCTCCCGATGAGAAGTCGCGCCTCCACCAGGAGCCCACGAGCGATCTGCAAGCCTACCAGTTGTATCTGCAAGGCCGACACTGTTACCTGCGCTACACCGCGGAAGGGAGTCGCAGGGGGATCGAGTACTTCGAGCAGGCAGTCGCCAAGGACCCCAACTACGCCTTGGCGTACGCCGCCCTCGCCATGGTCTATACGGAGCTCGCAGAGACCGGCTCGCTGCGGCCGGGCGAGGCCTACGCCCGAGCCAGAGACGCGAGCGCGAAGGCGCTGGCCCTCGACTTGGGGCTCGGCGAGGCGCACTGCATGCTCGCCTACATCACGGCGGTCTGCGACTTCAACTGGGTGAGCGCCGAGCAGGAGTTCAAGCGGGCGCTGGAATTGACTCCCAACAGCGCGGATACCCACGACCTCTATGGGCGCATGTGTTTGGCACTGGAGCGGAATGACGAAGCACTTGCCATGGAGCGACGAGCGCAAGAGCTGGACCCGCTGGCCCACCGGGCGGACGTCGCGAGGGCGCTGTTGCGGGCAGGACGCTACGACGAGGCTCTACAGGCGGCCACACACGCCGTCGAGCTCGATCCGCACTACGCTCGCGGGCACGCGACGCTCGGGTGGGCCTATCTGAAGAAGGGCATTGTGAAGCAGGGCGTGGCGGAATTGGAGATCGCGGTATCCCTCTCCCCTGGCGACACGCTGTGGTTGGCACAGCTGGGGCAGGCGTACGGGATGGTGGGAGACGTCGCGAGAGCCCGGGACGTGCTGCACCAACTCGAGGAGCTGGCGCGCCAGAGATTCGTTTCACCCTACCACATAGCTTTTGTCTATACGGGCCTCGGCGAGCAGGACAGCGCGATGGACTGGCTAGAGCGAGCCTACGAGGACCGATCAGGCCCTGTCTACAGCGTCAAGGGTTCGTTTTTGTTCACGACGCTTCACGGGCACCCCAGATTCATCGCGTTACTGCGGAAGATGAATCTGGCGTGACGAGATGAAGCTGGCTCGGGGTCGCGGTCTTAGTGCACCTCGACGAAGGCTGTGCGCTTTCATAAAGTCGTGTCAGGCGGCACCCCCATGGGTCGCCATCCACAAGCGAAAACCCCAGATGCTAAGGGCCGCGCTTAGTACGACGATGAGTGCCATGCCACCCATGAACCAGGGATCGGAGGCCGGCGACCGCCACCGCGTGATCAGCTCCACGATGTGCCCGAGGGAGAAGAGCCCGAAGATCGTGCCGGTCGTCAGGAGGTAAGCTTTCACACCTTGCCCTCTGAGGCGATTGCCTACTGCTGGCGTTGCAACTTGTGCATCAGCCCCTCCACTCCGCTCACATACAGGATCTCGCAGGGGCGATAGCCCACGACCCGGAGGTCCGTGGCGGTCGTCAGGTGGAAGCAGTCTCCCGGCAGCAGATCGGTCTCGCGGCCTGCGCGCTCGCGCGCCTTGGCGCGGCCCGACAAGACGACGCCGACGTGCGCCGGCAACCCGCCGCCGCCGGCCGCACGCGACCACTTCCAGCCGGGGCCGTAACTGCCCTTACCGATCATCCTGCCGCCCACCTTGATCGCTTCGAGGCTCCCCTGCTCGAACACCAGCCTGCGGTCCGGGCGCTCAAAGCACTTGACGTCCGGCCCGGCCACCGCCGCCGCGCCCTTCCAGCGCGCCTCCCGCACCGCTGCCATCGCCTTCTCCCTGTCGTGAAGACGACTCTCAGGATGCCGATGCGGACCCCAGCGCGCTCGCCGAATTCGGACGCGCAATCCAGGCGCCAAGTGGAGGTCCGGATCCGTGGAGGCGAGCGCGCCCTCCGAGCCTTGTTTCGGCGCTGCTTCGTTCGTCACAGATATGACGCAACGTCAGCCGCTCGCCTTCATGCCCTCCCCCTGCCGGTACACGCGCGGGGGCTTGAGGCCGGCGGACTGACCACCGTCGATCGGCACCACGGCCCCAGTCACGAATGACGACTTCTCGGAGCAGAGCCAGAGGACCACGGCAGCCACCTCGTCGGGGCGGCCGATGCGCCGCATCGGCACGGACAACGCGGCCCCACGCTGGGCCTCCTCGCCAGCCCGCTCTAGGTGCTCTGTAAGGATCGGCCCGGGGGCCACGACGTTCACCCGAATCCCGCGGTCGGCGTAGTCGAGCGCCGCGACCTTGGTGAGACCGATGATGCCGGCCTTGCCGGCGACGTAGGCGGCTAGGGTAGTGAACGCCGAGACTCCCGCGACCGACGCCATATTGACAATCGCGCCGCCGCCCGAGCGGAGCATGGCCTGGATCATACTTCATGCCGAGGAACGTGCCGCGAATGTTGGTGCGAATGCCGCGATCGAACTCGGCGGGATCGATTTCGGCCAGGTGCGCCGGCAGCGGGCCGTCCGTGGCGTTGTTGAAGGCGGCGTCGAGGCGCCCGAAGGTGCCGACCGCCTGAGCGACGAGGTGCTCGACCGACGCCGCGTCGCCGACATCGGTCGGCACGGCCAGCACCCGGCCGCCGACCGCACGGATGCCCTGCGCCACGGCTTCCAAGGCGCGTTCGTCGCGCGCCGCCAGCACGACCGCCGCCCCCGCCTCCGCGAACGCGCGCGCCGTCGCCGCGCCGATCCCCCGGCTGGCGCCCGCCACGAGCGCGACCTTCCCATCAAATGGTGCGGACATCGTGTCCTCCGAGGAGCCTGCCGCCGTCGTCACCTTCCTGCTGCGTTTCATCGGCACTCCTTCCCGGGCACTCATGTGATCGCGGCAGACCCGCGCCCATACACGAGGCCGATCACCGTTCCCACGATCGCGAATTGGAGCAGGAAGAACGCTCCCTCGGTCGCGACGAACGGCCCAACCGGCCCGAT
>Ga0209157_1001069_pt1 | contig 23068 bp, 23 predicted proteins | sample GraSoiAngelo_135_FD_185892 | JGI IMG/M metagenome (GOLD analysis project Ga0209157, IMG submission 185892) | Grasslands soil microbial communities from the Angelo Coastal Reserve, California, USA - 14_0929_05_40cm (SPAdes) (version 2) | ecosystem: Environmental > Terrestrial > Soil > Grasslands ...
ACGTTTCGCCGCCGTCAACTCCACGGCAGCGTCCCGGCGAATCGTTCGGATTGCACTGCGGCCTGGCATGACCATCGTCCGCATCAAGACATAGTCCGGACTCGGTGACAAGAGCCACCGCCGTCGGCGGATAATCGCCACAACGCGGGGCTGTAGCTCAGCGGATAGAGCAGGGCCGTCCTAAGGCTCGTGTCGCCGGTTCGATTCCGGCCAGCCCCTCTGGGTCCGTCGCGGCTCCCCCTAGAACCGCACGTTCTGAACAACACCCAGCAGCGGTCCCGGCACGAGCCCGGCGGCAACTGCGACCACTGCCGCAAGCACTTCGATGGCATCGATACGACCTCGCGGTCGCACGCCGTCTCCTTCACCGAGACATGCGAACAGGATCCGCAGGTACGCCACGGCCGAGAGCACGCTCGCGAGCGCGGCGATGAGCGCGAGCCACGCGAGCTGCGCGCCTACGGCGAGCTCGAGCACGTAGAGCTTCGCAACGAATCCGATCGACGGCGGCAGCCCCGCGAGCGCGAGCAGCAATGTCCCGAGCGCCAGCACGAAGAGCGGACGGCGCCGCGCGACGCCGCGCAGGTCGCCGAGCCTCGCGGCTGACGGCAGGCGCGCGATGAGCGCGAGCGCTCCGACGGTCATCAACGCGAACGCGGCAAGAAAGAACGCCGCCGTGGGGCCCGACGCGAAGCCGGCGGTGAGCGCGACCGCCGCGTAGCCCGCCTGCGCGATCGACGCATACGCGAGGATGCGCCGCGGGCTGGTCTGGCCGAGCGCGACGAGGCTCGCCACGATCACGCTGACGGCGGCGATGACCGCGATGCTGGCGCGCCAATCGATGACCGCGGACGATGCGAGCGCCGCGCCGACACGCATGAGCGCGCCGAGCCCCGCGATCCGCACGACGACGGCGACGTACGCGTCAGACGTTCCCGTGTCGACCGGTGCATGGGATCGCGGCGACACGACGCCGGCGATCATCACGAGGCCCGCGAGCAGGAGTGCAAGGCCGGCGGATCCGAGGGGTGTCGCCACTACGTCGAGCGCAGACAGCGACGACGAACCCGTCGCCAGCGCGAGATCGATGGCGCCGACGACGACCAGGCCCGCCGCGCCCAGCGTGATGAGACGGCCGCGCGACTCGAGAAGCGCGAGAGGCAGCACCATGACCGTGACGCCGAGCGCAAGGACACCAAGATCCCCGCTCGCGACGATGACGATGGCGCCCGAGCACGAGACAAGGAGCAGCGCGACGGTGCGTGGCGCGACCTGACGGACGCCGATCGCCAACGCCGCTGCCGTCGACGTCGCAGTGAGCACGCTGAAAAAGAGCGTCGCGCTGTCTCGGCGGACTGCGCCCCCGAAGAGGTCATGGCCGATACCGGCGACGCTGGCGGCCGCCGCCGCGGCGAGAGCGCTCGCGACGCCGATGAGCGGCGCGACGAACGCGTCCGTGCGCCAGATTCGATCGATCGCAGTGACGACCGCGGCTCCGGCGAGCAGCACGAGCTCCGGGACGAGCAGTGGCAGGTCGGCGCCATTCATCGCGGCGCCTCGAGCGCGGGCAGGACGTCCGCGGGCACGCGATCGGTGATCGAGCGCGGTACCACGCCGATCGCGAGGCTCAGGAGGAGAAGCGGCAGGATGATCGCGGTCTCGCGCCACCGCAGGTCGCCTGCGTGCGCGAGCGGCGGACCGTGGAACGCTCGGCGCAACGTTCGCGCGGCCCAGATCGCCGATGCGATGATCACGATCGCCACGACGGCGGCCGCGGTCGGGAAACGCTCGTATGCGCCGGCGAGGACGAGGTAGTCCGCTGCGAACGCGCTGCTGCCTGGTATGCCGACGAGCGCGAGCACGGTGACCGTGGTGAGCGTCGCGAGGCGGGGACTCGACGTCGCAAGACCGCCGGCGCGAGCGAGCGACGCCGCGCCGCTCCGTCGAGCGACACACGCGATCGCGACGACCAGCGCGGTGAGCAGGATCTCGCGCGAGATCGCGGCGAGGGTCGCGCCGCGCAGGCCGACCTCTGTGCCCGAAAAAGCGCCCACGGCCGCGAGGTTGATGGTCGAGAACGCGACGAACGCCGCCAGCCGGCGCAGATCGTCCTGCCGTGAGGCGATGACCGCGCCGTAGAGCGTCCCCACAGCGGCGAGCGCGACGAACGCCGGAGCGGCCACGCTCATGCCCTGCGGGAACAGTCCGACACAGAGCCGCATGACGGCGTACAGCGCGACGCTCGAAAGGCCCGCACCGAGCAGCAGCGCGACCTCGCGCGGCCCAGCGACAAAGGCGCGGATGAGCCACGACTGGAACGGCAGCACCGGCAGCGTGACGAGGAACGCGGCGCAGAGGAGCACCGCGGGAAGAAGCTGCGCCGACGCGGGAAGCGGGCGTGCGCGGAGCACGTCACTGTCGAGCGACCCCCGGGCGACCGCGAGCGACACGATCACGACGATGTAGAGCGCGCTGCCGACGAGCGCGGTGACGAGCACCCGAACCGCGGCGTCGGACCGACCGACGCCACCCCACTGCGATATGAGGAGCGCAGCGATCGCGAGCGCGAGCTCCCAGAACAGCAGGAAGAGCGCGAGATCGCGCGCCACGAAAGCGCCGACCAGCGCGGCGAGCAGTACGGACAACAGCGCGTGATACGCGCGCGCGTGCCCGATGCGATCGCTGGACGCGACGACCGCGGCGAACACGAGACCCGTGGCTGCGACGAAGATCGCCGCGAACGCGTCGAGTTCGACCGCGTAGCTGAGACCGAGGATCGGCGCCCACGGCGCGTGGACGCTGGCGCGCACGGGGAGCATCGGACCGGTGAACCCGAGCACGGCGACCGCGAGCCCCGCGACGACCGTAAGGGGCCGCGTGCGCCGGGCAAGCGGCGGGAGGAGCGACACGACGGCGAGCGCGAGCGGAAGGGCGATGACCGCGGTCGCGATCACCGCAGTCCCCAGTACGCGACGAATGCGATAAGCGCCGCCACTCCGATGGCCTCGACGCGCCACGCCGGCCCGGCCTCGGCGTGCGCGACGATCCGTCCGGCACGCAGCGTCGCCGCGGCGACCCACCCGAGAAGGCGATCGAGCGAGGCGTCGGTCCCGTCTTCGAGCGCCTTGGCGATCGCGCCATAGCCGCGCGCGACCGCGACGAAGACCGCGAGGAATCCGAACCCGTCTGCGAGCGCGCGCCGCGCACGCGCCGGACCAGCACCGCGCCAGCGAAGGTGCGGACGCCCGATCGCCGCGATCGCGGTGAGCGAGGTGAGCGCGATCGCCGTGACCACGAAGATCGTGAGCGCCATCTCGCTCGCGCCAGCGCCGATAGTGACGATCTCGATGCCGGCCGGTGCGATCGCGATCCACGCGAGCGCCGCGCGGCCGTCGGCGCGCGTGGCCGCGAGCACGACCGCCAGGAGCGCGGAGAGCGTACCGAGCGCCGCGGCGGCAGCGAGCACGCCCGGATGCACGAGAAACGACACGCGCGTGAGCGCGACGGCGTTCGCCGCGAACGCCAGCGCGCCGAACGTCGCGAGACCGAGCGGCGCCTCGCGCAGCGCCGTCGCCCGCGCCTGGAACGGCAGCTGCGCAGATTTCGCGAGGATCCCCGCGCAGAGGAACACGCTGGGGCCGATGAACGTGATGTCGGCGACACGTGTTGCGACCACTCGCGTCTCGATCTCGGCGAGATCCAGCGTGCGGAAGAGCGCGAGATAGCCGAGCGTCGCGAGAAGCAGCGCGCCGTCGCCCAACCGATCGACGACGAGTGCGCGCTCGGCACTCGCCGCCGCGGCCGCACGCTCGCGGTCGTGCGAGAGCGCGATGTACGTCGCGGCGCCAAGGAGGCCGAAGGCAGCGGTGAAGAGCGCGAGGTTGCCCGCGGTGGCGACGAGGACGAGCGCCGCGGTCCCGAGCAGGATCGCGAGCTGATAGGCACGGGTTTGTCGGACGCGCCACGACGCGACCGCGATGGCCGCGCTCACGAGAGTCATCGCGATCAACACGGGCAGCGTCGTCGGCACGACCACGAGCGCGATGTCACCACCGCGCAGCGGCAACCATGGTCCGAGCTCGGCCACGAGCGAGCTCTTGCCGGCGGCGAAGGCCTGGCCGATCGCGACCGATGCACCGAACGCGAGGACGAGTGCCGCGGACGAGATGGCGACGCCGCCGCGCCGACCGACGCGGTCCCCGGCGAGCGCGATGATCGCCGCCGCGATGAGCGGCAGCGCGGCGCAGAGCAGCAGGGTCACGACGACAACCTAGTGCAGTGGTCGAGTGTCCTACGCGAGCTCAGATCGCTGTGGCAAACAAATACGGAGCCTCTTCTCGTCTCTGAAACGTCCGAACGGCGTGACAGTTCACACAGACGAGATCAGGGACGCCAAATCTATGGAAGCTCCCACCGCAGTCCATACGCGGAGCCGACTTGACCTCACGCATGCGGGCGACAAGAACGTCACTGCGCCGGCGGCGCCGCGAGCGACGAGATCTCTGGTCGCCGCGACGGTGAGCTGCACTGAGGCGCTTCGTCACGCCACAGCGCGAACATCGACGCATGGAGACCGCCGCGTCCATCAGCCATCTCGGTAGAGAATGCTAGAACGGATGTTCTGTCATGACAGGAACAGCTCCTGCCTTCTGTCCTTGTCGGGGTGGGCGGACTTGAACCGCCGGCCTTTGCGTCCCGAACGCAACGCGCTACCAAGCTGCGCTACACCCCGTGCGGTGATGACCACTATACGGCCCCGATGACGACCAACTGGTCATCCGACATCGCCATCGCGCCGCAGGGCGCGCTCGACCGCATCTCCGCGCGCATCAACCGCCGCGGCAAGCGCGCGTTCGGCGTGCTGAAGACGACGAACGAATACGTGGGCGTCGTCGGACCCCGTGAGTTCGAGATCTGGGAACGTCAGAAGCGGGCCATCCACGCGCGTGGCCGCGTCGAGGCGGCCCAGCGCGGCTCCCGCCTGGAAGTGTCGTTCATCACGCCGGCTCGTACGCGCGTCCTGGTGTCCGTGTTCTACGTCCTGTATGCGCTTGTCGCGGCGGGCATCGCGACGCGGCAACCGGACCCCACGGTATCGGTGGAAGAGGTTGCGGTGTCGGTCGTGGGAGCGCTCGTCATAGCCGGGATCTTCGTAGGTGGAGCGCAGAGTCAGCGAAAGGATCTGCGAGCGTTCCTCGAGGAGATGTTCGCCGATGTGCGGCGCTAGCGGAAGCTCTCTCCGAATATCGCGACGGCGGGGCCATACGCCAGCCACGGGACAAGCCAAAGCACGGCCATCGACACGAGCTGTATCGCGAGGAACGGGTACATGCCCTGGAAGATCTCATTGAGCGTGACTAGCTTCGACGCGACGCCGCGTAGGTAGTACGCCGACATCGCGACCGGCGGCGAGAGGAATGACGTCTGCTGGTTGAGCGCGGCCATGATGCCGAAATAGAAGGCATCGGTGGCGATGCTGTCCGGATACTGGCGGTGGTACTCGGCCAGCAGTGGCAGGAAGAGCGGCATGAAGATGATCGTGATCTCCGTCCATTCCAGCGGCCAGCCCAACAGGAAGATGATCCCCTGCACGACCCAGAAGAACACCTCGGGCGAGAGCTTCATGCCGAGGATGAAGTCGCCGATGATCTGCGCGCCGCCGAGGCGCGCGAAGACCGCGGCGAAGATACTCGAGCCGACGAGCAGCCATCCGACCATCGCGGCGGTGCGTACCGTCAGGAACACGGACTCGCGGAGCATCGAAAACGAGAGGCGCTTGTGTGCGGCGGCCAAGATGATGCCGCCGAGCGCGCCGAGCGCGGCTCCTTCGGACGGGGTCGCAAGGCCGAAGAAGATCGCGCCGAGCACGAACAGGATGAGCGTCACGATCGGCACGAAGCCACGGAAGATAAGGACCAGCGTCTGTGACGCGGTCAGGTGCTCCTGTTGTTCCTTCGAGAGGTTCGGGGCATCGTGCGGCCGGAACTTCGCCCAGAGCACGATGTACCCGAGGTAGAGCGACGAGAGCATGAATCCGGGAAGGAAGGCTCCCGCGTACAGGCGGGGGACCGAGACTCCGGCGACGAACCCATAAAGGATCAGCAGCACGCTCGGCGGGATGAGGATGCCCAGCGTGCCCGACGCGGTCACGGTCCCCGCGGCGAAGCGCTTGTTGTAGCCCGCGCGCACCATCGCCGGGAACGCAAGGAGGCCGAGGAGCGTGACCGACGCGCCGACGATGCCGGTGGCGGTCGCGAAGATGGTTCCCGTGGCGAGCGTCGCCACGGCGAGCGAGCCCGGCAGCCAGCCGAACATGACGTTCACGGCGTGGAACAGCTCGTCGAGGATGCCGGCCCTCTCGATGATGTAGCCCATGAAGAGGAACAGCGGGATGGCCACGAGCACATCGTTCTGCATCACGAAGAACACGCGCTGCACGGCGAGGTCGAAGACGAGGAAGCCCATACCCAGGTAGCCGAACGTGATGCCCAGGGACATGAGCGTGAATGCGGTCGGGAAACCGACAAGGATCGCGGCGACCATCAGCGCGAGCATCGCCAGCCCGAGGTATTCCGGGCTCAACTAGACCTCGCTCTGCCTTGCGAGGATCGTCTCGGTCTCCTCGACGTCAGCGAGGCGGGGCGGCCAGACGCCCGTGCGGAGCGCCTGGAACGCGCGGATCGTCTCCGCCACGCCCTGGACCGCCATGAGCCCGGCCGCTAGCGGAATGACCGTCTTCAGTGGGTAGAGCGGGGGCCCTGACACCCCTGTAGGCGAGCGCTCGTGGATGGACCAGGAGAGTCCGGCCCACTGCGCGCCCACCGAGACCATCGCGAGGATGCCCGGATAGAACGCCAGCAGCATTAGCGCGAAGTCGACGCCGCCCTGTACGCGCACGGGCCAGCTCCGATAGAAGATGTCGCCGCGCACGTGCTGCGCTCGCGAGAGTGCGTAGGCGCCGCCGAGCATGAAGAGGGTCGCGTACAGGTAGTAGGACATGTCGTACGAGAAGTTGTAGGTGAACCAGATGTTGCGGATGAGCTCGCCAAACCAGCCTGTGGCGAACGGCTTCGAAAGGTAGCGCATGAGGACGTCGTAGCTAATGAGGAGCGTGCTGGCGAGCACGAGCCATGCAGCGGCCTTGCCCGACCAGGCGCTGAATCGGTCTATTGAGAACAGGAGTCGCTGCACTTCGGTCCCTCTACGACATCAGACGGGGCCCTGGATCCGCCAGGGCCCCGTCACGATAGGTTCCAAGAAGCAAGTCGTCCGCGGGCTACACCTTCGGCCGTGCGGCGAACGACACCGGATCGGGCGTGCGGATGTTGACCGTGTCCGCCCAGGGGAAGATCCGCTCGGCCCAGGCCTTCTGCGACTTGAGGATCGCGACGAACTCCGGATTGTCCTTCGACTCGTCGGCGATGACCTTGTCCCAGGCTTGGAGTTGCGAATCGCGTACTGATTGCGGCGTCTTGATGAACTTGATGCCACGGGCGACGAGCTTCGCGTAGTCCTCGGAGTTCTTCGCCATCTGTATCCACTCGCCGTCCGCAGAGGCGGCAATGACCGACCACTTCATGATCGCCTGGAGGTCTTTCGGCATCGAGTCGAACTTCGTCTTATTCAGATCGAGACCGAGGATCTCGCTCGGCTGGTGGTACGACTGCGTCATGCAGATCTTGCGCACGTCCGGGAGGCCGTATGCGGTGTCCGAGGTGGTGTTGTTGAACTCGGCGGCGTCGATGACGCCACGATCGAGCGACGACGCCACATCCGCGCCGGCGACATTGATGACGCTCGCGCCCATGAATTGATAGATGCCGGTCGCGAGACCGACGGTCCGGAACTTCATGCCCTTGAAGTCGTCAGGTGACTTGATCTCATCCTTGAACCACCCGAGGGGCTGGTTCTGCATTGGCATGTGTAGGAAGGAGACGACGTTGAGCTTGAGCTTCTTTTGGATGAGGTCCTGGTAGAGCTGCTGGCCACCGCCGTACCAGTACCACGACAGCCACATCTGGCCGCTCATGCCCATCATCGGACCGGTGCCGATGAGGCTCGCGGCGTGGTCCTTCTGGAACGGCCCGTAGGCTGGCACCTCGTGCGCGCCGTCCAGCGTCCCGGCATGGACCGCGTCGAGCATGCCGTTGTTGTTCGTGATCGTGTTCACCGGCAGCGCGTCGATCTTGATCCGGCCGCCCGACATCTCCTCGACGCTTGCTTTCCAGTTGAGGAACATCGTTTGGAAGATGTCGTTGCCGGCCCAGCCGGACTGGATCTTCCAGGTGATCGCGTTGGCAGCGGGAGCGACGCTCGATGCGCCGCTGCTCGTCGCGGCGGCACCGGTGCCGGGTGCCTGCGAGGTCGTCGGTGCGTTCTGCGCGAGGCACGCGGTGATGAATGCGCCGAGCCCCGAGAGCGAACCGTACTTCAGTAGCGATCGGCGAGACAGGCGCGAAAGAACGCTCACCAGTAGTCCACCTCCAACCCAACTGGGACGGCGGCCTCATTCGATTCCGACCGTTTCACTCTGTCAAGTCAGGGTTTCGTCAGGCGGCAACCGCGCGGGCCGCGCGTCTAACGGAATGTACCCGCGATCCGCAGCGCCTGTTCCTTCGTGACCTGCGCCTCGAGGCGCATCGTCACGCCGTCCTGTTCCCAGACGAGCGTGTTGCCCGCGAGGCGGAGCGTGTCCTGGCGGACATCGCCCGACGGCTCGCGATAGAAGAAGAGGTGCGGCTCGCCCTCGAGCCAGAATCCGCGCCCGCCATTGATCGAAACGGGCTCGATCTTCGTACCCGGCCCCGCGGCCTTTCCGAGCAGGACCTCTTCGAGGGTCCCGCGGAACTCGCCCACGAGCACCGCGATGCCGAGCTGTTTCGACTGCGGTATGCCGGCGCGCTCGCGATAGGCGAGCGTGACCCGCTCGCTGGGGCCGCTCGTCTCGACGAACACGTCATCGGGGGCGCCGAGTTCGGCAGGCACGCGGATGGTGAAGTGCACACGACGCCGTGCCTCGTCCAAGGTGACGCGCTCCCCCGACAGCGGCAGCGGCGCGCCGGTCGCGGTGGCGGGCACGCTCGGCACCGGGAAGATGTCGATGCCGCGCAGGTGGAGGAACTCGGCTGCAGCACTGCGCACGTCGGGCAACGCGAACGCGCTGATGAGCAAGAGCAGCGCGGCTGTGACGAGCGCCGGCGCGAGCGGGCGACCGAAGATTGCCGACCACCGAGAGCGCGGCCGCGCAATGCGCGCGCGCACCGCGGCAGCGATGGCCGTCGAGCGCGGGTACGCGAGCCGCTCGCCCACCTCGGCGAGCGTCCGCTCGAGCTCGTCGTCGTGTATTCGCTCAGTCACTCGGCGGTCTCCTCACCCATGTGTTCGCGAAGCCTCGCGATCGCGCGTGAGAGCCGTGACTTCACCGTACCGCGCGCAACGTCCAGCGCCTGGGCCATCTCCGCCTCGGAGAGATCGAAGAAGTAGCGGTACGCGATCACGACACGATCCTCTTCGCGCATCTCACGCAGCGCGGCGAGCACGCGCTCGCGGCGCTCGCTGGCCAGGGCCGCGCCCTCGGGCGACAGGGCCGTGTCGGGCGAGGGGCGGTCCATGGCCATGCTGAGACCGACCGTCGGACGGCGACCGCGCGCCTTGCGGCGGTTGATCGCCTCGTTCGCGACGATGCGGAGCAGCCAGGGGCGAAAGGGCGCGCCCGCGCGGAAGCGGTCGAGCGCGTAGTACGCCTTCACGAATCCCTCCTGCGCCGCGTCCTGAGCGTCATCCTCCGAGCCGGTGATCACGTACGCCGTCCGCGCAGCGAGCGCCTGGTAGCGCGTCACAAGCTCCGCGTAGGCGTCCTGATCGCCGTGCCTGCTCCGTTCCACGAGTTCGGGGTCCTCCAGTGGCCGGCCCTCCACTGAGTCGGTCTCCACCCCCTCTACAACCGCACGCGCGTGCGGTTCCCGAGGTGCGCTAAACGCGGATGAGCTCTTCAAGCGCGCGGTACCGCGCGTCCACCGCGCCCCGGTCGACCGCCAGGATGCCGTCGACGCTGAAACGCTCGACCGAGAACGAGGCGCAGACGGTCCCGTGAAGGACGGCCCGTCGCAGCACACCGGGATCGTCGTAGCCGCCACACTCGGCGATGTAGCCGAGGAAACCGCCGGCGAAAGTGTCACCCGCGCCCGTGGGGTCGATGGTGTCCTCGAGCGGATACGCAGGCGCCCAGAACGAACCTTCTTTCGTGAAGAGCGCCGCACCGTCCTCTCCGCGCTTCACGACGAGCACGCGCGGGCCGAGCGAGAGGATCTCGCGCGCGGCCTTGATGATCTTGAACGTCTGATAAAGCTGACGGGCTTCACCCTCGTTGATGGTCACGACGTCGACCTTGCGCATGACCCGGATGAGGTCGTCGCGGTTGTGGTCGATCCAGTAGTTCATCGTGTCGAGGGCGACGACCTTCGGTCTGCGGATCTGCTCGAGCGTGGCGAGCTGGATCTCCGGATGGATGTTCGCGAGGAAGACGAACTCGCTGTCCGCGTACGCCTCGGGGATGTGCGGCCGCCAGTCGCCGAAGACGCCGAGCTCGGTGTTGATCGTCTCCGCGGTGTCACTCACGAAGTCGTACGTGCCGGTCCAGCGGAACGACTTGCCGGGACGACGTTCGATGCCGCGAACGTCGACGCCACGCCGCCGAAGTCGCCGGATGTCGTCCTCACGAAAGTCCTCACCCACGACGCCCACGAGGCGCACGCTCCCGTACAGCGCGGCGGCCATGGCGAAGTACGACGCCGCTCCACCGAGCACGCCCTCGCGGCTCGCGAATGGCGTGCGCACGTCGTCGTACGCGAGCGACCCGACAACGAGGATGTCCGCCACCGGCTAGACCGCACCGTCCCGTCGCAGCGCGTCGATCTCGTCGGCGCTGTAGCCGAGGTCGCGCAGCACCTCATCGGTGTGCTCGCCGAGGAGCGGCGGATGGCCGCGCACCGACGGCGGCGTCCCCGACATCCGCACCGGAATGCCCGGCGCGCGCACGCGACCAGCGACAGGATGGTCGACCTCGGCGACGAGCCTGAGGTGACGGATGACCGGGTCGGCAAAGACCTCGTCGAGCGCGTTGATCGGACCCACCGGCACGTTCGCCTCACGCAAGCGGCGGACCACCTCCGCCTTCGGCAGCGACGCGATCCGCCGTTCGATGAGCGGGACGAGGTCCCTGCGATGCGCGACGCGCGTCGGGTTGTCGACGAAGCGCGCGTCGTCCAGCAGCTCCTCGAGGTCGAGCGCTCGGCAGAAGCGCTCGAAGAGCGCGTTGTTCGCGACGCCGATGTTCACGTGGCCGTCGGCCGCGCGGAATGTCTGGTACGGGACGATCGAGGCGTGCACGTTGCCCTCGCGCCCGGGCACTGTCCCGTCGGCGAAGTAGCGCGCGGCCTGCCGCGACAGCAGCGCGACCTGCCCGCCGATCATCGTCGCGTCGATCACCTGCCCCTCACCGGTGCGCTCGCGCGCGTGCAGCGCAGCGACGATAGCGAAGGCCGCGAACATACCCGCGACCATGTCGGCCTGCGGGACGCCGACCATGACCGGTTCGCTGCCGGGCTCGCCGGTGAGGCTCATGATCCCGCCCATCCCCTGCACGATGAGGTCGTACGCCGGCCACGCGCGGCCGGGTCCATCCTGACCGAAGCCGCTGACATGGCAGACGATCGCGCGCCGGTTGATCGCGCGGATGCGATCGTCGGGGAAGCCGAGGCGCGCCAGCACACCCGGGCTGAAGTTCTCAACGACGACGTCTGATCGCTCGATCATCCGCTCGAGAACACGCTTGCCGTCAGGGTGCTTCAGATCGAGCGTCACGCTGCGCTTGTTGCGATTGATCGCGAGGTAGTACGCAGACACGCCGCCCATCGCCGGCGGCATCCACGAGCGCGTCTCGTCACCCTCGCCTGGGATCTCCACCTTCACGACATCGGCGCCGTGGTCGCCGAGCATGAGCGTGCAGTACGGACCCGCGAGCGCGCGCGTGAGATCGAGGACGCGCACACCCTCGAGCGCGCCGTCACCGCTCACCGTGCTCTCCAAGCAGACCCTGATCTGTAACGCGCGGAGAGTACCGTCCCCGCTCATGAATGAAGCAGCGCGGCCACTCGATCGCCGCGTGATGGCGATTGCATGTGCGGCGCTGCTCGCGGGCGGCGGCCTTGGATTCGCGTGGGCGTACACCTTCTTAGGGTCGTGCCTGCGCTACGGCATATGGGAACTCTTTGGCTGCGGTTACACCGGTTGGGCGGCGGCGGCCGGTAATGCGGCAGCAGCAGCCGGTTGCGGGATGCTTGCGTATCTCACCCTGACGCCGTCGGGCATCGCAGAACGCGTGCTGCGGATTACCGGTATGGGCAGCTCCTTCGTCGCGACCGTAGGAGCCCTCGGTCTGCCAGTCGCGCCGGTCGATCAATTCTGGCGCTTCGTGGTACTCGGTTGGATCGGTATAGGCCTCTGGCTCATTGGCCTAGGCGTGCGCCGAGCCACGGTCACTCAATCGGTGCTCGGCACGATCCTCGGTGGCACGCTCGTCGTCTGGGGACTCGTCAACATCCGCAATGAGGACCCGCTGCCGGTCGTCGGCGGTCCTCTCTTCTTTCTACCGTTCATGATCTGGACCTGGCGCTTCGCCTCACGGATCGCGAACGGTTGGAGACCAAGGGGCGTGCCCTCCAGGCGTGCATGGTTGCGCGTCGCCAATGACATCGTCGTTGCTCTCGCGTTCGTCTTAATCGTGATTCCGGCGTGGCTTGTTTCCACCTTCGGCGGCCCGATCATGGGTGATCCAATTCAGCCGTTCGACGTGAGGAACGACACAGACGAGGTGATCACCTTCTTTACGACACGCGGACAGCCCGCCTATGGCATGGTTGTCGGCGCACGACAGACACGCTCGACTGGCCAGTTTCCGAGATCGAGTTATCCGTTCTCAGCGAATCAAGGCGATCGCGAGATTTGGTGTCACACATACACGAGCGCTGACTTGAAGCGTGCGCATTACGTCGTGATCGTGACGACCGACCCCGCCAGCTGTAACTAGCCGACTCCGTCCGAGTAGCGAACGACGCCGCCGGTGATCGTCGCGCGGACGCGCGCGTCGAGCAGCTCCTGCTCTTTCACGCGCGTGATGTCACGGTCGAGCACCGTCGCGTCCGCCATCATCCCGACGGCGAGCGTGCCCGCTTCATGTTCGCGTCCAAGCGCGTACGCCGCCCCGCTCGCGTAGCCCGCCAGCGCTTCGTCGACGGTGAGCCGCTGCTCGGGCGTCCAGGCAGCCGCGTCGTTCGGACGGCGTCGCGCGACCGCTGCGTGAATGCCGAGGAGCGGATCGATCGGCTCGACCGGCGCGTCCGATCCGAAGGCGAGCACGACGCCGCTCGCGAGGAACGTCCGCCAGGGGTACGCCCGTTTGATGCGCTGCGGCCCCCAGTAGCGGTCGGCGAGATCGCGGTCACTCGTCGCGTGGATCGGTTGCATCGACGCGATGACGCCGAGCTTCGCGAAGCGACCGAGGTCGTCCTCGCGCACGAGCTGCACGTGCTCGACCTTCTGGCGCAGCTGCGGCGCGCTCGCGCGCGTCGGCTCGATCGCGTCGAGCGCGAGGTGGACGGCGCGGTCGCCGATGGCGTGGATCGCGACGGCGATGCCGGCATTCGCGGCGCGCGCGACGGCGTCGATGATCTCCGCGCGTTCGATGGTGAGGATGCCGCGATCGCTCGTCCCGTCGTACGGCTCTTCCAAAGCCGCGGTCTGCGAGCCGAGCGCGCCGTCGGTGAAGATCTTCAGGTGTCCGATACGCAGCCACGCGTCGCCGTCGCCGGTGCGCATCGCTTTCGCGAGCGCGGTGGCGAAGTCGTGCGCCGGCGCGGAGACGTTCGCACGATCGAGATCCTCGATGACCGGATTGCGCGACATCGACGCGAACATCTGACGGTCGCCCGCGCGTGCCGCGACCTGCGGACCGCGGTACGGGATGCCCATCGCGACGCGGATGCCGAGCTCACCGCCGGCATGGAGGCGCTGCCACGCCTGGTAGGCGAACGCGTCCTCCAGGTCTTCGATCCCGACGACGCCGCGTCGCCAGGCCTCCTGTTGCCCACGTCGCAGCGCGTCAAGGCAATCGTCCGCGGTCGGCAGCGGGATCACAGCGTCCGCGAGTCGCGTCGCGTTCTCGTAGAGGATGCCGTCGGGCTTGCCCTCGCGGTCACGTCCGATCCGACCGCCGCCTGGATCCGCCGTGGTCGCGTCGATCCCAGCGAGCGCGAGCGTGTGTGTGTTCAGCCAGCGCGAGTGGCCATCGCGGCTGCGCAGCACCGCCGGTCGATCGCCGCTCACGCGATCGAGCTCCGCCGCGTTGGGCCAGCGCCCCCAGAGGTTCTTGTCGAAGCGGCCGCCGACGAGCCATGCGTCCGGCCGCAGCCGCTTCGCGAACCGGTCGATGCTGGCGAGCGCCTCGTCCAGGTTCCGCGTCTCGCGCAGGTCGAGCTGCGTCATCTGGAACGACCACCACAGGAAGTGCACGTGCGCGTCGCACCAGCCCGGCACGATGAGTCCGCCGCGGACGTCGACCATCTCCGCGTCCGACGCTTCCCGTCGGAGCTGCCGCGCATCGCCGACCGCGGCCACGCGGCCGTCGCGCATGAGGATCGCCTCAGCGGCGCGCCCGTCCCCCACGTGCACCCGACCGCCGTGCAGCAGCAGCGCGTTGGGGCTCACTGCTTGAAGCCGGCCCGCCCCCGCAGCGGCACGAAACGGACGGCGCCGTGTCGCTGCTCGTGTCCGTGCGCGTCCCGCACGACGAGCTCCTGCATCTCCTCGTCGCCGATCGGCGCGACGAGGAGTCCGTCGTCGGTGAGCTGTGCCGCGAGCGCGGGATCGATGCGCGGCGTCGCGGCCGTCACGATGATGCGGTCGTACGGCGCCTCCTGCGGAAAGCCCAGTGACGCGTCGTCGTGGACGACACGAACGTTGTCGTAGCCGAGACGGCGGAGCCGCTCACGGGCGACGTCGGCGAGCGGCTTGTGGCGCTCGACGCTGACGACATCGTTCGCGATCTCACCGAGCACGGCGGCTTGGTACCCCGAGCCCGTGCCGACCTCGAGGACGTGGTGGCCCGGCCCAACGTCGAGCAGCTCGGTCATGCGCGCGACGACGTACGGCTGCGAGATCGTCTGACCCTCCCCGATCGGCAGGGCGTGATCGCCGTACGCGACCGGGCGATCCTCCTCGCGGACGAGCTCCTCGCGCGGGACGCGTGCCATCGCGGTGAGGACGCGCGGATCGCGGATGCCCATGCGCCGGAGCTGGCGGACCATCTCGTCGCGCGAGGCCGTCACGCGCACATATTGCGCGGCCCGGCGATCCCTAGCGCGTTCGTGAGGCGTCCGCGGCCGGCCGCGCGAGCCAGGGAGCAATCACGCCGGGCAGTTCGGTGAGGTCGTCGATGACCGCGTCCGGCGTGACATCGGCAGCGGCCTGCTCGTGAGGCGTGCGGCGCAGCACCGCGCGCATGCCAAGACGCTTGGCGCCCCAGATGTCGGCGAGCATGCGGTCGCCGACCATCACCGCCTCCTCCGGCTTTGCGCCCGCGATCTCCAGTGCGCGCTCGAAGATGCGCCGGTGCGGCTTCTGCCAGCCAAGGCTGTGCGAGCTCACGATGCCGTCGATCGCATCCGCGAGCCCGAAGCGCCGCCAGTCCTCCCACGCCTCGTCGTCGCCGCGCGAGAGCGTGTTGGTGACGAGCACGACCTTGAGGCCCTTCGCCTTGCACCAGCGGAGCGCCGCGAACGCACCTGGGACCGGCGTCGACACGAGGTCGAGCGGAACGGACATCACCGAGCGCAGTCGATCCATCTCGACGTCGTCGATGCCGACGGCCGCGTTGCGGAACCAGTCCTCGTACCAGCGGAGGGTCTCCTGTCGGAAGATCTCCTCCTCACCAGCCGCGATCGCCGCGAGGTCGCCCTCGGCCGTGCGAGCGGGTTCGACTTTCCCGGTGATCCACCGCTCGTACCAGGCGCGCTCCCCGTACTCGCGTCGCAAGGCTTCGCGCAGGAGCTCGTGTAACTGCTCCGGCGGCGCCCAGTGATCGACGAGTGTGTCGCCAACGTCGAAGAACGCGGCCCGAAGACTCACGTGGCTATCGTACGGAGCGATGCTGGACTTCGAGCAGCTCGCGTTCATCGAGAAGTGGCGCCAGAAGGCGTCGCGCGGCGTCGTGGTCGCGCTCGACGGCACACGCGGGGACATCATCGTGACGCTGCGCGTCGGCGATCTCGGCGAGCGGCTCGATATGCGCGGTCAGGACGCGACGGGCGCGGTGCGCAAGGGCCGCCTCGCGATCGGCGATCGGATCTTCATGGCGATCGAGTACCGGGCGAAGGACGTGCACGCCGGCACCGGCGAGGCGAGCGCGAGCCGCGGCATCGTCGCGCCGAACGCGACGGTCTCAGGCACCGTGAAGGAGACCGGCGAGATCGCGGTGATCGACTGCGGGGCCGACGTCCTGGTCCGTGGCGACACGCTCGGAGCCATGCGCGTCGGCGATGCCGTGGAGTTCACGATCGACGGCGAGGGAAAGGCCTACCTCATTCCGACGCGCGGCTGATCACGCACCGGTCGGCCCTCTGGATCAGCCTTCCAGCTTCTTCAGCTCGTCCGCGATCTCCTCGTCATCCGGCACCTCGCGCAGCTGGTGCACGTCGATGTAGCGCACGATGCCCGCCGCGTCGACGACGATGATCGAGCGCTCGGGACGGCCGATCTCCTCGTTGAAGACGCCGTACTTCATGCTCACCGCGCCGTGCGGCCAGAAGTCCGATGCGAGCGGGTACTTCACGCCGCCGAGGTCCTCGGCCCACTTCTTCAGCGTGTAGACCGTGTCGCACGAGATGCCCACGACCTGGGCACCGCCGCCCGCGAACCGCTCCTGCAGCGAGTTCAGCGCGGGCGCCTCGCTGTTTCAGGTGTTGGTGAACGCGAACGCGAAGAACGCGAGGACGACGCGCCGGCCGCGGTACGCCGACAGCGTGACCTCGCTGCCGTCGTGCGCGCGCAGGGTGAAGTCGGGAGCGACATCGCCGACCTTGAGCGTCTTCGTCTCGGTCGCGATCTTGTTGCGTCCCTTGGGGGCGGCCACTCGTGGAGAAGTATCGGGGAACCTAGACTCGTCCGCGCATGAGCGTCGATCAGCGCAGGCGCATCGAGGTCGATCGCCGCGCCTTCCTCGAGTACGAAGTGAAGTGCCCGTACTGCAACACCGCGGTCGGGCCGCGCTTCGTGACGCGCGAGCATCTCGACGTTCCGCCGAACCCGCCCTACGCGGCGACGGTCAGATGTCCGAAATGCAAAGAGATCTTCGAGGTGAAGTTCACCGACTCGCCGCGCTAGCTGCTGATGGGCTCGAGCTGATCGATGGGAGGAGGGCCGTGCCACGGCCCTCCGCCGGTCACTGCTATGGGACGACGGTGACGTAGAGGAAGACGCCCTCGTCTTCCATCCAGGTGACGCCGTCGATGACCGGACGCAGGTTGATCGCGTACGTTCCCGGCGTGCTCGGCGCGATCACCTGGAAGGTGAACGTCGCGGTCCCACCCGCGCCGACGCTCGATTCGGTCTGCGCGGCCACACGGTTGGCGGACATCCAGTTGACGCCGAGGCCCGCCCATGTCGTGACGTCACGGTTCACGGCGAGGCGCGCCTCCTGGCCGAGGATGCCCTTGGTCCAGCTCTGCGATCCCGTGTTGCGGAAGGCGATCGTCAGCGAGCCACTGACCTGGCCGGCGCGAAGCGTCGGATACGCCGACTGCGATGCCCAGCGGCTGTGGTAGTCGACGATCGTCGTGATCGGCACGAAGACGCCCTGGTCCTCGAGCCACGCGACTCCGTCGACGACGAGACGGAGCGGCAGACTCACCGTGCCGGCCGCGAACGGCGCGCGCGTCGTGAACGTGAATGTCGCGGTGCCGCCCGGGCCGATCACCGCTTCGTTCTGGACCGCGACGCGGTTCGCCGACGGCCAGCCGACGTTCATGCCCATGTTCGAGTAGGCCGCGCTATCGCCGTTGATCGCCAGCGTGACCTGGCTACCAGCGACGCCCTTCGTCCACGTCTTGGTCCCCGTGTTGCGGAACGAGAGCGTGACGGTCGTCGTCGCCGCGGCCTGCATCGCGCCGGTCGGCGTCTGCGAGACCCACGCCGAGTGCAAGCCGTTGTCGGTCGGCGCGATGGCGGTCGTGCCACCACCCGAGATGGTCGACCCAGTGCTGAAGTTCCACTCGTTGGTGACCATGACCGAGCCCACGTTGATGTCGAAGCGCACGTGATACGTCGTGTTCGTCGCGAGCGGGCGCTGCGGGATGATCACGTAGTAGTCGCGCTCGAACTGCTGCGGCGCGTAGTAGATCGGCACGCGTGAGCCATCCGGCGCGACGATCTCGGCGGCGCGCATGTCGACGTTCTGTCCGCCCGAGTACACGAGCATGATCGGGTAGCCGACGGGGCCGGAGACGCCGGACGGCAGCGGGCTCGGGGATTCATTGCCGCTCCACGACGTTGGGATGTTCGTCTGACCGTTCGCGGGCGAGCGGACGTAGTTCACGCTGCGGATGCCGAAGTCGTAGGTGATGTCCGCGACCGTCGCGCTACCCACGAGGTCCGCGTGTCCCCAACCTGCCGAGCTCGCGGATGGATGCATGAGACCAAGTCGGTGATACGGCGCGTCCCACAGCTGCTGCACGCCGTTGAGCGCGCCGCCGAATGACGTCGCGACTTCGCTCACGAACGTCGCGTTCAGGCCGGCGGCGAGCACGCGGTCGCGCGGCGCGTAACCCGTGTAGTACGGAAGGCCCGCGGTCTCGAAGTGCCCGACGATCCGGTTCGCGCTGTTGTAGTTCGCGTGGTTCTGCGCCGCGGTGACGATCCGCGGGTCGGCCGTGAGCGTCGGCGCGCCGACGGCGAAGCGCAGCTCGTTGTGGCGCTGGAGCATCGCCGCAGCGCTGACAACGTCGGCGTTCGCGACGTTCGTCGGAGCGACGAAGAACACGCCCAGTGACAAGAACGGGAGAAGAGCAAGCACCCGCACGATGCGGACACCCACCCGGTGTCTGTGCATGTGCTAGGGCGAACGAACGTAACGGTTTCGTTGTTATCCCCCCGAAGGGGCTACGGGGGAGTACTCGGGGATCAGCTCGGTGAAAGCAGGGTCGGGCTCGCTGACAAGGCCGGTTCGGTTCAGGCGCCGCCCGCCCGCGGCGCCGTCACCACAAGGTCAGAAGAATTACTTCTTCTTCTTCTTTCCGCCCTTCTTCTTTGCCGGCATTCAAATCACCTCCCTTCCCACGAGAGTGTCTGGTGCGCCACTTCAGAAGAGGCGTCGCTGACGGCCGGCCAGGCGCGAAACCTGGCTCGATCGCGCGAGCCATTCCTCGAACTCTTTCCGTGGGATGCGCCAGACGCGACCGACCCGCACCGCTGGGATGCGCGTGGGGTCTGGGTCGTCCACCGCGCCAAGGCGGCGCAGGATGGTCGTGGGATGGACGCGGAGCCGCCGCGCGACCTCGTCCGTCGTGAGGAACTCCTCTTGATCTGGGGCGTGCTCGTCGGCGCGCGGCTGAGACCTTGCCACTGCGGCTCCTGCGTGAGATGCACTGTGAGCGTCACGTGCTCTAAGCCATTTTGCCTGCGCTCCCTGCAAAGTCAAGTGCTCGAACCTCGCTGCGGAGGATCCGAAGGCCACGCTCGAGGAGCGCGCGGTTCGCTGGGTCGTTCAGCCAACGCGAGGCACCGCTGGGATGCGGCAGCGGGATGAGGACGCGATCGCCGTCCCGTCGCGATCGGCCCACTGATTCGTGCAGGGGGACCTTGCCCCAGAAGCGTTCGATCGCGAGTTGACCGACGAGCAAGAGGATCTTCGGCCGCACGAGCGCGAGTTCCTTCACGAGCCACGGCGCGCAATTCGCGATCTCCGGCGGGCTCGGCTTGCGATCACCCGCACCCGATGCCGCCTTCCCGGGAAAGCACTTTGTGATCGCGGTGCGGTACGGAAGATGGCCCTCGTCGATGCCCGCGCGCGCGAGCCAGCGACGCAGCTCCGCGCCCGCGCGTCCGCTGAACGGGAGTCCCGTCGTGAGCTCGACCGCACCTGGCGCTTGTCCGACGATCATCACGCGATCACTCGCTTTGCCCGCGACGATCGGAAACGCGCGCGGGATGAATCCCGCGTCGGCGCATCGCGTACACGCGCGGATCTGCGAATGAAGACGAGCGAGAGCGCGTTCGCGAGAGCGATCGATCACATCGCTAACGTAGACTCCATGTCAGCGACGGGGTGTAGATCAGCTTGGAGTGATCATCTGACTGGGGGTCAGAAGGCCGTGGGTTCGAGTCCCACCACCCCGACAAGACAGCCCCGCTCAGCTGTAGGCGTAGACGCGCGATGGATCGCCTGATGGGCTGCGCACTCGTCGTGGTTTGCTCCCCGTTCTCATCCGTCGTTCACGCTCGGTGATGCGCGCACACGCGCTACAGGTTTGGCGCACCGTCCCATCGGCTTTCACTCTTACGCCGTCGTACAGGTGACCGCGGACGCAGCGCTCGGAATCGCCGCGAATTCGAATTGCTGCAGCTGCCGCCAGGGCGTTCTCTCCCTGCGCGACCTTGATGTGGCCCAACCATGGCCGGACTTCCTCAAGGACGCGACGCACATTCAGCGAGCCCTCGACCACCCATTTGAAATCATCTGGTTGGCCATGGCGCTCGATCCGGCCGCCGAGGATCTTGTGCATTCGCATGAGCACGTCAGCCGGGACGCCGACTTCACCATGCTGAGTCGCAGAGGCCCGCACTCTGAGCGCAATGCTTCCGTCCTTTCGTACGTGCTGCCTCGGATTGCCGAAGTAGCCCTCCCCATCGAGAAAACCAGCTGCCCACGCGCGCGCGAGGCACGAATCGTCCGTTCCGTCCGAGTCCTCATGAGCGATCAGAGTCGGGTCATAGCGCGGCTTGCGCGATCGGAGGCGCTGGTACTGATCCGCAATGCGATCGACAGCGATCTGCGCTTGAACGCGCTTCACGGGTCCGAGCCATGGCCACATCAGAGCGAGTCCGATTTGCGAAGCGACGCGACCTCGAGTCACCCACTTGTACATCTCACCCTTGTTCCGCAGCGAGATCGTCCCCATGCCGAGCATCGCGCGCTGGAACTTAACTAGTACCTCGGGAATACCGTCGGGTCCACGTTGCGGAACACTGAGCTCCAGCTGGTAGTAATTCGGTCGCCGACGGTCGCTGCGGGCAATCGTCGAGCCCTCTCCATCGAAGAACCCCGCGGCCCACGCGAGAAGCTCCCGGTTCAGCGGCTCGGGTATGCCACTCGGTAGAAGAGGCTCTCGCACTGACGCATATTAGCACGCCTGTTCTATCGGTGGTGAGACCGAAAAAAGCGCTCGGCGATCTGCTTCTCGCTCTTCTGCGGCAATCCGCCGTGCTCGCGCGTGAGAGCTTCCCGCAGTCCTCAGACGTGAGCGGTCCCGGGCTCACATCCCGGGGGCCGACGTGGAACCCGCTTCAAGGCATACCGAGCGCGATCGTTGGAGATAGAGCATGTCCGGCGAGATCCGGTGCGTCGCCCGGACCCGGAGAGATGCGCCTATTGAGCCGCCCTTGATGCCTTGTTGGAGACAGAGCGCTGGCCGCATGCCGAGCGCCTCTCGCGCTGCCGAGCGTCATGTCGATCGCGCAACGCACCTCAATCGTCTCCTCGTTGCATGTGGCGGTTGGCCACCGAGCTCACGGCCCGCCCCTCGACCGCTGGGATGGCGCCGGCGCTCGACGTGGTCGTCCCGAAAGAGTGATGCCGCCCCCGGCCCGATTCGTCGTCGGAACCTTGATTGCCCTGTGCTTATCGGTCGGCGCGGGCCCGGCGCTCCCGAGCGCGGCGCGGACTACGTCGACGTCGTCGGCGGTCACGGCGGCCCAGCCGGACAACCCGATCGTCGTGGAGAACCGTCAGGCGGGAACGTTCGGCTGGCTTCCCGGACCGAACGCCGCCGGCGACGCGACCGGTCAGATCAAGGGGTATTGGTCCGCGACGAGCGTCAGGCAGAACGAGACCATCACTCTCTACGTCACCGTAAATCCGTCCCAGACCTACGCGCTGGATATCTATCGTCTGGGCTGGTACCAGGGGACCGGCGCACGCCTCCGACTGCATGAGGGGTCGCTGAGCGGGACGACGCAGTCGCCGTGCGTGCCGGATGCGACCACCGGACTCATCGCGTGCGATTGGAGCGCAAGCTACACGCTGAGCGTTCCGAGCGACTGGACCAGTGGCGTGTATCTCGGACTTCTCACCAACGCGCAGGGATTCCAGAACTACGTCCTGTTCGTGGTCCGCGACGATCGACCCGCGCCTTTTCTCTATCAGCAGAACATCATGACCAACCAGGCCTACAACAACTACCCCAACGACGGCCGCACCGGCAAAAGCCTTTACACCTACAACAGCTACGGAGCGAACACCATCTCCGGCGAGACACGCGCGGTCAAAGTCTCCTTCGATCGACCGTACGCCGATTTCGGCTTCCCTCAAGCCGACGAGATGGAGTTCATCCGTTGGATAGAGCGAATGGGCTACGACGTCACATATTCGACGAACGTCGATACGCACGCGGACGGCGCTTCCCTGCGGAATCACAAAGCGTTCCTCTCGGTCGGACATGACGAGTACTGGTCGAAGGAGATCTTCGATGCGATCGAGGGCGCGCGCGACGCGGGCGTGAATCTCGCGTTCTTCGCCGCGGACACCGGGAGCGTTCAGGTGCGGTTCGAGCCTTCCGCGTCAGGGCTGCCGAATCGCGTGATGATCTGCTACAAGAGCGCGGCGATCGATCCGGTCAACGGACCGACGACGACCGTCGCATTCCGCAGCCCGCCAGTGAACCGCCCCGAGCAGGCCCTTCGGGGAGTCATGGCTTTCGTGGGCGGCATGGTGACTTCCGGCACGCTGCCCGATTACGTCGTG
>Ga0209157_1001071_pt1 | contig 23045 bp, 18 predicted proteins | sample GraSoiAngelo_135_FD_185892 | JGI IMG/M metagenome (GOLD analysis project Ga0209157, IMG submission 185892) | Grasslands soil microbial communities from the Angelo Coastal Reserve, California, USA - 14_0929_05_40cm (SPAdes) (version 2) | ecosystem: Environmental > Terrestrial > Soil > Grasslands ...
CTCTTGGAATTGGTATAGCGCGCGTGATTCTCGATCAGGCGCTTGACGGTGGCCTCGTCCTCGGATTCCGGCAATAGCGCCTCCAGGTCGACCATCGAGGTGTTGCAGCTCCTGGCGAATTCGCCGTCGACATTGAGCACGTAGGCGAAGCCGCCCGACATGCCGGCGGCGAAGTTGCGGCCGGTCGTGCCGAGCACGACCACCGCGCCTCCGGTCATGTACTCGCAACCGTGGTCGCCGACCCCTTCCACGACCGCGCGAGCGCCGGAATTCCTGACCGCGAAGCGCTCGCCCGCGACGCCGCGGAAATACGCTTCGCCGGCGATCGCGCCGTAGAGCACGACGTTGCCGGTGATGATGTTCTCGCTCGGCTCGCCGCGGAACTTGGGCGAGGGCTGAACCGAGATGCGGCCGCCCGAGAGCCCCTTGCCGCAGTAGTCGTTGGTGTCGCCCACCAGGTCGAGGACCACGCCGCGCGCGAGGAAGGCGCCAAAGCTCTGCCCCGCGGAGCCGGCGAAACGGATGTGGATCGTGCCCTCGGGCAGCCCCTCGTGGCCGTAGCGCTTGGCGATCTCGTGCGACAGCATCGTGCCTACGGTGCGGTTGATGTTGCGGATCGGCGTCTCGATGAGCACCTTTTCGCCGCGCTCCAGCGCCGGCTGCGCCAGCTCGATCAGCCGGTTGTCGAGCGCCTTCTCCAGGCCGTGGTCCTGAGTCTCGCAGTGGAACCGCGCCACTTCCGCCGGCACGCTGGGCATGGCAAAGATCCTCGAGAAGTCGAGGCCTTTCGCCTTCCAGTGCTCGACGCCTTTCTTCATGTCGAGCAGCTCGGTGCGGCCGATCAATTCGTCCAGGCGACGCACCCCCAGCTGCGCCATCAGCTCCCGCACTTCCTCGGCGACGAAGAAGAAGTAGTTCACCACGTGCTCGGGCTTGCCCTCGAACTTGCGGCGCAGCTGCGGGTCCTGCGTGGCAATCCCGACCGGACAGGTGTTCAGGTGGCACTTGCGCATCATGATGCAGCCCTCGACCACCAGCGGCGCGGTGGCGAAGCCGAACTCGTCGGCGCCGAGGATGGCGCCGACCACCACGTCGCGGCCGGTCTTCATCTGGCCGTCCACCTGCACCGCGATGCGCCCGCGAAGCCGGTTTAAAACCAAAGTCTGTTGCGTCTCGGCGAGGCCGAGCTCCCACGGCGTGCCGGCGTGCTTGATCGATGACCAGGGCGATGCGCCGGTGCCGCCGTCATGGCCGGCGATGGTGACGTGGTCGGACTTGCCCTTCGCCACGCCGGCGGCAACCGTGCCGACGCCGACCTCGGACACCAGCTTCACCGAGACCAGGGCCTGCGGATTGGAGTTCTTCAGGTCGTGGATCAGCTGCGCCAAGTCCTCGATCGAGTAGATGTCATGGTGCGGCGGCGGCGAGATCAGCTCGACGCCCGGCGTCGAGTAGCGCAGCTCGGCGATGTACTCGGAGACCTTGCGCCCGGGGAGCTGGCCGCCTTCGCCCGGCTTGGCGCCTTGCGCGATCTTGATCTGCAGCATCTCGGCGCTCGCCAGGTACTCGGTCGTGACGCCGAAGCGGCCCGAGGCCACCTGCTTGATCTTGGACTTGAGCGAATCGCCCTCGCGAAGACGGATCTCGACCTCGACGCGGGTCTTTCCCAGCCTGCTTTGTAAAGACTCTCCCGCCTTGATCGGCGCGTAACGCCGCCGGTCCTCGCCGCCCTCGCCGGTGTTCGACTTGCCGCCGATGCGATTCATGGCGATGGCGAGGGTGGTGTGCGCCTCGGTCGAGATCGAGCCGAGCGACATGGCGCCGGTGGAAAAGCGCTTGACGATGGCGGCGGCGGGCTCGACCTCGTCGAGCGGAACCGGCTTGCACCGCTCGAAGCGGAAGTCGAACAGCCCGCGGAAGGTCATATGCCGCTGCGACTGGTCGTTGATGAGCGCCGCGTATTCCTTGTACGTCGCATAGGAGTTGGCGCGCGCCGAATGCTGCAGCTTGGCGATCGCCTCCGGCGTCCAGGCGTGCTCCTCGCCGCGCACCCGCCAGGCGTACTCGCCGCCGGCGTCGAGCATGGTCTTGAGGACCGGGTCGTCCTCGTCGAACGCCGCGCGATGGACACGGATCGCTTCCTCGGCCACGTCGAACACGTCGATGCCCTCGACGTTCGAGGTGGTGCCGGTGAAGTATTTGTCGACCAGCGATCTGGCCAGCCCGACGGCCTCGAAGATCTGCGACCCGGTGTACGACATGTAGGTCGAGATCCCCATCTTGGACATGACCTTCTTCAGGCCCTTGCCGATCCCCTTGACGTAGCTCTTGACCGCCTTCGAAGCCGCGGGCCGGTCCTGACCATGAAACGAAAGAATGGTCTCCAGGGCGAGATAGGGATGCACCGCTTCGGCGCCGTAGCCGCCGAGCAGCGCAAAGTGGTGCACCTCGCGCGCGCTGCCGGTCTCGACGACCAGGCCGCTCGACGTGCGCAGGCCTTTGCCGACCAGGTGCTGGTGGATCGCCGAGAGGGCGAGCAGCGCGGGGATCGCCACGCGCTCGCGGTCCACCTGGCGATCGGAAATGATGATGATCGAGTAGCCCGAGCGCACCGCGTCCTCGGCCTGCGCGGCGAGCGAGGCGAGCCGGGCTTCGACCGCCGCCTTGCCCCAGTTCACCGGATAGGTGATATCTAGCTCGAAGGCTTTGAACTTGCCGCTGGTATAGCGCTCGATATGCCGCACTTTCTCCATCTCGTAGAAGTCGAGCACCGGCTGCGACACCTCGAGCCGCAGCGGCGGGTTCAGCTCGTCGATGCCGAGCAGGTTGGGCTTGGGGCCGATGAACGACACCAGCGACATCACCAGCTCCTCGCGGATCGGGTCGATGGCGGGGTTGGTGACCTGCGCGAAGAGCTGCTTGAAGTAGTGGTACAGCGTCTTGTCCTTGTCCGACAGCACCGCGAGCGGCGAGTCGTTGCCCATCGAGCCGACCGGCTCCTCGCCCGCCTCCGCCATCGGCTGCATGATGAACTTGAGCTCCTCCTGGGTATAGGCAAACGCCTGCTGGCGATCGAGCAGCTTCACCTTGGACTTGATCGGCGTGGTCTTGTCGCTCTCGACCTCGTCGAGCTTGTCGCGGATGCGCTCGATCCACTCGGCGTAGGGCCTGGCGCTTGCCAGGCTGTCCTTCAGCTCCTTGTCGTCGATGATGCGGCCCTTCTCGAGGTCGACCAGGAACATCTTGCCGGGCTGCAGGCGCCACTTCTTGACGATCCTCTCCTCAGGCACCGGCAGGCAGCCGCATTCCGAGCCCATGATGACCAGATCGTCCGCGGTGACGATGTAGCGCGAGGGCCGCAGCCCGTTGCGGTCGAGCGTGGCGCCGATCTGCCGGCCGTCGGTGAAGGCGATCGACGCCGGGCCGTCCCAGGGCTCCATCATCGCCGCGTGGTATTCGTAGAACGCGCGCCGCGCGGGATCCATCAGCGTGTGGTTCTCCCACGCTTCCGGGATCATCATCATCATCGCGTGCGCCACCGAGTAGCCGCCCATCACCAGCAGCTCGAGCGCGTTGTCGAAGGACGCCGAGTCCGACTGGCCGGCGTAAATCAGCGGCCAGATCTTGTGCAGATCGGCGCCCAGGATGGGCGACGATATCGCGCCCTGGCGGGCGCGGATCCAGTTGACGTTGCCGCGCACCGTGTTGATCTCGCCGTTGTGGCAGATCATGCGGAACGGATGCGCCAGGTCCCAGGACGGGAAGGTGTTGGTCGAGAAACGCTGATGCACCAGCGCGAGCGCCGACTCGACGCGCGCGTCCTTCAGGTCGAGGTAGTACTCGCCGACCTGGTAGGCGAGCAGCATGCCCTTGTAGCACAGGGTGCGCGCCGACATCGACGGCACGTAGAACTCCTTGCCGTGCTGCAGGCGCAGCGCCTGGATGGCGTGCCCCGAGCTCTTGCGGATGATGTAGAGCTTGCGCTCGAGCGCGTCGGTGACGGTGATGCCGCGGCCGCGGCCGATGAACACCTGCCGGATCACCGGCTCGATGCGCCTGGCGGGCTCGGCGAGGTCGCTGTTGTCGACCGGCACGTCGCGCCAGCCGAGCAGCACCTGGCCCTCTTCCTTGATCGCGCGCTCGATCTCGTATTCGCAGGCGATGCGCGAAGCCGGGTCGCGCGGCAGGAACACCATGCCGACGCCGTACTGCCCGGCGGGCGGCAGCCGCACGCCGAGGCGCGCCATTTCCTCGCGCAGGAAGCGATCGGGAATCTGGATCAGCAGGCCGGCGCCGTCGGAGAGCTTGGGATCCCAGCCGACCGCACCGCGGTGGGTGAGGTTTCTGAGGACCGTCAGCCCCTGCTCGACGATGCCGTGCGACTTCTTGCCCTTGATGTGCGCGACGAAGCCTACGCCGCAGGCGTCGTGCTCATGGGAGGGGTGATAAAGCCCCTGCGCGTCCAGGCTCATGATGGAGACCGAGCTTTTGAATATACATTTATTGCGCTGCAGCGACAATGGCTTCGCGTACCTGCCGCTCCTCGAGATCGGCGTGCAGCGCAGCCCGGCCGATGGCCTCCAGCAACACGAAGCGCGTACGGCCGCGCGCGACCTTCTTGTCCAGCGCCATCAGCTCGAGCAGGCGCTCGGTGCTGAGCGCAGGCCCGGCGACCGGCAGGCCGGCCCGGCTCAGCAGCGAGCGCACGCGATGAACATCCGCTGCTGCAAGAAGGCCTGCGCGGGCCGACAGCTCCGCGGCCATCACCATTCCCACGGCGATCGCCTCGCCGTGCAGCCACGCGCCGTACCCGGTGCCCGCTTCGATGGCGTGGCCGAAGGTATGGCCGAAATTGAGCAGGCTGCGCACGCCGGATTCGCGCTCGTCGGCGGCGACCACGCCCGCCTTGAGCTCGCAACAGCGCCGCACCGCGTAGACGAGGGCGCTGCGCTCCCGGGCGAGCAGCGAGTCGATGCTTTTTTCGAGCCATTCCACAAATGGGAGGTCCAAGGCCAGCGCATGCTTGATCACTTCGGCGAGTCCCGCGCGCAGCTCGCGCTCGGGCAGCGTATCGAGCGTCGCGACGTCCGTGATCACCGCGCGCGGCTGGTGAAAGGCGCCGAGCATGTTCTTGCCCTGGACATGGTTGATGGCGGTCTTGCCGCCGACCGAGGAGTCCACCTGCGCAAGCAGCGTGGTAGGCACCTGCAGCAGGGCCACGCCGCGCTGGTAGATCGCGGCGGCAAACCCGGCGAGATCGCCGATCACCCCGCCGCCGAGCGCGACGATGAGCGTATCGCGGCCGCAGCGCGCTGCCAGCAGCGCATCGAACACGCGCTCGAGACTCGTCCAGCGCTTCGCCTGCTCGCCATCATCGAGCACGACCTCGACCACGCGCGCGTTTGCCGCCTCGAGCGCCTTCTTCACGCGCGGCAGATAAAGCGGCGCCACGACCTGGTTGGTCACCACGGCCGCGCTGCCGGCCGCAAGATGCGGCGCGTACAGCGCCGTCGCATCGAGGATGCCGCTGCCGACGTGAATCGGATAGGAGCGCTCGCCGAGCGCTACGCGGAGGCTTTCCATCGCTCTTCCAGCTTTTCCAGCAGCTCGCGCGCCAGCGCCTGCACGCTCTGGGCGCCGGTATCGATCACCAGGTCGGCGACGCCGCGGTAGAGCGAATCGCGCTCGGCATAGAGCTCGCGCAGCCGCGCCAGCGGGTCGCCGGTGGCGAGCAGCGGCCGGTTGCGGTCGTAGTGCACGCGCCGGTACAGCTCCTCGGGGCTTGCCCGGAGATAGACCACCGTGCCGCGTGCCGCCAGGCGCTTGCGGTTTTCGTCGAGCAGCACCGAGCCGCCCCCGGTGGCGAGCACCGCGCCGTCCTGCGCAGTCAGCTCGGCGAGCACCTGCGCCTCGCGGCCGCGGAAGCCGGCCTCGCCCTCGATCTCCCAGATCAGGGTGATCTTCACGCCGCAGCGGCGCTCGATTTCCTGGTCGGAATCGACGAAGCGCAGCTTCAGGCGCCGCGCCAGCAGCCTGCCCACGGTGGTCTTGCCCGCGCCCATCAGCCCCACCAGATAGATGTTTTCGCCGCGCTTCATCCCCGGCATTGTAGGAACAAAAACGGCCGGGGAACGCCCGGCCGTCGTACCGCCCGAGGAGATGCGGCGATCAGCGAATCGTCAGCCGCTCATTCACGATGCGCGGCGTGATGAACACCAGGAGCTCCGTCTTGTTGGTGAGCGACGTATTGTTGCGGAACAGGAAGCCGAGGAAAGGCAGCTCGCCGAAGAACGGGATCCTGGTGATGTCGGTGCGGTCGGTCTGCTCGTAGATGCCGCCGATCACCACCGTGCCGCCGTTTTCGACCAGCACCTCGGTCTTTACGTGCTTGGTATTGATCTGCACGCCCTGCGGCGTAGTCGGGCCGGGCTGATCCTTGTTGACGTCGAGCGACATGATGATGTTGTCGTCGGGCGTGATCTGCGGCTTCACCTTGAGAGACAGGTTGGCCTTGCGGAACGACACCGCGGTCGCGCCCGAGGAGGTTGACGACTGATAGGGAATTTCCGTGCCCTGCTCGATCAGCGCCTCCACCTGGTTGGCCGTCAGCACGCGCGGGCTGGAGATGATCTTGCCTTTGCCGTCTGCTTCGAGCGCGGAGATCTCCAGGCTCAGGATGCGCGACAGCGACGCGTTGAACAGGACGAAGGAGAGCTGCCCTGCGTTGAAGGCGTTGAAGCCGCCCTGCGCCGGCAGGCTGCTCTGCAGCCCCCCTGGGAAGTTGGTCAGGTTAGGTGTGCCGGCGACCAGCCCGGCGGCCTGGCCGGTGTTGGTGAGGTCGGCGCCGATCACGGGCTTGAGGCCGCCGATGTTGCGGCCGATCTGCCCGCCGCGCGCGTCCTCCGTATACCCGAAGCGCGCGCCGAGGTTCTTGCTGAAGCTGTCGTTCGCTTCGACGATGCGCGCCTCGATCATCACCTGACGCACCGCGACGTCGATCTTGGCGAGCAGCCGGCGCACTTCCTCCAGGTGGCTCGGCGTGTCCTGGACGAACAACGTGTTGGTGCGCGCGTCGACCACGGCGCTGCCGCGCTTGGAGAGGATGCGCTGGCTCGGGTCCGCGAGCAGCTTCTGCACGTCGGCCGCCTTCTGGTAGTTCATCTGGAACGCCTCGGTGCGCGTCTGCTCGAGGTCGCTGATCTGCTGCGTTGCCTCGAGCGCCAGCTTCTCGCGCGTGGCGAGCTCGTCGCGCGGCGCGATCCAGACCACGTTTCCGGTGCGGCGGCTGTCGAGGCCGCGCGCCTGCAGGATGATGTCGAGCGCCTGGTCCCAGGGCACGTCCTTCAGGCGCAGGGTGATGTTCCCCGTCACGGTGTCGCTGGTGATGATGTTGAGGTCGGTGAAGTCGGCGATCACGTTGAGCACCGCCCGCACCTCGACGTTCTGGAAGTTGAGCGAGAGCTTCTCGCCGGTGTAGCGGCCGCGCTGCCCTTCGCGCGACGGATCGGCGACCACCGGCTTGACCTCCACCACGAACTGGGTGTCGGTCTGGTAGGCGTTGTGCTCCCACTGCCCCTTGGGCTCGATCACCATGCGCACGTTCTCGCCCTGCGGGAACGTGCTGACCGTGGTGACCGGCGTGCCGAAGTCGAGTACGTCGAGGCGCCGGCGCAGGTTGTCGGGAAGCGCGGTCTTGATGAACTCGACGATGATGTTCTGGCCCTGCTGGCGGATGTCGATGCCGGTGCTGGTGTCGGAGAGATCGACCACCACGCGGCCCTCGCCGGCGCGGCCGCGGCGGAAGTCGACGTCGCGGATCGCGTGCCTCGCTTCGGCCTTGCCTTCGGCGAAGTGCGCGACCTGTCCGCCCGGCGCGGTCTGCGCGACCGCCGGCTCGGACAGGCTGATCACCAGCGCGCCGCCGTCGAGGCTCGTCTCGTGCGCCACGGGGCGGCGCAGGTTCAGCACCAGCCGGGTGCGGTCGCTGCCCTGCACCAGGTTCATGCTGCGCAGCTCGCCCTGGCCGATGTCCTGGCTGGCGCGGCCGAGCGCGTTGACGGTATTCGGGAAGTCGAAGGCGATGCGCGCGGGGCTGGCGACCGCGAAGTTCGGCGGCACGTTGCGCAGCGGCTCCTTGGTGGTGATGCGCACGATCGTCTTGCCCGCCTGCTGCGATACCTCGAACGACTCGATGCTGTTCGACTGGGCGAGCGCAAGCCCGATGCCCGCAACCCACAAGGCAAACCCGTAAACGGCCTTCATTGTCTTTGTGTTCATCGTTTGGCCTCCACCAGTTGCAGCGCGCTGGTGCGCTCCACCCATTCCCCGCCGCTGTCCTGGACCAGCTCCTTCAGGTTGATCGCGCCTTCGTCGATGGCCGTGACCACCCCGAAGTTCTGGCCCATGTAGTTCCCCTTTTGCACGCGGTAGAGGTTCGGGCCTGCCTTGACCAGCGCGAACACCTCCTTGTTCCGGGTGATCGTGCCGAGCATCTGGATCGATTCCAGCGGAAACGACTCGAGCGGCTCCTTCGGCCGGTTCGGATCGGGCGCCAGCTTGCTGACGCTGGCGCGACTCCCGGCCGCCGCGACGTCGATGCGCTCGGGACGGAACGGGTCGATCTGCCCCTCCGCCGTGTAGGGCACCGGCTCGTAGGGCCTGACCTGCGGCAGCGGCTCGACGCGCCCGCGCACGTCCTTCGTCAGCTGCGCAAGCTCCTGCTTCAGATCGCCGTGCTCCTCGCCGCCGCAGGCGCCAAGCGCGGCGGCGGCCGCGAGCACCGCGATGCCGGCGGGACTGCGCATCATCTGCCCTTTCTCCCCGCCTGCGCCTTGCGCTGCGCCGCCACTTCCTCGTCGTCGAGATAGCGGAAGGTCCTCGCCACGGCATCCATGGTGAGAATGCCGTCCTTGCCGGCCTGGATCGACACGTCGTTCAACGTGACGATGCGCGACAGCTGCCCCACGTCGCTCGCGAAGGCGCCCATGTCGTGGTAGTTGCCGACGACCTTCACCTGGATCGGCAGCTCCGCGTAGAACTCCCTCACGGTCTCGGAGGGCGCCGGCTTGAACAGCTCGAACTGCAGGCCGCGGCCGAGGCCCGCCTGGTTGATGTCGACGAGCAGGGCGTCCATCTGCGAGCGGTTCGGCAGCTGCCGCAGCAGCGCGCCGAACTGGGTATCGATCTCGCGCAGCTGCTGGCGGTGCAGGTCGAGGTTGATCGCCTGTTTCTTCTTGCCGAGGTACTCCTCCTTCAGCTTGGTCTCCTGATTGCGGCCGTTCTCGAGCTCCTCGATCTGCGATTGCGTATCGGCGAAGAACGCCGCCACCGGGATCCCCACCACGATGGCGAGGAGCACCAGCAGCTTGGGCGCGACATGCCAGGTGCCCGGCTCGTGCCAATTGGTCCGCTTGAATTCGTCGACGAGGGCATTGAAGTTGAATGCCATGGCGCTTATCCCTTCTTCGCCGCGTCTTTCGCGGGCGGCTTGCCCGCGTCCTTGGCCTCGGTCGCGGTGCGCTTGAGCGAGAGGTTCAGGTCGAAGTCCGAGACGCGCCGCTTGTCCACGTTGTTGGCCTTGACCTCGACCAGCTCGGGCAGCTCCAGCCAGGGCGAAGCCTCGATATTGCGCATGAGAGTCGAGACGCGCGCGTTCGATTGCGCGTAGCCCAGCAGCTTGACGCGCAGGCCCCTCTGCACGATCGACCTCAGGTACACGCCCTCGGGCACCTGCCGCACCAGCTGATCGAGCAGATGCACGGTTTGCGCGCGGTCCGCCTGCAGCGTCTCGATCACCTGCTTGCGCGCGAGCAGCGCCTGGATCTCGTCCTTCAGCTTGTTGATTTCGGCGATTTCCTTGTCGAGCTTGGCGACCTCGCTCTTCAGGAATTTGTTGCGGTCGGCCTGGATCTCGATCTTGGTGGCGTAAAAGCCGTGCATCGCGATCACGATCACGATGCCCGCCAGCGCGGTGCCGCCGGCGAGGACGAAGAAATGCTGCCGCGCGCGCTTGCGGCGCTCTTCGCGGTGCGGCAGTAGGTTGACGCGGGCGACGCTGCTCATTGCGGGTCGAACCTGCGCATCGCCAGCCCGCAGGCGACCACCAGCGACGGCGCGTCGATCATCAGGCGCTTGAGCTGGACCTTCGAGGAAGTCTGCATCGCGGCGAAGGGGTTCGCCACGCTGCTGGGCACCTGCGTGCGCAGATTGACCACCTCGTGCATCCCCGGGATCACCGCCGAGCCGCCGGCGAGCAGAATGTGATCGACGGCGTGATACTGCGTCGAGGTGAAAAAGAACTGCAGCGCGCGCTGCACTTCCTGCGACAGGTTCTCCATGAACGGGCGCAGCACCTCGGCCTCGAAATCATCCGGCAGGCCGCCCGAGCGCTTCGCCGTCTCCGCCTCCTCGGCGCTCATGCCGTAGCGGCTGACGATCTCCTGCGTCAGCTGATTGCCGCCGAAGGCCTGCTCGCGCGTATAGACCGATTGATCGTTGCGCAGCACCGTCACGTTCATGATGTTGGCGCCGACGTCGACGACCGCGATGTTCTGGTCCTGGCCGCCGCCGGGCAGCGCCTGCACCACCAGCGACAGGGCCGCCTGCTGCGCGAAGGATTCGACGTCCATCACCAGCGGCTTGAGGCCGGCGAGGTGCGCGACCGCGACACGGTCCTCGACCTTCTCCTTGCGCGTGGCGGCGATCAGCACCTCCTGCTCGTCGGGGTTGCTCGCCGTCGGGCCGAGCGACTGGAAATCCAGGTTCACTTCCTCGAGCGCGAACGGAATGTACTGGTTCGCCTCGCTTTCGACCTGGATTTCCAGCTCGTCCTCGCGCAGCCCCGCCGCCACTACGATCTTCTTGGTGATCACCGCGCCGGTCGGCACCGCCATCGCGACGTGCCTGGTGCGCGTGCCAAGGCGCTTGTGTGCGCGCTTTACGGCATCGGCCGCCTGCTCGAGGTTGCTGATGTTGCCGTCGACCACCGTATCGCGAATGAGCGGCTCGATGGCGTAGTGCTCGACTCGGTACGCACCTCTGCCCGCTTCCACGATCTCCAGCATCTTTACCGACGACGAGCTGATGTCCAGCCCGAACAAAGGCGGCGCCTTCGGCTTGAACAGGTCGAAATCCATGCGTTATTTCCTTTACGTATCAGCCCTTAGGCGCGATACGTAGAATTCGCGTTAAATGCTAGCAACAACCCCACCCTCTGTCTAGTTAAATTCTCCCGGCGGGGACGGGGTATCATGCTACGGTTGAAGCTGCTCGTGCAATAGCGCCCCGGCAACGGTCTAAGCCCCTTGATGTGGTTCCGCTTTCTAGCCTTTCCGCTGGCCCTGCTGGCGGGGTTGGCAGTGGCCGCCGTATTGGCTGTCGCCTTGGTGCTCGCGCTCGCCTACCCTAACCTGCCGTCGCTGCAGGCACTGACCGAGTACCAGCCCAAGATTCCCCTGCGGATTTACTCCGCGGAGGGCGTGCTGATCGGCGAGTTCGGGGAGGAGCGTCGCTCGGTGGTGTCGATCGAGGAAGTCCCCGACGCGCTCAAGCACGCCATCCTTGCCGCCGAGGACGAGCGCTTCTATGAGCACCCGGGCATCGATTATGTAGGAGTGCTGCGCGCGGCCTACGCCAACCTCGTCGCCGGCGGCCGCCGCCAGGGCGCCAGCACCATCACGATGCAGGTGGCGCGCAACTTTTTCCTCTCCTCGGAGAAAACAGCCACGCGCAAGCTGTACGAAGTGCTCCTCGCCTTCAAGATCGAGCACAGCCTGACCAAGGACCAGATCCTCGAGCTCTACGTGAACCAGATTTATCTGGGGCAGCGCGCTTACGGCTTTGCCGCCGCGGCGCAGATCTACTTCGGCAAATCGCTCGAGCAGCTGAGCCTCGCCGAGACCGCCATGCTCGCCGGGCTGCCCAAGGCGCCGTCCATGTACAACCCGGTAGCGAATCTGCAACGCTCCCGGCAAAGGCAGCACTACGTTTTGCGGCGGATGTCGGAGCTGGGACATATTACTGCAGCGCAATATGAAGACGCGGTGAAGGCGCCGCTGCGGCCGCGGCGCGAGGCAAACGAATACGCCATCCATGGTGAATACGCCGCCGAGATGGTGCGGCAGGCGATGGCCGAGCGTTACCCGGACGAGGTGTACGCACGCGGTTTCCGCGTCTACACCACCCTTCGCAAGGCGGACCAGGAGGCAGCCTACGTGGCGCTGCGCCGAGGCGTCCTCGAGTACGACCGCCGCGGCGGCTATCGACGCCCGGAAGGCTACGCCGAGCTGCCCGCCTCGCCCGGCGACGACGATTTCGACGAAGCGCTCGCCGATCATCCCGACAATGACGAATTGCTCGCCGCGGTGGTGCTGGCCGCAGACGCAAAGCAGGTCCAGGCGGCCCTGCGCAGCGGCGAAAAGATCGCGATCAGCGGCGAGGGCCTGCGCTTTGCGGCGCGCGCCCTCGACCCGAAGACCCCGCCGCAGCGCCGCATCCGCCGCGGCGCCATCATCCGAGTGCAGGCCGAGGCCGGCGGCAAGTCCTGGCAAATCGTGCAGCTGCCGGAGGTCGAGTCGGCCTTCATCTCGCTCGACGCGCAGGACGGCGCGGTGCGCGCGCTGGTGGGCGGCTTCGACTTCAGCCGCAACAAGTTCAATCACGTGACGCAGGCGTGGCGCCAGCCCGGCTCGTCGTTCAAGCCGTTCATCTATTCGGCGTCGCTGGAGAAGGGCTTCACGCCTGCCACCGTCATCGCCGACGAGCCGGTGGTGCTGGAAGCCGAGCAGACCGGAAGCCAGCGCTGGGAGCCGAAAAACTACGACGGCAAGTTCGAGGGGCCGATGCGCATGCGCACCGCGCTGGCGAAGTCGAAGAACATGGTGTCGATCCGCATCCTCGACGCGATCGGCGCCAAGTATGCCCAGGATTACGTCACCCGCTTCGGCTTCGACCCGGAGCGGCATCCGCCCTACCTGACGATGGCGCTTGGCGCCGGGTCGGTCACCGCGTGGCAGCTGGCGCGCGCCTATGCCGTATTCGCGAACGGCGGGTACCTCATCCAGCCGTACTTCATCCACAAGATCGTCGATGACCGCGGCAATCCGCTCGCGCTCGCCAATCCGCAGCGTGCGGGCGATGAGACGCTGCGCGTCCTCGACCCGCGCAACGCGTTCATCATGGACAACATGATGCAGGACGTGATGCGCTACGGCACGGGAGCGCGCGCGGCGCGCCTCGCGCGCGTCGATCTGGCGGGGAAAACCGGCACCACCAACGAGTTCGTGGACGCCTGGTTCGCCGGTTACCAGCCGACGCTGGTGGCGATCGCCTGGGTCGGCTTCGACCAGCCCAAGACGCTGGGCAGGAACCAGACCGGCGGCATCGTGGCGCTGCCGATCTGGCTCGGGTACATGGAGAAGGTGCTGAAGGACATCCCCGAGATGCCGCGCAGCACGCCACCCGGCGTGGTCACGGTGCCGGTGATGACGATGCCGGGCGAAAACCCGGGCCCCGCGCCGGGCGGCGCGCCGAAGCTCGTGCCGGAGTACTTCTACCAGGAAGCGGTGCCGCCGCCCGAGGTGCTCCAGCCGCCTGCGCCGATCGAGCCGCCGAAGCTTTTCGAGCCCCCCAGTCCCAACCCGCCACCGACCTAAGGGCGCAGCAGCACCGCTTGGCCGCTTTGCGCCGAAACGGCCTTCGACAGGGCGGCGAACAGTTCGGTGCCATCGCGGGTGTCGCGCCAGGCGCTGCCATCCCAGCGGAAGTGGAAGCCGCCGGCGCGCGCCGCGACCCAGATCTCGCGCGCCGCGCCGTGCCGGTTGATGACCATCTTGGAGCCGTCCGCGAACTCGATCTCGAGCACGCCACCGGCCTTCAACTCGAAGTCCGCGTCGACGCCGCTTGCCTCGAGGGCCTGCTCGATCCTGCTCAGCGTCGCGCCCGCCAGCGCCTCGAACTCGGTCTCGTTCATGAGTGCTAACATCAGGATTTTATGCGTTTCCTTCTTCTCGGCGTGGCGATCACGCTGCTCGTCGGCTGCGGGCAGAAGGGGCCACTGTATCTGCGCGACAATCCGCCGCCGGGCATCAAGCCGGCAAAGCCCGCGCCGGCCAAGCCGATACCCTATCCGCGCGGCGACGACACTGAACAAAACTAGCCACGACGTGGCGTTCGCTTACCGTAACGGCACGTTGTGCGCCGAGCAGGTGTCGCTCGAAGACATTGCGCGGCGCTTCGGCACGCCCTGCTACGTCTATTCTCGCGCGGCGATCGAGGGCGCGTACGGGGAATTCGCGCAAGCGCTGCACGGGCGCGACGCGATGCTGTGCTACTCGGTCAAGGCGAATTCGAATCTGGCGGTGCTCGCCCTGCTGGCGCGCCTGGGCGCCGGCTTCGACATCGTCTCGGGCGGCGAGCTGGCGCGCGTGCTGGCGGCCGGCGGCGACCCGCGCAAGATCCTGTTCTCGGGCGTCGGCAAGACCACGGATGAGATCCGATTGGCGCTGGAAAAGAACATCTATTGCATCAACCTCGAGTCCGCGGCCGAGCTGGAGCGCGTGGCCGCGGTGGCGCGGGAGCTGGGGCGACGCGCGCCGGTGGCGTTCCGCGTCAATCCAGACGTCGACGCTAGAACGCATCCCTATATCTCGACCGGCCTGCGCGAGAACAAGTTTGGCGTTGCTCACCGCGACGCCGAGCGGCTCTATGCAAAGGCGGCGGCGATGCCCGCGCTCGAGGTGATCGGCATCGGCTGCCACATCGGCTCGCAGCTGGTGGACCCTGCGCCGCTGGCTGCTGCAGTCGAGCGCCTGGCCGCGCTCGCCGGGCGCATCGAGGCGGCGGGAATCCGCCTGCGGCATCTCGATCTCGGCGGCGGCATCGGCATCCGCTATCGCGACGAAACGCCGCGCCCTCTGCGCGAATTCGTCGCCGGCGCGCTGGCGGCGCTCGGCGATCGCCGCGGCACCGTGATTTTCGATCCGGGCCGCTCGATGGTCGGCAACGCCGGCGTGCTGCTCACCCGGGTCGAATACGCGAAGCCGGGCGAGCCGCGCAATTTCCTGGTAGTGGATGCGGCGATGAATGACCTGGTGCGGCCGGCCCTGTACGACGCCTGGCACGAGGTGCGTACCGTGCGCGAGCCGGAATCGGGCGCCCCGGGCACTGTTTACGACATCGTCGGCCCGATCTGCGAAACCGCCGACTTCCTCGCGAAGGACCGCAGGCTGACGGCTAAGGAGGGGGACTTGCTGGCGGTGATGTCGAGCGGCGCGTATGCCATGTCGATGGCTTCGAACTACAACTCGCGGCCCCGTGCCGCCGAGGTAATGGTGCAGGGCCGCGCAGCCGAGCTGGTACGCGCACGCGAGTCGGCCGAGCAGTTGTTTGCCCTGGAGCGGATTCCGGGATGACAATCGTGCGCCCCCGAGATGACTGATCCGGATCCCATGACTGCCGCCAACCGCCGCTACCTGATCGCGGGCGCCGTCGTGGTCGCGCTGGTTGCCGGGGGGATCGCGGCCTACTTCAGCACCGACAGCGGGGCCAGGGAAGGTCGCAAAGGCGCCAAGGGGCCGCCCGCCGTGCCGGTCACCGTGGCGCTCGTAGCCCAGGAAACCGTGCCGATCGAGCTGCGGGCGATCGGCAACGTCGAGGCGTATTCGACGGTCGCGTTGAAAGCGCGGGTCGACGGTCAGATCGTCGAGGTCAACTTCCGCGAAGGCGCGCCGGTCAAGAAGGGCGAGATACTGTTCCGCATCGACCCGCGGCCTTACGAGGCGGCGCTGCGCCAGGCCGAGGCTAACGCGCTGCGCGATGTGTCTGCGCGCAATCAGGCGCGCTCGCAAGACCGGCGCTACCAGGACCTGCTCGAGAAGAATTTCGTCTCCAAGGAAGCCTATGCGCAGATTCGCACCAACGCCGAGACCGCCGAGGCCGTGGCCAAGGCGAGCCAGGCTGCGCTCGAAAACGCACGCCTGAATCTCGAGTACTGCACCATCCGCTCGCCGCTCGACGGCTACGTCGGCAAGGCGCTGCTGCAGGCGGGTAACCTGGTGAAGGCGAACGACGTCAGCCCGCTGGTGGTGATCAACCAGGTGCGTCCGATCTACGTCAATTTCGCGCTGCCCGAGCAGAACCTGCCCGAGGTGCGCAGATTCCAGGCGATGAGCAAGCTCGCCGTCGAGGCCTTGTCGAGCGACCCGCAGCAGCCGTCGACGCAGGGCCATTTGATCTTCATCGACAACGCGGTGGATCCGAGCACCGGGACCATCCGCCTGCGCGCGCAATTCGGGAACGCCGATGCCGCGCTGTGGCCCGGGCAGTTCGTCAACGTAAGCGTGCGGCTCTACGAGCAGGCCGATGCGCTCATCGTGCCGGCGCAGGCGGTGCAGACCGGCCCCGAAGGACAATACGTCTACGTCGTCGGCGACGATCTGCTCGCGGACCTGCGCCGCATCAAGGTGCAGCGCATCGACGGCGAACGCGCGATCGTGGCAAGCGGCCTCGCCAAAGGCGATCGCGTGGTGACCCGAGGCCAGCTGCGCCTTGGCCCGAAGACGAAAGTGCAGCTCGCCAAGCCCACCTCGGAGCCTTCTTGAACTTCTGCGAACTGTTCGTGCGCCGGCCGGTGATGACCGTGCTGGTCATGGCCGGAATCCTGATTTTCGGTCTCGCCGGCTACCGCATGCTGCCGGTCTCCACGCTGCCGAACGTGGACTTTCCCACCATCCAGGTGACCGCGGAGCTGCCGGGCGCGAGCCCCGAAACCATGGCCTCCGCCGTCGCCACGGTGCTCGAGCGGCAGTTCTCGACCATCGCCGGCATCGACGAAATGAGTTCGGTGAGCGGCCAGGGCGTCACGCGGGTCACCATCCAGTTCGTGCTCGACCGCGACATCGATGCCGCGGCGCAGGACGTCAACTCGGCGATCGCTTCGGCCGCGCGGCAGCTTCCCGCGACGATGCCGGCGCCGCCGTCGTTTCGCAAGGTCAACCCGGCAGATTTTCCGGTCTACTACCTTGCGCTCACCTCGCAAGCGCTGCCGCTGTCGACGGTGAACGAGTACGCCGAGACCTACCTCGCGCAACGCATCTCGACGATCAACGGCGTCGCGCAGGTGCAGGTGTTCGGCCAGCAGAAATACGCGGTGCGAGTGCAGGTCGATCCGAGTGCGCTCGCCGCGCGCGGCGTCGGCATCAACGAGGTCGAGCAGGCGGTGTCGCAGGCGAACGTCAACCTGCCGACCGGAACGCTCTACGGCAAGGACCGCATGTTTGCGGTGCAGGCGACCGGGCAGCTGCAGGACGCCGCCGCGTTCCGGCCGGTGATCGTCACCTACCGCAACGGCTCGCCGATCCGCCTGCAAGAACTCGGGCGCGTGATCGATGATGTGCAGAACGACAAGGTCGCGGCGTGGTTCAAGGGCAAGCGCGGCATCGTGCTCGCCATCCAGCGCCAGCCCGGCACCAATACCATCGAGGTGGTCGACTCGATCAAGCAGCTGCTGCCGACCTTCCGCGCCGAGGTGCCGCCGGCGATCGACATCGAGACGCTGTATGACCGCTCGGTGACGATCCGCACCTCGGTCGACGAGGTGAAGTTCACGCTCTACCTCGCGCTGATGCTGGTGGTGATGGTGATCTTCATTTTCCTGCGCAATATTCCCGCGACCATCATTCCAGCGCTGGCGCTGCCGATGTCGATCATCGGCACCTTCGCGGTGATGTACCTCTTCGGCTACAGCCTGGACAACATCTCGCTGATGGCGCTGACGCTCTGCGTCGGCTTCGTCGTCGACGATGCCATCGTCATGCTGGAAAACATCACGCGCCACATCGAGCAGGGCAAGAGCGTGCTGCAGGCGACGCTCGACGGCTCGAAGGAGATCGTCTTCACCATCATCTCGATGACCATCTCGCTCGCCGCGGTGTTCATCCCGGTGCTGTTCATGGGCGGGATTCTCGGGCGGCTGTTGCACGAATTCGCGGTCACCATCATGGCCGCGGTGCTGATCTCGGGGTTCGTGTCGCTGACCCTGACGCCGATGATGTGCAGCCGCATCCTCAAGCCGCACCGCGAAGACCAGCGGCACGGACGCCTGTACTGGGCTTTCGAGCGCGGTTTCGAGGCCTGGCGGCACGCCTACGACGTGTCGCTGTGCTGGACCCTCGCGCACAAGCTCGCGGTCCTGGCGGCGTTCCTCGCCATCTTCGCCGCCACCGTCGTTCTCTTCTGGCGCGCGCCGAAAGGCTTCCTGCCGAGCGAGGACTCGGGGCAGCTGTTCTGCTTCGTCGAGGGACCGCAGGACACCTCGTTCGAGGCGATGCTGGACCTGCAGCGCCAGGTCGCCGACATCATCGGCAAAGACCCGAATGTCGATGCCGCGATGTCGTTCGTCGGCGCGACCGGCTTCTCGCCTTCGCTCAACCGCGGGCGCATCACGATCACGCTGAAGCCCTTCAAGCAGCGCAAGCCCGCCGACCAGGTGGTGAGGGAGCTGCGCCCGAAGCTCGCCAACGTCCTCGGCGCCAAGGTGTTTCTGCAGAACGTGCCGGCGATCCGCATCGGCGGGCAGCTCACGCAAAGCCCCTACCAGTACGTGATGCGCAGCGCCAACATCGAGGAGCTCTACCAATGGGCGCCGATCATCGAGCAGAAGCTGCGCTCGCTGCCCGGGCTGGTGGAAGTGTCGAGCGACCTGCAGATCACGCGGCCCGAAGTCACGGTCGAGATCGAGCGCGAGAAGGCCTCCGCGCTCGGGGTCTCGGCGCAGTCGGTCGAGATGGCGCTCAACAACGCCTATGGCGCGCGCCAGGTGTCGACGATCTACACCGCGACCAACCAATACTGGGTGATCCTCGAGCTCGCGCCGCGCTACCAGACCGACCCGTCGGTGCTGCCGCTGCTCTACGTGCGCTCCTCGACCGGCGCGCTGGTGCCGCTCAACGCGGTGGCGACGCTCAAGTACGGTGTCGGGCCGCTGCAGGTGGCACACCTCGGTCAGCTGACCTCGGTCACCTTCTCCTTCGACGTGCGCCCCGGCCTCGCGCTTTCGCAGGCCATCGCGCAGGTAAACGCGGCGACGCGCGAGATGCAGGTGCCGGCGACGCTCACCGGCAGCTTCTCCGGCACCGCGCAGGCGTACCAGAGCTCGCTGCAGGGCATGGGCCTGCTGCTCCTGCTGGCGGTCGTGGTGATCTACCTGGTGCTCGGCATCCTGTATGAAAGCTTCGTCCATCCGATCACCATTCTGTCGGGTCTGCCGACCGCCGGCCTGGGCGCACTGATCACGCTGATGGCGTTCGGCATCGAGCTCAACATGTACGCCTTTGTCGGCATCATCATGCTGGTCGGCATCGTGAAGAAGAACGCGATCATGATGATCGACTTCGCCATCGAGGCGCAGCGCAAGGACGGCCTGCCGCCGGAACAGGCGATCTACCAGGCGGGACTGATCCGCTTTCGTCCCATCATGATGACCACCATGGCGGCGCTGATGGGCAGCCTGCCGATCGCCATCGGCTTCGGCGCCGGCGGCGGCGCGCGCATGCCGCTCGGCCTGGCGGTGGTGGGCGGACTTCTTCTCTCGCAGGTGCTCACCCTCTACATCACCCCCGTGATTTACCTGTACTTCGAAACACTGCAGGACTACCTGAACCGCCGGCGAGCTGTCGTTCCGGTCGAAGATGCCCGTCAGCCCCGAAGCGCGTAGCCTGGCGGTGTTCTGCGACTTCGAGAACGTCGCGCTCGGCGTGCGCGAGGCGAAGTACGCGCAGTTCGACATGGACAAGGTGCTCGAGCGGCTGCTGCTCAAGGGCTCGATCGTGGTCAAGAAAGCGTACTGCGACTGGGAGCGCTACAAGGAGTTCAAGCCGGCGATGCACGCCGCTTCGTTCGAGATGATCGAGATCCCGCACCTGCGCCAGTCGGGCAAGAACTCGGCCGACATCCGCATGGTGGTCGACGCGCTCGACCTGTGCTACACCAAGGAGCACGTCGACACCTTCGTCATCGTCAGCGGCGACTCGGACTTCTCGCCGCTCGTCTCCAAGCTGCGCGAGAACGCGAAGACGGTGATCGGCGTCGGCGTCAAGAACTCGAGCTCCGACCTGCTCATCAACAACTGCGACGAGTTCATCTACTACGACGACCTGGTGCGCCAGGACGAGCAGAAGCGGCGCGCGGCGAAGAAGCGCAGGGAAGCCGCGCCCGCGGGCGAGGACAAGAAGCAGGAAGCCTACGACGTGGTGCTGGAAACCCTCAACGCCTTGATCGCCGAGCGCGGCGCCGAGGAGAAGATCTGGGGCTCGATGGTCAAGCAGGCCCTGAAGCGGCGCAAGCCGGGTTTCAACGAGTCTTACTACGGCTTCCGCGCTTTCTCCGACCTGCTGGAGGAAATGCAGCAGAAGGCGCTCATCAAGCTTGACCCCGACGAGAAGTCCGGCGGCTACCTCATCCGGCCGGCGTAAGCCGACCTCTGCAGAGCTTGCCAGGGCAGCCGGCAAGGGCCTGCGCGATGTCCTCGCTGCGCGCTTGCGGGTGCTGTTCTGCGGGATCAATCCCGGGCTTTACTCGGCCGCCACCGGGCACCACTTCGCCCGTCCCGGCAATCGCTTCTGGCCTGCGCTTCACGCCGCCGGGTTCACGCCGCGACTGCTGCATCCTTCGGAGCAAAGGCTGTTGTTGAAAGGCGGCTACGGCATCACCAACCTCGTCAACCGCGCGACCGCGACGGCGGACGAGCTGGCGCCTGTCGAATTCGTCTCCGGGCGCCGGCGCCTGGCTGCCAAGATCAGGCGCCACCGCCCGGCGAGCGTCGTCTTTCTCGGTGTGGGCGCCTACCGTCATGCCTTCGGGCGGCCGAAGGTCGCGATCGGTCGTCAGCCGGAGACCTTCGAAGGGGCCGAGATCTGGGTACTCCCCAACCCGAGCGGTCTGAACGCCAACTATCAGCTCGCGGCACTCGCCAGACTGTTCCGGGCCCTGAGGAAGTCGACTGCTCTCAGGAACCGCGGCGGCGGCGATAGATCCAGCCGATGAGGCCGCCGGCTACGCCCAGATCGAGCAGATTGACGAGAACCTGCGAGTCGCTCAGATCGCACCAAGCGGCGAGCAGCAGGCTCAGGAAGCCGCTTTGCGCGGCGACCGTCGCCAGATCCTGGACGTCGAGGAACGACATGCGCCAGCTTGCGCTTTGCATGAAACGTGCCAATCGTTTCCCTGCATTTTCACGGCTAAAACGCGCGTGCTGCGCACGTGCATGGTGCGAGTCGAGCGCCGCCCGCACCAACAGCGGGAAGTCGAGTCAGGGCTCGAGCTGCTTGTAGACCAGCGTCGCGATGTGCAGCAACTCCTCCTTGCTGAGGTCCGCGGACGAGATCGCGTACCCGCAGTCGCGCTCGATCCAGTAGAACACGCTGACGTTCTTTTCGCGCGCGTAGCGAAAGGCGGTCTCGCGGTTCCCTTTCGCTTCGGCGCGGATGTAAAGCGTGAGGCGACGGCCGGCAGCGGTCTGATACATGAACAGGGCCACCGGGCCGCTCTCGCCCGGCAGAAGCCGCCCGCCGACCAGCGCCATCCCGACCTCGTCGAGCTTCGGCGCGCGCACCCTGGCACCGACGCGCTTGGAGAGCCAGGCCACGAGGTGCTGCTCCTGATCGGCGCCCACCTCCACCGGATGGCGCACTTCGGGCGAATAAGTTGCGTGCGCGATGGCGGCGCGGCGCGCCATCACGGCGCCCTCGGCAAGAGGCGGCCCCGCCGGCCGGCGCCAGTCACGCGCCTCCCAGCCTGCGAGCGCGCCGAGCAGCGCGCCAAGCGTCATCCAGCCGGCGACGGCGGCGATCCTGCGAGCACGCGGGCGACGTGCCGCCGTGCTTTCGAGATATTGCGGAACCGGCTCGGCGAGCACCGGATCGTAAGCAGCGCGCAACGCGTCGCCGAGACGGCGGTAGGCGGCAACGCGCTCCGCCTCCTCGGGGCGCGCGGCGAGCCAGGATTCGACCTCGGCCCTGCGCTCGACGCCGAGGCGCCCGTCGGCGTAGGCCTGCAGGTCGGCTTCCGTGACAGTGGGTTCCGTGCTCACTTCACGACCTTCAGCTTGGCCGCGGCGCCCTGGCCGAGCATCATCGCGCGCAGCTTCTCACGGGCGCGCGACAACCGCGACATCACCGTGCCGATCGGAATGCCGAGGGCGTGCGCCACTTCCTCGTAGCTCATTTCCTCGAGCGTCACGAGCAGCAGCACCGAGCGCTGCTCGGTCGGCAGCCGCGCGATGGCGCGATCGAGGTCGCGCACCAGCAGCGCGTCGCCCTGCGAGGCGCGCTGCGCCAGCTCGGGGAGCTCGTCCTCGAGCGTGTCCGTGACGCGCGTCGCGCGCACCTTGTTGACATGTACGTTGTGCATCACCGTGAACAGCCATGCGCGCAGGTCGGTGCCGCGGCGGTAGAGGTGCAGCTTCGCCCACGCGCGCTCGAGAGTGTCCTGCACCAGGTCGTCAGCGGAAGCCCGGTCGCCGACGAGAGCTCGGGCGTAGCGGCGCAACCGCGGAATCAGCTCGACCAGGCGCTCGGCTTCGTTCATAGAGAGGAACAGAGGGGTATCCGCCGCTATTCCATCAAAAACGCGGCCGATTGCCAAACTTCGTCAGCGCGGCTCCTCCGGCAGGGCCGGCAGCGAGCGCAGATAGGCGGTCAGCGCGTCGAGGTCCTGCGGCTCGAGCTGGCTGGTGGTGTTCTGCACCACTTCAGCCATCGACTCGGAGAGGACATCCCCATCGGCGGTCATGCCGGTTCGCAGGATGTCCTTGAGCTCGGCATCGCTCAGCTTCTTGAGTCGCGTCGGCGTGAGGTTCGGCGCCCTGGTCTTCTCCCCCAGCTTCGCGCCGGCGAGGAAGCGGTCCTTCTTCGGCGCGCCGAGCCAGTTGCGCGGCGTATGGCATTCCCCGCAATGACCGAGCGCCTGCACCAGATAGGCGCCGCGATCCAAGCTTGCATTGCGCGAGGGGTCCGGCACAAAGGGGCCCGGCGAAAAGAATAGCCACTTCC
>Ga0209157_1001075_pt1 | contig 22999 bp, 26 predicted proteins | sample GraSoiAngelo_135_FD_185892 | JGI IMG/M metagenome (GOLD analysis project Ga0209157, IMG submission 185892) | Grasslands soil microbial communities from the Angelo Coastal Reserve, California, USA - 14_0929_05_40cm (SPAdes) (version 2) | ecosystem: Environmental > Terrestrial > Soil > Grasslands ...
ACATAAAGCCAAAGGGATAGTTCCTTCAGGGCTCGTCCTCTTTCTTCCGCTCTATCTTGTGTTCGGCCACACGAATCTCCTTCTCCACCTCCCAGATGCCTTTACGCCATATCTTGGCTAGAGCGGGGCCGAGAATGAAAACGAGGGCAGTGACAACAGAGCCAACGCCTACGAACGCCATGAAGGACGCAAATATTTTCCCTGCGTTTGTCGCTGGGGCGTTTGGCGGGCCCTCCGCCGTGACGAGCATGCTCGTGAAGTAGAATGAATCTATGTATGCCCACCCCTCGATGAAGTGCATCCCGAGAGTACCTACACCAAGCACCACGACTATCAGGATGATAGAGTAGAAGGCGCGACGGCGAAACTTGCGGAGCCCGACCGGACTGGTAGTGTTTGTCCTCACGTTCCGACCTCCCTCGCCCGAAGTCAGAAATTCGGGGGGAGATAGTTGTTCTGGACGAGCCACTCCTCGTGTGCCTTTGTAACGCCAGAGGACGTCGGCCCTCCCGTCGTCGAAGTCCCAAGGCGCGACGAGCACCACATCATTTTCTCTGATCCAGACGCGCCGCTTCATCTTACCCCTGATTCTGCCGAGGCGCACCCTTGCCGTCGACGCACTTCACGACCACGTGGTCGCCGCCCTCGATCTTGGTGACCCTTCCCATTAGCTCCCCCTCCTGCGGGACGACGAGTTCCTTGAGATTTGCCTCGCTGAAGCACCTTTCTCTTTCCCAATTTATGTATGCCTCCGTCGATTTTCTTGCAATTTCTCCATCACTTTTCGACCACGAACTCGCAAGCTGTCTTTGCGGTTGAGTGGCAAGATTTTTTGGGTGCGCCTAATAAAATCTGTTCGCAGAGAGATAGTTGGAGAGGCTTCCTCGTTCCTTCTTTGAGGACTACACGCCGTCTGTCGCTAAGCGGCTCCTGGGCCAGCTGCTCGTCAGGAGAATTGGAAGACGCTTCCTCTCCGGCATGTTGGTCGAAGTCGAGGCTTACAGAGGGCGAGACGACCCAGCGAGTCACGCCTTCAGGGGCGAGACGCCAAGAAACAGAGTGATGTTCGGCGAGGTCGGAAAGGCGTATGTCTACTTCACGTATGGGTTCCATCACTGCTTGTGCGTGAAGACCGAGAGGAAGGGAGTCCCGGGTGCGATTCTCGTCAGGGCGCTCGAGCCACTCGAGGGGATCGAGCTGATGAAGAAGAATCGAGGAAAGGAGGAGCTGACCGAGCTGGCGAGCGGGCCCGGAAAGCTCACTCAAGCATTGAAGATAGATCGAAGACTGAACGGTGAGGACCTCGTGCTGTCGGAGAGGCTCTTCTTGGCGAGGGGGAAAGATGCAGCCCTCGAGATTAGGGATTCGAGCCGAATCGGGGTCGACCGCGGTCTTGAATTCAGGTGGAGGTATTTCATCGGAGGAAATCAGTTCGTCTCCAGGGGGAAGCCAAAGACCTAGCTCGTCGCGTCGTTGTTGTTGTCGTCGCCGGAGAACTCATAACTACTACTGTGAACGAAGATGGACGAAATGGGGTCGTCGGCTAGTCGGAGTGATTCCGCCTCTGGGCAAGTCTGGTCTAGGCTTCAAAGAACATGGAGAGGCCTTGGGCGCTTGAGATCGCCGGTTCAAATCCGGCCGACCCCACCTAATCTGACAGTGTGTGATTAATTCAACATAGAGTTGAATCTAGTGAAAAATTCTTGCTCAGAAACTGATGGTGTTTTGACTCGAACTTGATTTCGACTGATGCAATGTTAAATACTTTTGACAACAGACCTGTGCAACTGTTGCAGGCAGCGCCGAGACGAGTTAAGACGATCTACAGCGTGATCGCCTCGCCACAGAGGCTCGAGATTCTTCGGATCCTCAACATAAAGGGTCCCCTCACCTACAGCGCCCTCAAGACCCTCGCGGGCTTCAAGTCGAAGAAGGAGTCCGGAAAGTTCGCGTACCATCTCCGCAAGCTCGTCAGGCAGCTTCTCATCCAGCTGAACAGGCAGGAGAGGAAGTACACCGTGACGAACCTGGGGCGGCTCGTCCTGAATCTCACGCGGCAGATCGAGGAGCAGTCCCTCGTCGAGAGCGGGAAGCTTTACGTCAGGACCTCTCATCAGACGATGGAGGAGTTCAACGCGAACAAGATCCTCCAGTCTCTCGTGAAGGAGGCGGGGATGCCCGTCGAACTCGCCCAGAAGATCACCAGCGAGACCGAGTCGAGACTCTACAAATTCCAGACCCAGTACCTTACGGCCCCTCTCATCAGGGAGATGGTCAATGCCCTTCTGGTCGAGCACAGCCTGGAGGAGTACAGGCACAAGCTCACGAGGCTCGGGATGCCCATCTACGACGTGACGCAGCTTCTCAACAAGGTGGGCGACGACGGAGGGAACGTGGAGTCGCTCGTCCATATGACCGGTGGAGCGGTCTTCTCCGAGTACCTTCTCCTGGAACAGCTTCCCAGGGACGTGGCCGACGCACACCTGGCGGGAGACATTCACATCTCGAACGCCGGAGTCTGGGGTCTGATGCCCGATACAGTCTTCGTCGACCTCCTCTCCGTCAGGGCTTCGGGCTTCAACCCGAGGGGAAGGCTCGCCTACGCGCCGATGCTTCCCACTCCGGAGAACGCGGAGAAGGCGCTCGGCATCATCTCAAACCTGTCGCTATTGATGGACAGAGAAGTCTCTGTCGAGGTAACCTTCAGGAACTTCCTTCAGTATCTCGCCCCCTTCTGCAGGTCGAGGACAAAACGGGAACTCGAAGCCATGATCCTCCGATTCCTGGAGAGCGTGACAGGGGGGATGTCAACTCCTCAGCGAGGCATCGTGACGATCGAGCTGAACCCGTTCAAGCACGACGAGGTCGGGAGGGACCTGATGGAGAAGACCCTCGATGCCACCCTAGGGACCTACAGGGATTTCGTCGAGGCTACGCCTCGCCCGGAGGTGAGACTCCTTCTCGCTAAACCGAATAGAGTTGACGAGACGAAGACGCTCAAGCAGGCGGCGGGGATTCTCTTCAACGGCGGGCGGATCGCCTTCTTCTCCCCCGACCAGAGGAGGTCGTTTGGCGGGGTAAACGCCGGGATCCTCTCCAAGGAGTATCAGGCGGACAACATCAGCGTCCTACACAATCTCAGTCTTAACCTGCCCCGCCTCGCCTACGATTCGAACCAGGACGAGACGTACTTCAGAGCGAAGCTGGCGATGCTCATCGGTGTCGCGGCGGACGCCCTGGGCACGAGGCGGAGGATGATCGAACGTGTCCTGAAGAAGAGCCTTCTTCCCACATTGGCTTTGGGTTCGGAGGCTGTGACACCCGTGATGATGCCCCTGATCATGAACTTCGTGGGGCTGGAGGAGGCGCTGACCGGCCTGATAAGGGACCCCGCGACGGGTTCTCGGGTCGCCCTCGCCGAGAAGATTGTGCAGACTGCGTCCCAAATCGCGGACGAGAAGTCCGGCAAGAACGAAAGGCTGGGGGTAGCGATGCTGGAGGAGGACGGGGCCGGGAGGCTCGCGAGCCTGGACTCTGAGAAGTACGGGAAGGCGAACATTCAGCAGCTCCTGAAGTCGGGGTACTCTCAATCGCCGGCTATGGTCGCCGCCGACTTAGACAACCAGGCGAGGGTGGAGTACATCAACAAACTCTCCTCGGGTCTGAACGGGGGCGTTTCGATTACGCTCGACGGCGAATCGGAGGACATCAGAAGCGTCTACGACCTGATAGTGAAAGCGGCACCCAACCTGCCCTACTTCAAGCTCGACAGGAAGATCGTGGTCTGCAGAAACTGCGGCGCCAAGCTGCCTCCGAGGGCGCAGAGGTGCACGAGATGCAAGTCTGTCGCGACGATGCAGTACTCGACGGCCGGCTGATTTGGAAAATATTTGGGGAGTCTTCACGTGCCACGCCTCTGGTCAACTACAGTCGACACGTGAGCGTCTCATCTGCACCCGATAACGTGTTAAAGTAGCGTTCTTGTCAACTTTCAGCTATGCGCGTCGCAAATATATGGGACGAAATACTTGGCTTGGTGTCTAGGACGATATCGTTATGACGACAACTATTGAAGAACCACGAGACGGTCCGAATCTCTCGGAACAGAAAAGGGTGCAGGTGGTCCTTCCATCCGAAACCCTCGCGGCCTTCGGGGGGGATGAGCTGCGGGCGAGGGTCTTTTACGAGAAGTACGCCCTGAGAGACGTGTCGGGTAGACAAATCGAGAGGACTCCGAGCCAGATGTGGCACAGGGTCGCCGCTGAGCTCGCCTCGGTGGAGAAGGAGGATGGGTCGAGGAGGGAGTGGGCATCGAAGTTCTACTGGCTGCTCGAGGATTTCAGGTTCGTCCCCGGCGGCAGGATCCTCTTCGGTGCGGGGCAGCCTAGGAACGCGACACTTTTGAACTGTTATTACTTTAGCATCCGGGAGGACTCTATAGAGGCCATATTCGACTTCTGCAAAGAGGCGGCGAGGACCTATAGCTACGGAGGGGGGGTGGGGACCGACATCTCGGTCCTGAGGCCCAAGGGCTCCCCCGTGAATAACGCCGCGATCTTCAGCTCGGGGGCGGTTTCATTCATGGAGCTCCTCTCCACGACGACGGGGACGATAGGGCAGGCGGGGAGGAGAGGCGCCCAGATGATAACGATACGCGTGGACCACCCCGACGTAATCGACTTCATCAACGTCAAGAAAGACCTGAAGAAGGTCAACTATGCGAACATCTCCGTCAAGATCACGGACGCCTTCATGAGGGCGGTCGAGAGAGATGAGGATTTCGAGCTGAAGTTCAAGAACGAGAAGGTGGAGCTCAACAGGAAGGTCAGGGCGAGGGAGATCTGGAAGCAGCTCGTCAAGGGAGCATGGGAGTCGGACGAGCCGGGAGTCATCTTCTGGGACACGATAAAGAGGGAATCGACGACCGAGTACAACCAGATGGAGGTGGAGGGGGTCAACCCCTGCAGCGAACAGACCCTGGAGAATTACGGTAACTGCTGCCTGGGCTCCGTGAACCTGAGCGCCTTCGTCCACGAGCCCTTCACGGACCATTCGAAGGTCGATTGGGACTCGCTGGTGCGCGCGACGCAGTACGCGGTCAGGTTCCTCGACGACGTCCTGGACTACAACGCCGATAGGCATCCTCTCCCGCAGCAGAAGAAGGCCTCGCTCTGGAGCCGGAGGATCGGGGTGGGCATCACCGGGTTAGGGGACATGCTGATCAAGCTCGGCTTGAAGTACGACGAGGATGCCACGATAGAGTTCGTCGACAAACTCTTCGAGAAGATTACGAACGTGATCTACGAATACTCCACGCAGCTGGCCAAGGAGAAGGGAGCGTTCCCGGCCTTCGTGGCGGAGAAGCACCTCGCCCAGCCGTTCATCCAGAGGCTCGACCCGATTGTGAAGGAGAAGGTGAAGGAGGGCGTAAGAAACGCCGCGATAACGACGATCCCGCCTGTCGGCTCAGGGTCGATTCTCGCGGGCTGCTCGAGCGGGGTGGAGCCTGTCTTCGCTCTCTCCTACACTCGCAGGTCCAAGTCTCTCAGCGAGGGGGAGTTCAAGGTCTTCCACCCTCTCGTCAAGGAGTACATGAGCGCGACCCGCGTCTCCGACGTGAAGCAGCTGCCGAGTTACTTCGTGACAGCCCATCAGATAAAACCGGAGATGAGAGTCAAGATGCAGGCGACGATTCAGAGGCACATAGACACCGCGATCTCGAGCACCGTCAATCTCCCGGAGAGCATTACACCGGAGGAGGTCGAGCGAATCTACTTGCTGGCATGGGAGCTGGGCTGCAAGGGGATTACAGTCTACAGGGAGGGAAGCAGGGAGGGGATTCTGGAGACGGAGGAGGCGGGGAAGAAGAAAGAGGTGAAGAAGAAGGGACCGCTCCAGTTCGAGAGGCCCAAGGTGATGGCGGGAAGAACCCTGAAGCTGAGGCTCCCGCAGGGCAGCCTCTACGTCACCGCGAACTCCGAGGGAGAAGCGATGGAAGAGGTCTTCGTGAACATCGGGAAGTTAGGGGGGGATGAGAAGGCCGACGCGGAGGCGATGGGCAGGCTGATAAGCCTCTACCTGCAGCACGGGGGCGACATCCAGAACGTCATCCGGACGCTGAAGGGAATAAGGGGAAAGTACGTCTCCTGGGACGACGGAGTCCAGCTCCTCTCGATTCCAGACGCGACTGCAAAGGCTCTCGAGATGCTCGTCGCGAACGGGGTGACTGTCGAGCCGAGTCAACAGGCGGTGCAGGGCGGTGCAACCGGGACGGCGGCGGCATGTCCGGAGTGCAAGGAGAACACCCTCATCTTTGAGAACGGATGTTTCAAGTGCACGAACTGCGGATACAGCAAGTGCGAGTGAGCGGACGAGCGAGAGCCAGACGAGATTGTTGAGCGGAAGGCTCGGACGTTCTAGGCAGCAACAGCCGTCAATCTAGCCAGAAGTCACCACTATCGTTCCTTTCATCCACGGGTGGATCGTGCAATAGTACTGATACGTGCCGGCTTGGGTAAACGTGAACTTGAAAGTGTCGCCTGAAGCCAAAGTTTGGTCGAAAAGGGTTCCTGGCGTCTTCGTGACCGTGTGAGTCATCCCGTCTTTGTTCGCCCAAGTGACCGACTGTCCGACTTTCACTGTGAAGTTGGCGGGAACGTAGAATTGTCCGTTGCCCTGGTTCCCTGCCCCTTGAGGTATCACGATGTCGGCACTCGTTCCAGAGTTCGCGAGGAGGCGAGCCTCCGTCGCCCCGGCAAGAGCGCCTATGACCAGCCCTCCGAGGATGAAGCCAACACCAAACAGAACGATGACACTTGAACGCGCCATCGTCCTTGGAATTCCAGGAAACGCTCCTTTGCGCCACACCATGCGCAACCCCAGAATCGAATAGACTACCGTGATGATAAGAACGGGAAGGATAGTCGCGGTCTCGAAGAACGTGATGAAAGCCGAGGGATTCGAAAGCGCCTCGACGGCGAACGCACCCTGGAACAGGATGAAAAGTACGCTTACAGCTATGGAAACGATGTACCCGATTCTACTACGCTTCCAGACGCCATATGCTGCCCCGAGAAAGAGGGCCAAGAACGGAAGCAGAATGAAGATGAAGGACGGGAGCCCTCCAGGTTGAGTGGCGAACTGAATTATGATGACCACAAAAATTAGGACGGTGTACAATAGCCCCAGGAATGGTACAAGTACTTCCAGAGGTCTGCGGGCCCTCGGTTCACCGAAGGTCAACCTGAGGATATCTCCTCTTGCACTGTTGGGGGCGCTTTGACGGGGGCACTATTAAACAGGTGGGCGACTTCACGAAGTGTGCTTAGCGCTAAGGACCCTGCATGCAGTGCCGAGGTGGACATCATTCATCCAATCGAACGCGGGGGCAAACAATTAATCCAAGGAACCCTCGGATTATGGCTGATGCTATCCAGCCCCATCTGCTTTCGGGTAGTTTCGCCCTCCTTGCGTTCGGCGGCGACAGTCTGGTTGAAATCCTCTCAGGATTCGCCATGACGTTCCATCCGAGGGGCGATTCGGCTGGTTCTAACGAACTTGGTGAGAAGACAGAGAGGGCAACGATGCTCCTCCTCGTGGCCCTCATTCCAGTAATCGGGGGAGGTGCTCTATATTCCTACTTTACTGGGATCATGCCAGAGTCCTCCCTGCTGGGGATAGCGGTCGCCCTCGGAGCCGTGATAGTCATGCCCGTCCTCTGGGTAAAGAAGCGCGGAATAGAAAGGGAGACGAATTGTGCGCCTCTCCTGATGGACGCCGTCCAATCGGCCACGTGCTTCCTAATGTCTCTCGCCCTACTCGGAAGTCTGCTCATCAACTATCTATTCGGCATCAGCTGGGTGGATTACGCCGCCACAGCTGTTATTCTCGCCTTCGTAGGCAAAGAAAGCATAGAAGCGTTCCTTAAGCCAACCTCTTTTCCAATAAGCATCCCTCAACATGGGGAAGGATCAACCGCAGTCTAAGAGAGACCAAAATCCTATAACGATTAGCTAGTTATCGTCAAGTATGAGCCTCGAGAGGAGGAACCGGACGATGGTGAGGGCCCTCATCATCTCCCCTCTGATCGTGGCCGCTCTCGTCCTCTTCGGGGTGGGGCTGGGTTTCTACCTCGCTCAAGTGACCAACATCCCTCCAGTGATACTCGCGGTGACCTTCTCGACGGTCGGTCTGTTCGTCTCCCTTCCGATAATAGTGAAGATGATAGACCGCATGATCGCGAACGAGTGAGTTAGGAGCGAAGGAGCAGGGGCTCACTGTGCGCCGAGCTTGCGGAGCGCCTCTGACTTCGCCTTCTCTACCTTCGAGTTGGTCTCCTGCAGGGCAGCCTCGTAGGCCTCCTCCACCCGCTTCCGGGCGGCCTCGAAGCTGTCTCCGACTATCTTCTTCTCCTCGCCGCTCACGCTCGCGCCTCCTCTTTCCTTTCAAGAACCTTCTTCACGTGCTTCAGCCTGACGAACTCCTCCCTCTCCCTCTCCTCGAGGGTCTGCTGGATGTACCTGATTGACGAGACATACCTCGGAATTATCATGTACTCCAAGGCGTTCAGGAGGCGCTGCGTCCTCTCGAGCTCCTTCGCGAGCCTGAAGATCGCGTTCTCGAATTCTGCGGCCTTGAAGATGGAGGGGAGGAGCTTCCTCATCTCCCTCGCCGCCCTGTCGACCGCGATGTTGCTGTCGGCGAAGCCGTATGTCATCCCCACATCTTTCTCCGTGAGCTTTAGGGAGGGAATGTCGACGTCGACCACACGCTTCACCGTAATATCGGTCTCGACCATCGCCGGCGTGTTGGAGGCCAGCCCCTCGAGGCGTAAGGGGCCGAGCTTCAGGTAGGCGTCGTATAGGGCGAGGTAGGCGTCTGACAGGGGCTGCCAGATCTCCTCCCGCGCCCCGCTGGCCTGCTGGATCATCTCGTCGAGCCTCTTGAGGAGGACCTCACGCTTGTCGTCCAAGACTTTGTGTACGCGGTTAGCGGTCTGAAGGCTTCTCCGCGTCCTGATCAGCTCAATCTTTGTGGGGAGGACCTGCGAGCCGAAGCTTACCGACATGTGCTACCCTGCGGACTTCTCCCCGACGTAATACTTCTTGATGAACTCTTCCTTGACGTTTGTCAGCTCCGACTCTGGCAGGATGGAGAGCATCTCCCAGCCAATGCGCAGGGTGTCCTCGAAGGTCCTGTTCTCGTCGTACCCCTGCTTCAGGTACTTCTGTTCGAAGTCGTCGCCGAACTTCAGGTACTTCAGGTCCGAGCCGGTGAGTCCCGACTTCCCGACGATTTCCGATAACGCGCGGAGCTCGCCCGCCCTCGCGTACGCGTTGTAGAGCTGGTTCCCGACCATATGGTGGTCCGCTCGGGCCTTCCCCTGCTTGATGACGTAGCCCAGGGCGGGCCCCATTAACCGGCTCAGGCTGGAGAGGACGTAAACGGGTGGGTAGATGCCCTTCCTGAAGAGTTCGCGGCCGAGGAAGATTTGTCCCTCCGTGATGTAGCCCGTAAGATCGGGGATGGGGTGAGTGACGTCGTCGCTCGGCATCGAGAGGATGGGCATCTGGGTGATACTGCCGCGCTTCCCTTTGATGCGGCCGGCGCGCTCGTAGTTGGTGGCGAGGTCGGTGTAGAGGTAGCCGGGGAAGCCTTTCCTCCCGGGGACTTCCTCTCGGGCGGCGGAGATTTCGCGCAGCGCTTCCGCATAAGAGGTGATGTCGGTGATGATAACGAGGACGTGCATCCCCAGCTCGAAGGCGAGGTACTCGGCGGCGGTGAGGGCGACGCGTGGGGTGATTATCCTCTCGATGGCGGGGTCGTCCGCGAGGTTGAGGTAGAGGATGCTCCTGCGGATTGCCCCGGACTCCTCGAGCGTCTTCTGGAAGAATGAAGCCTCTCCGTGTGATACGCCCACGGCGGCAAAGACGACGGCGAACTCCTCGCCTTCACCGACGACGGTTGCTTGCCTGGCGATTTGGGCGGCGAGCATGTTGTGAGGCATCCCCGCGCCGGAGAAGATTGGGAGCTTCTGCCCCCTGACGAGGGTGAGCATGCCGTCGATTACCGAGACGCCAGTCTGGATGAGGTCGGTCGGGTATTCTCGGCGTTCGGGGTTGATGGGGGAGCCGTTGACGTCGAGGAAGCTCTTGCCGACGGGGTCGGGAAGGCCGTCGAGTGGGCGGCCGAGGCCGTCGAAGACTCTGCCCAGGAGCTGGTCGGAGACGGGGAGCTCCATAGTCCTTCCTAGGAATTTCGCGCGCGTGCCGCTAATCGAGAGGCCCGACGTGCCTTCGAAAACCTGGACGACCGCGCGCCCGAAACCGGATTCGAGGACGCGGGCGAGCCTCCTGCCTCCCCCGGGTTCCTGTATCTCGACGAGCTCGTCGTAGGCCGCCTTTTCGACGCCGTCCACGATGAGGAGGGGGCCCTTGATTTCGGCCACCTTGCTGTACTCGAGACCGCCCTGCGACTTACTCACTAGGCGATTTTCAGCTCCTGCTGCTGCTTGACGCTCGAGAGGGCGGCGAACTCCCGGAACCTCTCCGCGTGAGGGCGTCCAGCTTGTCCGGTTCGGTGTTCTTTATTGAGAATTTCGACCATGGGAGTTTGAAGATGGCCTGCATGCTCCTCAGCTTCGCGAGCGGGACGGAGTTTCTCTCTATTTCCCTTTGCAACCATCTGAAACTGCCTGAATTGTCGGAACCTCTGCCGCCTCCCTTCAAAAGCGTTGTGACGCCGAGCCGTCAACACCATTCCGCCGGGGAGGAAGGGAGGATGCCAAGCGTTCGAGTCCCGTCGGGCCCGCATCAAGTTAAGCTGTGAAACTCGACTTGGGCGTTCCTCTCGTGACAATGATCTTATTCCCCTTTTGCATCCATAATATTCTCTCCACCTTATCGGGTGTCCATTTCAGTTTCAAAGCTTCCCTCACATGCTTGGGTACGGCCGCTGTTCCGTCGCCGCTGAGGAGGGTCTTCATGAAACTCGACTGCGGCGTTCCTCTCGTGACTGCGATCTCATCCCCCTCCTGTGTCCATAGTAGCTTCGTCAACTTGCCGGGGGTGAATCTCAGTTTCAACAACCCCTTAACTCGCTCTGGAACGGTCGTCCTTTTGCCTTTGCTGAGGACTGTTGTCTCGAGAAGTACTTCGTTCGTCAAGTCTCCGTATATGTTACAAATCGCCAGTACTTATTCACATGGTCTTACGTGGAGCAACTTACAAATTCCAGCGGCTACCTATGGGAAACTATCGATCAGGCCCTAGACTGTCGACGTAAAGAGGTCTCTTCAAGCCAAGGAAATGTGAGGGGAGTCTGGACAGTTTCGCCTGCTCCCTCCGCGAGAGAAGCAAGCACATCATCATAGATCTCCTTCACCGCCTTCTTCTTCGCTGTCTTTGAGAGCCTCATGATTATGAGCTTCGGCGTGCTCGAACCTATGTGATCGAACCTGGGTTGCCTTTCGACAACCAGGTCACCCTTTTCATCAAGCCCGCTCGCCTCGATACCGTCAACTCTCACCGGGAGCTTCACGTGCGGAAGAGTCTCCTTCGCCAGATGCGTCACCAAGAGGAAGAGACTGCTTGTGGTTGCTGCCTTGTTGATGATCGAGGCAATGATTCTCCCGGCCGCTCCCGGCTCCGTCAGCGCCTCGAGTTCGTCGATGAGAACAAGCTTCCTCTTCCTGTCTGCAAGCACGGGGATGAGCGACCGAAGCACCTGCTCGAGGCTCCCGACCTTCCTAGCTACCCTCTTCCTGAAGAGGTAAATCGGCATCGGCGCTGTCTCTGCCTTCTCCGCAGGAACGGGCAGTCCGAGGAGTGCCAGTATGTGTATCGCTGCCATCGTATTGAGCAGGGTCGTCTTTCCCCCACTGTTTGCACCCGTGAGCACGACGGCGTTCCTGGGCTTCGCCAACCTGATGGACGAAGGCTTGCCGATCGAGTAGCTCACCGGCTGCAACCCCGGGGTCCCTCCGCCAAGTTCTTCCCTGATGAGGAAGGGGTTTCTCCCGCCGACGAAGCCTATGCCACCGGTCCCCACTTCTGGGATGGTGAGGGAGTACTTCTTCGCCGCGGAGGCCACCGCCAGGATCCCGTCGAGGATGATTGCCCTTTCGACTAGGTCGTTGACCATACCCATGTGTGGCCTCAGTCTCCTCTCGGCTTTCTCAACCCTGGCCCTCAGCTCCTCTTCCTTCCTCCGCCTCCATTCGCCGACAAGTTTTCTCACTGCGACCCTGTCGAACTCGAATGGAAGGGTGGACATCTCGAAGGCGCCCTTCAGCAGCTCTTCCTCTTCCCATTTCATCGCGAGGGAAGAAACAATCTCGACCAGTTTGTCTTCGACTATCGAGACCGCTCTCTCCTTGTCCCTCACGCCCTTCCTGATGGCATCGTTGATCTCCAGCTCTGCGTCCGAAATCACGGCTTCAGCATCCTCAATCCCACCGGCTCTATCCACCTCCTCCAATGCGGCGAGGATTCCTCGCAAGGTTTCGTGATCGGCATTTGCGAAGAATGATGCCACTGAAGGAGCGTCTGAAAATCGCGCGAGCACTTCGAGGACCGCCCCCAGAATGTCTCTTCTTGCGGCAAAGAATTCGAGCGTGTCAGAACCGGTTTTTTCTTTCCTCGGAGAGAAGGAGAGACGGGAGAGAATTCTTCTGAACTCCACAAATCTCCCAAGAGCGTTGAGAGAGTCGGAGATCTCTTTTCCGGTGATGGACAGCTTCAGTCTGTTTCGGATTATTTTCACGTCCAGCGAAGGCGTCAGCAGCAGAAGGGAGTTCTTCCCCAGCTTCGAGGAGGCCTCGGCAGCGAAGATCTCCAAGAGTTCCCGCTTGAGCCTTCTGGCGTCGCCCGTCTTCAGCACCCTTCGTTCCCGTATTCGCGAGTCCTCTTCTTTTGACTTGGTGAGGAGGCTGAGGGCATTCCTGCTCGATATTCCTGCGAGGGAGGGAAGCCCCTCGATGTCGCAGGCTTTGATCCTACCCTCTACATCAAGCCGCCTTTCTTCGGTGAGATTGGCTGGCAGTCCTCCCCCAGCGAGTTCGAGCTCTGGGGTTCCCATCTACTACTGCGCGCCCTCCTTTCGCTCTAACCCCCCCTCTGGAAGCGCGGAGTAGCTGTCATCCCTCGTCCTGCCAGAGCGCCATCCTTCCCAGAGTCTTCCAGGAAGAGGGAGGAAGTCACCACCACCATCAACACCGAGGTTCTTTGAGAAACTGTATTCTGGGCGGCCTGCTTTCTTGCTCATGGGCAAATCAGCCTTATTGCTTCTATTTATCGGCTTGAATTTTCTCGTGGTGGTGGGCAGAGGAAAGTAGGAGGTATGAAGAATTTCCTTGCCCGCCTTGCGGAGAGGGGAGCGTTCTTCTTGGTAAGCATCATGTGGAGACGTTTTGTAGCAGACACGATAGATTCCAGTCAAAAACGATATTTCAGGAAGCGGGAACTGTTACCTTGACGATTGATTCGCATCCGTGATTCCGCTGTTAACTTTCGTCGGACGACGAGCCTTGACCTTCTGTCGAATCCAAATCCAGAATCTCTTCAGCACTTCCCACCAGGAGGGATACATTAGCTTGTGCTCACCCTCGACTATTCCATTCATGCCTTCTGATTCCCGTCGCCGCGTTCTGGATAATGGTTAGCCATTTGTTTTCCCCTTCAACTTGGATTCCCGCCTAGTCCGTGGGAGTCTGCTCCTTTAGGGCCTCGTGGGGCCTGATGAAATTTCTCGCCAGCTTGAACGGAATCCGGGTTTCCGAGGAGCTTCCTTACCACCCACACTATCTCGTCCCAGGTTTGGATGGACGTGTAACCAACGATGTCTCCCCTCTCGACCATCCCCAAAATCCTCTTCGCGTTGGCTGTCTTCCTCGACCCCTCATACACCGGGGGGAGAGATGAAGATGTTCGAGTCAAGACACACGCTTGTGACGCTCAGCCCTCTCCTCCTCCAACAGCCTCTTGATGTTCACTTCGCGGTGAAGCTTCTTCGAGAAGGTGCTTGTGAAGTATTCTATAACTCTCGGTGGGGGGGCTCGCCCTCGTAATCGTCACGGCTCCGTCTTTCAACCCCACCGTGACCTCAGTCCCCTCCTTTATCCCAGTCAGCTCTCTCAGCTCCTTCGGTATGACAACCTGGCCTTTCTCGCCCACCCTCATTCTGCTTTTCATATCTGCAGTTATGCACATAACTCTCACTTATACTTTGGAGCTCGGCGGCCTAGTCCATAACCTGTCATATCCGCGGAATTCTCGGACGGCAGCATTACGCAGGTCTCAAGCTCTGTTGCTATCCAACAAAGCTAGGGTTGTCCCCTTGACTATTGAGCTGTCGCACGTCATCCCTGTAATTATGTGTCACAGCACCTCGCAGAAAAAAGACATAATTAGCCGAAGCCGCCGAGCACTCCTTAGAGGAAGCTGATAAGAAGTGGCAACGGTGAAGCCCACACTTACGCCATATCTGAACTTCAACGGCAATACCGCTGAAGCCATGAGATTCTATCAATCAATCCTAGGAGGCGAACTGACCATGCAAACGTTTGGCGAAGCTAAAATGGCTCGCACGCCTGAAGAGAAGAACATGATCCTTCACGCGGCTTTGAAAAATGATGGGCTTTCTATTATGGCCAGCGATGGACAACCGAGCCAGCGGGTGAAGTTCGGCGACAATATCCATATGAGCATCACCGGTCAGGACAGCGGCAAACTCAAAGAAATCTTCACCAAGCTCGCTCAAGGTGGCAAGGTTGACATGCCGCTAAAGAAGCAATTCTGGGGGGACACGTTCGGAATGCTCACTGACAAGTTTGGCGTCCACTGGATGGTCAACATCGTCTCTCCGCATGAGCCAGGCGAGAAGAAATCTATTTCTTGGTAGACGGCGGCTCACGATTCGTATCTTCGATCTGGCGCACAATCTTGTAGAATGCCCCACTAGACTGTAGGTCGCTTTTCAGAGTGATGCCAGCCCGCCATCCAAGGTGTGAATCTTCAGAGTTTGCCGATGGCCTCGAGGATGGCCCTGTCCCTTTTGATAATCTCCGATAGCGGTCTTCGGAACTCCCCTTCAGGGACATACGAACGCTCTGATTCCACGACCTTTCAGCCATTCCATGACCTCCCTGGTCTGATAAAACCCTTCTCGAATGCCCGTTACGACCTTCGGTTATACGTCGATGTCTAGTTTCTCGCCGTTTGCTTCAAGGAAGACCTTGGTGGCAGCATAGGCTGTCCTTCGGTTCCCGCTGTCGAAGGCATGGGCCTCCTTGCAGACTCCGACCATCCCCCGTGTCCCTGGTCTTCGGTCATCGGGCGGTCCAGCCTGAAGCGCGAATCGCAGCCTCTTCCTAACTGAGGAACGAACAGGTTATATGCCGCCAGCTTTTGTCGCCTCGACGATCGTTCAAGCAGCCCAGGAGAATCCTCCCATGCAAACTTCACTACCCAAGCCCACCAAGAGCGGCCATGCCGCGGTCAACGGCGTGAACTACTACTACGCCGTCTATGGCACGGGCGAGCCGCTGCTGCTCCTTCATGGCGGCTTGGGCCAGATCGAGATGTTCGGGCCCAACCTGACCAAGCTTGCGCAGAGCAGACAGGTCATCGGCGTAGATCTGCAGGGCCACGGCCGCACGCCGTTGGGTGATCGCGAAATCAGCCTGGTCGAAATGGGTAACGACATGGCCGGCGTGCTGAAGAAGCTCGGCTACGACAAGGTGGACGTGCTCGGCTATTCGTTGGGTGGTGGCGTCGCGTTCCAATTCGCCGCTCAACATCCGAAAATGGTTCGCCGCCTGGCGCTGGTTTCCACCTTATTTGCGCAAGACGGGTTCTATCCGGAGATGTTGCCGCAACAGGCGGCAGTGAGTGCCACGATGTTGGAGCAGATGAAGCAAACGCCGATGTACAAGTCATACGTGGCGATTGCGCCGCATCCGGAAGAGTTCCCGAAGCTGCTCGATGCAATGGGCGCCTACATGCGCAAGTCCTACGACTGGTCGGCGGACGTCAAGAAGCTGACCATGCCGGTGATACTCATCTACGGCGACAGCGATATGATCCGACCGGAGCACGCGGTGAAGTTCTACCATCTGCTCGGCGGCGGCCTGAAGGACGCCGGCTGGCAACGCGAGCACATGTCGCTGAATCGCTTGGCAATCCTGCCGAATCTCACGCACTACGAAATGGGCCTCGCACCCCAAATGGTCGACGCCGCTCTGTCGTTCCTTAACGGCGAGGGCCGCGCCAAGAGCTGGGGCGAGCAGGTGAGCGGGAAGTCCTGAAACTCAGTTTTTGATCTTAGCCCTCAATCATAGAGGAGCCTTTCCCCATCTCCTTTTTCTTACTAGTCGGGGTGCCCTTTACCTGTAGTAATCAAACTCCGTAAGCTACCCCCGATGTAAGAACCCCATGCGTCTGCACAGGAATCGTAACATCGAGTTTGGGAACCAAACCCTGGTGAGTGAAGCGGATTTCCGTTTTGTCGCCTTTCTTAAAGATCTCAAACATGATTTTTGTGCCCTTCCACTCGGTTTGGTCTTTGGTGAACTTCGGGCCGCCCTCCAAAACCAGCCAAACAACTTTTTTGTTAGGAATGAATTCTGTTATTTTCAGTTTGCTACGATGGAGGTCTTCGTAGCGATACGTGAACTCGCCACCGAGTTTGTCTGTACTACCTTTGAAATCTCCTCCCCACCATCCACGAACATTATTGATGGCATCGAAGGCTTCCTTCGGAGTTTGGTCTACCGCAAAGGTCTTGACATAATCTTGATTACTCACCAATCTCGCTTCCTTTCGGCGGTTTCGCCTAAAAATTTTCCGGCTTTCTTCATCTTAGATTAGGGGAATGGACTGAACCCGACGAACACGAATGTGAAGGCCATCCGAGAGAACGACAAGGAGGGGCCCTTATCTCCGCGACTTTGGTGTACTCACGGCCCTCGGTTTGCTCATTCGGCGATTTTCAGCTCTTGCTTGACGCCGGAGAGGGCGGCGAACTCCGCGAACATCTCCTGTATGATGGCGTCGAGTTTCGGTAGTTCCTCGCTCTTTATCGCGAACTTTGAGCGCAGCATCTTGCTAATCAAACTTTGTTGCCGGTGTTGCGATGGCCAATTGCAACGGATTCGAGATAGGCTTCAAGAATCCGAAGGATGCGGTACTCTCAACCCTAGAAGGAATAGAATTCTTCATGCGCAACGAGGTGACTCCTAAGTTTGACAACTGGGCCGTTGAACCCCTGTCCTGGTTCGGGAAGAACCGATCAAAGGCTCTGCCGCTGGAGTATTTCATAGAACTCTACGCGGGGTACTACGATCTAAAGAGAAAGTATGGTCTGCCCTGGCCACAAGGTCTGGGGAGGCGGGTCCAGGCAAGTGTATAGTCCCTGCTACTGCATTTATGGACATTGGTAACTGAAAACAGAAACAACTGCTATTCAAGGGATCCGAGCCTCAGCTTACTGACTCAAATTCTGCCTCTGCGCCTACCTGCTGACGACTAGAGCGAAGGAAATGAGCATCAACATCACTGTGTAGACGACGACCGTTCCCTGGATCGACTTCATGAACTCCGCAGGGGAGCCGAAGTACTTCGCCGATAACCGGATGGCCCATATGCCAGCAGGTAACGTCGCGAGGGATATCAGTGCCAGTGGTGGTAGAGCATTGATGAAGAAGGCGACGAGTAGCGACGCGTAGGCAAGGATGATCGACAGCTGGTGAACTCTCGCGGCCCTCCTCTGCCCCATTCTGACTACCAGGTTCATCTTACCCACCAAGCTATCTCCGTGGTATTGTGGAATCTCGTTTGATAGGACCACCCCGAACACGAGGAATGCTGGCACAAGGGAGAGGAGAATGGGTTGGGTGTCCAGCCTTGAAGTCTGGACGTAGTAAGACCCAATGGTCATGAACGGTCCGTAGGCAAGTGCTATCACGGATTCCCCGACCCCTCGGTAGGCCCACTTTATCGGTGGCCCGACATAGAAGATGGCCGCCTGTAGGCCATATGCGGCTATCACGAGTATCAGGGCCCCCGCTAGTGAGGCCAGGTAGATTCCGGTTGTCACGAAGACCGCGAAACCGAACGAACCCAGGACAAAGGTCGAGACGGGCTTAGCCGGCGGCGGTTCACTCTCGAAGACCATATCGCTCCCTGTCCGCGTCTCGAAGAACTCGTTGTAGGTCTCGACGCCGAGAAGGGCCCCCAAGACACCCATCAGGCCGATCACGAAGATCGTCACGCTGATTGCGCCAGAAGTGTACTGGGCGGCTGCCGCACCCAGCACGTATGGCATTATGCCCGCCAGCAGCAGAAATCTATACCTTACTTTGGATAACAGGCTGCTCAAGGTCTAGCTCAACGAAACTATTGTTCGACGCAAGCATGGGGTCATCGTCCTTAACCTTCTCGCTGAACTCCCTGACCATGGGATGCCTCCATGCGATCTTGTACCTCTCCCAAGCTTCCGCCAAGCTGTGCCTCCTCAGGTCCGCACAGAGGAAGGGCATAGACGCTATCATCTTGACCTTTCCGTTCGGAAGGATTACGAAACTCGCGGCGGGATTCTCAGTCCTGAATTTGAGTTCGTGCGTGACCGTGTAGGGATAGTAGATGATCCTCACCCTTCCAGAATACTCCTTAGCCTTCTGGTTCAGCGTCGCGAAGAATCCCTGGTATTGCGCCTCGGTGGGGGCAAGCCACTTCCAGTTCATGGCCGCCCTGCCAACCCTCATTATCCTGCCGGTGTAGAATGTCTTCGCTCCCAGAGCCGCTACCGCGTCTATCACCTGGCCCACCTCGTTGGCGCTGAAGCGTGTGGGCACGAAATTGACCGAGACTCTGACCCCTTCTTCCGCGAGCATCCTGATTGCATCGAGGACGCGGGATAGCTCGGCTGAACCCGTGGTCGTCCTCCTCATCAAGCCATAGGTACTCTGCGTCGCACCGTCGACGCTTACCTGCATAGCCCTGAGGTTGAGTCTGGCAATTCTTCGAGCGGTCTCTCTGTTGATCAACTGGGCGTCGGTCTCCACGTTCAGACTAACACCGTTGTCCGAGAGGTAGCCTGCGACCTTGAAGAAGTCCTTGTGGATCAGCGGCTCCCCTCCAGTTATGGAACCCTGCGGAACGCCGAGCTCCACTATCTGCCTGGCCACCCTCTCTATCTCATCCCCCGCGAGCTCGTTGTCGAACTGGTGGAATGGGCCCGAGTCGTTTATGCAGTGGACGCAGAGGAGGTTGCACCGGTTCGTTATCCACCACGCCACGTAGTAGGGCCCGGTCAAGTCGTCCAAGGACGGCTCTTCGCTGAGCTCCTCTGTTTCTACAGACACTCCCCTTCTTCACCTAAGTAGCGGGAACCTTATCCACCAACGATCTAGCGGCAAGCTCATCGACGAACTGAATCACATCGCTCCTTACCGCAGCTTCATCGCTGTTGTAATCTTGCGCCAGAATCCTGGCCGTATCATCGAGGGTGTTGCCAGATAGCAGAAGTTTCAGGATGCTTGCTCCAGTCTCGTTTATCGTGTAGACCTTCTCATTCAGGGTATCGAAGATTACCGTTCCTCTCTTTTCTTCCCTGACCTTCACATGCCTGTTGGAAAGGGCTACCTTAGAAGACGCTGCGGATAGTTGGTAATCCGCGCCCACAGAAATTCACCCAGCTCAGGTGAATCTGATGTAGGGTCTGAGAACTATCTTGTCGGTGATGTCTTCGACCTTTGGCTTCTCCCACTTTCTCTCTTTAGCGTTGGCCATGCCCTATTACCACCTGAGAGTGGTAATTAAAACTTTACTTCGATGTCGTAGGTTGCGCCGACAGTCCCTCTATCCCTATGGACTTCTCGAACTGGAGTTCCAAACCTCCTCGAGCGCCTCCCTAGTCGACCTTGCGAAGGCCTCGTTCCTAATCCATATGACGATCGCGCTGAACGGGTCTTCTTCGTTCGTCGGTTCGGGGACGCCCAGCATCACATCAACTTCATCCGCAACCATCATGTCTAGGATTGGATTATCATACCAAGCCAGCTCTATGCCGAGCTTCTTTGTGAGCTCCAGGTCATCTTTCGTCAGCCTCGCTTGCCTTGGAAGGATTATCCTGACTCTCTTTCCTCCCAAAGGTGCAAGCTCGAGGTATCTTTTGAGCGCCTCCTTGACCTTAATTGCCTTCCTGACAAGGAATATGACATCCTTGGAACTCGTGAGTATCGAAAGGAGCCTGTTTCCTGTGCTGTCTATACCCTTGAGGAGAACTGGGTCCTGAGACTTTTCAGGCCTCCTCTTATATGTAGGTTGCAAGAGCTCGACCAAAGTCTTCTTGGCGTTTCCCCTGTGCGCATGCTCCTCCTCAAACGTTGCCTTTAGTTTTGAGATTCTCGATTCTATAGCGATAGATGGTAGGATTGGTTCGTAAACACCACCAATCTGTTCGACGAAGCCCTTCTCGGAGAGGCTCCTCAAGGTATCATAAACCCTGGGGAGTGGCACTCCCGCAGCTGATGATACCTCCTTTGAATTCATACCTCGCTTAAGAAGTGCGATGTATATCCTCGACTCGTACGAATTCAATTTGAATTCCTCCTTCAAGAGGCGCTCCGCATCCCTTTGCATGCTCACTGTATCGCACAGGACCGTCGCCAACCTTAGAATACCTTTTTGCTACTCTCAGAAATCTAGCAGGCCCACGCTTACGTCACTTACTGCCTGATTCTCGCAGGCCCGCATGTGATTTTGAACAGGAGGATTTTACGATCAGGTGCTCAGAAAATCAACCAGAGTGTCTACGGAATTGACGCAGATGAAATGCGTACCCTGCCGTGGTGGAGAACCAACATTAACCGATGCAGAGATGGCTGACGTTCTCCCCACCGTTCGTGACTGGTCAGTGGTTGAGAGAGGCGATGGGATCAAGCGCCTTGAAAGGATCTTCAAGTTCAAGAACTTCGCTGAAGCACTATCTTTCACAGACGGCGTGGGCCAGATCGCAGAGGAAGAAGGGCATCACCCAGCGATACTGACTGAGTATATTATTCAGCCCAGTACGTGGTTTGGACTCCGCGACCTTGGTGCACTCAAGGCCCGGGATTTGCTCATTCGGCGATTTTCAGCTCCTGCTTCACGCCGGAGAGGGTGGCGAACTCCGCGAACATCTCCTGGACGAGGGCGTCGAGCTTCGGGAGTTCCTCGTTCTTTATCGCGAACTTTGAGCGCAGCATCTTGCTGATGACCTGCATGCTCCTGAGCCTCCTGAGCCCCTGATCAATCTCCAGTAGTTAGAGCGAGTCCTCAAAAAGGCCGGCCTTGTCCGGTCATAAAAGATACAAAATGGATAGCTGTGTCAAGATAAGCCTGAAGCAGGTTTCTTTAGATGAACGGGGTTCAATCTGGGCTTACAATCGACGGCGACGGTCGTTGTGTATGCTGAAGGATACCAACATTTATACAACTCCGTAGCTATGATAGCTTATGACCTTGGAAAAGTCTCTCAAGATGAGGAGCCAGACTTACGAGAAACTGAATGGCAAGTACCTGAAGGAGGCCCAGCGCCTAATCTCCAAGAGAGACTACACGCAGGCTTCGGAGAAACTCTGGGGTACTGCTGCTGAGATGGTCAAGGCCGTCGCAGCGAGGAGGGGAATAGAACTCGGTACCCACGCCAGCCTCTGGGACTTTGTATCCCAGCTCGACAAGGAACATCCGGAGTTGAGGCTAAAGAGGGATTTTTCTTATGCTGGAAACCTGCATCAAAACTTCTACGAAGATTGGTTGGGGAGAGATTACATAGAAGAGGGACTGACTATCATGAAGAGTTTTGTCGAGAAATTGCGGTCCTTAGACTGATGGCGACTCCTCACGAGGGTTTGGTTAGTGATATGCCTGCAACTCGCGCGACATTAGGATAAAGTCAGGAATCGTTTTCCTGGCCTAGTCCCAGACTCAACTGACCTAATTGTCATTCGTTCGTGCCTTCCATGGCGATCATACCCTCGAGGAGCCTTCCCCATCTCCTTTTTCTTACTAGTCGGGGTGCCCTTTACCTGTAGTAATCAAACTCCGTAAGCTACCTCCGATGTAAGAACCCCATGCGTCTGAGCAGGAGTCGTAACATTCGAGTTTGGGAACCAAACCCTGGTGAGTGAAGCGGATTTCCGTTTTGTCGCCTTTCTTAAAGATCTCAAACATGATTTTTGTGCCCTTCCACTCGGTTTGGTCTTTAGCGAACTTCGGGCCGCCCTCCAAAACCAGCCAAACAACTTTTTTGTTGGGAATGAATTCTATTATTTTCTGTTTGCTACGATGGAAGTCTTCGTAACGATAGGTAAACTCGCCGCCGAGATTGTCGGTACTACCTTTGATATCTCCTCCCCACCATCCACGAACATTATTGATGGCATCGAAGGCTTCCTTCGGAGTTTGGTCCACCGCAAAGGTCTTGGTATAATCTTGATTACTCAGCAATCACGCCTCCTTTCGGCGGTTTCACCTAAAAATTTTTCCCGGCTCCGTTCATCTTAGATTAGTGGAATGGAACTGACCCGGCAAACACGAACATGAAGGCCATCCGAGAGAATGACAACGATCGGCCCTTATCTCCGCGACCTTGGTGTATTCGAGGCCCCCTGACTTCTCACTAGGCGATTTTCAGCTCCTGCTTGACGCCGGAGAGGGCGGCGAACTCGGCGAACATCTCCTGGATGATGGCGTCCAGTTTCGGCAGTTCCTCGTTCTTTATCGCGAACTTTGAGCGGAGCATCTTGCTGATTACTTGCATGCTCCTCAGTTTCGGGAGGGGGACGGCGTTGTGCAGCGATTTCAGGGCCTCCTGGGGTACTGGACGAACATCTTCATCATCTTGAACTGTTTTTCGGGGCTGCAGTAGGCGTCGGTGTCGTCGTAGGCGTTCTGCTGGAGGAAGCCGATTTGGATCATGCGCGCGACGTCGAGGATGAGCTTCTCCTCGTCGGGGAGGG
>Ga0209157_1001076_pt1 | contig 22996 bp, 16 predicted proteins | sample GraSoiAngelo_135_FD_185892 | JGI IMG/M metagenome (GOLD analysis project Ga0209157, IMG submission 185892) | Grasslands soil microbial communities from the Angelo Coastal Reserve, California, USA - 14_0929_05_40cm (SPAdes) (version 2) | ecosystem: Environmental > Terrestrial > Soil > Grasslands ...
CGCGCAATCCGAATAGCCGGTCCGATTTCGGCAAAGCTTCCCGCGCCGAAGCCTCTTCGCGATTCTGCCCATCCGCCACTTCCTCCAGGCGCAGATCCACCGTTTCGATATCATTGGGATTGCCGGGCAAGAGTGAAACATCCGCCTGATATATATCATCGGCTCCACTAGTGGGAATAAAGGCATCCGATGAGCGAACCGTGCGGTATCCCTCGTGCCGGATCTCTAGACGAAAACGTCCGTTCGCTTCTATACGGTAAGCGCCACGGCTGTCGCTGCGAACTTCCATCGTCCTGCCGTCATCGGTTTCAACCCGAACGATCGCATCGGGTATCGGTTTGCCGCGCAAATCTGTGACGCGGCCCGTCAAGACGGGCGAGGCTGCAAGAAAAATTAAGAGGAAATAATCAAACACACTCGCGCAAATCTACACGTGAACAACCTTGGCCGACAAGATATTCGGAATCTGACGGAACTGATCGATCACGTCATTGCTGACAGGATTGTCGACGAGCAGAAGCGCCAGGGCTTTACCGCCTTCACGCTCTCGTCCCAGATGCATTCCGGCGATGTTCACATTGAACCGGCCGAGAACGGTTCCGATTCCGCCAATGACGCCGGGCTTGTCGTTGTTCGTGAAGAAAATCATATTTCCGTGCGGCACGACCTCGAGGGGATACCCATCTACGTTCACAATACGCGGGAGCTTGTCCGTGAACACCGTTCCCGATACTCGATGAGATTCTATGTCGGTCTTGAGCTCGATGACGATAAGGTTCGTGAAATTTTCCGGGGCAGGCAGACGTGTTTCCTGGACCTTGATTCCACGCAGCTTTGCCACGTGCATGGCATTGATCAGGTTTATCCCTTCCCGCAGCACAGGCGCAAGCAAGCTACAGACGATGATCGATGTGAGGTAATTGAGATTCATATCGCAGACCTCACCCGAGTAGTGGATCGAAACAGTCTGCATGCGACCATCACAAATCTGTGAAATGAAGGCTGCAAGCCGCGTGGCCAAACCTACGAAATGTTGGTAGCGCTCAACCTGGCCCGCTTCTAGACGCGGGAAATTGAGTGCGCCTTCAACCGCATTCTTCAATAGATAGTCGCAAACCTGCCGGCAAATATCCTCAGAAACCTTCCGCTGCGCCTCAACTGTGGATGCTCCAAGATGCGGCGTGGCAATGAAATTTTCCAGCTCCAGCAGCGGAGACTCCGTGTTCGGCTCGGTCTCGAATACATCGAAGGCGGCGCCGCCAACCTTCCCGCTTTTCAAGGCCGCGTATAAATCGCTTTCGTTGACAATGCCACCGCGCGCGCAATTCAAGATGCGAACGCCGTCTTTCATGTGGGCAATCGTGCGCTCGTTGATGAGGTTTCGTGTGCTCTCTGAAAGAGGAACATGGACGGTAATGAAATCGGCTTGTTCGAAGATTCTTTGAAGATCGACTAATTCGAGGCCGCTCGAAAGGTGAGCATCCGGGTTGATGTAAGGATCATAAGCAATGACGTTCATCGCCATCGCCTGACATTTGCGCGCCACTTCACTGCCGATGCGTCCGAGGCCGATGACACCGAGTGTTTTTCCAGCGAGCTCGATGCCCTTGAATTTGCTCTTCTCCCATTTATGGCTTTGAAGCGTTTTGTACGCCTGGGGGATATTGCGGGCCATCGCAAACAGCATTGCCACGGTATGCTCGGCGGTCGTGGTGGTCGATCCGCCCGGCGAGTTCATGACTAGAACACCGTGCTCAGTGGCCGCATCCAGATCGACGTTATCCACGCCCACCCCCGCGCGGCCAACAACGCGCAACCGCTTCGCGTTCTGGATCAGTTCACGATCTACTGCGGTGCCGCTACGGACGATAAGGCCGTCCACGTCACCGATAAGGCCCCGCAGTTGGTCTCGCGAAATTTTATCGTGAACGATCGGCTCGATTACGTTCGTCGCCCGAATGATGTCAATGCCGGCCGGATCGATGCCGTCGAGCAGGAGTACCCGGTAGCCAGCCATCTTCCTATAGATGTCTCACGAAATTGCGGATTCGTTCCACAGCCGATTCGATGTTGGGTAGCGAATTGGCAAACGACAAACGAAGATAACCTTCGCCGTACTCGCCGAAAGCCGTTCCCGCGAGAGCGGCGACACCTGCTTCGGTCAGCAAACGATCTGCGAATTGCCCGCTGGTGAGGCCCGTACCCGCGATGTTGGGAAAAAGATAGAACGCTCCGAGAGGTTTCAGGCAGTGAATTCCGGGAATATTGTTCAAACCATCCACAAACACGTCCCGCCGTTTTCGGAATTCCTGAACCATATTTCCCGCGATCCTCTGACTTTCTGGAGTAAAGGCTTCGATCGCCGCAAGCTGAGTGAACGTGGCCGTACTCGAAACAGTGTTGTTGATAAAGAGCTCGATCGCCGCGCGCGTATCCTCCGGAACGATGCCATACCCGAGCCGCCATCCCGTCATGGCATAGGTCTTCGAAAACCCGTTGACGACAAACACGCGGTCCAGGATGTTCGGCACGTCCAGAATACTGGCTGGACGCTCGGCATAATAAATGTCGGAGTAGATTTCATCCGACAGAATCAAGAGATCGTAGCCGCGAGCCAGCTCTGCAATTTTCTTTAGATCGGCTAAGGTCAGCACTCCACCGGTCGGATTTTGCGGCGAATTGATCGCAATCATTTTCGTTCGCGGTGTAATGCGGCGTGCCAGCTCATCGAGATCGAATCGAAATTCTTTCGATTCTTCTAATTTGACGGGTACCGGAGTGGCCCCTGCCATTCGAATGCCCGCTTCATAGGCAGGATAGCCCGGATCGGGATAAATGACCTCATCGCCCGGATCAATGATGGATTGGATAATGGAAAAGATCATCATCTTCGCGCCAGGTGTCACCAGCACGTTTTCCGGACCAAGCTGCACCCCGTGGCGCGAATTCAGGTCGCGAGCGACAGACGCGCGCAATTCGCGGATTCCGGAAATGGGAGCGTAGTGTGTGGCGCCTTTCTTCAGGTATTCAATGCCGGCTTCGACTACCGGTGGTGGTGTGTCGAAGTCCGGTTCGCCGATTTCCAGATGAATGATGCTACGGCCCTGCCGCTCCAATTCCGTCGCGCGGCTCAAAATTTCGAAGGCGGCCTCGCCACGCACGGCTTGGATCCGCTTCGCAATTCGGCTTTTCGTATCCAGCTTCAATCCGTAGACTCCCTGGTAAGAACGTCGAATCCTGAGACCCTCACTCTACCCTCTCCCGGAGGGAGAGGGTAGAGTGAACTAGTATATATAGAATGATGGAAAGACACGTGACTGGCAAGTGGGTGCGGGTCGCGAGCTTATCTGAATTGCCGGCTGAAGGACTTGGCCACGCCGCCAAAGCCGAAGGGCTGGACCTCGCGCTCTTCCGCTGGAACGACCGCGTCTACGCTATCGAGGATCTGTGCCCTCACCTGGGCTTTCCACTCAGTGAAGGATTCATGCAGGCCGGAGAAGTGATCTGTAGCTGGCATGGTTGGCATGTCCGGCTGCAAGACGGCACATGCCGGCGTGAGCGCGAACGCGCCAAAGTTTGGGAATGCGAAGTGCGCGGGGACGAGGTGTGGGTGAAAGTCTGAATTTGAAATCTTGGAATTTGCGATCCGCAATTCATTGGAAGTTGGAGATTGGAAATCCCAAACTTTCTGAAGAAAACTCCAATCTCCAATCTCCAATTTCCAACCTCAAATTTTTTGTGATCTAATTCTGGTATGGCGAACGTTCTGTTGGGAGTCCTTTTCCTCCTGACGAACGGCCATAGTATCAATTTCTTCTCCCTCAAACAGGACGTCGAGATCGGTTCGGAATCTGCAAAAGAGGCCGAGCAATCGCTGTCCTTAGTGCGCGATCTGAACATCGCCGGCTACTTCCTCACCATCGGCCAGCGGCTCAGTCAGAAGAGCACTTTGCCGGCCCTGAGATATCATTTCCGGATCGTCAATTCGAGAGAAGTCAACTCGCTGGGATTTCCGGGTGGAGGCGTTTACATATATCGCGGCCTGCTTCATATCGCATCCAATGAGGATGAATTGGCAGCGATACTGGCGCACGAAATCGCGCACATCGCTTCGCGCCACGGCACAGCACAATTATCGCGCCAACTGATCGTCCAGGCACCGATCGCCATCGCAGCCGGTCTGCCGGCCACCGAAGCTTGGAAGGAACAACTCGGAAAGCTCGGGATTTCTCTAGGCATCGACGCTCCGTTTCTGAGATACAGCAGGGATCAGGAGCTCGAGGCAAATCTTCTTGCGGTGCGCCTTATGGCCGATGCCCGATTCGATCCGGACGCGTTTCGGACTTTGCTGGAAAAAGTCAGTGAAATGCAGACCGGCGAAGCTGCGCGGGCACCCAATTTTGTATTCGATCACCCGCAATCGGAAGCCATTGCCCCCGAAATTGCCGAAGAGATCGAGCAGCTTAGCACAAGTTTCCGGCATGCGCGAGCCTCAGGGGAATTTCGCGCATTCCAGACCAGCCTTGAAAGGCTGCCTTATCCGCTCCCGAAGACGGCTGTTGCCGATACACGGCCCGATTCGGTTTCGAAGATCTTCACGCACCCGCAGGAGTTTTATCGCCTGGGATATCCCGATGGCTGGCAAGTGACGCGGACGAGTCCAAACGGCGCCATTATCGCGCCAACCGACGGTGTACACCCATCGCGAAACGGCGATGACGTTACCCATGGCGTGATGTTTGACTTGTTCGATATCGCGGTACCAGACCGATCGCTCACGCTGGAGCAGGCAACAAACCGTCTCATTGTGTTCCTACGCCAGCGCAATCAATCGCTTCGCGTCGTCCCCGGGGCCCAAACGCAAATGCTGGTCAGTGACGAATCGGGTATCCGCACGGTCATCATCGAAAAAGCCAACTCGAGCAACTCATCTGAAGTGGTGTGGGTCGTCACCCGTCTTTACTATCAAAGTCTTTTTTACATGGTGTTCGTCGCCCCCGAAGACGACTTCGCCATGTACCAACCCATCTTCGAACAAATGATTCGCAGCGTGCGTCTGCGGTAAGCACGAATTACGACGCCCGGCTTGTGTCGTAACTGTAGCGGCGCTCCGCGAAGCGCAAGCGCGGCAGCGCGCAGCCTTAAGAACGCGAAGCGCAAGCGCGGCAGCGCGCAGCCTTAAGAACGCGAAGCGCAAGCGCGGCAGCGCGCAGCCTTAAGAACGCGAAGCGCAAGCGCGGCAGCGCGCAGCCTTAAGAAATAGACCGCCGCTACAGGTCAGCAAATCCGCTTGAGTCCTGGTTTCTGTTCTGATAGCCTCCTCGCCTTTCCAGAACACACGAGTCCAGCGAGACCAAGGGCCATGACCGACAAGGTGAAGACGGTTGCAGAAGTTGTTCAGACGGTCCCCGACGGTTCGCATATCGCGCTGGGCGGCTTTGCGATCAACCGATGCAATATCGTGGTGGCACATGAGCTGATCCGGCAACGAAAGAAGAATCTGATGTTGTCGCAAGGTGTCGTGGGTCTGGATACGGATCTGCTTGTTGGTGCGGGTTTGGTGAGTCGTCTCATCATGGGCGGCGGCTCGCTGGATCGGTTCGGTCCGGTTCATTGTGTCAACCGCGCCAGGGAGACGCGCTCGGTCGATGCACACGATTACAGCAGTCTCACGATCTGCTTCCGGTACTTGGCCGGCGCACTGGGAATCTCATTCATTCCCGTTAAATCGCTTCTGTCTTCGGAAATACTGGAGCGCCTTGAAACGGGATCGGCCGCGAAGGACATCAAGCGTATGCACTGTCCGTTTACCGGCGAAGAGTATCTTCTCTTGAGGGCGCTGAATCCCGACATCTCATTTGTTCATGTCCAGATTGCCGACCGCGAGGGAAACTCGCAAATTCATGGTGCCCGCTGGGAGAACGAGGAACAGGCGAAGGCATCCCGCCGCGTAATCGTGATTACAGAGGAAGTTGTTCCCACCGAATACATTCAGCGGCATCCCGAACAGACCATCATTCCCGCACACCGTGTCGAAGCCGTCATCCACCAACCGTATGGAGCCCATCCGACCGCCGTATTTCAGTGCTATGACTACGATGCCGATCACCTGAAGCTCTACGTCAACCACTCCAAAGCCATCGAGCGCTTCCCCGAGTATGTGAATACCTACATCCTGGAAACGGAGAATCATTGGGAGTACCTCGAGAAGGTCGGCGGACTCCGGCGCATGAACGAACTGAAGGCGGACCGGATTCTGGGCTATTGATCTGAAATTCAGAAAGTTTGGAATCTACGATTTCCATTGGAGATCGCAGATTCCAAAATCTCAAATGTGAGGTTTGTGGGATCAAGCACCCCGCGGAGAACCGACATATCCGAGATGGTGTACACTCGGTTTCTGCGCTCAGGGAGGGAATGACATGGGCGAAATTGTCGCCGCATTTGGCACGGTTCATGCGCCGCAGTTGATTATACGGCCGCCCGACGAGGACCCGCAGATGCTCGACGCCAGCATCGCAGCCATGCGCGAGCTTGGAACGATTCTGGACGAAACACATCCTGACGTCATCGTGTTTCTGGGTAGCGATCACCTGGAAACATTCTCCATGAACTGCATTCCTACCTTTGCCATTATCGGCGGCAAATGGGCGATCGCGGAATTTGCGGGCCGGAATTACGAACTGCCGATCCATACCGGGATGGCGGAAGATCTTCTCGCCAAGCTCATTCATGAGGGCTTCGATGTCGCGTACTCCGAAAATGCAATGCTCGGCCACACCTACGCCGTACCTTTTGAATACCTGATCGAAAAACGAAACATTCCGATCATTCCTTTACACACGAACGTCTACATGCCGCCCTTGCCTACGGCCGAGCGTTGCGCCAGCCTGGGACGGGCCGTTGCGAAAATCATCCGGGAACGCGGGGAACGGGTGGCCGTCATTGCGAGTGGAGGGATGTCGCATTACCCCGGAACCAGCAAATATTCCAAGCCGGAATTCGAATTCGACCGCTGGATGATTTCCCAACTCGAAGCAGGAAACACGGATGCTGTGTTGAACCTGACGCCGGAGCAGTTGGATGAGACCGGCAACACGGAGATGCTCAACTGGTCCATTATGCTGGGAGCGATCGGACCCGTTCCTGGAGAATTGCTTCAATACACGCCGACCTGGCACCACGGCCACTGCATGATGCGCTTCATCCCCACAAGGGAACGGCAGAGACCCGCTCAGCAGGTGCCGCAACTGTACGGGGGCTTTCGATTCAAGAACCAAGGCTTCCAGTTCTATAAACATCCGCCGGCTTCGGCGCAGCAACTGAATCGCCTGCTTTTCGATATGCGTCAGAACATGCCGCTTTGCCAGCGTATCCTGGACAATTTCGACGAAGTTGCCGACGAGTACAAACTCGAACCCGAGCAGCGCAAAGCGGCTCGCGGATTGATCGAAGTGGGCGGGACAAGGGTCGTCAGCGAATATGTTCCCGCCATGGTCGAGGTCGGAGCACATCCGCTTTCCGCGCTCATGTCGCTGCTGACGATTTATCCGATGACCCGGAAGACTGGGAAGGATTGAACTGTAGCGGCTACAGAAGATCTAGCGACCCGCAGGAGCCCCGACTCTCACGGCCGCAATTTCGCTGACGCTGCTGCCAATGTGGCGGCGGATAACAGACAGTGAGATAAAAACGATAACCATCCCGATTGCAAAGCTGGAGAAATAAGCCGGCGGGCCGGCCAGATCGAGCGCAAAATTCCCGGTATAGGAAGCCAGCACATTTCCGATGCGTCCAACGGCAACGGCGGTCCCAATACCCGTCCCTCGAATTTCGGTGGGATAGACGTTCGCCGCAAGCGCGTACATCGTTGTCTGTACCGCGTTGAGCGTACCTCCCAGAAGGATCAGCATGAGAAGCAACGGCAGGCTCTGCGGATCAAGCGGCATCGCCGCCACGATCAACCCGCTGGCGATGGCAAGCGCCGACAAGCCCAGCATCGTGATCCGTGACCCGAAGCGCTGAATGATGAGGGCGCCGACAACTGCTCCGGCCACCCCTCCAATGTTCCACCAACCCAGCGCATTGCTCGCGGCCGGCTGGCTGAAACCAGCACCGGTCAGGGTCGCCACAAGCAGGAGAATTCCGACATAGTTCACCAGCAGGCAGAAGAAGAACGAGCCGAACAGGCCGAGCGTGTCGCGACGAAATTGCGGAATGAACAGATCACGCATGGAGGCGCGGGATTTCTGGACGTGCCCTGCTCCTGCCTCGACGAAATTCACGTCCGCCGGTGTGTCGTGTCCAAGCCTGTGAAGCAACGCGATCAACTCCGGCCATCGCTCGCGGCGGCTGGCGAGATAACGGGGAGACTCGGGCAGAACCTTAAACAAGATAATTGCAAGCGCGATCGGTATGATGCCGCCCAGAACAAACAGCGTCCGCCATCCATGAATGGGAAGAATCCATGCCGAAAGAAACGCGGCGAGCGTGCCGCCTAGGGGGATACATACAATCGTTAACGTGACGGCGAATGGGCGCTGCCGCCTCGGCACATATTCCGAGGACAACGCCGCCGCATTCGGCATCGCCCCGCCCAATCCTAAGCCGGCAAGGAAACGAAATGCACCCAAGAGCATAAGACCATTGACGGTAGAGATTGCGAGCGTGAGTACGGCAAATGACAACATGCTGAACAGAAGCGCCGTGCGGCGGCCGATGCGATCGCCCAATATTCCACCGACCGCACCGCCAATCATCATGCCAAAAGGACTCAGGGCGAGGACCGTCGAAAAGGCCCCTCGCGGAAGCGACCATTCTTTCATGAGCGATGGAACTGCGTTGCCGAGCAACTGGTTATCGACGCCGTCGAGAATGATCGTGAGTGCCGCCCCCAGTATCAGTAACTTCTGATAGGTGGTCCACCGCCCTTCGTCAATCACATAGCCAACATCAATTGTTTTCATGGTGTCCTATTTTTAGAACCCTGAGTTTACAACAGAACCGGAGACGCGGGCGGGCGCATTCCCCTCCACTGCGAGGAGGGGAATACTTTGCGGAACCGGCGGCCACAGACCGCCGCTACAGTCGAATTCGTCACGGCCTGCGCGTCTTACAACACCTTCTCTGGGAGAGGATTTCTATTTCGTTGCGGGAAGTCTTTCCTTGCAGAGCTCGACAATACAGATCGAATCGACGGTCCGGTTCGGCGGCGGAAAGGGCAGGCCGCGGTCGGCCATCAATTTTCTCAAGAGGGCGCCCGTCTCCGGACGCGCAACAGCGGACTGAACGCCCGTTCGAACAAGACCATCGGCGTAATCGACGGCCTGCCAGGTGTGGCCGGCGTTGACGGACACCACGGTATCGGTGTCGCGGCTGCCTCGGTCCCGCGTTTCCAATTTGGCGCCGTGGTCGACGAGGAGCTGAACCACTTCGTTTCTACCCTTCAGTGCGGCGCCCATTAAGGGAGTGCGACCGTCCTGATTCGATGAATTCGGATCCAGGCCCAGACCGAGAAGGAATTTGATGACCTCGACATTCTCTTTTGCCGAATGTTCGTAGGTCACACCTTCAACCCAGCCGATCCCAGCCGCCGCGGACAGCGCGGTATCACCAGAGTCGGTAGGGATCATCGGATCGGCCCCGTGCTCCAGCAAAACCTTCAACAGCTCGAGGTCTCCGGACTGCGCTGCTCTCACAAACGGTGTCGCTCCTGCTTCAAAAAACCATTGCATTGTGAAAATAGTTCGAGTGAGCGTGTTGTCTTTCGCGCGAAGATTCGGATTGGCGCCATGAGCTAAAAGGAACTTGATATATTCGAGATGATCCAAGTCCGGCTTCGGCACAGGAAAATCCCCACCTTCAATATTGCGGTTGTCGGTGGCAAGGTAAAGCGGCGTCCAGGCTCCCTTATTCGCCTTATTCACATCGGCTCTGTGCTCGACGAGATACTCAGCCAGCTTGTAATGGCGATTGTTCGTCGCCGTCAGTAGAGGAGTCCAGCCGTACTCCGTTGTCTGATTGACATCGGCTCCCGCAGCAAGCAGGAGCTTCGCGGATTCCAGATCGCCTTCGCGGCTTGCCAGAACCAGCGCTGTCAATCCACCGCCGCCGGTCCCCACAAGTCCCGAATAAATGAAGTCTTGATCGCCCTGGTCGTCCGCGGGCGTCTTCGCTGGGGAGGCCTGAGCCACGCCCCGCTGCCCGCGCTGGCCTGCTCCAGCAGGCTGGCCTACCTGAACGCGCGTCCGATCAGTGCCGCCGAACCGTCCTCCGACGCCCTCTACTGCTAGTTGCTGCTCGTATGTCCTCCCCGCGGCGGCAGCCGACATATGGCGCCGTGCCGCCGCTTCCACCGCGGCCGTGTTCACTTTTGGAGAAAGATAATTTCTGGGCAGGCCGGCGCCCGCAGAGCGAATCGCGGGATCGGCTTTCGCGTCGAGCAATGCTCGAACCGCGGCGGGATGCTTTTGTTCGGCGGTCCACATCAATGCCGTCGTTCCACGGATTGGCTCTTTGGCATTAACGTCGACGCCGGCCGCGATGAGCAGCGTGATGGCTTCAGGATTGCCATTGCGGGCCGCCAGCATCAGCATCGTCTCGCCGGCCGGCCCGCGACGCTTGGGATCCGCCCCGGCTTTGAGGAGCCTGTCCATCATTTTTACATTGCCATAGAGCGAAGCCATGTGGAGCGGTGTAATTCCTTCCCGGTTAACGACGTCCGGTTTTGCACCGGCGCGAAGCAGCATATCTGCCAGGTCAATGTCGTCTTTATAAACAGCCCAATGCAGCGCCACCGCCCCGTCGACCTGCGGCGCATTCACATCGGCTTTCCGTTCAAGCAGCGCACGAACCGCTGCTTTGTCGCCTTTCATCGCCGCATCGGCGACATCGCTACGGCCGGCTGCGAGATTCAATCCTGCGAGACAAAACAGAAAAATGGCGGCAGAAGCAAGGACAGTCTTGTACTTCATTTACACTCCCGGCACTCCACTAGAGCATAATGAACCCGGAGAGAATTTCCAAATGAGAACGGATCCCAAGCGAGCCGGAATGCTTTCGATTGTTGCGGCTCTGCTGACGCCCAGTTGATGAGTGCTTCCGCAAGTCCTGGCAGGACTTGGTCTAGTCGGGTTACTAAGCGCCGGTTGTCTGTTTTGGCTCGAGCGCCTGCAGCCGCTGTTTTTTGTAATGGCTATTGCCACACTCGTGTATCAAATATGGACCGTCGGCAAACGTCCGCCTTCGATGCGGACGTGGGCAATGAAAGCCATTCTTGGAATCAGCCTGGCGTTGAACGGATTGCTCATTGCGGGATGGATTGTCATAACGATCCGATATCAGTAAAGTAAGGAACGGCGATGAACCTGTATAAACACATCCTGGAACTGGGTGCTTTGACGGTGATCACGGCTCTTCCGGCCGCTGCCCAGGTCGAGAAGGTGGCAATCAAAACGACCGGCATTTCCTGCGGCACCTGTGCCGCAGTTTCGGAGATCTACTTGAGACGCCTGCCGAGCATCGACAAAATCAACATCAGCATGAAAAACGAAGCGGTTCTCGTGTCCTATAAGCCGGGATCATCGTTCCAACCCAAGGACCTCCGGGAAGTCTTTCAAAAAACCGATGTCGGTGTCACCCAATTCCAGATCAGCGCTCGCGGCCGCGTCCAGGAGCAGGCCGGCAAACGATTCTTCATTGCCGGCAAAGATAAGTTTCTTCTGATCAGCGCCGCAAACAGCCCTCAAGTTCCCCTGAACACGCCGGTAGCGGTTGAAGCCGTCATCAACGATCGCGTGGATCCAATGGAGCTGCGCGTCATGACGGTCAAGCCGATCACAGAATAGCCGTGCCAGTCTTGGCGTACCATTCTTTTTCAATGTTCGACATGACGAAGGACGTGGCATATAAAGGCACGGTGGTCGAATATAGGTGGGTTAATCCTCATGTGCACATGACGCTTCAAGTCGATGCGGATTCCGGCGATCCTACGACAGTGGGCACGTCGGACATCGAAGGGGCGAGCACCAACATCATGGCCAGGCAAGGTTGGACGAGAGCATCGTTCAAGGCGGGCGACAAACTCACCGTTATCGCACACCCGTTAATGGATGGCTCAAAGGGTGCGTCGATGTTTTACGTCATCTTGCCCGACCGAAAACGTCTTTACCAGGACATCGCACGGCCCAAAGGAGACCAGTAGCGGTGGAGATCAAAACGGTGCGGAGAAGAAGCTGTTTCATGAACCGATTCGGCTGGCTGGCGGCGATGATTGCCGCCTTCGTTCTCGTGGTGCCCGCGACCGCACAGAATCCGCAGGCGCCCCGCGGCGCACAGGGAGGTGGAGGTTTTATCGCGTATCCCCAAAGGCCGATTACGGATCCCGCGGCAGTCGCACGCGGAAAAGTGCTGTTCGAGGTGAACTGCAGCTTTTGTCATGGCGCCGATGCGCGCGGTGGTGACGACGGGCCCAACCTGCTTCGATCGGAGTTGGTCCTCGATGATCAAAAAGGGGAATCGATCGGTCCCGTCCTGCTGAACGGCCGCGATCGGGGAATGCCGAAATTCACCTTTACCGCCGATCAGATTTCCGACGTTGCCGCATACATTCATAGTTTCCCGGTCAGCAGCCGCACAGGCCCGGCGAATATCAACATCGTGGTTGGCAACGCAAAGGCCGGTGAAACGTTCTTTAACGCGAAATGTGCTTCATGCCATTCCGTCTCCGGCGACCTGAAAGGACTGGCCTCAAAGTATGCCGATCCCAGGGCGCTCCAGCAGACGTGGATTTTGCCGGGCAGCGGAGGCCGCCTCGCAGGTGCCGGACCCGCCAGAACGGCGCCGCCGATGACAGCCGTCGTCACATTGCCTTCCGGTGAAAAGATAGAAGGAAAGATCGACCGTATGGATGATTTCGTGATCTCTTTGACACTAGCGGATGGCGCGCACCGGTCGTTTCAAACCGAAGGCAACACGCCGGCAGTCGAGATTCGCGATCCGCTCCAGGCGCACAAGGATCTGTTGCGCACGTATGCCGATGCGGACATTCACAATGTAACGGCCTACCTGGTGAAGTTGAAATGAGCGTGGTGCAAAAATCGCAGAGCGTGACGAAATCGACTGTAGCGGCGGTTCGCGAAGCGCCCCTACAGCGGAAACGGGAATACACAGCCTTGTTCGTCACTATTTGCCTCTTCCTAACGCCCGTGGTGGTTGCCGCGCAGGGGCTCGATCCCGCGTCGCTACTAAAGCCGCTTTCAGACTCCTGGCCGACGTATTCGGGCGACTACAGCGGCCGGCGGTATAGCTCGCTGATTCAGATCAACCAATCCAACGTGAAGAACCTCACGCTGGCGTGGACGCGGCGCCTGACCAACGGATCCAGTGCGGGCGGACCGCCACTGATCATTGGTGGAGAGGGTTCGGGCGACATCGTTGCCGCCGGCGCCACCCAAATCAAGGGTGCAGTGCTCCACGTCAACGGCGTACTTTACGTCACCACACCCGACAACACATGGGCGCTCGATGCTCGCGATGGGCACGAGCTATGGCATTACTTCTGGAAGACAAGAGGCGGCACGCACATCGGCAATCGCGGTGTCGGGATGTGGGGCAACTATCTGTACTTCGTCACGCCCGACGATTACCTCATATCGCTCGACGCTCGCACCGGCAAGGAGCGGTGGCACAAAGAAATTCTCAGCTTCAACCAGCAATATTTCGCGACGATGGCCCCCATCGTCATCCGCAACCATGTGCTGGTTGGCTCGAGCAACGATCTTGATGAGCCGGGATTCATACAATCCTTTGATCCCGAGACCGGCGAGCTTCAGTGGAAATTCTATGCGGTCCCGATGAACCCTGGAGATGCCGGCCTCGAAACCTGGAAAAATCTGGATTCCGCCAGACATGGAGGAGGCCAACCGTGGGTTCCCGGGTCATACGATCCTGAGACCAACCTTTATATCTTCGGCACAGGTAATCCGTCTCCCGCATACACCTCGCAAACTCGCGGCGAAGGCGACAACCTGTTTACGTGCGCGATTGTCGCAATCAATGCCGATACGGGTAAGATGGCCTGGTATTACCAGACATCGCCTCACGATACGCATGACTGGGATTCTGCGCAGACCCCGGTATTAGTCGACGGAGAATTCAACGGCAGGCCTCGCAAACTGGTTCTCACAGCCAGCCGGAATGGCTACTACTTCACGCTGGATCGTCTCACTGGCGAACATCTGGTGACCGGAAAGTTTTCAGAAAGCGCAAACTGGGCGAGCGATCTCAACGCGAAGGGCCAACCGGTTCGCAATCCTGACAAGGACTTTCACATTGGCGGCTCTCTCGTCTCCCCCGCCAACCAGGGCGCCACCAATTGGCCGCCTCCGGCTTTCAGTCCGGAAGCCGGGCTGTTCTACGTCCCCTCCACCGATACCTACGCCATGTATTACCTGACGGAAATCGATCCGCGCGGAGCCATGGGATTGGGCGGCAAGGAAGAGTTAAATGTGTTAACGGCGGGCAGCTATCTGACGGCGATCGATTATAAAACCGGAAAGATCGCGTGGCGTCACAAGTATTGTACTTTGGGGAATGACGCGCGCGCACCCGGACTCCTGACCACAGCGGGGCGGTTGCTTTTTTCCGGTGACGTTTCAGGAAATCTGATTGCTTTCGATCCGGCTAACGGGAAGATCTTATGGCACAGCTACGTCGGCCAGGTGACGAATGCACCGGAGACCTACATGATTGATGGCCGCCAATACGTATTGGCGGCGGCGGGAGACACGGTCTATGCGTTTACTCTGTATTGACAGGGCAAATGCAGGCTCTGAAGATCAATATATTCACGACCAATCAAACCCGATACTGGAAGGATGAGCAAGAAATTTTGAAATCGGACGATTTCAAATTCCCTCGGCGGGACCAGTACTGGACCGGACGATCAGTTTGTGTGGAAGCGTAATCGACTCAGGGGGCGCGGTTTGGCCATTGAGAATTTGCAATAAGAGTCGCACGGTTCCCTCGCCAATTTCTCGCATGGGCTGGGCCACAGTGGTGAGCGGCGGATCGGTGTAGCGCGCAAACCGGATATCGTCAAAGCCGGCGACAGAGAGATCTCGCGGAATACGAAGGCTCCTGCGTTTCGCGGTATCCATCACACCAATCGCCATTTCATCATTGAAGCACAAGATTGCTGTGGGAGGTTCATCTGTTCCGAGCAATTGGTCCGCACCCGCGTGGCCCGATTCGATCGAGAAATCACCATTCACGACAACGCAATCCTTTTCGGCTCCGTGATTCTTCGCGCTCGAGAGAGCGCCTCTGAGCCGATCACGGCTCAGCGGACTGACTAATGGCCCCGTAATGACGCCGACGCGCCTGTGCCCCAGATCATAAAGATGGTCCATTGCCTCTGCCGCGGCCTTTGCGTTATCGATGTGCACGCTGGGCACGCCTAAGCGCGGACTGAACTCGCAGCCATTGACCACAGGCGCGCATCGCGGCGCCATGGCCTTGATGAGGCTCGCTGCTTCTTTAGGCAAACGGTGCCCGAGGAAAATGAGGCCATCCGCCTCCCGGCGTTTGAGCATCTGGGCGTAACGCTCCTCGCGTTTGACGTCATGTTGGGTATCGCCTACCAATACCGAATACCCCTGCCCCAACGCAGTGTCCTCGATTCCCTGAAGGATCAACGAAAAAAACGGATTCGAAATATCCGGAACCGTAACAAGAACTTTGCGCGATCTCAGCGTGCGCAGATTCTTAGCGGCGGCATTCGGCGCATAACCTAGAAGCTCGACGGCGCGCATGACTTTTCGGCGCGTGCTCGGCGCCACGATTTCCGGCCTGCTCAGCACACGCGAGACGGTCGCCGTAGAAACTCCGGCCCGTTTTGCGACAGCATAAATATCGGGGACAGACGTTTGAACCATGGCGCGCGTCATCATAACATCTATTGTCTTGCTGTATTTTTTGCCGCCAGGATCGGCGCACTATGAAAACGATTACATCATGGATGGAAGACGGTACAATACGTCGTTGATCCGGGAATGGAGAAAGAATGGGTAAAGATCGGCTAGGGATTGGAATCATCGGCAGCGGCTTCAACGCCCGTTTTCACCTGAAGGCTTTCGTGGGCGTTCGCGACGCCGATATCCGAGGCATCTGGAGTCCGAACGCGAACAATTCTGCGGACGCGGCGAATCTTGCGCATTCCCTGGAAGTCGGTGAACCCAAACTCTACGCGTCGATCGGGGACATGGTTGCGGACCCCGGAATCGATGCGGTCTGGCTTTGCGGTCCGAACCATACCCGTGTCGAAAATATCGAGGAGATCGTGGAAGCCGTCGACCGTGGGCGCGCATCACTCAAGGGCGTCGCTTGCGAGAAACCTCTCGCGCGAAATGTCGCTGAGGCGAAGCGGATTGTCGAACTTGTCGAAGGCGTGGGTCTTCTTAACGGCTATCTCGAAAATCAGCTTTTCGCGCCATCCGTGGAGGCCGGGCGGGAAATTATTTGGAACCGCGCCGTTCCCTGCACCGGCCGGCCTTATCTGGCGCGCGCAGCCGAGGAACACAGCGGCCCACACAAACCCTGGTTTTGGCGCGGCGATTTGCAAGGCGGCGGCGTATTGAACGACATGATGTGCCATTCAGTCATGTTGGTTCGACATCTCCTGACATGTCCCGCCGCCCCCTATTCTTCTCTTCAGCCGGTCCGCATCTCCGGCCAAATCGCCAGCTTGAAGTGGACGCTGCCGGAATATGCCGAGCGGCTCGGAAAGATCATGGGAGACGGTGTGAATTACCGTGCCAGGCCTGCGGAAGACTTCGCCCGTGTGACGATCGATTTCAAAACGGATGACGGAAGGCTTGCCATCGGAGAAGCTACGACCTCATGGAGTTTCGTCGGAGCGGGCCTTCGTCTTTCTGCCGAATTGCTCGGTCCCGAATATTCGATGCTATGGAATACGTTGGACAGCGCTTTGAAATTGTTCTTCAGCCGTGAGGTGAAGAGCCAGTCCGGTGAGGATCTGATCGAGAAACAAAACGCGGAAATGGGCCAGATGCCCGTCGTGGCGAATGAGGCCGCGGCATACGGATACGAAGCGGAGGATCGTCACTTCGTGAGGGCTTTCCTGAAGAACGAAAAACCGGTGCTCACTTTCGAAGATGGTTTAGAGGTCGTCCGAATGTTGATGGCCGGATATCTCAGTGCCGAACAAGGCCGCACCATCGACTTCCCGCCTCCGGGTCTCGATACTTTTATACCCACGGTCGCACAGGGCACGTGGAAACCCAACCGGTGGTGAATCCCTCTCCCTCTGGGAGAGGATTGATTTTACCCATGCGAAAAGACATTCGACTGAAACTCTCAGCCATGATGTTCCTCCAGTACTTTGTTTGGGGAGCATGGTCCGTCACCATGGGAACGTGGCTGGCTGAGACTTTACACTTTTCCGGCGAGCAGATCGGGTTGGCATACGGCACCACCGCATTGGCGGCAATGGTCTCGCCATTTTTCGTCGGCATGGTTGCGGATCGATTCTTCGCAACGGAACGGATCCTTGCCGGTCTGCACCTCATTGGCGGGGTGGTGTTGTTCTACGCGTCTACGCAGACAACGTTCGCACCGCTGTATGTGGTGCTTCTGGTCTACACGCTCAGTTATATGCCGACGCTCGCTCTTACAAACTCACTCTCGTTCCGGCAAATGGATGATCCCGGGCGCGAGTTTCCGGCGATTCGTGTCCTTGGGACCATCGGTTGGATCATCGCGGGGCTCACTGTCGGAACCCTCGGCATCGAGTCAACGGCAATACCCATGCGCATTGCCGCCGCGGCCTCGATCGCGCTTGGAGCATTTTGTTTCCTGCTGCCGCATACTCCGCCGCAGAAAACCGGAGATCGAGCAACATGGCGGGACGTTCTCGGGATCGACGCCCTCAAGTTGATGCGTGATCGTTCCTTCGCGATCTTCGTCCTGGGATCGTTTCTTATCTGCATCCCTCTTCAGTTTTATTACACGTTCACGAATCCTTTTTTGAACGAGCTGAACGTGACGAATGCAGCCGGCAAGATGACGCTCGGCCAGATGTCGGAAATTTTCTTCATGCTGGTCATGCCCTGGTTCTTCCGAAAGCTCGGGGTCAAGTACATGCTGCTGACCGGAATGGCAGCATGGGCTGCTCGATACATGTTATTCGCCGGCGGCAACAACGGATCTTTGGTATGGATGCTCTATGCCGGAATTCTCCTCCACGGCGTGTGCTATGACTTCTTCTTTGTGACTGGACAGATTTACGTCGACCGGAGGGCGCCGGCCGATTTGCGCGCCGCGGCGCAAGGCTTCATCGCTTTTGCCACGCTTGGCGTCGGCATGTTCATTGGTTCCTGGTTCTCCGGAAGAATTGTCGACGCGTTCAGCATTCTCTCGGGTGCTGAAGTGACTCACATATGGGCAAAGATATGGGTTTTGCCAGCCGCAGGCGCAGCGGCAGTTTTGATTCTCTTCGCCCTCTTCTTCCGGTCTGCCGAAGAAGCAGTCCAGGCTGCGGCACCGGCCATTCCGGCTGTCCTGTCGACGGGATTGGAGAAAAAATTATGAAAGAGAGCGCTGACGGCGTGATCCGCCGCGATTTCGGCAAGATATGTAATCGTCTTGCGCTCACACCCTGATACACTGCTGCGCTTCTGAATCCCTGCCAACCCGGAGATTTTTGCTTGCTCCGTCGCATCGGCGCTGTTAAGATCGGCGACCATCCATGAAATCGTTTACATCGTTGCATAACCGGCCGCCGTCGCTAGTTGCGATGGCGTGTAGAAGTGGAGATGCGAAATGCCCATTCAACGTTGCGTGTTTAAAAAAACAAACTTATTGATTGTTGCGCTCCTGTTCGCCCTGACCGTCTGTGTTGCTGCACAGGTGACCACCGCGGATGTCGTTGGCCGAGTCACCGACTCGAGCGGAGCCGTTTTGCCGGGCGTGACGGTCGTCATTGAAAACCTGGGCACAGGTGCGGCTCGTTCTGCGGTGTCCAGCGACACGGGAGATTACGTTTTCAACCTACTGCCCGCCGGCCGATATAGCGTCCGCTTCGAATTGCCGGGTTTCAAGACATACACCGTTGTCAGCATCGTATTGGCGGCTGGCGATCGCGCTCGCATCGATGCACAGATGACCGTGGGCGCCGTGAACGAAACCGTGAATGTCGAGGAACAGACGCCTTTGCTTCAGACCGACACTGCGACGTTGGGAACGGCTATCACGGGCAGACTCGTTCAGGACCTGCCATTGAACGGCCGCAACTACGTTCAGTTGACGCAGTTGGTTACGGGCGTGAGTTCTGGACCCGGAAACGGCTTGGCTACCGGCACCCGGCCCGATGACCGGCGCTTGAACTCATCGTACTCGGTGAATGGCCAGGATCCGGTGACGAATAACAATCTGATCGACGGCATGGATAACAATGAGCGGTTTATCGGCACGATTGGTGTCCGGCCGTCGATTGACGCGATCGAGGAATTCAAAGTTCAGACGAGCCTGTACAGCGCCGAAATTAGCCGCACCGCCGCCGGCGTCGTGAACATCCTGACGAAATCGGGCACGAACATGTTCCATGGTTCCCTATTCGAATTTCTCCGGAACGACGCCCTGGATGCGAACAGCAATTACAACTTCACAGGGACGCAGTTGCCGAAAGCGAAGTATCGCCATAATCAGTTCGGCGGCAGCATTGGCGGCCCAATCAAAAAGGACAGGACGTTTTTCTTTGGCGATTACGAGAGGCTGAGCATCCGCCAATACATTCCTATTGATGCGATCGTCCCAACCGCCCGGCAACGCATTGGAGATCTCGGCGAGAACTGCACTTCTCTGGGCGGAACCTTCGATTCCTCGGGCGCATGTTCGGCCCCCGCCGGTCAACTAAATGTTGCCGTTCCCGTTCGCGGCATTCCAGCCGGTCCGGTGCCGTTCAATGATCTTACGCGCGCCCCATACGCAGGCGCTCTCGATCCGGTTGGGCTGAAATACGCATCTCTTTATCCACTCCCGATCTCCAGTCTGGTAAATAAATCCAACTTTGCCTCCTCGCCGGGGAGGCCGCAGAACGCACACACGTTCGACGTTCGCATCGACCACCGCTTCACCGACAAGACGACCTTCTTTTCGCGGTACTCGTTCAACGACGTGGCGACGTTTCAGCCCACAGGGTTCCCGGATACAACGGTCAACGGTGTTCGCTTGAATCCGGGTGGGAATTTTACGGCGTCCAACTTTTCCGGTTCGAATGGCACCCGCGCGCAGAACTTCCTTTTGAATCTAGTTCACATTTTCCGGCCGAATCTTCTCGTGGAACTCAAGGCTGGCGTCGCCCGGACAGCGATTCAATCGCGCGCGGTGAATGATGGCCTCAGCGTCGCAAGTGCGCTGGGGTTCCCCTGCAATGCCGTGAGCTGCGTCAACCTTGGGGACGAACAGACCTATGGAATTCCCCGCGTCATATTCGGCGGAAACCAATACCAGGGATTGGGCGACGTCAGCTTCGTACCCTTACTCCAGTTTGATAACACCTACCAATATTCGGGAGCAGTCACGTGGACCCGCAGTGCGCATAATGTGAAGTTCGGAGCCAGTTTGATCTTCCGTCAATTTTCCCTGGTCCAAAGCCCCAGCGCGCGCGGCGAGTTCACATTCAACGCGGATGCCTCCAATGCGCGATCCACAACCAACGACGCTCTGGCGAATGTGTTATTCGGGACGCCGACGATTGTGGGACGGCGCGCATCTCTCTATAAGCCAGGATATCGCGCGAAGGAGGCGGGCTTCTACATCCAGGACGACTGGCGGGCCAGAGGTTGGCTCACACTCAATCTTGGCATTCGCTATGACCTGTTCCCGCCCAAAACGGAACAATTTGGCCGAATGGCGAATTTCGATCCTTACACCCTGAAGACCCTGGTTCCCGGTGTGAACGGGGTTAGCGATACGGCGGGAATTATTGCGGATTACAAGACCATAGCCCCTCGGCTCGGCTTTGCGGCGACACTCGGGCGTGGCTTTGTAGTCCGTGGTGGATGGGGCCTAAGCTACTTTCCAACCGACTATACCTCGGGCGTTGCTCTTCGCAACCTTCCCATCGCGAGTGTATTCGCGTGCGGCACGGGAGCCGGCAATCCGTGCCCTGCGGGCATCGGATTCCTGTCCCAGGGTGCCCCCCGTCCAACTTCGCCGGATGCCTACGCGAAGCTGCCGGACGGCACACTGGATTTGACGCAGATCCCTCCGGCACAACTTCAAGCCGTGGACACGAATTACCGGATTGCGCACACACAACAATTCAACGTATTATTTGAAAAACAATTCGGGAACAGTGTGATTTCGGCAGGTTACGTGGGTATGCGCGGAGCAAATCTAGCTCAGGCAATGGCCGACATCAACCGCGGGCTGCCCACCAGTACGTCGGCGACTTCTCCACGACTGTTTTCGACGTTTCCTCAGATCGGGCAGGTCGGATATTACACTGCTCACGGGAATTCCGAGTATAACGCTCTCCAGATCAACTTTAATCGCCGGCTCGGTAATGGACTGAGCGTTACTTCTGGATACACGGAGGCGCGTTCCCATGACAACGTGACGGGCCTCGGTACGGGCACTGGAGGTTACGGCAATTTTATCGGACCGCTGCCGGGTGCATTTGATCGCGTCAACCGGTACGATTGGGCCAATAGCGACTTCAATATTCCAAGGCGGTTCACTTTCGGTGGAAACTACAATCTTCCTCTTGGACGCAGTCTGAAGGGCGCCGCCGCACAGGCATTTGCAAATTGGCAGGTCAATGGTTCGATGGCCTGGCAGACTGGTCTGCCGCTGACCGTTGTGGATTCCGCAGCCCGGTCCGGAATTGCCGGCGTCGGCGGTAGCGTAGAGCGGCCGAATCTTACCGGCCTGCCTCTGCTTGTGGACCATCCGACGGTAGGATCCGGCGGTCAATATTTGAATCCCGCCGCGTTCGCTCTTCCTCCTGCCGGCACGTTAGGAAACGCCCCCCGCAACCTCACGTTTGGGCCGAATCAGAGTGTGATCAATCTCTCGCTGTTCAAAACGTTCACGTTCAACGAACGCTACAACCTGCAATTCCGTGCAGAGACATTCAATTTGCCCAATCATCCCGTTTTTGATCGGCCGGCGTTCAATAACTTCGGTACGCCCGCATTTGGTAAGATCACTGGGCTGGCGCCCGGCTATTCCATGCGTCAGCTTCAGTTCGCGTTGAAGCTACTGTTCTAAGTGGAGTGACCTGCGAATGAGCATGACGAGACGAGATTTCGTGAAAACGTCTTTTGCCGGATTGCCCTTATACGCGGCACTTGCCGGAAAAATCGATTCGACAGTGAACGGCGTTCGATTGGGAACGATCACCTACAGTTTCCGCGAACTGCCGCGCACTCCGGGAGCGTTGGACGCCGTAGATGTCGACATCAAAGCGCTCACGGAGTGCGGAATCGGTGAGATTGAACTATTTTCGCCGGACCTTCAACCCCGGCTGCCACGCGAGGACCTGCGAAAGTGGCGCCTCTCCACGCCGATGGAACACTTCAAGGCACTGCGCAAGAAATTTGAGGATGCCGGCATCGCGCTGTTCGCGTACACGGTCAATTTTAGAAACGACTTTACGGATGACGAACTGGAAAAGTCTTTCGAACAGGCCAAAGCGCTCGGTGCAAGCATCATTGCCGCGTCCACTCAGCTGAGCGTCGCCAGGCGGCTGGTTCCGTTCGCGGAGAGACACAAGGTGTACGTGGCGATGCACGGCCATTCCAATGTACAGGACCCCGATGAATTCTCCGGACCTGACAGTTTTTCCAAAGCGCTCGCCATGTCGAAGTACTTCAGGATTAATCTGGATATCGGGCACTTCACGGCCGCAAACTTCGACGCCGTGACCTTCATTCGAGACAATCACGACAACATCACCCATTTACATTTGAAG
>Ga0209157_1001077_pt1 | contig 22996 bp, 17 predicted proteins | sample GraSoiAngelo_135_FD_185892 | JGI IMG/M metagenome (GOLD analysis project Ga0209157, IMG submission 185892) | Grasslands soil microbial communities from the Angelo Coastal Reserve, California, USA - 14_0929_05_40cm (SPAdes) (version 2) | ecosystem: Environmental > Terrestrial > Soil > Grasslands ...
ACTGGACTTCAGTCGCCGCGTCGTTGATGTTGCGGTTGAGGTCGAACTGCAGCGTGATGCGGGTCGAGCCGAGAGACGAAGACGAGGTGATCTCGTTGACGCCGGCGATGCGGCCAAGCTGGCGCTCGAGCGGCGTCGCCACCGTCGCCGCCATCGTCTCCGGATCGGCCCCGGGCAGGCTGGCGCTCACCGAGATCACCGGGTAGTCCACCTGCGGCAGCGGCGATACCGGAAGCTGTGTGAAGGCGACCGCGCCGGCGAGCGTCAGGCCGGCTGCGAGCAGCGTCGTCGCGACCGGCCGCGCGACGAATGCCGAGGAAGGGTTCATGCACCCGCCTCCGCCTGCCTGCCGCGGCGATAACGCAGCGCGAGGCGGTCGAAAGCGAGGTAGATCACGGGCGTCGTGAAGAGCGTCAGCACCTGGCTGACGATCAGCCCGCCGACCATGGTCAAACCGAGCGGGTGCCGCAGCTCGGAGCCGACCCCGGTGCCGAGCATGAGCGGTAGCGCGCCGAACAGCGACGCGCAGGTCGTCATCAGGATCGGCCGGAAGCGCAGCAGGCAGGCCTGGAAGATGGCTTCGCGGGGGCTCTTGCCCTCGCGGCGCTCCGCCTCCAGCGCGAAGTCGATCATCATGATCGCGTTTTTCTTCACGATGCCGATCAGGAGAATGACGCCGATGATGGCGACCACGCCGAGCTGGCTGCCGGCGAGGAGCAATGCCGCCAGGGCGCCAACCGTCGCGGTGGGCAGCGTCGAGAGAATCGTGACCGGGTGAATGTAGCTCTCGTACAGAACCCCGAGCACGATGTACATCGTCACCACCGCGGCAAGGATGAGGAGCAGCGTGCTGCTCAGCGAATCGCGGAACGACGCCGCGGCGCCCTGGAAGGCGGTCTGCACGCTCGCCGGCAGGCCGATTTCACGCTCTACGGCCTGGATCGCGTCCACGGCATGACCGAGCGAGTAGCGCGGCGCGAGATTGAACGAAATGGTGACCGCGGGAAACTGGCCGATATGGTTGATCGCGAGAGGAGCGGTGCCCGTGCTGAACTGCGCGATGGACGAGAGCGGGACCTGAGGGCCGCTCGCCGGAGCGACGTAGATGTCCTTCAGCGCGTCCGGACCGCCGCGGAACTCGGGCTTCACCTCGAGTACCACGCGATACTGCGTCGCCTGGGTGTAGATCGTCGAGATCAGGCGCTGCCCGAAAGCGTTGTAGAGCGCGGTATCGATGGCTGCGGGCGTGATGCCCAGGCGCCCGGCGCTGTCGCGGTCGATGTCCACGTACGCCTGCAGCCCCTGGTTCTGCAGGTCCGAGGCGATATCAGTGAGCTCGGGTAGCGCGTTCAGACGCTGCATCAGCTTCGGCACCCATTCGTCCAGCAACGCGCCGTCGGCGGCCTCGAGGGTGTACTGGTACTGCGTGCGGCTGATCCGGTCTTCGATGGTGAGGTCTTGCACCGGCTGCATATACAGGGTGATGCCGGGGACCTTCGCCAGCTCCGGCTGCAGGCGCCGGATGATGTCGGAGGCGTGGATCTTGCGGACCGAGAGCGGCTTCAGGTTGATCAGCATGCGGCCGCTGTTGAGGGTGACGTTGCTGCCGTCGACGCCGATGAACGACGACAGGCTCTCGACGGCGGGGTCGCGTAGCACGACCTTGGCGAGCGCTTGCTGACGCTCTGCCATGGCGGCGAACGACACGCTTTGTTGCGCTTCCGAGATGCCCTGGATGACACCGGTGTCCTGCACCGGGAAGAACCCCTTGGGCACTACGAGGTAAAGAACGACCGTCAGCCCGAGCGCCGCCGCGGCAACGAGGAGCGTCGCGACCTGGCGGTCCAGCACCCACTCGAGCGCGCGGCCGTAGCGCGCGATGACCGCGTCGAACCAGCGACCGGTGATGCGATAAAGCGAGTTTTCCTGAGAGTCATTTTCTTTGTGCAGAAAGCGCGCGCACATCATCGGCGTGAGGGTAAGCGAGACCACGCCGGAGATCAGGATCGCGACGGCGAGCGTCACCGCGAACTCGCGGAACAGCCTGCCGACGACGTCGCCCATGAAAAGCAGCGGGATCAGCACCGCGATCAGCGAGAAGGTGAGCGAGATGATGGTGAAGCCGATCTCGCGCGAGCCGTTCAGCGCCGCCTCGAGCGGCGGCAAGCCCTGCTCGATGTGGCGCGCGATGTTCTCGATGACGACGATGGCGTCGTCGACCACGAAGCCGGCGGCCACCACCAGGGCCATCAGGGTCAGGTTGTTGATGGAAAACCCGGCGAGGTACATGAAGCCGAACGTGCCGATGAGCGACACCGGCACTGCGACGCTGGGAATGATGGTCGCCGGGAGATTGCGCAAAAACAGAAAGATCACCAGCACCACCAGCGCCACCGCGAACAGCAGCTCGATCTGCACGTCGCGCACCGAGGCCCGGATGGTGATGGTGCGGTCGGTGAGCATGGCGACGTCCACCGCCGCGGGCAGGGCGGCCCGCAGCTGCGGCAGCTGCTGCTTGATGCGGTCCACCACCTCGATCACGTTGGCGCCCGGCTGGCGCTGGATGTTGAGAATGATCGCGGGCACCTCGTTCATCCATGCCGCGAGGCGCGCGTTCTCTGCGTCGTCGGCGACATCGGCCACGTCGGACAGAAACACCGGGGCGCCGTTCCTGTAGGCGATCACCACACTCTTGTATTCAGCGGCCGAGCGCAGCTGGTCATTGGCGTCGATGTTGTAGGCGCGGCTCGGGCCCTCGAGGCTGCCCTTCGCCTTCTTCACGTTGGCGGCGGCGATGGCGCTGCGCACGTCTTCCAGGCCGAGGCCGCTTGCGGCCAGCGCCTTCGGGTTGGCCTGCACCCGCACCGCGGGGCGCTGTCCGCCGGAGAGCGTGACCAGGCCCACGCCCGCGATCTGCGAGAGCTTCTGCGCAAGCCGCGTGTCGGCCAGGTTCTGGATCTGCGGCAGCGTCAGCGTGCTCGAAGAAAGCCCCAGCGTGAGGATCGGCGCGTCCGCCGGATTCACCTTGCTGTAGACCGGCGGCGCCGGCAGATCCTGCGGCAGCAGGTTCGAGCCGGCGTTGATGGCCGCCTGCACGCCCTGCTCGGCCACGTCGAGCGGAATGGTCAGGTCGAACTGCAGCGTGATCACCGAGGCGCCGCCGGAGCTCGAGGACAGCATCTGCTTGAGCCCCGGAATCTGGCCGAATTGCCGCTCTAGGGGCGCGGTTACCGACGAAGCCATCACCTCGGGGCTCGCGCCGGGGTAGAAGGTGAAGGTCTGAATGGTCGGGTAATCGACCTGCGGCAGCGCCGAGATCGGCAGCAGGCGGTACGCGAACACGCCGGCAAGCAGAATGGCGACCATGAGCAGCGTGGTCGCGACCGGCCTCAGGATGAAGAGCCGCGACGGATTCATTTGCCCCCTGGTGGCCTGCGGCGTTGCCCCTTGCTCTCCGCAGGCGGTTTGATCTCGGGTCGTTGCGAAGCAACTTCCACCGGGGCGCCGGGACGCAGCCGGTCCATGCCGTCGACGACGACCAGGTCGCCGGCGGCCAGGCCCTCGGTGACGGCGACGGTTTGCCCCTCCGTCGGTCCGAGCTTCACCGGCCGCGGCGCCACGGTCTTGTCCGCCTTGACCAGGTACACGAACAGGCCCTGCGCGCCGCGCTGCACCGCGGCCGACGGGATCACGATCACGTCGCGCAGGGTGTCGAGCTTCATGCGAACGTTGACGAACTGGTTGGGGAACAGGGCGCCGTCGTCGTTCGCGTACTGCGCTTTCAACTTCACCGTGCCGGTGGCGGGATCGACCTGGTTGTCGGCCGACGCGAGCGTTCCCGAGGCGAGCTTCGCCTTCTGCTCGCGGTCCCAGGCTTCAACCGGGATCGTCTCGCCCGACTGCATGCGCTTGAGCACGGCGGGGACGCTGTCCTGCGGCACGGTGAAGACCACGGCTACCGGTTGCAGCTGCGTGATGACAACCAGGCCGTTGGCATCGCCCGCACGCACGATGTTGCCGGGATCGACGAGCCGCAATCCCACGCGGCCGCTCACCGGGGCGGTGATGCGCGTGTAGGCGAGCTGCAGCCTGGCATTGTCGATCTGGCTGCCATCGACCTGGACCGCGCCCTCGTACTGCCGCACGAGCGATGCCTGGGTATCGACCTGCTGCTTCGCAATCGAGTCCTGCGCGTAGAGCGCGCGGTAGCGTTCGAGATCGAGGTGCGCGTTCTCGAGGAGCGCACGGTCGCGCACCAGCTGGCCTTCGGCCTGCGCAAGCTGAACATGGAACGGGCGGGGATCGATCTCGGCGAGAAGCTGACCTTGCTTGACGATCTGCCCTTCGCCGAACAACACGCGCATGAGCTCGCCATCGACGCGGGAGCGCACGGTCACCGTGCGCAGCGGCGTCGCCGTGCCCAGCCCGTTCATGATGACGGCGACTTCTCCCTTGCTCGCGGCAGCGGCGACGACCGGTATAGGCCCGGCGCCCGGTCCGCCGGGCCGCCCCGGCGCGCCCTGGCGCGGCTGCGCGTCCGCTTGCCAGAAATCCCGGTACGCGTAGTAGCCGCCAGCTAGCAGCAACAGGCCGAAAATCAAAAAGATGATTCTCTTCGTCATCACAGCTCCAGCTTGTAGCCGACGCCGTAGATCGAGCGCACCGGGTCGTGGCCGGGACGCACCTCCTCGAGCTTGCGGCGCAGGTTCTTGACGTGCGCGTCGACCGTGCGGTCGGTGACCACGCGGTGGTCTTCGTAGAGCCGCTGCAGGAGCTTGTCGCGCGAGAACACGCGTCCCGGCGCGGAGGCCAGCGTGCCGAGCAGCCGGAATTCCACCGGCGTCAGATCGAGCGAGCGCCCGTCCAGCTCAGCACGGTGGCTCGGCTCGTCGATGACCAGGCCGCGTACGGCGGCGTCCGCGGCGCCGCGCCCGCGCCGCAGGATCGCTTTGACGCGCGCGATGAGCTCGCGCACGCTGAACGGCTTGCAAACATAGTCGTCCGCGCCGGACTCGAGGCCGACGAGGCGATCGATTTCCTCGACTCTTGCCGTCACCATCACTACCGGGACGTCGCTGAAGCCGCGCAGCTCGCGGCAGATCTCCAGGCCGTCGCGCCCCGGGAGCATCAGGTCGAGCAGCACGAGGTCGGGCGAATGCTCGCGCACCCACGGCACCACCTCGAGGCCGTCGGCGATGCAGTGCGCGGCGAAACCCGACGCCTTCAGGTAATCCGCCATCAGCGCCGCCAGCTTGGGCTCGTCCTCGACGACCAGGATGGTGCTCATTGCGTCACCGGGAGCTCGATCTCCACGGCCAGGCCGCCGAGCGGCGAGCTGCGCGCCTTGATCTCTCCATCATGCGCCTCGACGATGCTGCGACAGATCGCGAGGCCCAGCCCCGCTCCGCCGTTGGCGCGGCTGCGCGATCCGTCGACGCGGTAAAACCTCTCGAACAGATGCGGCATCGCCTGCGCCGGAACCCCCGGATCCGAATCCTCGACCACGATGCGTATCTTCCCGGCGTGGCGGCGCGCCACGATCCGGACGCGACCCCCGGCATCTGTATAGCGCAACGAGTTCTCCAGCAGGTTGCGGAACGCCTGGGTCAGCCGGTCGCCGTCCGCGAACGCCCTGGCCGGTGCAAGATCCGTCTCCACGCTGAGCCGGCGCTCATTGAACCGCTCGCCCAGGGAATCCACCGCCTCCTGCAAGAGCTGGGTAATCTCGACGGGCTCCTTGCGGTAGGCAAGCGCGCCGACGTCCGCGAGCGCGAGCTGGTAGAGATCATCCACCAGCTTGCCGAGCGCCGCGACTTCGTGGTTGAGGGAGGCGAGCGATTCGCGCGACAGCGGGCGCACGCCGTCCTCGATCGCCTCGAGCTCGCCCTTCACTATTGCAAGCGGCGTGCGCAGCTCGTGCGAGGCATCGGCCATGAAGCGCCTGCGCAATTGCTCGTTGCGCTCGAGCGCCTGCGCCAGGCGGTTGAAGTCCTCGGCGAGCCGTCCGAGCTCGTCGCCCGAGCGCACTTCCACCCGCGTGTCATACGCCCCGGCCGAGAGGCGGTGCGTCGCCTCGGCGAGGCGCTTGAGCGGCAGCAGGAAGGCGCGCGCGAGCCCGATGGCGACGCAGGCCGCGAGGGCGAGCGCGAGCCCGGCGATGATCCAGGCGGCCCGCAGCTGCTCCTGCTGGAAGCTGAGCTCGGCCGCGCTGCTGAGCCTGCGGAACGGTGCCTGTCCGATCCAGCCGACGATGCGGTCGTCGACGATCACCGGGCGCACCGCGGCGTCCTCGGGCAGCTCGGGGTTGCCGACCACCCTGCGGCGCGCCTCATCGAGCAAAGCGAGGCGCTGGATGGGCTGCGCCGGCGCGGCCAGCTCGCGCAGCCGCGCATAGTTGTCGCGCACGAAGCCCCAGTCGCCGTGGCGGCGGTATTCAGCGGCCAAGGTCGCCGTGAGCGCGTCGAGGCGCTGCGCCTCGACCTGGTTGAGGTAGCCGAAGAACCCGGATTGAAAGCTCAGGCGCGTCGCGACCGCCATTGCCGCCGCGGCCGCCGCGCTCGCGGCGAGGATGGCCAGAAACAGCTTGAGAGTGATGCCGGGCCTCATGCCGGCCATGGTCGCCTGCGGCGGCGCCGCGGATCAAGCTCGCGCGCCCCGCGGGCGCGCATTCTTCACTGGTTCTTCACATTTACGACCTGCGCGTGCAGCGCCTTCTCCAGCTCGAGCGCTGCACGGGTCGAGGAAGTGAGGCGCGCATGGCTGATGAGCCGAGTAAGCTGCGTATTGGTGCGCGCGAGCGAGCGCAGCAGGCTTTGGTGAATCGCGTGCTGCAGGTTCGAATTACGCTCGTACTGCGCAACAAACAGCCGCGCCGGGAATTCAAGCAGGCAGGTGCACTCGCGCACCCTCGCGGCTGCGCCATGCGGCGCGCCCTCCAGCACCGCGAGATAGCCGACCAGCTCGCCGGGCCCGGCCAGCGCCACGCGCCTTTCCAGATCCTGCAATTTCGAAATCACTTCGACGGCCCCGCGCACGACGAGAAAGCAGGCGTTGGCCGCAGACCCGGTGCCGAAGAGCCAACTGCCGCGCGGCAACTCGAGTACGTTTGAGATCGAGAGCAGCTGTTCCACTTCGTAGGCGTCAAAGCGCTCGAAGATGGGCAGCAGGGGCAGGAACCTGCGCCAGTCGAAAGACGGCTTACCGTTGCGCGCCATCCCCGCCAGCGGATCTGCGGCGGGGGGCGCAGCTCTCACCGGGCGGTCCTCCTCGGCGGGGTGGTCGCGCACCTTGTCGTTTAACGCCCTGAGCTTCTCGGCCAGCACGCGGGTGATTTCGCGCTGGACTTCCAGCGCCGCCGGGTCGCGGCTCGCCACGAAAGCGCGGAAATCGTCGCGCGCGACGAACCAGCCTTCGACCGCGCTGCGCGCGATGACAGACGCCGAGCAGACGCCGCGCTCGATCAGCGCCATCTCGCCGAACATGTCGCCCTCGCCCAGCTCGGCGACCGTCAGCATGCCGCCGCCGGGCAGCGCTACCTGCGCCTCGACCTCGCCCGTGCGGATCAGGAATGCGCCGCGCGAGGTCTCGCCCTGGCGCACCAGCCTGGCGCCCCCGGGAAACGACACGGCGCGGGCGATCGAAACAAGCCTGTCCTGAAATGGAGCCACGCCGGGCGAGTGTACACTCGCCCGCAACCCATGAGCCCGCCCATCGACGCCAACCGGCTGCTCGCCGTCGTCGCCGAAGTGGCGCGCGAAGCGCGTCCGCACTTCGAGGCCTACGTCGCGCTCGACAGCTCGCTCGAGCGCGAGCTGGGGCTCGACAGCCTGGCGCGCGTCGAGCTGGTGCTGCGCCTCGAGCGCGAGTTTGCCGCGAGCCTGCCGGAGCAGGCGCTCGCCTCGAGCGAGACGCCGCGCGACCTGCTGCGCTTTCTTCTCGCCAGCGCCGGCCAGGCGCCGAAAGCCGCGGACCGCACGCTCGCAAGCCTGGTGCAGGCCGAAGGCGTGCGCCCCCCCGATGCCGCGCGAACGCTCACCGAGGCGCTCGAATATCACGCCCAGCGCCAGCCCGAGCGGCTGACGGTCCATCTCTATGAGGAAGGCGCTGAGAAGAGCCTGACCTACCGGGCGCTGTGGGACGGCGCCCTGCTTTATGCCGCGCGCCTCGCCGAGGCCGGCGTCACGCCGGGGCAGAGCGTCGCGATCATGCTGCCGACCTGCCGCGAATACCTGTTCTGCTTTTACGGCGTGCTGCTCGCCGGCGGCATCCCGGTGCCGCTCTATCCGCCGGCGCGCCTGGCGACGATCGAGGACCATATGACGCGCCACATCGGCATCCTGAAGAGCGCCGGCACTTCGATCATGGTCACGATTCCCGAAGCGAAGGCGCTTGCCTGGCTGCTGCGCGCGCAGGTCGAATCGCTGCGCGCGGTCCTGGTGCCCGCCGACTTTTCGGGCCCCGCAGCAGCGTTTACGCCGGTGCGAGGCACGGGCGGTCAAATCGGCTTCCTGCAGTACACCTCGGGCAGCACCGGCAACCCGAAAGGCGTGGTGCTCACGCACGCGAACCTGCTCGCGAACGTGAAGGCCATGGGAAAAGCGGCGCGCGCCACCACCGAAGACGTGTTCGTGAGCTGGCTGCCGCTTTACCACGACATGGGCCTCATCGGCGGCTGCTTCGCGACGATGTATCTGGGCTTCCCGGTGGTGCTGATGTCACCGCTCGCCTTCCTGTCGCGGCCGAGCCAATGGCTGCGCGCCATCCATCGCCACCGCGGCACCATTTCGGGCGGCCCCAACTTCTCCTACGAGCTGTGCCTGCGGCGCATTCCGGACGAGGAGCTGGAGGGGCTCGATCTCGCGTCGTGGCGCTTCGCGTTCAACGGCGCCGAGCCGGTGAGCGCCGATACGCTCGCCGCGTTCGAGGAAAGGTTCTCCAGATGGAACTTCAGAAAAAACGTGATTTCGCCGGTCTACGGCCTTGCAGAAGCCTCGGTCGGGCTCGCCTTCACGCCGCCGGGGGAGCCGTGGCAGGTCGACCTGATCGATCGCGACTGGCTGTCGCGCACCGGGGAAGCGGTGCCGGCGCGGCCGAACGACCCCTCGCCGCTCAAGCTGGTGAGCTGCGGAGCCTCGATTCCCGACCACGATCTGCGGGTGGTCGACGCCGCCGGTCTGGAGCTTCCCGACCGCGGCGAAGGTCAGCTGCAGTTCCGCGGCCCGTCGGCGACCAGCGGCTACTACCGCAATCCCGAGGCGACGAAGGGACTGTTCGACGGCGAATGGGTCAACACCGGAGATCGCGCCTACCTGTCCGAAGGCAACCTCTACATCACCGGCCGTGAAAAGGACATCATCATCCGCGGCGGACGCAACATCAGCCCCTACGAGCTCGAGGAAGCGGTCGGCGGCGTCGCCGGCATCCGGCGCGGCTGCGTGGCGGTGTTCGGCAGCATGGACGCGGCGAGCGGGACCGAACGCGTCGTAGTGCTCGCCGAGACGCGCGAGGTCGACCCTTCGCGCCACGCCGAGGTCAGGCGCAGGATCAACGAGCTTGCCGTCAGCCTGATCGGCGCGCCGGTCGACGACATCGTGCTCGCGCCGCCGCACACGGTGCCGAAGACTTCGAGCGGCAAGATCCGCCGCCTCGCCGCGCGCGACTATTACGAGCGCGGGCCCTCGGCGGTGAGACCGCAGGCCGTCTGGTGGCAGTTCGTGCGCCTCGCGATCGGCGGCGTGCTGCCGCAGCTGCGCCGCGGCTGGCGCGTCGCGCGCGGGCTGCTGTTCGCCGCCTACGCGTGGCTGCTTTTCGGCGCGCTGTTCATCGTGGTCTTGGCCGCGGCCGCGATTTCGCCCGGCAGGCGGACCTGGCAGATCGCGCAGCGCTGCGCGCGGCTTTTTTTCTGGCTTTGCCGCATCCCGCTGGCGATGCGCGGCCGGGAAAATCTGCCGCCTTCCGGCGCCGTGGTGATTGCGTCGAACCACACCAGCTACCTCGATGGCGCGGTGCTGCTCGCCATCCTGCCCTGGCGCAACAACGCCTTCGTCGCCAAGCGCGAGCTGCGCGAGGGCTTTATCACGCGCACCCTCGTCATGGGGCTGGGCGCGCAGTTCGTCGAGCGCTTCGACGTGCAGAAGAGCGCCGAGCACGCCGACGAGCTCGCGCAGGCGGCCAAGCGCGGCGTATCGCTGATCGTGTTCCCGGAGGGCACCCTGGTGAGGCGCACCGGCCTGATGCCGTTCCGCGCCGGCGCCTTCCTCAGCGCCGCGCAGGCCGCAATCCCGGTCGTGCCGGTCGCCCTGCGCGGCGTGCGCTCGGTGCTGCGCGACGGCACCTGGTATCCGCGCCGCGCGCCGATTTCCGTGACGGTTGGCGCGCCCGTGGCGCCGGATGGCAGCGATTGGAACGCCGCCGTGCGCCTGCGCGACCAGGTGCGCAAGCAGATCCTCAGGCACTGCGGCGAGCCGGACCTGAGCTAGCGCTATTTCAGGATTCTCAGCAGGTTGTGATGCGAGTCGGTGAAGGTCGGCAGCTCGGGCCGGTCCTCGATCGGCTCGGCCGCCTCGGCGATGCGCGGCCAGGCGAGCAGCGCCTTGCTGCGCGTGACGATGATCTGGTCGGTCGAGGAGTACCAGTATTCCGGGCCTTCCTCGGCGTCGGGCACATCGGCGACGTTGACCGCTTCGAGGCCGAACTCGCCTGCAAGGCGCCTTACCACCGGCAGCAGGTTGATGAAGCGGTTGGTCGCCTGGAACACGATCACGCCGTCGGGCTTGATGTGCTTGAGGTAAACGGCCATCGCCTCGCGCGTCACCAGGTGCATCGGGATCGAGTCGCCCGAAAACGCGTCGATCCCCAGCACGTCGTAGCTGCGCGGCGGCTCGCGCTCGAGCGAAAGGCGCCCGTCGCCCATGACCAGCTCGGTGCGCGCCGCCGTATCGGCGAGGAAGGTGAACTCGCGCCGTGCGATGTCGACGACCCGCGGGCTGATCTCGTAGAAGACCAGCGCGTCGCCGGGCTGCATCCAGGCGGCGACCACGCCGGCCCCCAGGCCGAGGATGCCGACCGAAAGCGGCTGCTTTCTCCTCATCTCGCGCAGCGACTGGAACACGCGGCCGTATCCAGAGGTCGGGCCGAAATAATCGGCCGGCGTATTGCGGAACGAGTCCCCGAGCAGCTGGCCGCCGTGCATGATCGGCCCGTGGTACATCGAGCGGTAGGGGATCGGGCTGTCGTGGTCCGCCGTGCGCACCACGCCGTAAAAGTCGCGCTCCATGACCCGCACGCCTGCGCTGTAGTTGTGAACGCCGCGCATGACGAGGAGCGCGGTGACGACGCTGACTGCCAATCCACCCCACATGAAAATTCGCCTCAATCTCAAAACGACGAGAAGGGCAAGAAGGACCAGCGCGATCCCGAGCTCGAAATAGCCGGGCAGCGTTAGCGGCGCGAGGACCGCGACGAGCACCGCGCCGAGCGCGCCGCCGAGCGAAATCATCAGGTAATAGCGCGTGAGGTGCAGCGGGTCGGGCTTGAGCCGCGCCAGCTCGCCATGGCAGAACATGCAGGAGACGAACAGGCCGACCAGGTACAGCGGCACCGCGACGTGGAGTTTGAGCGAGGGCACGTAGAACGCCATCGCCGGCAGCAGCGCGACCAGTACCACGATGAACAGCGGCCGCAGGTACCAGCGAGGGTGATCGAACGCGAGGATGAAGCTGCCGAGGTAGAGCGCGAGCGGCAGCACCCACAGGAACGGTACGCTCGCGACGTTCTGCGTGATGTGGTTGGTGACCGCCAGCAGCATCACCGAGCCCATCGCGGCCAGCGCGAGCCATTGCAGCTGCGTCGCCATGGAAAGCGGCGCGGCGCGCGCCGCGGCAGGGACCTCGTCGGCCCCGAAGCCGTTCATCGACAGCCGCGCGGTGAGCGCGCAGAGGACGACGAAGCCGGCAAACACGAAGGACCACATCCAGCCGAGCTGTCTCAGGTCGAGCGCCGGCTCGAAGACCAGCGGAAACCCGACCAGCGCAAGCAACGAAGCCAGGTTGGAAAGCGCGAACAGGCGGTAAGGCACGCGGCTCCGGAAGCGGCGCCAGTACCACGCCTGCAGGAGCGGCGTCGTCGTCGACAGCAGGAAGTACGGCAGGCCGATGGTGGCCAGCAGAAGCAGCAGGATGCGCGCGATCGGCTGCTCGTCGCCCTGCGGCTTCCAGCCGCTCGAGGCGAGGATCGGCAGGAAGGCGAGCGATAGCGCGAGCAGCCCGACATGGAGCAGTGCCTGGCGCCGCGCGCCGAGGCGACGGGTGAGGTCGGCGTACGCGTAACCGGCGAGCAGCACGCTCTGGAAGAACACCAGGCAGGTCGTCCAGACCGCCGCCGAGCCGCCAAACCACGGCAGGATCTGCTTGGCGATGATCGGCTGAACCAGGAACAGCAGGAAGGAGGACAGGAAGATCGTCGCCGCGTACGGCAGGCTCGCCAGCAGCGGGAAGCGGATTACCTGAGTATGGATTTTAGGGTCCTCCCCATCTCCGCGGGGTTGCGCGTCACCTTGATGCCGCACTCCTCCATGACGGCGAGCTTTTCCTGCGCGGTGCCCTTGCCGCCGGAGATGATGGCGCCGGCGTGGCCCATGCGTTTCCCAGGCGGCGCGGTGATGCCGGCGATGAAGCCGACGATCGGTTTTTTCATGTGGTCCTTCGCCCAGCGCGCCGCGATCTCCTCGTCCGAGCCGCCAATCTCGCCCACCATGATCACCGCCTCGGTCTGCGGGTCGTCGTTGAACATGCGTAGAACGTCGACGTGCTTCAGTCCGTTGACAGGATCGCCGCCGATGCCGACGCAGCTCGATTGGCCGAGGCCGACTTCCATCAGCTGCCCGACCGCTTCATAAGTCAGCGTCCCGGAGCGCGACACGACCCCCACCGGCCCCTTCTTGTGGATGTGGCCGGGCATGATGCCGATCTTGATCTCGTCGGGCGTGATCACGCCGGGGCAGTTCGGCCCGACGAGCAGCGTCCGCCTGCCCTGCATGCGGTCCTTGGTGCGGATCATGTCGCGCACCGGGATGCCTTCGGTGATGCAGATCACCAGGTCCAGGTCCGCGTCCACTGCCTCGTCGATCGCCGCGGCGGCGAACGGCGGTGGAACGTAGATCACGGAGACCGTCGCGCCGGTGGCCTTCTTCGCATCCTTCACCGAACCGTAGACCGGAATGCCTTCGAAATCCTCGCCCGCCTTCCTGGGATTGACGCCGGCGACATAGCAATTCCTGCCGTTGGCATAGTCGCGCCCCGCCCGCGTGTGGAACTGCCCGGTCTTGCCGGTGATGCCTTGCGTCATGACCCGCGTGTTCTTGTCGACCAGAATGCTCATTTCCTCGCTTTCGCCGCCGCGACCACCTTCTGCGCCGCGTCGGCCATGTTCTTCGCCGAGATGATCGGCAGGCCGGAGTCGGCGAGAATTTTTTTTCCTTCTTCCACCCGATTGCCTTCGAGGCGGACGACCAGCGGGACCTTCAGGCTCACCGCCTTCGAAGCCTTCACCAGGCCGTCGGCAATCACGTCGCACAGCATGATGCCGCCGAAGATGTTGACCAGGATCGCCTTCAGCGACGGGTTGCGCAGCATGATCTTGAACGCCTCGGTCACTTTCTCGGTGGTGGCGCCGCCGCCGACATCGAGGAAGTTGGCCGGGCTGCCGCCGTAGAACTTGATGATGTCCATCGTCGCCATGGCGAGGCCGGCGCCGTTCACCAGGCAGCCGATGTCGCCGTCGAGCTGGATGTAGTTGAGCTCGTGCCTGGAGGCCTCGACCTCGGCCGGGTCCTCCTCGTCCAGGTCGCGCAGCGCCACGATCTCGGGGTGGCGGAACAGCGCGTTGTCGTCGAAGTTGAACTTGGCATCGAGCGCCATCACGCGTCCGTCGCCGGTGAGAATCAGCGGATTGATCTCCGCGAGCGAGGCGTCGGTCGCATCGAAGCACTTGTACAGGGCCTTGAACAGCGCGCGGCCCTGGGCCCGCGCCCGATCCGGAATGCCAATAGCTGCAGCGATCTCGTCGGCGTCGACATCGCTCAGCCCCTGCGCCGGGTCGATGAATACCTTGTGGATCTTCTCGGGCGTCTTCGCGGCGACTTCCTCGATGTCCATGCCGCCCTCGGAGGAGGCCATCAGCACGACCTTCTGCGTGCCGCGGTCGACCACCATGCCGGCGTAGAGCTCCTTCCTGATGTCGGCGCCTTCCTCGATCAGCAGCCGCCGTACTTTCTGCCCCGCGGGCCCGGTCTGATGGGTGACGAGCTGCATGCCCAGAATCTGGGCAGCATTTTTTTTCACTTCCTCGACGGATTTTGCAACCTTCACCCCGCCGCCTTTGCCGCGGCCGCCGGCGTGGATCTGCGCCTTGACCACCCAGACCTTGCCGCCAAGCTTCCTGGCCGCTTCCACTGCCTCATCGACCGAGAACGCCGGAAAGCCGCGCGGCGTCGGCACGCCGTACTCGCGCAGCACTTCCTTGCCCTGGTACTCGTGGATCTTCAAGCCGCCTTACCCCGATACCATTTCGGGTACCACTGCTTCACCGTATCGGTGGTCGTCTCGAGCGCGTGACACTGGTCGAGCTGGAAAGGCTTGCGGCCGTCCTCGCGCTCTTCCTTCATCTCGCCGGCGAAGGTCTGGATCGCCGCGGTCGGCATGCCAGCGAGCATCTCCGTGAGATGCGTGCATCCCTTGGTGCCGCCCAGAATTTCCCTGACCTTCTTTCGAAAATCCTTGGCCAGGCTCAAGCCGATCAGCTTGCGATAGGCCGGCGTGATCTTCTCGCAGCCGCCCGGGTACGGCAGAGCGTCCATGGATGCCGCCGCATCCATGATGGTGAGATTGCGGTCGATGGTGAGGCGCAGCCACATCTCGTGGATCGGCTGGCCCGCGCGCCGCACGCCGGTCTTCAGGTGGTAATCGTGGTTCTTGATGTCGCTGAGATGCGCCTCGATGTCCCACAGCCCGTCGGCGCGCTTGTAGCCCTCGAAGCGCACGCGCCGCGTGTGCGTCAGCTCGCGCTCGACGTCCTGGACAGGCAATGGCATGGCGGCGGATTTTAGCACTCGCGCCTGCTAGAATTTTTCGTGCGTTACGTTCTCGCGCTCGATCAGGGCACGACCAGCTCGCGCGCCATCCTGTTCGACGAGGAAGGCGCCGCGGTCTGCAGCGCGCAGCGCGAATTCCGCCAGATCTATCCGCAGCCCGGCTGGGTGGAGCACGATCCGAGGGAAATCTTCGAGACGCAGCGCGACGTGGCGCGCGAAGCGCTTCAGAAGAAGAATGTTTCCCTGAAAGACCTGGCGTGCGTCGGCATCGCCAATCAGCGCGAGACGACCATCGTCTGGGACCGCCAGAGCGGCGAGCCGATTCACAACGCCATCGTCTGGCAGGACCGCAGGACCGCGGATTTCTGCGCAAAGCTGAAGACACAGGGTGGCGAGAAGATCGTTCACGAAAAAACCGGCCTGGTGATCGATCCGTATTTCAGCGGCACCAAGATCGCGTGGCTCCTCGACAACATTCCCGGCGCGCGAGCGCGCGCCGAGCGCGGCGAGCTCGCCTTCGGCACCGTCGATACCTGGCTCGCCTGGAAGCTCACCGGAAACCGCACGCACGTCACCGATCCCTCGAACGCCTCACGCACCATGTTGTTCGACATCACGCGCGGCGACTGGGACGAGGAGCTGATGCGGCTTCTCGGCGTGCCGCGCGCCCTGCTGCCCGATGTGCACCCCTCCGCGCATGCCTTCGGCATGCTGCCGGCGAGCGTGCTCGGCGAGCCGCTGGTCATCGGCGGCATCGCCGGCGACCAGCAGGCGGCGCTGTTCGGCCAGGCCTGCCACCGGCCCGGCATGGCGAAGAACACCTACGGCACCGGCTGCTTCATGCTGCTGCACACCGGCGAGCGCGTGGTCCGCTCGGCGAACGGGCTCGTCTCGACTGCCTGCGCGCAGGTTCAGAAGAAGGAATACGCCCTAGAGGGGAGCGTGTTCATCGGCGGCGCGGTGGTGCAGTGGCTGCGCGATGAATTGCAGTTTTTCTCGTCCTCTTCCGAAATAGAAAGGCTGGCGGCGAGCGTTCTCGACAACGGCGGCGTGTATCTCGTGCCCGCTTTCGTCGGCCTGGGCGCGCCGTACTGGGATCCCGGCGCGCGCGGCACCATTATTGGATTGACCAGGGGAACATCAAAGGCACATATCGCGCGCGCGGCGCTCGAATCGATCGCCTTCCAGTGCGCCGAGCTGCTGGAGGCGATGCAGAAGGATTCGGGCGAGAAGCTCGCCGAGCTGCGCGTCGACGGCGGCGCTGCCGCCAACGACCTGCTGATGCAGTTCCAGGCCGACCTGCTCGGCGTCCCGGTGGTGCGGCCGAAAGTGCTGGAGACCACGGCGCTCGGCGCCGCCTATCTGGCCGGCCTGACCGTCAACCTGTGGAAATCGCGCGAGGAGATTGCCGCGCACTGGCACGCCGAGCGCCGTTTCGAGCCCCGGTCTTCAACTGCAGAAACAATGCTCGCGCGCTGGCGCGAGGCGGTCAGCCGTTCCCGGAATTGGGCGAGTGCTTAAGCGGTCGCGGATGCCTTGCGCATCAAGCCTAGCAACGCCATCGCGGCCCCAACCACAAATATCAAGGTTCCCACGTATATAGGTCCAAGATGGCTTACCCAATCGTGCTCGAAAGCTCCCGTGTAGTGCATCGGGAGGGCTACCGCCAAACCCACGACCGGGGAAATCACTGCGGTTATCCACGCCCACCATGCGCCGGCGCGCACTCCATACCATGTTAGTCCGATCACTGCGATGGCGGTTGCCGCGATGAATCCGGCGGTAGCCAGATGAAGGTGCGTGATGTAACCCATGATAGCCGGGTTCAGTCGATTTAGCCGCGCCTGTGTCACGCCATTTAGCGTTGCGACCCCTATCTCGAACCCGGCGCTCGAAAAAGCTTGGAACAAAAATACGATCGCGTAGATCAGGAAAATTGCCGCTCCCACGACCATGGTCACGGCACCGCGGTGCGTCAACGAATTTAGCGCTTGCATGGCGATTGCTCCTCCTCTCAGGGCGCTGCTGAAGACTCGTTTTACTCTCCGAGTGTCCGCTTTGTAAAGACCACAGACAAACTATCGCTTCTTCAACTGATCCTCAAATTTCTGCCGCACCTTGCTGCGCAACTCGTCGGACGCCTTGACCACTGGCGGAAAGTCCTTGAGCATCTCGAACGGCCGGCAGGCGTCGATGACCGCGCGCGAGTTCCAGGTCACGCCCTTCGGCAGACGCGGATCGAGCGGCCCGCTCCAGGTGCGGCGCAGGATGTCGATGTCCTCGGCCGGGTCGCAGCGCGTGCACATCGCCCACAACACCTCGTTGAGGTTCGCCGGGTCGACGTCGTCGTCGACGACCACCACGAAGCGGCCGAGGTAGGAGCCCGACTGGCAGCTTGCGGCGAGCAGCGCCGCCTGCTTCGCATGGCCGGCGTAGGCCTGCTTGATCGAGATGACGTTGAACATGCGCGCGCAGCCCGGCTCGTGCACCCACACGCCGCGCACGCCGGAGAGGCCGGCGCGCTCGACCTCGTCCCAGATCATGCCGGCCTTCATGACGCACTTGGAGTACGAGAAGTCCGACGGCGGCAGCATCGGGCAGGCGAGGCTGAGGATCGGATCGTTGCGGTGATAGATGCGCTCGACGCGCACCACCGGCTGCTCGCTGCGCCCGCCGGCGTAATAGCCGGTGAACTCGCCGAACGGGCCCTCGGGCAGCGTGTCCGCCGGATGCATCGCGCCTTCGAGCACGATCTCGGCGTGCGCCGGCATCGGCAGGCCGTAGAGCCCGCTTTCGACGACCTCGTACGGCGCGCCGCGATGCCCGGCCGCGAAGTCGTATTCCGACAGGCCGAAGCGGATCTCGTTGCCGCCGGCGAGGAACAGCAGCGGATCGTGGCCGCAGCTGATCAGCACCGGGCAGGGCTTGCCCTGCCTGAAGTACTTCTCGCGGATCTGCCGCCCGTGCTTGCCGGGCGAGATCCACAACCCGACCCTGTCCGGGCCGTGCACCATCGAGCGGTAGGTGCCGCAGTTCACCCAGTTCTCCTCCGGATCGCGCATGATCACCAGGTCGTCGGTGCCGATGTAGCGCCCGCCGTCGTGCTCGTGCAGGAGCGGCGCGGGGAATTTCAGGACGTTTACATCACTGTCTTTCAATACGTTTTCCAGGATTGGCCCGTCGTTTACTACGCGCGGCGGAATGGGCTTGTGCACCTTCATTCGGTCGCGATAGGCGCGCACCACGTCGAGCGGATGCGAAGGCACCGGGAAGCCGAGCGTGATCGCCAGCCGGCGCGCGGAATTGGTAAGGCCTGATACAGCGCGGCAGCCCGGGTAGCCGGGGATGTCCTCGAACACGATCGCCGGCGGATTGTCCTGCCGGTAGACGATCTCGGCGAGCGTGCCCATCTCCAGCTTCCAGTCGGCACCGCGGATGCGCAGCAGCTCGCCCGCGCGCTCCATGCGCTCGATCGCCTCGCGCAAGTCGGAATGGGGGCGATCGTAGTCGTTCCACAGACGCAGGGGTTTGTTCATGTCAGTCCGCCTTGATTCCTGCCTTGGCTACGACGCGCGGCCAGCGCGCGAGCTCGGTGCGCAGCAGCTCTGCGAGCCGTTCTGGCGATCCGCCGACTGGGGACAGGCCTTGCCTTGCGAGGGCATCTCGCACTTCGTTGCTGTCAAGAATCTCCTGCACTTCGGAGTTCAACCGCGCGACGACAGGCTGCGGCGTTCCCGCCGGCGCGAGCATCGCGTACCACACCTCGACCTCGAGATCGGGAAAGCCTGCCTCCTTCAGCGTCGGCACCGAAGGAAACACCGGCGAGCGCTCCGCGGAGAGCACGGCGAGCATGCGCAGCCGGTTCTGCTTCACCAGCGGCCCCGCGGTATGGACCGGCGTGATCATCGCCTCGACATGCCCGCCGGCGACGTCGGTGATCGCGCCCGCGTTCGCCTTGTAGGGAACGTGCACCAGGTCGATGCCGAGCGCCTGCTTGAGCAGCTCCATCGTGAGGTGCTGGACCGTGCCGTTGCCGGTCGAGGCATAGTTGAGGACGCCGGGTTTTGTGCGAACCAATTCGACGAATTCCTTGATCGTCCTGGCAGGGCTTGTCGGTGCAACTACCAGCGCGAGCGTGCCGGTCGCGACCAGCGCGACGGGTGCAAAGCTCTTCTGCGGGTCGTAGGGCAGGCGCTTGGCGAGCGCGACGTTGGTGGCGAAGCTGGTGGCCGTCATGAGGAGCGTGTAGCCATCCGCCGCAGCCTGCATCGCCGATTCTGCGCCGATGTTGCCGCTTGCCCCGGGCTTGTTCTCCACCACCAGCGGGACGCCCCAGCGTGCGTTGAATCGCTCGCCCAGCGTGCGCGCGAGGATGTCGATGCCGGTGCCCGGCGAGAACGGCACCACGATCGTCACGGGCCGGCTCGGGTACGTGGTCTGCGCCGCGGTGGAGCCAGCAGCGAAGATCGCCAGCAATAGAAGTGCGAACCTCATTTCTCTTCCAGTCCCACGCGCGTGCGCCAGCCGCGGCTGAGCAGATTGTAGATGACCAGAGCGGCGACGAGGGCCAGCATCGTTCCGGCGATGGGGCGTTTCGCAAAAATACTCCAGTCGCCGCCCGACATGGCGAGCGACTGGCGAATCGCCAGCTCGAGCATCGGCGCGAGGATCACGCCGAGCACCAGCGGCGCGGTATCGAACTCGAGCTTGCGCAGGAAGTAGCCGAGCACGCCGAAGCCGATCGCAATCCAGACGTCGACCGTGCTCTGGTTGGTCGAATACACCCCCAGCAGGCACAGCGCGAGGATGAAGGCGTACAGATAGGCATAGGGAATGCGCAGCAGGCTCACGAACACCCCGACCATCGGCAGGTTGAGGATCAGCAGCACCACGTTGCCGACGTACATGCTGGCGATGAAGCCCCAGAAAATGTCGGGACGGCTCTGCATGAGCTGCGGCCCGGGGCTGATGCCGTGAATCATGAGCGCGGCGAGCATTACCGCCGGCACTGCCCCGGACGGAATGCCCAGGGCGAGCAGCGGAATGAAGGCGCCGGAGGTCGCCGAGTTGTTGGCCGACTCGGGGCCCGCTACGCCTTCCACTGCGCCGTGGCCGAATCGCTCGGGGTGCTTCGAGATCTTCTTCTCCAGCGCGTACGACACGAACGAGGAGATGATGTGCGCCGAGCCCGGCACCACGCCGATGAGGAAGCCGATCAGCGTGCCGCGCAGGATCGGTGCGGCCGAGGCACGCATCTCCTCGCGCGAGGGCACCAGGTCGGCGAGCCGCGGTTTCTGCACTTTCAAGGCGCCCGCGGAGCGCGCCGACAGCATGATCTCCGAGATGCCGAACAGGCCGACGGCGACCGGAACGACGCCAACGCCGTCGGCGAGCTCGGGCACGTTCCACGTAAAGCGCGCGAAGCCGCTCATCTGGTCGATGCCGACCAGGCCGACCAGCAGGCCGACGAGCGCCATGAGCAGCATCTTCAGCGTCGAGCCGCTCGAAAGATAGGCGAGCACGAGCAGCCCGAGCGTCAGCAGCGCCGCGTACTCCGGCGGCCCGAACTTGAGCGCCACCGCGGCGATCGGCGGTGCGAGCAGCATCAGCCCGACCACCGATACGGTGCCGGCGATGAACGAGCCGATGGCGGCGATGGCGAGCGCGGGGCCGGCACGGCCTTTTTGGGTCATGGCATAGCCGTCGATGCAGGTCATCACGGAAGCCGCCTCGCCGGGGATGCGCATCAGGATCGAGGTGGTCGAGCCACCGTACATGGCGCCGTAGTAGACGCCGGCGAGCATCACGATGGCGATGGTCGGGTTCAGCCCGTAGGTGACGGGCAGGAGCAGGCTGATGCCGGTGAGCGGCCCGACGCCGGGCAGCATGCCGACCAGCGTGCCAAACAGGCAGCCGATGAACGCGTAGGCGAGGACCTGCGGCGTGAGCGCGATCGAGAAGCCGAGCGCGAGATTGTTGAGGATCTCCACCTACCAGCCCCAGCGCGACACCGGCAGCGGCACGCGCAGCACGGTGTTGATGAGATAGAACGAGCCGAGCGCAAAGCCGCCTGATAGGAGAATGGACAACCACGGTGGTCGGCGCTCCACGGCTGCCAGGACAACGAGCAGGAAGACAAAGACAGTAGCGCGATAGCCCGCACGCTCGAGCGCGAAAGTCGCTGCGCCGAGGAGTAGCACGATCACGGCGGTAATGCGCGTATCGGAGAGATCCATCGGGCGCGCGGGTCTGCTTTTCTGGACCATGAGTAGCAGTGCCGCGGCAATGAGAAGCACCGCGAGCAGGCGCGGCACGAAGCCCGGTCCGGGCTGGGCGAGCGTTCCGGCCGGGTAGGCGCTGGCGGCCCAATACGCCCAGGCGCCGAGCGCCAGCCAAGCGAGCGCGGCCGAGCGGTCGCGCGTGAGCTTCAGGCTACTTCTTCTCCTCGAGGCGGCCGATTCTGTTCACCAGCGCGGCCATGGCGCGGCTCTCTTGCGCGACGAATTTCTCGAACTCGGGCTGATCCAGGTAGGCAACCTGGGAGGAGATCTTCCGCATCGCGCCGACGAACTCGGGATCGGCGACCGCGCTGCGCACCGCGTCGCGGATCACTTTCAGGATCTCGGGCGGGGTCTTCGCGGCGACGAACACGCCGTGCCACACGCCGTAGTCCATGTCGACCCCGAGCTCTTTCATCGTCGGCACATCTGGAAGCGCTTCGGCGCGCTGCGCCGAGGTCACCGCGAGCGGGCGCAGCTTGCCCGAGCGGATGAACGAGATCGATCCCGGGACGTTCTGGATGTGCATGTCGACGTGGCCGCCGGCGAGCGCGTTGGTCGCCGGCCCGCCGCCGGTGAACGGCACGTGGCGCATCCGGATGCCGGCCGCCTGCATGAACATCTCGGCAGGAACGTGCGTCGAGCCGTATACGCCCGATGACGAGTACGAAAGCTGGCCGGGCTTTTTCCTCGCCTCGTCGATCAGCTCGCCCACCGACCTCCACGGCGCCTCGGTTCTCACGAGCAGCGCATTGGGATCGGCATTGATGCGCGCCACGGGCATCAGCTGGTCCATGGTGTAGGCGGGCTTGCGCTCGAAGAGCTTGTCCGCCTCGGGCACCACCAGGATCGCCGAGATGTTGATGAGCAGGCGATAGCCGTCGGGCTCCGAGCTCGCTACGTAGGCCGTGCCGACCGCACCGGCGGCGCCAACGCGATTGCTGAACACCACCGGCTGCTTGAACGCCTTCTCGAGCGAAGCCGCGAGCGGCCTGCCGGTGAGCTCGACCGAGCCTCCGGGCGGGAACGGTGCCACCAGCGTGATCGGGCGCGACGGGTATTTGTCCTGGGAGAAGGAGAAAACCGGGAGTGCGAGCAGCAGCCACGCGAGCCAACGTCTCATCGTCTCCTCTCCTCGTTCAGTACTTGCCGCGGAACGCGTCCTGGTTGCGCTGATAAGCCGTATTCGTCTGCAGCGGGTTGCGGTTGACGAGCGGCCGCGCGTAGAGCGGGTGCTTCAGGCTTCTTACTTCGTGCTCGATCTCGAACAGCGGCTTCCCCGATTTCGGATCGACGATGCTCTGGAAGCGCCACTCGTGCTCGCCGGTCTCCATGGTGATGAGGCCACGCTCGAGCAGCTTCTTGTAGGGCGTCGAAAAGTCGGCGATATAGATCTCGATATGGTGACCGTCGTAGGGCGGGATCGGCGCGCGCGTTTCGGTGTACCACAGGCGCTGGCCGCGCCCGATCGGCACCTCGGCCGACGGCGCACCGTGGCGTTTTACGACTTTCGAGGGCGCGCCGATCAATTCCGTGTAGAAGCGCGCAATCCCGTCGGCGCTGCCCGGCGGCACGTCAAACTCCAGGTACACGATCCCGAGCTCGGTGTCGCCGAACTCCGGCGCCGGCG
>Ga0209157_1001084_pt1 | contig 22932 bp, 23 predicted proteins | sample GraSoiAngelo_135_FD_185892 | JGI IMG/M metagenome (GOLD analysis project Ga0209157, IMG submission 185892) | Grasslands soil microbial communities from the Angelo Coastal Reserve, California, USA - 14_0929_05_40cm (SPAdes) (version 2) | ecosystem: Environmental > Terrestrial > Soil > Grasslands ...
GAGATCGTCGAGAGCTCAGGCCAGCGTCGCACGATCACGCTGCAGCGCCTCAAGGTGAATCAGGCGGTACCCGCCCGAGAGTTCAGGTTTTCCCCGACGTCCGGATTACGGGTGGTAGATCAGTAGCCAGCGCCGCCGCGACTTTCTCCGCCGTTTCCTCGTCCATCCCCTGCTTCTGTGCCAGCTCGAGCGCCGCCCGGCCGAGCGCGCGGTACAACTTCGCGTCATCGACCGCCAACGATTCCAGATGCCTGACGATCGTCGCGGTGTCGCCACGTACCACGGGCCCCGTCAGTGCTTCGCGCGGCTCGTGGCGGCTCAGGTTTTCGAACGTCCCTTCCACCAGCGGGCGCAGCGCCGCCCAGGCCTCGGCGTCGGACAACCCGGCATGCCGTAACAGGCGCTGCGCGACCGCCTCGACGACCACGAGATAGTTCGATGCGAACACCGCGCCCGCATGGTAGATCGCCTTCGACCTGGTCGCGATCCGAAACGGCCGCATGCCGAGGTCACGCGCGATCTGCTCGCCTGTTTCGACCGCCCGCGCCATGCCCTCGACCGCGGCCCACGCGCCCTTGAGACGGGCCGGCGTCAATTGCGGCTCGACGATAGTCTGCAGCGGGTGAAACGATCCGAGGGCAGCGCGGCTGGTGACGAGCGGGCCGAGCGCCTCCTGCCCCTGCGCGCCGGAGAGGTGGAGGACCACGTGGCGTTCACTGATGACGCGCGCATTGGCGAGTGACGTCGCGAGGGGCGTGATCGCGTCATCGCGTACCGTCAGGACGACGGTGGCGACGTCACCGATCCAGGGCGGCGGTGTTCGGCCGTCGCCTACCGTGAACGTCAGCGGTGCTGGTATGCTTTTCTTGTTTCGCCCGTGGAGGCGGACCGAGTAACCTGCCTGGGCCAGTGCGAGAGCCAGTCCAACGCCCGCGCGACCGGGCCCGATGAGCCCGATCGCGCGGGGAGACTCTTGGGTCACCTATTGCGGACCGTCGGCGGCGAGGGCCGCGTGTTGGCCAGCGTGAGCAGGTCCTGCGGCGAGCGCGCGCGATCGGCGAGCGCCAGGGCGCGTTTCACTTGCTCGTCATCCGCCATGCGGCGGCGGAATTCCGCCGAACGGCCGAACACATACCGGGCCGCTTCGTATCCCACGTCCTGACTGATCAGCGTGCGCGCGCCGCCGAGCACCGAATCCGGAAGATCGGCGCCCTTCGACCGCACGCGGCGGACGATCTCATCCACCATCCCCGGTGTGACGGTGAAGTTGGGCGACGCGAGCCGGTTCCCTTCCTTCAATTCGATGGAATACGCCGTCAGGGCATCCCGGTACAGCGGAGCCTTATCGCCTAACGCCTTGATGAACGCCCGCTCAGCGGTCGTGAACGTATCGCCCACCATGTAGATGTCGGGTCGAATGCCGCCGCCGCCGTAGATCGTCCGCCCGCCGTCGGTGCGGAAGACCGCGGTGGAATCGACCTTGGTGTCCTGGCCGCGCTGCGCCGCGATCACCTGCGCTTCCTGCTCCGCTTCATTCCGCGTCATCCGCTGAATCGTTCGGCCACTCGGCGTATACCAGCGCGCCGTCGTCAATTTCAGTCCCGTCTCGGGCGTCAGGCGCCAGAACGACTGCACCAGGCCTTTCCCGAAGGTCGGCGTGCCGATCAACACGGCACGGTCATGATCCTGCAGCGCGCCCGAAATGATTTCCGCGGCGCTCGCCGTGCCGCCGTTGACCATCACCACAATGGGGAGACGCGGCCACTGCTGTGGCTTGGCGTCGCTAAACTCGTGCGACGAACCGGGAGCCCGGCCCCGCGTCTCCACGATCGCCTTGCCGGGATCGAGAAACAGATCGGATACCGCGACACCCTGATCCAACAAGCCACCAGGATTGCCGCGCAGGTCGAAGATCATCGACTTCATCCCTTGCTTGATCAGTGTGTCGATCGCCTGGGAGACCTCGCGCGTCGAGTTTTCACTCACGGGGTTCAGCGCGATGTAGCCGACATGGTCGTTCAACATCATCGCGATCTGCACGGAACGAACATGAATGGTGGCACGCGTCAGTTTGAACGTCATGGACTTGTCGATGCCGAACCGTCGGATCGTCAGCTCCGCCGTCGTGCCGGCCGGGCCCCGCAGCGCTTTGACAGCCGAATCCTGCTTCCAGCCCTCGGTGGACGCGCCGTTGAGCGCGACGATGATGTCGCCGGTTTGGATGCCGGCACGCTCGGCGGGCGTGTCGGGGAGGGGCGCCACGACCGTGATCCAGCCGCCGCGAACGTCGATCTGAATCCCCAGCCCCGAGTAATTGCCGGTCGTCGCCTCGGAGAGCTGGCGGAAATCATCGGGCCGCAAAAATACCGAGTACGGATCGTGCAGCTGATCCAGCATGCCATCGATCGCCATCTGGTAAAGCTGGCGCTCGTCCAGCGAATCGACGTAATAGTCGGCAACGTGCGCGAGCACGTCGTCGAACAACCGCGCCTGCTGATAGACGGAACCGGCCGGCTCTGTCTCCCGCTGCAGGAACCAGCCGCCCGACACCAGCGCGGCCAACACGACGACGGCAGCCACGGATCCTTTATGACGAATCATCATGCGCCTCTCATGGATAAAGCCGTTACGGCCGCGACCTCTCGCCAAGCGGCCTCCTGGACGGCCTTCTTGGACTGACTGGCATCAATATGAGCAATTCCGGGCCCAGATGCGCTGCGATAGGCCTCACGGACCCGTGTATGAAACGTGTCATCTTCGCGCTCGATACGGTCTTGGACCTTCCCGGCAGCCTGCTGCCGCTCCCGGCCGACCGCCACGGGGACATCCAGCACGAGCGTGAGATCGGGCGAGAGCCCCCCGGTCGCGACCCGCAACGCCGCCTCCACGTCCGCCCGCGGGAGCCCCCGCCCCGCGACCTGATACGCCAGCGTCGACAGCCCAAACCGGTCGGCGATGACGACCTGCCCATTCGCCAGCGCCGGACGAATCACGCGCTCGACCAGATCGGCGCGCGCCGCGAGAAACAGAAACAGCTCGGCACTGAACGCGCGCTCATGGCGCGATTTCAGTGCCAGCTTGCGCGCCGCCTCCGCGAGCGGCGTGCCGCCCGGCTCGCGCACGGTGGTGACGTGGTGGCCTTCCGCCCGGAGGTGACCACCAAGCCAGCGCACAAGCGTGGACTTCCCGGCTCCTTCGGGCCCCTCGATCACGACGAACAGGCCCGGGGCCCTCGGCCCCAATCCCGAGTCCCTATCCAAGCGTGATGATCGGGCTCGCGGCGCCCTTTTTGATGCCCTCGTAGATGCGGGCATTAATTCTGGCCATCATTTTCTCGAAATTCGCCTGCGCCGCGACCATCTGCTGATACACCGAATTTCCCTGCACGCTTTGCAGCGCGCGGTCGTATTGCTCGACCTGCTCCTTGGTCGGTTCGTTACCCTGTTGCGCGACACGCTCGATTTCCTGCGCAAGTCGTTCCGCTTCGGCGAGCACCTTCTGCACCGCCGGATCCTCCCGCAGGGCTTCCGTCGCGCGCCGCAACGCCTTGTATTCTTCGGTCTGGCCCAGCACCCGTCCCAGATCTTCAGCCTTTTCTTCGAGCACTAGTCCTCCTTGAATGTCACAGGCTACACAGGCTGAAGCCTGTGCTCGGCAGGCATTGTCCTTAAGGACAATGTTGGCCGAGCGCACCCTTTAGGGTGTGGATAACAAATAGCGCGGCCGTCCGAACAAATCGTTGTGAATTTCCACACCACCCCAACAATACTCTCGTGCGAGTGCGCGTACGGCATCGGCTCGCCGTTCGTCGATCTCGAGCGCCAGCAATCCGCCGGGCTCGAGCAAGGCGCCCGCACCGGCGAACAGCGCGCGCGTTGCATCCAAACCGTCAGCGCCGCTCACGAGCGCGGCGCGCGGCTCGAAATCGCGAACGGACGGATCCAGCTCCTCATATTCGGCGGCACTGAGGTACGGGGGGTTTGACACGATCGCACGGAACCGCTCCCCTTTGCCCACCAACGGCGCGAGCAGGCTCCCTTCGCGAATCTCGACGGGCGTCGCCGGGGCACTGCGTCGCACATTCTCCCGCGCGAGCGCCGCAGCCGCAGGCGACTGCTCGACGGCGATGACTCGGTCGAAGTGGCCTTCGACCGCGAGTGCGAGCGCAATGCAGCCGCACCCCGTGCCGATATCCGCCGCGAGTCCGGTCGAGCATCGTGCCAGCACGAGGTCGGCGAGCCCTTCGGTCTCCGGTCTCGGGATCAGTGCGCGCGAATCGATCGCGAGGTCGAGCGTCCGGAATCCCACACGACGGACCGCGTAGGCGAAAGGCACGCCCCGCTCCAATTTCGCCATGGCATCCCGATATCTGGCCATGAGCTCGGGCGACCGCGGCTCATCACGACGCAGCCACCCTTCGCCGATCGTCGTGCCCGACGAATCCGTCTCTTGACCGCCGCGGTTGCTTCTTGACCGCCGCAGGGTATCAGGCACTCAACCGCTCCTTTTCCTGTGCGCTCTTGAGCGCGGCGATCAGCTCGTCCAGCCTGCCGTCCATCACTTCATCGATATTGTGCGTCGTGATTTTAATGCGATGGTCGGTCACGCGGTTCTGCGGAAAGTTGTACGTGCGCACCTTCTGCGACCGGTCACCGGTGCCGACTTGCGCGCGCCGCGCGCGCGCGCGCGTGGCTTCCTGCTCGGCGACCATCCGGTCGAGCAAACGCGACCGCAGGATTTCCAGCGCCTTGATCTTGTTCTGCAGCTGCGACTTTTGATCCTGGCATTTCACTTCGAGACCCGTCGGAATGTGCGTCACGCGGACGGCGCTGTCGGTGGTGTTGACACTCTGGCCGCCAGGGCCGCCGGAGCGGAAGACGTCGATGCGCAGATCCTTGTCCTCGATTTTGACGTCCACCTCTTCCGCCTCGGGCAAGACGGCGACGGTCGCGGCGGAGGTATGGATGCGGCCCTGCTGTTCCGTCACGGGAACGCGCTGCACGCGATGGACGCCCGATTCATAGCGCAGCGTGCCGTACGCTTTAGGGCCACGCGCCGCGAAGACCGCTTCCTTCAAACCGCCGAGCGTGCCTTCAGAGAGGGAGAGGATTTCGACCTTCCAGCCCCGCCGCTCGCAGAAGCGCGTGTACATGCGGAACAAATCGGCCGCGAACAGCGCGGCCTCGTCGCCACCCGTCCCGGCGCGGATCTCGACGATGGCGTCGCGATCGTCGAACGGATCACTGGGGGTGAGCAGCTCGGCAAGCTCGGCTTCGAGCCGGTCGATCTCCGGCCGCAGCCGCTCGACGTCGGCACGCGCCAGCTGCGCCAGCTCGGGGTCCTTGTCGGCGAGCACCTCGCGCGCCTGGGCCAGCTCGCCGTGGAGCCGCTCCAGGCGCTCGTGGGCCCGGCGAACTGCCTCGAGCTGAGCGCTTTCGCGCCCAAGCTGTTTCAGTTTGGCTGGATTCCGCGCGGTGGCGGGGTCGGCCAACTGCCGGGCGACCTCCTCCGCCCGCGCGAGCGCCTGGCGGAGTCGGGTCTCCACGGGATTAGCTCGCTCCGGCCTTGGTTCCGTACTTCTGGCGGAAGCGCTCCACGCGGCCCGCGGTGTCGACGAGCTTCTGCTTGCCAGTGAAGAAGGGATGACAGTTGGCGCAGACTTCAACGTGGATCATGGGCGTCGTCGAGCGCGTCACGAACGTGTTGCCGCACGCGCATTGAACCGTCGCCCGCTGGTATTTCGGGTGAATCCCGGGTTTCACTGCACACATCCTTGCCGAATTGTCGTACAGAATGAAGTGCGGAAATATAGCTGGCGCACGAACTTGGGGGCAAGGCTCGGCCTCGTGGTTCATTTGACACCGCTTCCGACAGGCCGTAAGCTGTTCGCGTGTCTCCTGCCGACGTGCTGCAAAAGGTACCGCTCTTTAGCCAGCTCGCCGCCGCCGACCTGCAACGGGTGGTGGAAGTGGCGCGTGACCGCGCCTACCCCAAAAACTCCGTCATCTTGTTCGAGGACGATCCCGGCGACGCGCTGTACGTCGTCGCGAAGGGACAAGTCAAAGTCGTCCTGATCGGCGAAGACGGCCGTGAAGTCATTCTCTCAGTCCTCGGCGAAGGCGAGTTCTTCGGCGAGATGGCGTTGATCGACGACGAGCCGCGCTCGGCGCACGTCATCGCGATGGAGGACTCGACGTTGTACGTGCTGCGGCGCGAGGATTTTCAGGGCATTCTCGAGCACTCCGCCGGCATCGCGCTGGCGCTGCTGCGCGAGCTGTCGCGGCGCCTGCGTCGCGTCGACGAAAAAGTCGGCAGCCTGGTCCTGCTCGACGTGCACGGCCGCGTCGCCCAGCTACTCCTCGATCTTGCCGACGAAACCGACGGCCAGCGCATCACGCGCCGGCTGACCCATCACACCATCGCCCAGATGATCGGATCGTCGCGCGAAACGGTGTCGCGCACGATGCGCGAGCTCGTCGACAAGGGCATGATTGACGTAAGTCGCAAGGACATCGTGATCAAAGACCGCGGCTCGCTCGAGCAAGCGGCCGGTCGGTCGTGACTCGCGTCACGGTTCTACGTCACTAATTTCCAGTAACTTAGCCCGAGTTTCAGCGTGCCGACACGCATGACGTACACGGTGACCTTCTGGGGCACCCGGGGAAGTATTCCTACTCCGGGGCCTACCACGGCGCGCTACGGTGGCAACACGCCGTGTGTCGCCGTGGAAGGCGCCGGCCGACAGTTGGTCGTGCTCGACGCGGGTACCGGCATTCGGGCGCTGGGACTCGACTTGGTCGAGAAACAGAACGGCGCGGTGAAGGTAGAAATCCTGCTGTCACACGCGCATTGGGACCACATCCAGGGGCTGCCGCACTTCAAACCGTTTTTCGCTCCGGGCAATACCGTCCGCATCTGGGGAACGCGGCAGGGGACGGCGTCGCTGGAAGCGATTCTGCGACAGCAGATGGATCCGGCGGTCTTCCCCGTCCCGCTCGACGCGCTGTCGGCGTCGCTGACGGTCCAGCAAGTAGACATGGACGAGTTCTCGATCGGGGAATTCCGGGTCCGCGCGACGAAGCTGCGGCATCCGGGAACGACATTGGGATTCCGGCTCACGCCCGCGAAGGGCGGCGGTGGGCCGAGCATGGCATACGTGACCGACAACGAGCTTGGCACCGGTGGCCAGTACGACGTCTCGAAAAACTGGCGGCGCGAATTCCTCGCGTTTCTCAAGGACGTCGATCTGCTGATTCACGACGCCATGTACACGCCGGCGGAGCTGGAGCAACACCGCGGCTGGGGACACTCGACGTATGAAGAAGCGGTCACCCTAGCCCAGGATGCCGGCGCGAAGAAGCTCGTGCTGTTTCATCACGAGCCCGAACACGCCGACAAGGAGATGGATGGCTTGCTGGCGGCGGCGCGGAAGTTCGCGAAGACGCGGGGCGGCGCGGGTTCGCTCGAAGTCGCCGCCGCCCAAGAAGGCATGAAGGTGACCCTGTGACCGAAGGAGCAGCTATGCGCGCGCGTGCCGTACTGACGGTGTTGAGCCTGGTGCCGGTGCTCCTGGGAGCGCAGCAACGCAACCAGGATACCCGACCGGGGATCGCCGTTCTCCCCTTCAATAACGGCGGCTCCTACGGTCAGGGCAAAGAGGACTTCGACGCCCTCGAGCGCGGCATTGCCGGGATGATGATCTCCGAGCTGTCGCAGAATCCCGCGGCGCGCGTCGTCGAACGCCAGGAAGTCCAGCGCTTGATCGATGAGCAGAACCTCGGCGCCCAGGGCCGCGTCGATCCCCAGACCGCGTCGAAGGTCGGCAAGCTCGTCGGCGCGCGCTACGTCGTGCTGGGCACGTTCATCGATTTCTACGGCGACTTCCGCGTGGACGTCCGGCTCGTCAACACCGAGACGGGCGAGATCGTGAAAACCGAGTCGGAGCGGATGCAGCGTGACCACATGTTCGACATCATCCGCAACATCGCGACCCGGCTGATGAAAGACGCCAACCTGCCCGCGCTGCAGCGGCAGGCGTCTGACCAGCGCCTGGAGCGCCAGATCCCGACCGAAGCGCTGACGTACTATTCGCGCGGACTGCTGTACCAGGACCGCGGGCAGAAGGACAAGGCAGCCGAGATGTTCACGCACGCCCTGACGATCTACCCTCAGTACGCTGAGGCGCAGGATGGCCTGCAGCGCGTGAAGTCGTCCTAACGGACCCCCTCACTCGGCTTGGTAGATCGATGGCGCGCCGGTGAGGTACCTCCTCCTACATCCCCCGCTGTGGCGTCCCGACGCGGTCGCGCCGGCGCTCGAGACATCGCAGGTGGAAGCGCGACCCGTGCGCCAGGCGAAAGACCTCGCGGTGGCCGACGACCGGCCGACGGTGTTCCTGCTCGACGCCGAGAGCCGTTCTGCGTTCCCGGTCGACGTCATGCGCGCGTTCGTCGACGCCGGGGGCGCGATCGTGGCGTTGGGGCGCAACGGTGAGACGGACGTCCCCGCCGGATTCCCGATCGAGTTTCTGTCCGGGTTCCTGACGCAGCCGACCAGTCCCCGCCGCTTGCTGGTCGCGATTCGCGCCGGCTTCCGGGAAGCGGCTGCGCGGGCGGAAACGGCGCGGGCGCGCGGGGAGGCAGCGCAGCGCTCGCGCGAGATCGGCGAGCTCACGCGCATCGGCGTGGCGCTCGGCACCGAACGCGACATCAAGACGCTGCTCGATTTGATCCTCACGCAGGCGCGCCGCATCACACAGTCGGACGCGGGCAGCCTGTACCTGGTCGAGATCAACGAGCATGGCGACAAGCGGCTGCGGTTTCGGCACGCACAAACCTACTCGAAGCCCGAAGCGCCGTTCGTGGAGCACACCATTCCGGTGGATCGCGGCAGCCTGGCCGGCTACTGCGCCGTTACGGGCGACCCCTTGGTGATCGACGACGCGTACTTCCTGCCGCCCGACGTCGAGTACACGATCAATCGGTCCTTCGACGAGCGCTACGGGTACCGCTCGAAGTCGATGCTCGTCATTCCGATGAAGGATCACAAGGACGAGATCATCGGCGTGCTGCAGCTCATCAATCGCAAGCGCGATTCTCACGACGCCGGCCGACGTCGAGCGACAAGTCGTCCCCTACTCGAAACGCACCGTCGAGCTCGTGACCGCGCTGGCCGGCCAGGCGGCGGTCGCCATCGAGAACGGGCGGTTGTACGAAGACATCGAGAAGTTGTTCGAAGGCTTCGTGCTCGCGGCGGTGCACGCGATCGAGCAGCGCGACCCGACGACGTATGGTCACTCGGGCCGGGTCGCAGGCATGACGGTCGGGTTGGCGGAGGTGGTGGACCGCGCCGGCGACGGCCCCTATGGGGGCGTGAGTTTCTCGCGCGAGCAGCTCAAGGAAATTCGGTACGCCGCGCTGCTGCACGACTTCGGCAAGGTTGGTGTGCGCGAACAGGTGCTCGTCAAGGCGAAGAAGCTCTATCCATCAGACCTGAGCCTGGTGCGACATCGCCACGCCTTCATCCGGCGCACGGCGGAACGCGAGTTCTGGCGCAAACGTGCCGAGTATCTCGAAGTCAACGGGAGAGAGGGGTACGACCGCTTCATCAAGGAGCTCGAAGCGGCACACGCACACGAGCTCAAGGAGCTCGACCGCTTCCTGGAGATCGTCCTCCAGGCGAATGAGCCCAGTATCCTGCCCGACGGCAGCTTTGACGAGCTGCAGGCGTGGGCGAACCGCACCTACCTGGGGCTCGACGGTGCCACCGAGGCGTTTCTCTCACCGGACGACATGCGCTACCTCACGATTCGCAAGGGCAGCCTCGACGACGCGGAGCGGCACGAGATCGAGAGTCACGTGAACCATACCTATCAGTTCCTGCAGCGCATCCCCTGGACCCGCGAGCTGCAGCAGATTCCGCTGATTGCGTACGGCCATCACGAGAAGATGGACGGGCGGGGGTATCCGCGCCGAGTGACGGGGGAGGCAATCCCGATCCAGACGCGCATGATGACGATCAGCGATATCTACGATGCGCTCACCGCCCAGGATCGGCCCTACAAGCGCGCCGTGTCCACCGACCGCGCGCTCGACATTCTCACCACGGAAGTGAACGAGGGACAGCTCGACGCCGATTTGTTCAAGCTGTTCATCGAGGGCAAGGTCTTCGTGCGACAGACCGCCGACGACAGCGCAACCTAGAAGAACAGCAGCTTCACCGATATCAGCAGCAGAAACCCGCCGAACATCTTTCGCAACGTCAAATCGGGAATCGATCCCGCGAGTCGCGCGCCGAAATAGGCACCGATGAGCAGCCCCACGGCCACCACGGCGGCATAGCCCCAATTCACCTGCTGGCGCTTGGCATACTGGAGCACGCCCAGGAGCCCGACAGGCAGCAACAGCGCGGCGAGCGACGTCCCATGCGCCGTGTGTTGCGGCATGCGCGTGATGAGCACGAGCCCGGGAATGATCACGACCGCGCCGCCGACGCCGAACAATCCCGAGATGACGCCCGCCAACAGGCCGAGCAACGATACCAACGCCCACGTCATGGCTCTTGTCCTTTCCCCCAGCCGCCACCGCCCGGGGTTTCGATGCGGAGAACGTCCCCTGTCGCCAATCGCAGCGCCGTCTTGGATGGAAGCGATTCACCATTCAAAAGATTCCGGCCAGGCTCTCCCGCCGCCCCTCCAGCCGCTCCAGCCGGGCCATGGCGCCGCCGCTCCGACAGCAGCGTGGCCTCCATGGGCGCGAGCGCCTCGAACTCGCGCACCACGCCATCGCCCCCGTCCCAAGTCCCCCGTCCTCCACTCCCACGGCGCAGCGCATACGTCCGGACTCGAATGGGATGTTCCATTTCCAACACCTCGATGGGCGTGTTGCGTGTGTTTGACATCCCCACGTGGACACCCGACGGTCCGTTGGTCCCGCGACTCGCGCCCTGCCCGCCGCCGATGGTCTCGTAGTACGTCCATGAGGGACCGCCGAACGTCACGTTGTTCATCGTTCCCTGCCCCTGCGCCGGCACGACGCAGCCGCCGGCCGCAAGTGCGCGAAACACGGTGTCGGCGATCCGTTGCGACGTCTCGACGTTGCCCGCGGCGACCGCACTCGGCGGCCGCGCATTCACGAGACACCCCGGCGGCGCCGTCACCGCAATCGCGCGTGGCACGCCGCCATTCATCGGGACGTCATCGGGCAGCAGCGTGCGGACCACGAACAGCACAGCCGAGCGCGTTACCGCCAGGGGACAGTTGACGTTGCCGGGCGCGGCATCACGGGTCCCGCTGAAATCGGCATGAAACACGCCATCTTCCACGGCGATGCCGACACGGATTTCGAGATCCTCGTCGGTGACGCCGTCCCCTTCGAGGTAATCCCTGGCCGCTGCCCGGACCGGCATTTTCCGCAATACGGCCCTGGTGCGCCGCTCGGCGTAGTCGAGCAGCTCGGTCGCAGCCTCACGCAAGGCGCTCCAGCCGTGCCGGCGGGCGAGCGCCCGCAGCCCTTGCGCGCCCCGCTCCACCGCGGCGCGCTGCGCCGCGAGGTCGCCACGACGCATCGCGGGCGTCCGAACGTTGGCGAGCAGGAACTGTTCGACATCCGGCGTCAAACGCGTCGGCGGAATGATGATTCCTTCCTGGTACAGCTCGCGCGCGCTCGCCGGCATGCTGCCCGGCGTCATGCCGCCCACGTCGGAATGATGCGCCCGGACGACGCTGTACCCACCCACCCGCGCGTCGATGTCGATCGCGGCGATGAGCGTGAGATCGGGAAGGTGACTGCCGCCGGCATAGGGATCGTTGAGGATGAACAACTCGCCAGGCTGTGGCTCGAGGGTTCGGACGGCCGCGACGGCATCGGCAAGCGCGCCGAGGTGCACCGGGATATGGGCCGCCTGCGCAATCATCTCACCATCGGCATCGAAGAGCGCGGCCGACGCATCGCGGCGTTCGCGGATATTGGGCGAGAGCGCGCTGTGCACCAGTACCAACCCCATCTCCTCCGCAATCGACGCGAAGGCGTGAGCCATCACTTCGAGGCCGACGGCGTCGAGTCTCACGCGCGCTCCAGGATTACCGCGCCCGACGCGTGCACGACGCCATGCCATCCGGGCTCGATGAGGCCGGTCGCATCCGGACCCGCCAGCACGGCCGGTGCGTTGAGCCGCTTGCCCTCCGGGAGCTCGCCGAGTGGCCACACGTCCGCGCGCACCCGCTTGCCGTCTCGCGTGACGATCATGCGCCGGCCGGCGCTCGGCATTCCGAGGCCTCTCCTACCGCCAATCTGGGCGGTGGGAGCCGCGCGCTCCGCCACAACCCGGAGGTTCACGAGCTCGATTTCCGCGGTTCCCTCGTACCCGTGGCGCGCGCGGTGCGCCGCTCGGAACGTGGCTGCGAGCGCCGGCGGATCATCACGCACTGCCGACACCGTGACCTCGTATCCCTGCCCCGCGAACCGGCAGTCCACATAGCGACTCAGCGCGGCGTCGGGCAGCGCAGCGGCGCCGGCAGCCATGAGCGGCTGAAACGCGGCGCCGACCTCGGCACTCGAGAGGTCGCCGAGCGTGCGATGCATGGACGCCAGGACATCGAACCGCTCGGGCGCGAGGGCGAGACCCAACGCGCTGAGGACGCCGGGGTGCGGGGGCACGATGACGCGCGACATGCCCAGCGCATCGGCCAGCGCGCAACCGAAGAGCGGTCCCGCGCCGCCGAACGGCAGCAACGCCATGCCGCGCGGATCGATGCCGCGCGCCACACTCACGCGCTTCAGCGCGCGCGCCATGACCGCCGTCGCGACTTGCACGATGCCCGCCGAGATCTCACAGACATCGCGCGGCAGTTTCAGCCGCGCCACGGCCCGTTCCGCGGCGGCGCGGTCGAGATGCACAGAATCGGCCAGCGGGTAGGCGGGATCGAGCCACCCCAGCGCGAGACAGGCGTCGGTGACCGTTGGCTCCGTACCGCCGCGCCCATAGCACGCAGGCCCTGGCTCTGCACCGGCACTCCGCGGGCCGACGCGCAGCGCGCCGCCCTCGTCAACCGCCGCGATACTGCCGCCGCCCGCGCTGACCGTCTCGATCAGAATCGCCGGAAGCGCGATCGGCACACCGGCGACCGACTCGGCGCCTTCGGCGATCGCGACGCCACCACTGATCAGGCTGGCGTCCGCACTCGTGCCCCCCATGTCGAGCGTCAGCAGCTCGCCGGCGCCGACCGCCGCGCCGATCCACCGCGCTCCAACGACGCCACCCGCGGGCCCCGACAGCGCGAGACTCGCCGCGCGCTGCGCGGCCTGCTCGGCGCCCAGCGTGCCGCCGCTCGACGTCATGATGCGCAGCGACCCAATGCCGCGCGCCTGCGCGGCGTTAGCCGTCTTCGCCACGTACGACGCCACCTTGGGCCGCAGATAGGCCTCAGCGGTCGTCGTGCTGGTCCGCTCGTACTCGCGAAACACGGGCAAGATTTCATGACTTGCCGTGACCGGCACACGCGGCAACGCGGCGCGGAGCGCGGCCGCGAGGCGCCGCTCATGCTCGGGGTATCGGAACGCAAACAGCAGCGCCACGGCGATGGATTCCGGCGCGAGCGCGCGGGCCGCGTCCGTCACGCGGGTCACTTCGTGCTCGGAGAGCGCCACGAGGGAACCGTCGGGGCCCATGCGCTCACGCGCGCCGATCACGTCGCGCCGGGCGACGAGCGGTGGCGGGTGATCGCGGGCAAGATCGTACAGCGCGGCGCGATCCTGGCGCCGGAGCCACGGAAGGTCCTCGAAGCCTGCGGTCGTGACCAAAACCACGCGCGCGCCGCGGCGCTCGAGCAGGGCGTTCGTCGCGACGGTCGTGCCGTGAACCAGAACATCTATGGGGAGGGGGGACGCGGGACGGGGGAGGGGTGTACTCGTCCCTCGTCCCCCGTTCCCCGTCCCGAGTGCATCGAGCGCCTGGAACAATCCGATGCTGGGATCGGCGGGGGTGCTCGCGACCTTGCGAATTTCGAGCGTTCCGTCAGATCTGACAGCGACGAGATCGGTGAACGTCCCACCGACGTCCACGCCGAGACGCGTCATGGACGGAAGCGTCGCTTGAGGAGCAGTCCCGCGCCGCCGAGCGTGAGCACCACCACAAGGGTGCCCACCCAGTCCCCCAATCGCACATACAGCGGGATGACGTCACTGCTGCGTAGCACGCCGCCGACAGACGCCTCTACATTGAGCTGCGTGGCCGCGTACGCCCTGCCGAGTGGATCCACGAACTCCGTAATCCCGGAATTCGCCGCGCGCGCGACACCCATTCGGGTCTCGATCGCCCGAAGCACGAGGTGTGAAGCGTGCTGCGCCGGCGCACTCGTATTTCCAAACCACGCGTCGTTCGTCACGTTGACAAAAAAATCAGCCCCGTGGGAACGATAGACGCGCGTCGCATTTTCGAACGCGGACTCGTAGCAGATCACCACGCCGAACTTGCCGATGGGAGAACCGTAGACGACCCATTCCCGCCCCGGGCGGAAGCCGCCGGACCAGCGAGCCAGTCCCGGAATAGCGCGGAACAGGCGGACGGGCACAAATGGAACACGCTCGGTGACCGGCACGAGATAATGCTTGGCGTAGATCGGATAAGGGGTGCGATTTCCCGTCGAGTCGTAGTAGAACGCGGCATTGTAGATCCGAAAGCTCCGCATGCGTGCGTCCTCCGGCTCGGCATTCAGGCCGCCCGTCATTAGCGGGACGTGGTGCTCGCGCACGAATGCGCTGATCGCGGCATCCCATTGTGGGTGATCGAGGAAGTAGCCGGGGATGGCCGCCTCCGGCCATGTCAGCAGTTGTGGTTTCGGGGAGCGCGCCATCAAGCCTCGCGAGAGAGCAAATAGCGTGCTCATCACGCTGTCGGCATGCGCGGGGTCGAACTTCTCTTTGAAGCCTTCGTTGGGCTGTACCATGCCCACGACGCCCACGTCGCGAATGGGCAGCGTCTTCATGCGCCACACGCCATATGCGAGCGCCACCAGGACCGTCACGATCACGGGAGCAAGGCGACGCGCGACGTACGACGCACGACGCACGTCCATGGCCGCTTCCACGATGACGACGTTGCACCATGCCAACCAGAGGGTGACGCCTCTGGCCCCGGCGATATCTGCCCATTGTACGAGGACCGGGGCGTCTGCCAGCGAGGTGCCAAGCCCGAGCCAGGGAAACCGGACGTCGCCGAGGTGTCCGATGAGCCATTCGAGCGCCGTCCAGCCAACGGGAAAGACGATCCAGAGCGGCACCGCGGGCGCGGCCAGGCGCATGCGGACCACGAACCAGAACATGACGCCGGTGAACAGGCCGATGATCGCGATGCTCGCGAGATAGCCGAGCGCCGAAAACGGCGTAAAGTGCCAGAGCGCCACGATCATCCAGTAGAGCACGAACGCGTTCGTGATCAGGCCGTACCACCAGCCCCAGCGAAACGCGGCGCGCGGGTTGGCCTCGGTCATCGCCTGCCGGATCAAGAGCACGGCGGGCGTGATCGCGAAGAAACTGAGGATTGGAAGCGGGAACGGCGGGTAACTTAGCGTGAGCGCGATCGCGCCCAGCGCGACGAGCACGACCACCCGGCGCCGGCTCACAGCAAGACGTCGCGTCCTTCGTCGGCGGAACGGTAAATCGCGTCCAGCACGCGCTGCAGCGCCAGCTGATCACGGGGCGGCGGGGCGTTCACGTCGCCCTTGATGACGGCGAGGAAATACATCCATTCGGCGCGATAGGACTGGATGAACTGCGTTTCGCGCCCCGTCGCGCCGGTCGGCGTGACATCCACGGCCGCGCCGTGCTGCTCCTTGAAGATGCGCAGCGGCTGGATCATCGCGGATCCCTTCGCGCCGACAATGTCGAACCAGAACCGCTCGCCTTGTCCCAGATGGCGCCAGCTCACGTCCGTGGCGATCGACACGCCGTTCTCGCACACGATCAGCACGGAGCCCATGTCCTCGACCGCGTTCTTGCCCGGGTGCGTCAGGTGTGCGGAGATCCGTTTCGGCGTCGGCCATCCTGCGAGCCACAGGCCGAGATCGATGAGCGGCAGGCCGAGATCGAGGACCGCCCCCCCGCCGGCCTGTTCGCGCAGCAGCCGCCAGCCCAGCATCTGCCGGCTGGGCTGGAACGTGTACCAGCCGCCGCGCACCGCCTGCAACGCGCCGAGGTCCCCGCCGGCGAGAAAGCCGCGCACCGCCTGCACGTCGGAGCGAAACCGGTGATTCATCCCCACCATCACGCGCTTGCCGTAGCGATCACTCGCCGCGAGCGCGCGCTCGATCCCGGCCAGCGTCAACGCGAGCGGCCGTTCACACAGGACGTGCGTCCCCGCTGCCAGCGCGGAGGTCACGTGAATCTCGTGTAGGTGATTGGGCGTGCAGATCACGACCACATCCACGTTCGCATACCGCAGCACTTCTTCGATGTCGTCGTAGGTGTCTTTCACTTCAAAGCGGGATGCGAGCGCCTGAGCTTTGCCCACATCGTTGTCGCAGATCGCCGCGACCTCCACCCCGGGCAGCCGGCGCAGGACTGGCAGGTGCGCGACCTGGGCAATCGCTCCCGCCCCCAGCACGCCGACGCGGATCGGATCGTTCACTTGGGTGCCGGGCCCCGGCCTCCCCGGCCCCCCGGCAACCGATACATGATGCCCGTGCGCAGGCTCACCGTCTTGAGCCCGCTCGACAGCACGCCGCGCCCATCCACCGTGAAGCGCCACGCCCGTGAGAGATCGAACTCGAACCCGAGGGTGCCGTTCAGGCCCGCCGTGATTACGTCGAGCGCGTCCTCGACGAACGTGCCGTTGATCGCGGCGCCGCTGCCGTTGCGCGCGTGAATACTGACGCCCGTGCCGAGATAGGCGGTGATCCCATGACCTTGCGGAAAGACGAGCTGGAAATCGATGTCGCCGATGAGATCGCTGAGGGCAATGCGACCGAGATTGATGTTGTCGGGCGTCGACGGATTGACGATGCTGTCGAGGCGCCGCTCGAACCGGTCGCGCGACGCTTGATCGAACTGCGAATGGAAGTAGGAGAGGCCCAGAAGCAGCCGCACGCGCGGCGCGATGCGCCCGTAGTCGACGCGCAACCCGACCGCGGTCGTGCCGACGAGCTCCGACGCGCCGATGAGGCCGGCATCGAGCTGAATGCCCGACAAGCGGAGATTGTCGTAGGAGAACTGGCTGAGGACACCCTGAGCGGAAAGTTGGAATGTTGGAATGTTGGAAAGTAGAAACGCGACAACACATGCCAACCGTCCAACCTTCCAACCGTCCAACCTAGTAGATCTTTTCAATTTTCGTCCCCGGAAAGTACGTGGTCAGAATCTTCCGATAATCCTGTCCCGCGCGGGCCCGACCAATCGCGCCCCACTGGCACATCCCCACCGCGTGCCCGGATCCGGCGCCGACGGCCACGAGCCGGTCGACCTCTCCGCCGGCGCCTTTGGCCACCGCCAGCTGAAACGCCGCGCTCGAGAGCAGCTGGTTGGCATCCGGGCGCAGCACTGCGCGAACATCCGGACCCGGAATGCGGATGTCGCCACGCTCGAAGACGATCCGCAGCTCGCCCACGCGACCCGATCGCGTCGTGCGAGTCACGCCGACGTCCGTGATGCGCGGCAATCCGTCGCCGGACAACGGCATTATTGTCGCCAACGTTCGCGACAATATAGCGCGCAGTTTGGGGCCATCCCATTCTTCGCGCCACCGAAAGCGCGGAGAAATGTCGCAGTAGTAATGCCCCCCGCCGCGGTCGTCGGACACGGGTCGCAGGTAGGGACGAGTGCGCGACGTGGCGAATGCCTCCTCGACACCCGCCGTGCTGAACCCGCACGTGGAATGGAAGTACGCATCGATCACGTCCCCGTCATACTCCAACACCTGTCCCGCCGTGCGACGCACGGCATCCCACACCTGATTGGTTTCGACCGCGACGCCGAGATAGACCTGATCGCGCGTGTCGGCGTAGGCGTCGACGCCGAACGCGTCCCAGCGTCCGCGATTCTTGATCGCGAAGCTGCGCGACACGACGGCCTGGGCCAGCACGGCGTCGATCTCGACAGGACGTCGGGCACCGATCTCCGGACCGACGACGCCGGCGATGTAGCTCTCGACCCCCACGCGATTCACAACCGTCAGACCAACGCGTCCAGCGGTCACCGTGATCCTGCCGCGGTAGCGCCGGCCGTTGGCCATCACGAAGCGATTTTCTGTGACGTTCACGACCGTGATGCCGCGGAGCGCGGCGGTGCGCGCGCTGTCGGCAGTCGGGGAGGGCCGAATCAGCCGGAGGCGCGTCGCGTCGATCGAATCCGGGACGACCACCCAGCGGGCACCAGCGGGCACCGATCCCACCGGCACGCCGGTGGCGGCTTCGCTGACGAACAACTCCCCGCTCTCGGGCCCGCCGATCGATGCGTTCGCGTCGCCCACCGCAATCGCGATGCGCAGCTCGGGCTCACCGGCAGCAGCTCCCTCCGGACGCGGGACCCTTCCCGGGCAGCCGAGCGCCGCGCAGAGCGCAGCGCTAGCGGCCGCGCGCTTCGTCCAACGCCGCATCGAGCTCGGTGATCGTGAAGTCGATATCCGCATCCGAATGCGCGCTCGACACGAAACCGGCCTCGAACGCGGAGGGTGCGAGGAAGACGCCGCGCGCAAGCGCGGCCTTGTGCCAGCGTGCGAAGCACGCGGCGTCGCTCTGCTTCGCCTCGTCGTAATTGCGGACCGGACCGGGCGTAAAGTACGCGCTCCACATGGAGCCGGCGTAGCCGGCGGTGAGCGGAATCCCGCGACGCTCCGCCGCGGTGCGCAGACCGGCGACGAGCCGAGCGGTGCGCTTCTCGAGGGCTTCGTAAAAGCCTGAGCGACTCGTCTCCCGCAGGGTCGCGAGCCCGGCAGCCATCGCCACCGGATTCCCCGACAGCGTGCCCGCCTGGTAGACCGGACCATCGGGGGCCACGCGCTTCATCAAATCCGCCCGTCCGCCATACACGCCGACCGGGAATCCGCCACCGACGATCTTGCCCAACGTCGTGAGGTCGGGTTTCACCCCCAGGCGCGCCTGCGCGCCTCCGGCGGCAACGCGAAAGCCGGTCATGACCTCATCGAAGATCAACAGCGCCCCGTACTGGTCACACACATCGCGCAGCGCCGGATGAAAGTCGGAATCGGGGGCGATGAACCCCGCATTGCCGACATAGGGCTCCACGATAATCGCCGCGATCTGGCCCTCGTACGCGCGAAACAGATCCGCGACCGCTCGCGCATCATTGAACGGCGCGGTCAAGGTCAGACTTGCGAGCTCGGCCGGCACTCCGGGACTGTCTGGCAGTCCCAGCGTTGCAACGCCCGAGCCCGCCTTCACGAGGAAGCTGTCCCCATGTCCGTGATAGCAGCCAGCGAACTTCACGATTCGCGAGCGCTCGGTGGCCGCCCGTGCCAGCCGCACCGCCGCCATCGTCGCTTCCGTACCGCTGTTCACGAACCGCATCATCTCGACTGACGGCATGCGGCGCCGCACCTCTTCGGCGAGCTCGACCTCGGCCTCGCACGGCGCTCCGTAGGTCCAGCCGCGCTCTGCGGCTTGGCGCACCGCGTCGAGCACCACGGGATGCGCATGGCCGAGGATCAGCGCGCCCCACGAGCACACGTAGTCGAGGTATTCGTGGCCGTCGACATCGGCGAGACTCGATCCATGCCCGTGCGCGACGAAAAAAGGCGTCCCGCCAACTGCCCGGAACGCCCGCACGGGTGAATTGACGCCACCGGGCAACACCCGTTTCGCCCGGTCGAACAGGTCGCCCGATCGAGTCACGTCAGCGCAGCCGCCTGGAAGTCGTAATCCTCGCTCGCCGTAATTCGGGCTCGCACGAACCCGCCCGGCTGTGTCCAGCCGCCACGCTCGAGGTAGGTCACGCCATCGACATCGTCCGCCTGCCACTGCACGCGTCCCACCTTGATGCCTTCCTCCTCTTCCAGCCGGTCCACAAGGACGTCGACTTCACGTCCCACAAACCGCTCCAGACGCTCGGCCGAGATAGCACGTTGTACTTCAACGATTTCCTCGAGACGCTCTTTTTTGACGTCGTCATTCACGTCGTCTTCGTATTGCATCGCCCGCGTCCCCTCCTGCGGTGAATACTCGAACGCGCCCATGCGGTCGAACTGCGCCTCTTCGAGAAACGCGAGGAGTGCGCGGAAGTCGTCTTCCGTTTCGCCGGGGAAACCGACGAGACAGGTCGTGCGAATGGCGAGATCGGGGATCGTCCCGCGCAGCCAGGCGAGCTTCTCGCGCAGCGTGCGGACGCGCTCTGGGCGCCGCATCCGCTCCAGCATGCGGTCGGTCGCGTGCTGAATCGGCATGTCGATGTATGGCACGATCCTAGGGTTCCGCGCCATGAGTTCGACGAGCCGCTCGTTGATCCCCGCAGAATAGACGTAGAGCAGCCGAAACCAGGGCACGGACGTCTCACGAAGCAGAGCCTCGAGCAAATCAGGGAGTTTCGGCCCGCCCAGCCCCAAGTCCCTTCCCCAATGCCCCAGATCCTGCGCGACCAGATTGATCTCCTTCGCGCCCTGCGCTTCGAGCTGCTGTGCCTCACGCACAAGCCGCATCAGCGGTTCGGAGCGGTGCTTGCCGCGCATCAGCGGGATGGCGCAGAACGCGCACGTGTGGTCGCAGCCTTCGGAGATCTTGAGGTACCGCACATGCGGCTGATCGCCCAGGAACTGGCGTACGCCCGGATGTGACGCAACCGGGTCCTCGATCAGGCCGCGTTGTGCCAGCTCGGGCACAAGGTGGTGCAGCTCGGAGAATCCCAAAAAGAGATCGACCTCGGGAATCTCAGTTTGCAGCTCATGCTTGTATCGCTGCACGAGACAACCGACCGCCACGACCGCCTTGACCGCCGCAGTTGTCTTTAATTTTGCCGCTTCCAGCATCGCGTCGATCGATTCCTGCTTCGCGGCGTCGATAAAGCCGCAGGTGTTGACCAGGATGACGTCGGCAGCGGACAGCTCCGGTGTGACGACCGCGCCGTGCCCGACCAGCTCGCCGACGAGCCGCTCGGAATCCACGGTCGCCTTGTCGCAGCCGAGGGAGATGACGCCCAGTTTCATCCGCGGTAGTTCCCGAACCGGAGCTCGATGCCGAAGTCCTGGGCGCGCAAGAACGCGATGACTTCCTGGAGCTCGTCCTTGGAGGGAGCCGCGACGCGGATCTCTTCGCCCTGAATCGAGGCCTGGGCCTTCTTGAATTTCTTGTCCTTGATCGCCTTCACAATCGCCTTTGCTTTTTCTTGCGGGATGCCCTGTGTGAGCTTGATCTCGCGTCGCACGGTGTCGTTCGCCGCCGGCGTAATCTCACCGAGCTCCAGGTTTTTCACCGGCACACCGCGCTTGATCATCTTCGATTGGAGCACGTCGAACAGCGCTTTCATCTTGAAATCATCATCGGCGACCAGAAGCAATGTGGCTTTGGCGCGGTCAAAGCTCAGCGACGCCTTGGAGCCTTTGAAGTCGTAGCGCTGGACGATTTCTTTGGTGGCTTGATTGACGGCGTTGTCGACTTCCTGAAGATCCGCGCCGGTCGAAATATCAAAGGAGGCTTGAGAGGCCATAAGGGCTGGAAATATAATCGTGCGTCGTACGTCGTACGTGGTGCCGTTACGCACGACGCACGACGCACGTGTTTAGGAGAGGAAGCTCTCCAGCGCTCTGGCTCTCGAGACGTGTCTGAGTCTGGCCAGGGCTTTCTCTTTCAGCTGTCTGACCCGTTCCCGTGTGATTCCCAGCTGCGACCCGATCTCCTCGAGCGTCATCGGCTCCTGGCCTTCCAGCCCGAAGTAGAGCCTGAGGATTCTGGCTTCGCGCTCTTTCAGGGTCGCCAGCACCGACTCGATCGATTCGGTGAGCGCGTGCTCGAAGATCTCGTCGTCGGGACCCGGATTCGTGGTATCGGGCAGGTAGTCCAACAGCTTGTTGTCTTCGCCCGGCGTGAGCGGCGCGTCGAGCGACAGATGCGCCTGCGAGATCGACAGCGTCTTCGCGACTTCTTCCTGCGAGATGTCCATCCCCTCAGCGATCTCTTCAACGGTCGGCTCGCGCCCCAGCTCCTGGAGCAGCGAGGCCGAGCGTTTGCCGATCCGATGCAGCGTGCCGGCGCGATTCAGCGGCACGCGCACGATGCGCGACTGCTCGGCCAGCGCTTGCAGAATCGCCTGGCGAATCCACCACACGGCATAGGAGATGAACTTGATGCCCTTGGTCTCGTCGAACTTATGGGCCGCGCGGATCAGGCCGAGGTTGCCCTCGTTGATCAGGTCGGAGAGCGAGACACCCTGATTCTGATACTTCTTGGCGACCGAAACGACGAAACGCAGATTCGAGCGCACCAGTTTGTCGAGCGCCTCGGGATCCTGCTGCTTGATCCGCTGCGCGAGGGTGACCTCTTCCTCGCGCGTAATCAGCGGATACTGGCTGATTTCCCGCAGATACTGATCCAGAGATCCCTCGTCGAATGATGCGCGCTTCGCCGTATTCAATTGCATGCGGTGGCCACTCCTCTCGGGGAAGCTACCTCTAATGAATCAGCGAACCGAGCCGACTCCAGCGAATATCCGTCAGCCAGGGCAGCGCGTCACGCGTCCCCCGGTCGTAACTGAAATAGACCATGAGCGGGCGCCCCTTGATGGCACTCGCATCGACAAAGCCCCAGTACCGCGAATCCGCGGAGTTATCGCGATTGTCACCCAGCACGAAATACTTGTTGGCCGGCACGCGCAGCGGGCCCCACGTGTCGCGCGTCGGATGATAGCGGCGCTGCTGCTCCTCCTCGCGCTGCACGAGGTACTGCCGCTGCCAGTTGAAGTCGGCATCGTAGCCGTCGTGCAGCGGATCGATTCGCTG